>Ga0302319_10003919_pt1 | contig 30803 bp, 29 predicted proteins | sample Bog_T0_2_FD_203319 | JGI IMG/M metagenome (GOLD analysis project Ga0302319, IMG submission 203319) | Peat permafrost microbial communities from Stordalen Mire near Abisko, Sweden - Bog_T0_2 | ecosystem: Environmental > Terrestrial > Soil > Wetlands > Peat | place: Sweden: Abisko, Stordalen Mire... | reverse complement strand
CGGCTCATGCTCGGCTGGATATCGTGTGTGGCGAGCACATCGGCATAGTCGCCGCATGCGTATTGCACGCCCTGATCGGAATGGTGGATCAGGCTTCCTGGCGCGGGCCGGCGCGCCTTGAGAGCCATGGTGAGCGCGCTGACCGCGAGGCTCGCCTGCATGTGGTTCTCGAACGCCCAGCCGATCACCCGCCTGCTGAACGCGTCGAGCACGATGGCCAGAAAGCCGAACTCCTCCTGCAGGTGGACGTAGGTAATGTCAGCCACCCACAACTGGTTGAGACCGGTCGGCACCATGCCGCCCGCCAGGTTCGGCACCACGCGCCAGGCGTGACGCGAGTTGGTGGTGACCGGCACGAACGGCCGTGCCCGCATACACAGCAGATTGTCCTCGCGCATGAGCCGCAGCACCCGTTTGTTGGTGACTGGAATGCCCTCGCGTCGCATCTGTTCGGCGACCCGACGGTAGCCGTAGTTCTTATACTCCAGGGACACCCGCTGGACGGCGTCGCGGATGGCTGTCTCTTCCTGGCGTGGCGCCGAGGCGCTCCAATGGCGGTAGTAGCCGGCACGGCTGATGCCCGCGAGGGAGCACATCCGCTCGATCGTGAGTTCGCCTTGCGACAACGGGTTCATCGCTTGGATGACGGCGTAGATGCCGGCGCGCCAAGCCTTTTGCCCGGACGGCGCGCTCCCTTGACTTGTCGCAAGGCTTGCCGAAAAAAATCGAGGTCCACCTGCTGCTGACCGATCTTGCGCTCAAGCTCGGCAATACGCTTGCGGGCCGCATCGAGCTCGCTCAGGGCTGCCGGGGCGGCCTTCGCTGGACTCGCGGCCGCAACCGCAATCTTGCGCGGTCGACCGATACCTCGCAACGCCTCGGGGCCGCCGGCGCGAAAGTGGTCGCGCCAAAGGTAGAGATCCTTGCGGAGAACCTGCAGCTCTCGCGCAAGCTCGCTCACGTTCTCTCCCCTTAACATTCGGTTAACCGCCGAAAGCTTGAACTTTCGACTAAAGACACGTCGTTCTGATTTGGACATTCGTTCTCCTTTAGAGAACTGTCCCTAATTTTTCGTGTCTCACTTTCGCGGACCAGTCCACTAATTGGGGTCAGAGTTGCACGGCGATATCACCGTGAAGGCGGCGCATGGGCCTTCAATTCGGGCACGCTCTTGAAGACGCCACGTCGTTTCTGTTTGCGGGTAATTTCGGCGAAGAACCCTTCGACCATGTTGAGCCAAGACGCCGAAGTAGGCGTGAATGCAAGTGAAAGCGCGGATGCCTCTTGAGCCAGAGTTGAACCCACGCCCCGTTTCCCGCGAACCTCCCCATGCCCTTGGCTCTCCGCCCCCTCGCCAACAACGACTTCGCCGTGATCGACGACGGCCACCCGGTCGGCCGCATCAGGCTCGCCTCCGAGCGGTCCGACGCTGTCTGGATGTGGAACATCACCATCCCGCTGCCGGGCGGAAACGCGGAAACGGGGTCAGACCACCACGTTAGCCACCTTCGACGTGCCCTGCCGCGCCGGCCGGCTCGACGCAGTCAATTTTTTTGCGAGTGCGGTCCCTGTCACGTATCGGCTGGTGTTGCCGAGGCTTCGGCTCGACGCTATCGCGGTCAATGGCTTCGCGTGATGGCCGTCCGGGCTGGCCCGGGGGTCACGCGGCGCCCGAGCTTGGCAGCTATCTTGTCCCGGAAACGCGCCGCGCCGAGAACGAAGCCGCCATTGGTGGCTGCCCGGATGTCGTTGACGACGTCCGCATCCAGCGCCTCGCGGAACAGCGCTCGATAGGCCTCGCGGCGCGGTTGCGCGCCGCGGCCGAGTTGAACATATAGATCATGCGGTTTGATCAGATCGCTTGCCTTGCCTTCGGCATTGATACGGTAATTTGACCATCGGTAAAGCCGGGGATGGTTTACCATGCCGGCGCGGTGGGGATTGGGCTCGATATAGCGATAGCAGGCGAGCAGAAAGTGTTCGGAATCGACCAGGCAGGAGCGGAAGCGCCCCTCCCATAGCGTGCCGCTGCGCTGATAGCTTCGGTTCACGTGCTGGACATAACGCTGGCCGAGATGCTTCATCAAGAGCGCGCTGCCGTCGGCCTGCCGCGGCGTCAGCGTCAGCGTCGTCGGCGCCGATATCGCTACTCGCAGCAGCACCACGAGCTATGACGCCAAGGGCCAGTTCGTCACCGCAAATGCAAACGCGCTCGGCCAGAGCGAGCACTGGCAATATGACGCGCGCTTCGGCCAGCCGACCAGCCATACCGGGCCGAACGGCCTCACCACTACCTGGAGCTACGACAGCTTCGGTCGCAAGATTTCCGGGAATAATTGGGGTCAGAGTCGAATTATTCGAGCATAAGTGATAATTGATAAGTTTTTTGAGTCAGTGATCGGGGAGGCGGCGATGGCGCGTTTGGGGCGTTACTTCCTGCCAGAGCAGCCGTTGCATGGTAACCGGCATGAGCATCCACGTGGCAGCGATCAGCCAGCGCGCGCGTAGCGGGTCGGCGTCCAGTATTGGCGCATGGCCTCGACGACCGCTGGGATGTCGGTGTGGGCGTTCCGGAGAAATTCCTCGCTTGGTGGTCCGAGCATCGGATGCCCGTTCGTCCACACAGTGCACCAGGATGGGCAGCAACAGGCCGTGGTGGATGTCGCGGGTGTCCAACAGTGGCGCCCAGGCGGATAATCGCGGCTGCATGGCGGCATGGAAGCCGAGACACCATGGCCGGGAATAATTGGGGTCAGAGTCGTTTTAGCAGACCACGTTTTAGCAACCTTGCCGACGTGGCCTGCCGCACAGGCCGGCTCGACGCAGTCAAGGGTTTTTACGATCGCGGCCCCTATCACGTCTCGAATTTGCATTCTCTGACTACTTTGATACCATCAAAACGTGGCTGCTTGTGGTTGTATGTTGCCTAGGTATCACACTGGCACTAGAATTTTACCTGCTATGCTCTTTAACGTGAATTGGTTATCGCCAGTCTCGGTCTCGCCGCGTATTGGACGTTCGAGCGTCTAAATTGCAGCACGGGAGGGTATAATGCGTGGCTTTTATCGGACAATGCTCGTTTCCGTTGGCCTATTGAGTTTGGTCGGTGTCGGCGCCACTTCGGCGGCGGATCTGGCTCCGAGTGGCTACGCCACCAAGTCTCCGGCTATCCGCGACCCGGTGTACAACTGGACTGGATTCTATGTCGGCGCGAACGCGGGCGGCGCATGGGATCGATCGAGCCCCTCGACGACCACCGTGTCCTCGCCGATTGGTTACTTTCCCCCCGTTAGCATCGGCGATATCGCGTTGGGAGGTGCTCAACGTATAAACGGTTCAGGTTTCACCGGCGGCTTGACGACCGGGTATAATTGGCAAGTCAGCAGTGCCGTATTCGGGCTCGAAGCGGACTTCAATTATTTCGGCGTGAAAGGCTCGACAAGTAGCACAACCGCATACACATGCTGCGTGCCGACCACCTTTACCATCAATTCTTCGACGTCATCAGACTGGTTGATTACCCTCCGCCCGCGCGCCGGTTTCCTGGCGACGCCGCAATTTCTGTTATACGGCACCGGCGGCCTCGCCGTGGCCAATTTGAAGGCCAATTTTCTATTTACCGACACCTTCGCAGGGGCGACGGAATCGGCGTCGATCTCGACCACGAGAGTTGGTTGGACCGTTGGCGGTGGGGGCGAGTATGCGCTCTTGAATGGCTGGTCCATCAAGGCCGAATATCTTTATGTCGATCTCGGTCGGGCCAACGCCACGAGCACGAACCTGACGTTGCTCGGAGTGTTTGCCTCCCCCGCAAACGTCTTCACCCACTCGACCGATTTGCGCTCGAACATCGGCCGTATCGGGCTGAATTACAAGTTCGGCGGTCCGGTGGTCGCCAAATACTAAACGCTAAACGGAATAATCGGGGACAGACCACCACGTTTTTTTGCGCAATCGTCATCGAAATAATTAGAAACGTGGAAGTGCTCTGTCCCCGATTCTCGATGCTCTTGGTGTGGAGATACCGTGAGTGCAGTTTCACGCCTGCATCAGGCGGATGCCTTGCGTTTGGCAGCCTTGCGTTTCACGACCGCACGCAGGGTCTCGTCGATCCGCGACTGCCAGCCGGCCCCCGTCGATTTGAAATACGCGATGACCTCGGGGCTGATGCGCAGCGAAATCAGCTTCTTGGTTGGCGATTTGCTGGGACCTCGTCCCCTGCGGATCGAGGCGGCGAGCTCGGGGAAGACGTCTGCGAACGGCCGCGCCCTGGCGAAGTCCACTTTCGTCAGCTCCGGACTGTCACTGACCTCGCGCAGATTCTTTTCGCTGTATCCGGCTTTTCTCTTAGCGCTCTTCATAGAGTTGCCTCTCGTCGCGGCTTGCAGACCGCATGCTGATGATGCTCACGCCCTCGCGGCCAAGCCGGCTGAGCACCACGATGATGACGCCGCGAAGAGGGACGCCAACCGCGACCCAGCGTTTGGCTTTGTTGCGCGAAGCACCACGGCGTTGTCATCTTGGAGCTATATGAGTGACAGGAGATCCCACCGAACTTACACAAGATGCATGGACGCAAACCCGCGTCAGCGCTCCAACCACGGGTATACTATCGGTGACGTTCAGGATCGGCATCCTATCCGACACCCACGGCCTGTTGCGGCCGGCAGCGGAACGTCGTCTGGCGGGTGTGGATCACATCGTTCATGGCGGCGATATCGGAGATCCCGAAATCATCGCCGCGCTTCGCCGGATCGCGCCGGTCACCGCGATCAGAGGGAATGTGGATAAAGGCGACTGGGCCCGCGACTATGCCGATACCGAACTCGTGCGTCTTGCCGACCGATCCCTGTTCATCGTGCACGATCTCAAGACCTTGCGGATCGATCCTGTCTCGCTCCGCATCGACGTCGTCGTCTCCGGCCATTCCCATGTACCAAAGCTCGATAGTGTCGGCGGCGTGCTATACTTGAATCCCGGAAGCGCGGGGCGGCGGCGTTTCAGATTGCCGATCACGCTTGCGACGCTCGACGTCACGCCCGACGGCCTGCGACCGGTCATCCACGATCTCGGTGACGGCTGAACTGCGTCGCGAGGCGTCGAGTACATGATTTTATTGAAAAAACTGGTGCTGCCAGACAGGATTGAACTGTCGACCTCTCCATTACCAATGGAGTGCTCTACCACTGAGCTACGGCAGCATGCCCGGTTTCAAGGAATCGGCCCCGCAGGGCCGTTAACCAGCGGGCGATCCTTGCCACAAGGGGCCCGCTGGCGCAAGCAGGCGCTGCCGGCCGGAAACGCCGTCAAACCGCGGTCGCGCGGCGGCGGATCGAGCCCGCGGCGGGCTTCGGCCGGGCCGGATCGGCTTCGTTGGGCTGGCCATAAAGGTGCAATGATAACGAAATTGTCGAAAATCGGGATCACCGTGGTCAGCAACCCCCTCGGCGGAATCGGCGATTGCAGCGCCCGCGAACGGAAGACAAGATGGTCGGCCAACAGCGGCTGCGGCAGGGCGGCGTCGCCGCTGGCGACCAAGATGAAGCGCCGGCCGCGCCTGACCTGTCCTGCGTATCACCCCGACAAGACGCGTTTCGATGAAGGGCCGACGATGATGGCGGAAGACGGACCGGACGACGAGGCGCACTTCGCACGCTGGCCGAAACCGCCAGCCCGCAGCGCGGCCCAGAAAACCGCGGCCGAACAGCGGCTTAAGAGCGCCTTGCGCGACAATCTCAGGCGCCGCAAGGCGCAGGCGCGGGGACGGGGCGAAAATCTCGGCGCGGCTGCTGACGCCGATGGCCCCGCCCGGCAAGACAAGTAAACGTCAACGCGTGTTTCGGGGCTGTCCAGTGCCAAAATGCATCAAGCTGCGCGAAAGCGCATGAAACATCAGCTACTGCCCGCCGACTTCCACATCCAGCTTGGCCGCCCGCAGGGCGGCAAGGGTCGCGGCCAGATGGGCCTGGTCCCGGGTCTCGATGACGACCTCGAGCAGGACCGCCTTGGCTGGCAGCTCGGTGAAGGTGCGATGATGCGACACCTCGACAACGTTGGCGCCTGACTGGCTGAGGACGGCAACCACCGTGGCCAACTGACCGGGCCGATCGACGAGTTCGAACCTCAGTTGCGATAGCCGGCCCTCCCGCGCCAGCTGGCGGGTCAGCACGCTGGCCAATAGCCGTGTGTCGATATTGCCGCCGCACAGCACGAGGCCGACCGTACGGCCCCTGAAACGCCCGGGATCGGCGAGGACCGCCGCCAGACCGGCGGCCCCGGCGCCTTCGGTGACGGTCTTCTCGATGGTGAGCAGCAGGCTCAGCGCGTGCTCGACCTGCGGTTCGCTCACCAGCACGATATCATCGACCAGCGCGCGGACGATTTCCGAGGTGATGCGGCCAGGCGCCTTGACCGCGATACCCTCCGCCAGCGTGTCGCCGCGCATCGGGAGCGATTGCCCCTTGATCAGATTGTACATCGACGGATAGAGCGCGGCCTGAACGCCGATGATCTCGATATCGGGCTTCAGCGTCTTGGCTGCGACCGCCATGCCGGAGATGAGGCCGCCACCGCCGATTGGCACCACGAGAACATCGAGGTCAGGGACCAAAGCCAGCATCTCGATCGCGATGGTGCCCTGACCCGCGATGATCAAGGGGTCGTCGTAGGGATGGATGAAGACCAGCCGCTGCTGGCGACCATGGTCCGCGGCCAGGGCGGCCGACTCTTCGAGGGTCGCGCCGGCTTCGACCACATCAGCGCCATGACGGCGGGTATTCTCGATCTTCACGGTTGGCGTTCCGACGGGCACGAAGATGGTGGCCGGTATGCCAAGGCGGGCGGCGTGATAGGCCACCCCCTGGGCGTGGTTGCCGGCGGAGACCGCGATCACGCCTCGGCCCCGCTCGTCGGCCGACAACGCGGACAGCCGATGGAGCGCCCCGCGCTCCTTGAAGGTCGCGGTGAACTGCAGGTTTTCGAACTTGAGCCAGAGGTTGGCGCCGGTGATGTCCGACAGCGTGCGGCTGCGGTCGAAGCCCGTCAGCCTGACAAAGCCCCGGAGCGTATCCGCCGCGGCCTCGACGTCGCGGAGCGCGACCGGCAACCGCGCGAGGGATTTTTTGGACGCATCACTCATCGACATCTGCTCTCGTTGCTCTGACCACGAAGGCGATCAGCACGGCGCCGGCCAGCGCGAACCAGGTGATGGCGTATTGCAGGTGATCGTCTTTCAGATGCACCTCGAGCGGCCCTGGTTTTGGGATGCCGTTGGCCGGCACCGGCGTCTCCAGATCGATATAGAACGGCGCCACATCGCCCCAGCCAAGCACCGCCGCCATGGCCAGATGATCCCGGGTGAACCACAATCGCGTGGCGATGTTTTCGGCCGGGGTGAGAGGTCCGGCCTTTTCCGGGAAACGAAGATAGCCGGTCAGCGCGACCGGCTCGGGCGTGACCAGCTTCGCCACCGCGCGATCCTGGTGGCTGCGGTCCTGCATGGTGTTCTGGACAAAGCCGGTGTTGATCACCACGGTTTCCCCCGATGGCAGCCTTGCCGGCAAAAACGCCCAGGTGCCGGGCCCGGCAATATCTTCGCGCACCGCCGAGCCGGAACTATAGACCATGGCATCCGGGAGCGTCTCATAGATTGCGCTGAACTGCACCCGCTTGAATTCGTCATGCGAAGGCGTCAGCGCTGGCCATTGCATCGGTGGCGGCAGTGCGACGGGCGCGGCCGCCAGACGTTCGGTCAGGGCCGCGATCAGCGCATGCTTCGCCACCCGGCGCTGCAATTGCCAGATGCCGAGGCCGACGAACAGCGCCAGCATCGCCAGCGTAAAGACGACAAAGCCTTTGCCATGGCGCCGTCGCCGCACCCGTTCCATCATTTCTGGTCACGATCGATCAGCTGGCCTGGGGCCGCCTTGTGATGGAACTGGAGCGCGATCAGCAGCGACTTCATCGAACGCAGCGGCAACAAGGTCGTGGCCAGGATCAGCGGTAGCCAGAGCACGGCGTGCAGCCAGAATGGCGGCTGGTATTTGACCTCGACGATCAAGGCCGCGGTCACGACGATGGCGCCCGCGATCATGATGATGAAGATCGCCGGGCCGTCGCCACTGTCCATGAAGGTGTAGTCGAGGCCGCAGGCGGCGCAACTCGGCCGCAGATTGAGGAATCCCGCATAGAGCTTGCCCTCGCCGCAGCGCGGACATTTGCAGGTGAGACCGCGCCACGCGCTCGCCATCACCGTGGGGTGGGTCTGTTCCTGCATCGGTCGACGCCTTTCGTGCCGCGATGAAAAAAGGGCGGCCCTGCGGCCGCCCCTTCTAGCACGGTCATGGCCGATCAGTGCGCGCCATGCGCCATCGTTTCCGCGCCGTGGCCCCAGACATAGATGCAGATGAACAGGAACAGCCAGACCACGTCGACGAAATGCCAGTACCAGGCGGCGAACTCGAAGCCCAGATGCTGGGTCGGGGTGAAGTGGCCGGCCGTCGCGCGGGCCAGGCAGACGATCAGGAAGATGGTGCCGACCAGCACGTGGAAGCCGTGAAAGCCGGTCGCCATGAAGAAGGTGGCGCCGTAGATGTTGCCGGCGAAGCTGAACGCGGCATGGCTGTATTCAAAGGTCTGCACGCAGGTGAAGGTTGCCCCCAGGATCACCGTCAGGATCAGGCCGTATTTCAGGCCCTGGCGGTCGTTTTCCAGCAGCGCATGGTGCGCCCAGGTCACCGTGGTGCCGGAAGTCAGCAGGATCAGCGTGTTCAGCAGTGGCAGATGCCAGGGATCGAAGGTCTCGATTCCCTTGGGCGGCCAGACGCCGCCGAACAGCGCGTCGCGGGTGGCGTGGACCGGATCGCCTGGAAATAGCGCCGAATTGAAGAACGCCCAGAACCAGGCGACGAAGAACATCACCTCGGAGGCGATGAACAGGATCATGCCGTAACGGTGGCTGATCTGCACCACGCGGGTGTGGTCGCCCTGGAACTGCGCCTCGCGGATCACATCGGCCCACCACCCGGCCATGGTGTAGAGCACGCCGATGAGGCCGACGCCGAAAATGATCGGCGCCGCGGTGAACAGATGATGCATCCAGGTGATCGCGCCGACCGCCATGACAAAGGCCGAGATCGAACCGATCACCGGCCATGGACTGGGGTCTACGAGGTGATAGTCGTGATGCTTGCCTTGCGCCGTAGCCATTGTCGGTCTCTCTCCGTTAGCCGTGCCGGGGTCAGGCGGTACGGCTTGTCTCAAAATTCCATTCCGGCGGCTCCAGCAGAGCCGTTTCGGAGGTTACACCTGCAAGGTCTCACTTGCAGGTTCCCCTCAAAGGCTTCCTTTAGGTTTATCCGGCTCGCGCGCGGCCAGCGGCGTCACCGCGGGCTCGCGCACGGGGTAGAAGGTATAGGACAGCGTGATGCTGTTGAGGTCGTCATTTTCGCTGTCGGCTGTAATCGAGGGGTCGACATAGAACACGACCGGCATTTCGCGTTTTTCGCCAGGCGCCATGGTCTGTTCGGTGAAGCAGAAGCAGTTGAGCTTTTCGAAATACGAGCCAACCGTCAGCGGCGCGACATTATAGGCCGCCTGGCCGGTCGTGGTCCGCGCCGACAGATTTGTCACCGTGTAATAGACCGTCACGACCTCGCCGATTCGGAGCTCGATCTCGGTCTTTTCCGGCTCGAATTTCCAAGGCAGACCGCCGGCGACATTGGAATCGAAGCGAACCGCGATCTTGCGGGCCAGCGGCGCCGCAACGGGCGCAGCTTTCGCCACCTGGGTGGTGCCGTTGAAGCCGGTGGTGCGGCAGAACCAATTATAGAACGGCACCGCCGCATAGGCCGCGCCGACCATCAGAACCGCGACCAGTCCGGCGATCGAGCCCACCAGAGCGTCTCGACCAACGCCGCGACGGGCCGTGTTCGTCGAGGTTCCGCCCTGCGGCGGCATCGGCGGCTTCTCTTCCATCACATCGGCCTCACCAGCACGGCCGGACCCTTGACCAGGGTGACAGCGAAAAACAGCAGGACCAGGACGCCAAGCGCCAGCGCGATCGCGATCGATCGCTGGCGGCGGCTCTTCAGCTGCGCCTCGGTCAACACGATCCCGTCTGGTTTGCGCTGGTCGGCCATGGTCTTGCTTATCATCTCGCTCATGAGCGTCCTACCCGATCGCCGGCACCAGCGCGCGTATCACGACCTCGATCAGCAGGGTCGCAAACAGGGCGAACAGATACAGAATGGAGAAGGCAAACAGCTTGCGCGTCGCCCGCGACGCCGCGACGCCGACACGACGCCGGTAAACCCGAACCGCGAGAACCAGCATCCAGGCGCCGAGAGCCAGTGACGCGATGCCATAGGCCGCGTCGAAATAGCCAAGCGGCCATGGCGCGATCGCGACCGCGACCAGCACGATGGTGTAGAGCAGGATCTGCAGCCTCGTGGCATCGGGACCGGCGACCACTGGCAGCATCGGCACGCCGGCGCGGGCGTAGTCGTCGTTGCGAAACAGTGCCAGCGCCCAGAAATGCGGCGGCGTCCAGAAGAAGATGATCATGAACAGGAGCCAGGGCTCCACCGACAGCGAGCCGGTTGCCGCGGCCCAGGCCACCACCGGGGGCAGCGCCCCGGCAGCGCCGCCGATCACGATGTTCTGGGCGGTCCAGCGCTTCAGCGCGATGGTATAGATCACGACATAGAAGAAGATGGTGAACGCCAGCAGCGCGGCGGCGAACCAGTTCACCAGGATGCCCAGCGTCATCACCGAGAAGAACGCCAGCACGCTGCCGAACGCCAAAGCCTCTGGACGGGTCACCCGTCCCCGCGGAATCGGCCGGTTCGCGGTCCGCGTCATCAACCCGTCGATGTCGCTCTCGTACCACATGTTGAGGGCGCCCGAGGCGCCGGCGCCGACGCCGATGCAGAGGATCGAGGTAAAAGCCAGCACCGGATGGAAATGACCCGGCGCGATCACCAGGCCGACCAGCGCGGTGAAGATCACCAGCGACATCACCCGCGGCTTCAGCAGCGCGATGTAATCGGCAACGCCGGCCTCGGAGATCCGCGGCGAAAACTCGATGGCGCTATGATCGACAATCGACACGACAGCTCTCACTTTCAGAAGGCTCCGTGTGGCAACGGAGCGCTTCAACTTCTATTCCATCGCGATCGAAGCGCGATGCGATCCTCGACCGGCGACGCGCCTTCCGACGCATCGGGGCCTGCGCAGCCTGCGCCGCCCCTGAAGCCGGCGGATCACTGCACCCGCGGCAGAACTTCGAACTGGTGGAACGGCGGCGGCGACGACAGCGTCCATTCCAGGGTGGTGGCGCCCGCGCCCCACGGATTGGCTGCCGCCTGTTCCTTGCGAACGAACGCGTCGATCACGCCATAAATGAACACCAGAACGCCAAAGCCCGAGATGTAGGAACCGATCGACGAGACGAAGTTCCAGCCGGCGAACGCGTCGGGGTAGTCGACGTAACGGCGCGGCATGCCGGCGAGGCCAAGAAAGTGCTGCGGAAAAAACACCAGATTGACGCCGACGAACGTGACCCAGAAATGCAGCTTGCCGATTTTCTCCGAATACATGTAGCCGAACATCTTCGGGAACCAGTAGTACCAGCCAGCGAAGATCGCGAACACGGCACCCAGCGACAGCACATAGTGGAAGTGCGCCACGACGTAATAGGTATCCTGCAGCACCCGATCGACACCGGCATTGGCCAGCACAACGCCGGTGACGCCGCCCAGCGTAAACAGGAAGATGAAGCCGATCGCCCACAGCATCGGCGTCCTGAACTCGATCGAGCCGCCCCACATGGTGGCGATCCAGGAGAAGATCTTCACGCCGGTCGGCACCGCGATCACCATGGTGGCGGCGACGAAATAGGCCTGCGTCGCCGAGGACATGCCGACGGTGTACATGTGATGCGCCCAGACCACGAAGCCGATGCCGCCGATCGCGACCATCGCATAGGCCATGCCGAGATAACCGAACACCGGCTTGCGCGAGAAGGTCGAGATGATCTGGCTGATCATGCCGAAGCCGGGCAGGATCAGGATGTAGACTTCGGGATGCCCGAAAAACCAGAACAAATGCTGGAACAGCACCGGATCGCCGCCGCCTTCCGCCGAGAAAAAGGTGGTGCCGAAATTGCGGTCGGTCAGCAGCATGGTGATGGCGCCGGCGAGCACCGGCAGCGCCAACAACAACAGGAACACCGTGACCAGGATCGACCACACGAACAGCGGCATCTTGTGCAGGGTCATGCCCGGCGCGCGCATGTTGAAGATCGTCGTGATGAAGTTGATGGCGCCGAGAATCGAGGAGGCGCCGGCCAGATGCAGAGCCAGGATGGCGAAATCAACCGCCGGTCCCGGATGACCCGAGGTCGACAGCGGCGCATACATGGTCCAGCCCGCGCCGACGCCATTGGCGCCCGGTTCGCCCTCGACAAAGGCCGAGGTCACGAGCAGCGCGAAGGACGCCGGCAGCAGCCAGAACGAGACATTGTTCATGCGTGGGAACGCCATGTCCGGCGCGCCGATCATCAGCGGCACCATCCAGTTGCCGAAGCCGCCGATCATCGCCGGCATCACCATGAAGAAGATCATGATCAGCCCGTGGGAGGTCACGAACACATTGTACGTATGGGATTCGTGGAAGATCTGGATGCCGGGATACATCAGCTCGACCCGGATCAGGATCGACATGGCGCCGCCGATGATGCCGGCGATGATCGCAAACACCAGGTACATCGTGCCGATGTCCTTGTGATTGGTCGAATAGACGTACCGCCGCCATCCGGTCGGATGATCGTGCGCATGATCGTCATGGCCATGGTCGGTCGGAACTGCTGCGGTCGTTGCCATTTTGAAATCCTGCCTTGCGGACCCTGCGGTCCCGTCACGCGTCCTGAGCGATACGTTCCTGAGCGCTAAGCCACCTGCCTACCGCGCCGCTGCCCCCGCTGAAGCCAGCGCGGCCGACGGGTTTTCCGCGACCTGCTGTTTCTTCCAGGAAGCGTATTGCTGATCATTCACCACCTTCACCACGATCGGCATGAAGGCGTGATCCTTGCCACACAGTTCCGAGCACTGGCCGTAATATGTGCCTTCCTTGGTCGCCTTGAACCAGGTCTCGTTGAGACGGCCCGGGATGGCGTCGATCTTGATGCCGAAGGCCGGCACCGCGAAGGAATGGATCACGTCGGCGCCTGTGGTCTGCACCCGAATCACCTTGTTGACCGGCACCACCATCTGGTTATCGACGCCGAGCAGGCGCGGCGGCGGCGGACTGATCTTGGCGCGCTCGTCATCTGTCAACATGATCGAGGTGAACTCGATCTTGTCGTCGGGATAGGCATAGGTCCAGTTCCACTGGTTTCCCGTCGCCTTGACGGTGACGTCGGCGGGCGGGATCGTCAGTTCCTTGAACAGGAGGCGGAACGAGGGCACGGCGATGCCGACCAGGATCAGCACCGGGATCAGCGTCCAGGCCACCTCGATCAGCGAATTGTGGGTCGTCCGGGACGGTGTCGGGTTGGCCGTGGCATTGAATTTCACCACCACGACCACCAGCAGCGCCAAAACAAACAGGGTGATGATCGTGATGATCCAGAGCAGAAGATTATGAAAACTGGTGATGTCCTCCATCACCGGCGTCGCCGCCTCCTGCAGCTTGTATTGCCAGGCTTCTGGCTGCCCCAATTCGGCAAACGCCGCCCCGGAGACGACCGCTGAAACACCGACCACCGTTAGACCGAGCAACCGACGGCCGAACTGGCCCATCGACATCTTCATGCCGTTTTTGCTCCTTCAAGAGGATCCCAAGCATTTGGCAGCAGGACTGCAAATGCTGAATGACGCATCAGCCGTTCCGCGGGCCCGGTTCAGACCGTTGTATGGTCAAGACCTGTGCAAGGCCCCTGGCCAATCCCGGTAACGCTTCGAAAACATGCTTCTCAAATCATAATTCTTAATGTCTCGCAATGCAGTAATGGGTCTGGAAGCGGGGCTTCACCGGATAATGTGCGGCGCTTATGCTTTAGCCTCAAATCGGCCGGCTACCCGGAGCACCCGGCTTGACACTCGCATCGTCCGCGCTAGGCACAGATGGAGAACTGCAGGGGAAACCCTGATTCGCGACTGGCGAATGAGCCATCCCGCCGCTAAGAACGCTGTCGTGGAGCCGTCATAGCCGGATCCCGTGTGATGTGTCGCCCGACTGCGTATGGACAGATCGAGGAAGCCGCCTGATGGGGCCATGGAAATACAGGGTGCGGAGCGATGCGCGGTACCGCAATCCAAGGATGGTGGCAAGAGTCGCCGCAAGGGCCGGGGCCAGCGGCGGCTTTTTGGGTTGCCTGCTCCTTGGGCTTGGTTTGTGGCTCGGCCTGAGCGGGCCCGCGAACGCGCAGGGCGCGGTCAAGTCCGTCCACGGCGACTGGCAGATCCGCTGCGACACCCCGCCGGGCGCGCAGGCTGAGCAATGCGCCCTGATCCAGAGTGTGGTAGCCGAGGACCGCTCCAACGCGGGTCTCACCGTGATTATGCTGAAGACCGCGGACCAGAAGAGCCGTCTGATGCGGGTGGTAGCCCCGCTCGGCGTGCTGCTGCCCTCCGGGCTCGGCCTCAAGCTAGATAATGTCGATGTCGGCCGCGCCGGTTTTGTGCGCTGCCTGCCCAATGGCTGCGTTGCCGAAGTCGTGATGGACGATAAGCTGCTCGGCCAATTGAAAGTCGCCAAGACGGCGACTTTTATCATTTTCGAGACCCCGGAGGAGGGAATCGGGTTCCCGCTCAGCCTGAACGGGCTGGCGGAGGGATACGACAAGCTCCCGTGAGCAACTCAGTCCGCTATAACAGCACCGCCATGCAGACGACGTTTTCATAAACGCCATCGACCTGAACGGCATCTCGCTGCAGGCCTTCGGTCTCAAAGCCGACTTTCTTGTAAAGCCCGATCGCCAAAATGTTGCTTTCCCGGACGGTCAATTCGACCCGGTGCAGCCCCTGTGATCGAGTTGCATCGAGTACCGCCCGGATCAGCTTCGTGCCGATCCCTTGTCCCCGGAACTGGGTCAAAAGTCCCATCCCGAGAACACCGCCATGGGCATAGATCGGTCTCTCCTTGGGGATCACGTCGCACCAGCCAACCACCTCCCCCGCCGCCAGCGCGACATATTGGGGACGCTGTCTCTTGATGTTTTCGAGCACGAAAGCTCCTGTCGATTCGATCGGCGGGGCTTCGAGAGTCGCCAAATATCGCTTTTCCCGTGCGACGATATCGAGAACGCGGTGAAACCCGACGATGTGTTTCGGATTAATTGGGGCGATTTCGACAATATTCATGGTTCTCGGCATTCACGGTCTCGGCAATATTGGAGGTTGCGACAAAGCGCCCGGCGCCGCCCCTCGCAGAATGACCCTTTAACCACTATGTTGCACGAAACCTCCAAAGACGGACAGGCCACATGAACCCCACCAGCTCGCTTCTCGACCGCGCCAATCTCGACCGCGATGCGGTCCGCCATCAGATCGCGCGCGGGCTTGCGGGCGCCGATGACGGCGAATTGTTCCTGGAATACAGCCAGACCGAGGCGCTGATGTTCGACAATGGCCGGCTCAAGCAGGCCACCTATGACACCTCGCAGGGTTTCGGTCTGCGCGCGGTCAAGGATGACGCGGTCGGCTACGCGCATTCCTCCGATGTCTCGCTGCCGGCCTTGATTCGCGCCGCCGATGCGGTCGCAGCGGTCCGCGGCGGCTACTCCGGAACCTTGGCGGCGCCGCCGTCCCACACCAATGTGCGACTCTATGGCGACGACAATCCGCTGGATGCGCCAGGGTTTGAAACCAAGATCAAGCTGTTGGCCGAGATCGATGCCTATGTCCGCGACAAGGACCCGCGGGTGCGCCAGGTCAGCGTCAGCGTCGGGGCGACCTGGCAAGTGGTCGAGATCCTGCGCCCCGACGGCGAAATCTACCGCGATATAAGGCCGCTGGTGCGGGTCAATGTCTCGGTCGTGGCCGGCCAGGGCGACCGCCAGGAGAGCGGCAGCAAGGGCTATGGCGGCCGTGAGGGCTATGCCCGGTTCATCGAAACCGAGGCCTGGCGCGACGCCGCCGACGGCGCGCTGCGCGAGGCGCTGGTCAATCTCGAATCGGTACCGGCGCCGGCCGGCGAAATGGACGTCGTGCTGGGGGCCGGCTGGCCCGGCGTGATGCTGCACGAAGCCGTCGGCCATGGCCTTGAGGGTGATTTCAACCGCAAGCAGACCTCGGCCTTTGCCGGCCTGATGGGCAAGCAGGTCGCCGCCAAGGGCGTCACGGTGGTCGATGACGGCACCATGGCGTCGCGGCGCGGCTCGCTGTCGATCGACGACGAGGGCACGCCGACCAACCGCACCGTGCTGATCGAGGACGGCATCCTGGTTGGCTACATGCAGGATCGCCAGAACGCCCGGCTGATGAACATGAAGCCGACCGGCAACGGTCGCCGCCAGGGCTATTCCCATGTGCCGATGCCGCGCATGACCAACACCTACATGCTGGCAGGATTGAGCGATCCGGCGGAAATTCTGGCTTCGGTCAAGAACGGTATCTATGCCGCCAATTTCGGCGGCGGCCAAGTCGACATCACCTCCGGCAAATACGTGTTCCAGTGCACCGAGGCCTACAAGATCGAGAACGGCAGGCTGGGGGCGCCGTTGAAGGGAGCGATGCTGATTGGCAACGGACCGACCGACCTGCACCGCATCACGATGATCGGCAACGACCTCGCGCTCGATACCGGAATCGGCACCTGCGGCAAGAACGGCCAGGGCGTGCCGGTCGGGGTCGGCCAGCCGACGCTGCGAATGGAGCGTATCACGGTGGGAGGAACCGGCTCATGAGCACCCAAAACGAGACGGTCGCCGCGAAATCGCAGGGCTGGGGCGCCCAGCTGCTGCAGCTTGCCGGCATCATCTTGGCGGTGTTCGTGGCCAAGGGCGCGCTGGCCGAACCGTTCTATGTGCCGTCGGGTTCGATGGAGCCGACGCTGCAGATCGGCGACGCGCTGTTGGCGTCGAAATTCCCCTATGGCTACAGCACCGCCTCGCTGCCGATCCAGATCAACCTGCCGGAGACCAAGCGGGTGTTCGGCGAGCCGCCAAAGCTCGGCGATGTCGTGGTATTTCGCTGGCCCGGCGACCGCTCGCAGGCCTGGGTCAAGCGCGTGGTCGGGCTGCCCGGCGACCGCATCCAGATGCGACAGGGGCAATTATTCATCAATGACCGCGCCGCTGCGTTGAAGCCCGATGGCACCGGCGAGGCCGAAGAGGACAATGGCGAGACGCAGCCGGCCAAGCGATATATCGAGACCCTGCCCAATGGCGTCAGCCACCTGATCTTCAAGCTGCGCGACAATGGCGTGCTGGACAATACGGCCGAGGTCACCGTGCCGCCGGGCCACCTGTTTGTGATGGGCGACAACCGCGACAATTCCGCCGACAGCCGCGTCGCCTTGCGCAGCGGTGGCGTCGGATTTCTGCCGATCGACGATCTGGTTGGCCGCGCCGATGCAATCCTCGGCTCCTGGGACCTCGGTGTTCGTCATCAGCCGGTCTGGACCTGGCTGTCAGGGTTTCGTCCGGCACGGTTCTTCACCGCTGTGCAGTAACGGCGGATGACAGCAAGGCGGCGGTTGATCGGCCAGCAAGCCAGTCAGCCCACATTAACGCTTTGTTAACCATAATTACGCATCAATTCTCCCTGCTCGATTCTCAAGAAAGGAGAATTCCCATGCTAGATCTCGATCAGTCGATTCGCGAACGGGCCTACCATCTCTGGATCGCCGCTGGCCGTCCCGAAGGCGATTCCGACGCCTATTGGCTCGAAGCGCAGCGCGAGCTTTTATCCGCTGCCATGCTGACGCCCGAAGCTGAATTGACGGCCGAAACCGGCATCCGGAAAAAGTCCGCGGCCAAGGCCCCTGCCAAGCCGCGGCGCAAGGCGGCGGCCTGAGTTCTGGTGCCATCGGGTGGCGCAGGGTCCACCTCGCGAACGAGGCGAGATCGCGCGCCATGGATGCAGACATATTCCTGGCTACCGTGCTGCGCAATCCGGTCAATGCCAGCATCGCCGATGAAATGTTGCGGCTGGCGTTGCCGGATGCGTGGGTCGTGTCTGGATGCCTGCCTGGCGCAGACGGCCTGGAACGTGCTGACCGGCCGCGCGCTGCATTACGGCATCGGCGACTATGATATTTTCTATTTCGATCCCGACACCTCTTGGCAGGCCGAGGACGCAGTGATCCGCGAGTTCGAGCGCCGGCTTGGCAATCTTCAGGTCAGGCTCGAAATTCGCAACCAGGCGCGGGTCCATCTCTGGTACGGCGACAAGCATGGCCTGCCCTATCCGGCGCTGCGATCTTCCACCGAAGGCATCGACCGCTTTCTCACTCGCACGACCCAGGTTGGAATCCGCCGGACCGCCACCGGCCACGCGGTTTATGCGCCGCACGGCTTTGCCGACATCGCCGGCATGATCGTGCGGCCCAATCCCGGACCGAATTTCTCCTCCGAAAACTACGCAAACAAGGCCGCGCGCTGGAAACAATGCTGGCCGGAGCTGACAATCCTGCCGCCCGATTGAGCCGGCTATCGAATGCACACAAGTCGCACCGCGGGCGTCACTCCACTCTCTCACCGTCATTCCGGGATGAGCCTTCGGTCGGCGGGAGCCGACTGAAGGCTCAGGCCGGGAATCTATTGGGCTCCGAGCGAGATGAGGGATGGGTTCCGGGCTCGCGCGTCCAACGCGCTTCGAGCGCCTCGGACTCACGCCCCGGAACGACGGCAGCGGGGATGTGTGAATTCGAGCCTGGGGCCGCGCGCTGGATCAAACCTGGACGTCATACACATCAGCCGCTTTCGCACGCGACACCAGCCCGCTTTCGACGTCATCGCGCACGCTGGCCGGCACGCGCTGCTTTGGCTCGCCGATCCCGGCACCTCCGGGGGTCATCAGCAGCAGCCTGTCATCCGGCGGGATCGTCTGAAAGCCCTTGCCGCGCAGCTTCTGTCCGGACTTCAGTCCGATATAGCCCGGCTCGCCGTCACGTCCGCCGTCGCGGCCGCGCGGCGGATGATCGATGCGGTCGAATGCCGCCAGGATGTCGAATGGCGCATCGATGCCGCTGCCGACTTCGATGATCTGACCGAGACCGCCGCGGGTACGGCCGGCGCCGCCGGAATCGGGCCGCAGTTCCTTGCGCCAGAAGATCAATGGCGTCTGCGTCTCCGCGATCTCGACCGGCGTGCCGCGCACGCCCGAGGGATAGGCGGTGGCTGATAATCCGTCCTTGGCGAAGCGCGCGCCGGTGCCGCCATTTGAGGTCACCGCCATCGAGAATCCGTAGTTGCCGCCGGCACCAGCGCGGGTCTGTCCGCGCACATTGAGATTCCACAGGCAGGAGGTGCCTTCGGCCGGCACCCGCTCGGGGATGATCTGGCGCAGGCAGCCGAACACCACGTCGGGCAGCATCTGGCCGATGATGTGGCGCGAGGCTACCGGTGCCGGCTTCGGCGCATGGAGGATCGCGCCCGCGGGCGCCGAGACCGTCAGCGGCCCAAGCGAGCCGGCGTTGTTCGGGATTCCGGGCATGACGACGCAGCCGAGGCCGAACACAGTGTAGGCCGTGGTGTAGGACATCGGCACATTGATGCCGAACTTCGAGGCCGGCGAGGTGCCGTCGAAATCAACGTGGATGCCTTGGTCCGAGATCGTCAAGCTCGCCCGCAGCCGCACCGGCGTGTCATAGCCGTCGACACTCATCTCGTTGCACCAGGTGCCTTTCTGCAGCTTGGCGATCTCGGCCAGCACCGCATCGCGCGAGCGGTCGCAGATGTGATCGCCGAGTTCGTCGAGCGAGGTGATGCCGAATTCGGTCATCATCTCGACCAGACGCTGGCAGCCGACATCGTTGCAGCCCGCCAGCGAATAGGTGTCGCCCTCGGTATCGATCGGAAGTCGCGTGTTGCTGCGGATCATGGCCATCAGCGTCTCGTTGACGACGCCCTGGTCGATCAGCTTCAGCATCGGGATGTAGAGTCCTTCCATGAAGACGTCGGTGGCATCTGGCCCGAAGCCAATGCCGCCGATATCCATCAGATGGCTGGTGCAGGAAAACAGCGCGACCGGCTGGCCATCCTTGAAACAGGGCGTGGTGACGACGAAATCATTGAGATGGCCGGTGCCCATCCAGGGATCGTTGGTGATGTAGGCATCGCCCGGTTGCATCGTTGCAATCGGGAAACGGGCGATGAAATGCTTGACCGACTCCGCCATCGAATTGACGTGCCCCGGCGTGCCGGTCACGGCCTGCGCCAGCATCCGGCCGCGGAGGTCGAACACCCCGGCGGAGAGATCGCCGCATTCGCGCACGATCGGACTGAAGGCCGTGCGCAACAGCACCTGCGCCTGTTCCTCGACCACGGCGATCAGCCGGTGCCACAGGATCTGCAAATCGATCAGGCTCGTGCCGCTTGCACCGCTCATGGTCAGACTGCCTTCCGTTCCATGACGATGCTGCCGGCACCGTCGATATAGGCGTCAAAGCTCATTGACACGAAGGTCGAGGTTTCATCCTCGGCGATCACAGCAGGTCCCGCGATAGTCGCGCCCGGCGCCATCTGGTCGCGATGGTACAGCGGGATCTCGATGAGTTGGCCTGCGCGTCCGTCGAAGAACTTGCGGCACCCGGACGGCTTGCCGGCCGGCTGGCGCGTGACATCGGCCACCCGAGGCGGATGTTGCTCCTCGGTGGTAGCGAGCACCGACCAGCTCAGCACCTCGATCGCGGCACCCGGTATCGACCGCTCAAACAAAGCCGCGTAGTCCGCCTCGAAGGAGGTCCGAAGGCCCGCAAGATCGGCTGCCGTCAGCTGCCGGTTCGCCAGTTCCACGGCAATCTCGTGCCCCTGTCCGACATAGCGCATGAAGGCGGCACGCCGTTCTCGGATAGGCGCACCATTGGCGCCCGGCTCCACCAGCGCGCGCGTCTCGGTCGCCATCTCGTCCAGCATGGCGGACACGGCTGCAACATCGAATGCATCGATCCTGGCATGGCGACTGCGTACCAGGTCATAGGCGATCGGCGCCGCCAGGAATCCGACGGCCGAACCGACGCCGGCATGGGACGGCACGATCACCCTGGAGACGCCGATCTTCTCGGCGACCCGGGCGGCATGCAACGGCGCGGCACCGCCAAACGCGATCAAAGTATGCTGGCCAACGACGGCACCACGCTCGACCGCGTGCACCCGCGCCGCGCTCGCCATGTTCTCGCAGACCACCTCATGCACGGCGTAAGCCGCGGTCTCCGCCGACAATCCCAACGGCTCGCCGATATCCCGCAACAGCGCCTGCTTCGATAGTTCGGCGTCGAGCCTGATTGTGCCGCCCGCAAAGGCATCGGGATCGATCTTGCCGAGCGCGACGTCGGCATCGGTGACCGCCGGGCGCAGACCGCCACGGCCATAGCAGGCAGGTCCGGGCTCGGACGATGCGCTCTCAGGTCCGACCGTGACGCGCTTCAACGCGTCGACCCGTGCGATCGAGCCGCCGCCGGCGCCGATCTCGACCATCTCGATCACGGGAATCCGCACCGGCAGGCCCGAGCCTTTCAGGAAGCGCGCGGCGCGATCGACTTCGAACAGACGCGAGGTCTCGGGCCGATAGTTTTCGATCAGGCAGATTTTGGCGGTGGTTCCGCCCATGTCGAATGACAGCACCTTGGTCTCGCCAAGACGCTTCGCGATCTGTGCCGCGAAAATCGCCCCGCCCGCCGGACCTGACTCGACCAGCCGCACCGGAAAACGCCGCGCCGTCTCGATCGAGGTGACACCACCGCCCGAGGTCACGAGGTAGATCGCGCCGCGGTACTGTTCGACCCGCAGCGCCTCGGCGAGGCGTGCGAGATAGCCATCCATCAAGGGCTGCACATAGGCATTGGCGACGGCGGTCGAGGTCCGCTCATATTCGCGGATTTCCGGGCATACCGCCGACGACAGCGTCATCCTTATATCGGGCATTTCCTGTCGCAGGATCGCGGCGGCGCGCCGCTCATGGTCGGGATTGGCATAGGAATGCAGGAACGCGAACGCGACGCTCTCGACATTCCTGGCGCGCAAATCGGGCGCCAGCGCACGCACCGCAGCTTCGTCGAGCGGCAGCCGTACCGCGCCATGGGCATCGATGCGTTCAGGCACGGTGAAACGCAAGCTCCGCGGCACCAGCGGTTTCGGCTTGTCGATGTTGAGGTCATACTGATCGTAGCGGCTTTCGGTGCCGATATCGAGCACGTCGCGGAAACCTTGCGTCGCGACCAGTGCCGTCTTGGCGCCCCGACGCTCGATGATGGCGTTGGTCGCAAGCGTGGTGCCATGAATGAAGACATCGATATCGCAAATGCGTGCGCGCGCGTCCGCCAGAATGAGACGCATGCCGTCCATCACCCCCTGCTCCGGCTGTTCCGGCGTGGTCAGCACCTTGCGCGTCCGGCGCTCTTGTCCGACCTGCAGCACAAAATCCGTGAAGGTGCCCCCGATATCGACGGCAAGCCGCGCCTCCGCTCCATCAAGCATTTCAGCATCTCCATGCGTTTGACGGAACGAGCTCGGTCGAAAACGCAATTTCCATGCCATCGATCGCGCCTGGCTGGTCGATCCATCTCGCGTGGTTTGACTACGCCATTGCGCCGCTTTGTCGACCGGATTTCGCCGTTTGTCCCACCGGACGAATGTTACCTGACCACGCCCGAAATGAAGCCGGCGCGGCGCCGCGGCGGCTTTATCTCCTTCTTGAGAAAGCAGTGAGCGTCTTTTCCGACATAGCCCGGCCGCACATAGGTCCAGGCGCGGCATTTGTTGTCGCCGACACAATCCGCCCGGCAGACGTCGTCCCGATCGCCAGGTTTCAGTTCAAAATTGCGGTAATCGCCGCCGGCCCGATCGATCGAGGTTTCGATGGCGCCATTGCGCGGCTCCACCACGCCGGCGCCGCTGACGCCCGACACGCAACATTCATCCCTTGTGCGCTCGGGGACACTGTTCTTCAGCCAGCAGACGGCGCCGCTTTCGACATCGGTCGGGTAATTGAAGCTCCAGGCCCGACAGCGCCGATCATGTTCGCAGGCCAGCGCACAGACCGCCGGGTCGCCGGACGGCACGGGCGAACTTTGGTAATCGCTGCCAGGACGATCGAAATTGGCCTGGGCGTGTGCTGCTCGAGGGGCCATGGTGGCCGCCAGAACAGCCGTACCCAGCAACCCTGCCCCGAACAGGCGGCCCCCCCTCATGCGCAATCGCTTTCAACCGATAGGACACCCCGCCGATCGCGGGCCGCCATAAGAGCGCCGGCAACCTGTATGGTGGATGAACGACGGTATTGGCCGCCGGTCACCAATTCGCCCAGAAGGCGTCCCTAGAAGGCATAATCGCGATAGGCCGGCTCGACCGAGCCATGCCAGGAGCCGTTAAACTTCGCCAGCATCTCTTCGGCGGGACTGTGTCCGGTATCGATGATCCGCTGCAACGGCTCGAGGTGATGCGTCTCGTCGCGCCCGGCGTGGTCCAGCCGGCCACGTCGCTTCAGGCCCGCCTGCGCCAAGGCCACGCATTCCCGGGCAATATCGAACAGATCGCGGTTTCCGATCCGGGCCTTGAAGCCGAGACCAGGCACGTCGTCGCGAAGCGCCTGGCGTTCGCTGGCCGTCCAGCGCCTGGCGATTTCCCAGGCGGCATCGAGGCTCACTTCGTCATAGAGCAATCCGACCCAGAACGCCGGCAACGCCGGCAGCCGTCCCCAGGATACGCCATCGGCGCCCCGCATCTCCAGATAGCGCTTCAACCGCACTTCCGGAAATATCGTTGAAAGATGGTTGGCCCAATCCGACAGGGTCGGACGCTCGCCTGGAAAGGCGGCATTCCTGCCCTCAAAAAAATCCCGGAACGAGGATCCCGCGACGTCAACATAGACGTCGCCACGCTTGACGAAATACATCGGCACGTCGAGCGCATAATCGACCCAGCGCTCGAACCCCATCCCGTCCTCGAACGCCCACGGGATCATGCCCGATCGCGCCGTGTCGGTATCGCGCCAGATCTCCGAACGGAACGACAGGAAGCCATTGGGCTTGCCTTCGGTGAACGGTGAATTGGCGAACAGGGCGGTCGCGACCGGCTGCAGCGCCACCGACACCCTGAGTTTCTTGACCATGTCGGCTTCCGAGGCGAAGTCGAGATTGGTCTGCACCGTGCAGGTTCGGTACATCATGTCGAGGCCGTATTGCCCGACCTTGGGCATATAGTCGGTCATGATCTTGTAGCGGCCCTTAGGCATGACCGGGATCTCGGCACGCGACCAGGACGGCGTCATGCCAAGCCCGAGAAAGCCGATGCCGAGGGGGGTCGCGATCTCACGCACCTGCGCCAGATGCGCCATCAGTTCGGACCTCGTCTGATGCACGGTCTCCACCGGCGCGCCCGACAGCTCGAACTGCCCGCCCGGCTCGAGCGAAATCGCCCCGCCGCCGGTGACATCGTACAGGCCGATGATGTTGCCGTGCTCCATGATCGGCTCCCAGCCGAGCAAAAGCTGCATGCCTTCGAGTAGCGCACGGATACCGCGGCTGCCAGCGTAGGGTACCGGATGATGGCCCTGCAACGTGAACGGCGTTTTTTCGTGTTCGGTGCCAATCCGGAACTCGGACGGCGGCTTCACGCCGGCTTCGAGCCAAGCCACCAATTCGTCGCGGGATTGCAGCGGCGTCATATCGATCTGGTCACGCGCCATACGAATTCCGGATGCAAGGCGCTGCGACTGAACGCGCGCGGTGACGGGGCCACCATCCGAAAACCGACCGGTCCGGAGATGGGGGGTGTGAAAGCAGTATCATCGTGCAGGCGCGCCGTCTCTGGCGGCGACCGCCTGCGCCTCATCGCATGAGCAGCAGAGCCGGTCGAGCAGACTGCACAGCGTCAAGGCATCGCTATCCGACAATTTTGAACCAACGTGCTTTTCGATCGCGGCCGAATAGGCGCTCCACATCTTTTTCTGCAATTCGCGACCGGCCTCGGTAATCTCAACGAACTGGCCACGCTTGTCGATCTTGCATTCGCGCCGCGCCGCCAGGCCCTCATCGACCAGCCGGTCGATCAGCCGCGATGTGGAGTATTGCGGGATCAGCATCTGCTTTTCCAGCTCCACTGGCCGCATCTCCCCCGATGGCGCGCGCGACAATTCGAGCAGGGCGTCATACCAGGACAGCGGCGGAAAGCCAGCCCTCTTCAAATCCTGCTCGACGGCGTCGAGCACCCGGCTCTGGATCCGCATCAAGCGGATCCAGGCGGCGGTCGCTTCTGTTGACGGTTTGCGCTTCATGGCCCCGCTCATCGCTGTGACCGCCAATGTACCGCATTCGATGCAGCTGCATCAATCTTGACTAATTCATGCAGATGCATTTAATCATCGGGGCGCCGCCAGCCAATAACGCCACAGGAAGGAATATCCCATGAAGCTTTATTATTCGCCGGGCGCCTGCTCGCTGTCCCCCCACATCGCCCTGCTGGAAGCCGGGCTTGCCTATGAACTGGTGAAGGTCGACCTCAAGGCCAAGAAGCTCGAGAACGGCGATGACTTCCTCAACGTGAACCCCAAGGGCCAGGTGCCGGCGCTTAGTCTCGACAATGGCGAACTTCTGACCGAGGGCCCGGTGATCGTGCAGATGATCGCCGACCAGGCCCCGGGCAAGCACCTGGCGCCCGCCCAGGACAGCGCCGAGCGCTATCGGCTGCAGGAATGGCTGAACTTCATCACCACGGAATTGCACAAAAATATCGGCCCCCTGTTCAGCCCGGTGCTGGCGGACGAGGCCAAGGCCTTTTTCAAGGACCGGGCGATGGCCAAGTTCAAGTATCTCGACGGCCAGCTGGCCGGCCACGACTACCTGATGGGCAAGTCCTTCAGCGTCGCCGATGGCTATCTGTTCACGATGCTGTCGTGGGCGGAGCGGATGAAGTTCGATCTTGCCGCCGTGCCGAACCTGGTGGCCTACAAGGCCCGGGTTGGCGCCCGCCCGATGGTGCAGGAAGCCCTCATCAAGGAAGGGTTGATGAAAGCGGCCTGAGTTTTTCGCGTACGGGCCTTGACGGTGGCGGCCGGATCGCTGATCCGGCCGTCTCTCTCGCCAAGCCTCAAGCCGCGGCCTGTTTCTTCGGCGGGAAGCGGCCATAGAACGTCTCGCCCTTGGCAGCCATCTCGATCAGGAGTTTCGGCGGAGTGAAGCGGGAGCCATATTTCGCTTCGAGTTTGTGGCACAGCTCGACGAATGTCTTGGTCCCCATGAAGTCGATATAGGACAGCGTGCCGCCGGTGAAGGGCGCGAAGCCAAAGCCCAAAATCGAGCCGACATCGGCCTCCCGCATATCGGTGATCACGTGGTCTTCCACGGTGCGCGCGGCTTCCACCGCCTGCACCACCAGGAAGCGCTGCTTGAGTTCCTCGACGTCGAGCGTGTCCGGGTCGAGGTGGCGGGGCTGCAGCCCGCTCAACTCGCGCCACAGGCTTTTCTGGCCCTTGCCCTTCTCCGGATAATCGTAGAACCCCTTGCCGTTCTTGCGACCGAAGCGCCCCTGTTTCTCGACCATCTCGACCAGGAGCCTCTTCTGCGCCTGATCGATCGCGTTGGCGCCGAGATCGGCCTCGGTCGCCTTCATGATCTTGAGCACGAGATCGAGCGCCACCTCGTCCGACAGCGACAGCGGCCCGACCGGCATGCCCGCCATCTTGGCGGTATTCTCGATCATCGCCGGCGGCACGCCTTCCATCAGCATTTCGAGGCCCTCGGCGGTGAAGCGGAGCACGCAGCGGTTGGCGAAGAAGCCGCGGGAATCATTGACCACGATCGGAGTCTTGCCGATCACGCGGACGTAGTCGAGCGCGGTGGCCAGCGCGACATCGCCGGTGTTCTTGCCGACGATGATTTCCACCAGCATCATCTTCTCGACCGGCGAGAAGAAATGGATGCCGATGAACTTGCCCTGGTCCTTGAACTCTTCCGCCAGTGAATTGATCGGCAGCGTCGAGGTGTTGGAGGCGAAGATCGCGTCCGGCTTCAAGAGCGGCTGCGCCTTGGCATAGGTTTCGGCCTTGACCTTGCGATCCTCGAACACCGCCTCGATGATCAGATCGCAATCCCTGAGGACCTCGTAGTCCGAGGTCGCGGAGATCTTTGACAGGATCGCGGCGCTGTCGGATTCCTTGGCGCGGCCCTTCTTGATCAGGTCGTCAATCACGGCCTTGGCGTGGGCCTTGCCCTTGTCGGCGCTTTCCTGATCGCGGTCGATCAGCACCACCTCGATGCCGGCGCGCGCCGAGACGTAGCCGACGCTGGCGCCCATGAAGCCGGCCCCGATCACCGCGAGCTTCTTGACCTTGGTCGGCGGGACGTGCTGCGGCCGCCGCGCGCCCTTGTTTAACTCCTGCATCGACAGGAACAGGCTGCGGATCATCGCCGCGGCCTCCTTGCTGCGCAGGATCTTGGTGAAATAGCGCGATTCGACCCGCAGCGCCGCATCGATCGGCAGCTGCAGGCCCTCATAGACGCAGCTCATGATGGCACGAGCCGCGGGATAATTGTCATAAGTTTCGCGGCGGTAGATCGCGTTTCCGGCCGGGAACAGCATCATGCCGCCCTTGGAAAACACCGGACCGCCCGGCAGCTTGAAGCCCTTCTCGTCCCAGGGCGCCACCGCCTTGCCGCCGCCCTTGATCCAGTCCTTGGCCGCCTGGATCAGATCGCCGGCCGGAACAATGGCGTCGATCAGCTTCAGCGCCTTGGCCTTGGCCGGGTTGACCGCCTCGCCCTTCAGCAACAGTTGCATGGCGTCCTGCGGCGGCACGATACGCGGCACGCGCTGGGTGCCACCGGCGCCCGGAAACAGCCCGACCTTGACTTCGGGCAGCCCGAGCCGGGTTTTCGGGTTATCGGCCGCGACGCGGTAATGGCACGACAGCGTCAGTTCAAACGCGCCGCCGAGCGCGAGCCCGTTGATGGCGGCCGCCCACGGCTTGCCGGAGGTTTCGATCGCCCGGAACACCAGCGAGGTTTTTCGGCTCTCGTCAAACAGCATCTGGTTGGCCGCAACCTCGCCTTTCGAAGCCAAGAGTTCGGCATAGCGGCGGTTCATGCCCTCCAGCATTGACAGGTCGGCGCCAGCGGAGAACGCCTCCTTGCCCGAGGTCACGACCACACCCTTTAAGGAAGTGTCGGCCGAGGTCTGCTTCACGATCTCTTCCAGTTCAAGGATCGTGGTCTCATCCAGCACGTTCATCGAACGGCCGGGAATGTCCCATGTCACCAGCGCTATGCCGTCGGCATCGGTTTCGATCTTGAAATTCTTGTAGGCCATGTTGCCGTTCCCTTGCGGTGCCGACAGCCTCGAGGCGCGGCGGTTGTGCTGGATGGTCGGGTGTTTGCGGGGTGGGCACCTATGCCAGGCCCCCCAAACCAAAGCTATCGCTCACACCCGCTCGATGATCGTCGCGGTGCCCATGCCGCCGCCGATGCACAACGTGACCAGCGCGGTCGATTTGTTGGTCCGCTCGAGTTCGTCGAGCACGGTGCCGAGGATCATCGCCCCGGTGGCCCCGAGTGGATGGCCGAGCGCGATCGCGCCGCCATTGACGTTGATCTTGTCGGGGTCGATGTCGAAGGCCTGCATGTAGCGCAGCACCACCGAGGCAAAGGCCTCGTTCAGCTCGAACAGGTCGATGTCGGTTTTCTTCATCCCGGAGCGTTCGAACAGTTTCTCGGTGACGTCCACCGGACCGGTCAGCATCATCGCCGGCTCGGAGCCGATATTGGTGAAGGCGCGGATCCTGGCCCGCGGCTTCAGGCCGTGCTTGGCTCCGGCCTCCTTGCTGCCGAGCAGAACCGCGCCGGCGCCGTCGACGATCCCAGAGGAATTGCCGGCATGATGCACATAATTGATGCGCTCGATTTCCGGATGAGACTGGATCGCCACCGCGTCAAAGCCGCCCATCTGCGCCATGCCTACAAAGGAGGGCTGCAGCTGGCCAAGCGACTGCATCGTCGTCGAAGGCCGCATATGCTCGTCCTTGGCGAGTATAGTCAGCCCGTTGACGTCCTTCACCGGGATTACGGACTTGTCGAAACGCCCCTCGTTCCAGGCCTTGGCGGCGCGCTGCTGGCTCTGCACCGCATAGGCATCGACGTCATCGCGCGAAAAACCATATTTGGTCGCGATCAGATCGGCCGACACCCCCTGCGGCATGAAATAGGCCGGCACCGCGATCGAGGGATCCATCGGCCAGGCGCCGCCGGAAGCCCCGATGCCGATCCGGCTCATCGACTCGGCGCCGCCGCCGATAGTGAGATCGTGCTGCCCGCTCATGATCTGGGCTGCGGCGAAATTGACGGCATCAAGACCCGAAGCGCAGAACCGGCTGATCTGGACGCCGGGGACGGCTTCGCCAAGACCGGCCTGCAGCGCCGCGAAGCGGGCGATGTCCGAACCCGCTTCGCCGACCGGATCGACCACGCCGAGGACGACGTCGTCGACGATGTCCTCCTTCAGGTGATTGCGCTCCTTGAGGGCCTTCAAGGGCGCCACGGCCAGCGCCAGTGCGGTCACCTCATGCAGCGCGCCGTCGGACTTGCCGCGGCCGCGCGGGGTTCGAACGTGATCGTAGATGTATGCCTCAGGCATAAAGCCCTCCCGGTATGAGCATCGTAAGGTGGAAGCAGTTTGAAGGCCGTCGCGCATCTGACATCAGGAACGCGCTGCGGTCAGAATGCCTCCGCCGGCAATTCCATCGTGGTCGCGCATCCGGTCTGAATCCGGGCCAGGTGCACGGACGTCTCCGGCAGCATCCGCTCCATGAAGAAGCGGCCGGTCACCAGCTTGGTGGTCAGATAGGGCGTCGGGCCACTGCCCGCAATCTTCTGCAGGGCCGCTTTCGCCATCAGAGCCCACATATAGGCGAAACTGACGAGGCCGAAGAGATGCATGTAGTCGGTGGCCGCGGCGCCGGCATTGTCCGGTTTCGTCATCGCATTCTGCATCAGCCAGCCGGTCGCCTGCTGCAGATGGCCGAGCCCGCTGCTGAGCGGCGCGACATAGGGCTTCATGGCCTCGTCGGCGCCATTCTCCTTGGCAAAGCCTGCGACTTCGCCAAAGAAGGTCATCACCGCCCTGCCGCCGTCGCGCGGCAATTTGCGCCCGACCAGATCGAGCGCCTGGATGCCGTTGGCGCCCTCATAGATCATGGCGATGCGGGCATCGCGCACGAACTGCTCCATGCCCCATTCGGCGATATAGCCGTGGCCGCCGAACATCTGCTGCGCCAGCACAGCATTGGAGAAGCCCAGATCGGTCATCACGCCCTTCATGACCGGCGTCATCAGCCCCATATAGTCATCCGCGTGCTGGCGGTCCTTGGCATCGCTGGAGCGGTGGGCGACATCGCTTTTCAGCGCCGTCCAAACCACCAGAGCGCGTGCCGCCTCGTTGAAGGCGCGAATCGTCAGCAGCGTGCGCCGAACGTCCGGATGCACGATGATCGGATCGGCGGCCTTGTCCGGCGCCTTCGCCCCGGACAGCGCACGGCCCTGCAGACGATCCCGGGCGTAGGCGACGGCGTTCTGATAGGCGACCTCCGATTGCGCCAGGCCCTGCACCGCGACGCCGAGCCGCGCCTCATTCATCATCACGAACATGCCCTGCA
>Ga0302319_10003918_pt1 | contig 30804 bp, 31 predicted proteins | sample Bog_T0_2_FD_203319 | JGI IMG/M metagenome (GOLD analysis project Ga0302319, IMG submission 203319) | Peat permafrost microbial communities from Stordalen Mire near Abisko, Sweden - Bog_T0_2 | ecosystem: Environmental > Terrestrial > Soil > Wetlands > Peat | place: Sweden: Abisko, Stordalen Mire... | reverse complement strand
CGGCCATCCATGGAACGGATGCACACGAGAGATGCGCCGCTCTCCGTGGCAGACGTCGGAATCCTGAATCTCTCGGCGGACCTGCAAGCTCCTGGCCGGGGCAGGGACAATCGCCGTCGAGTGTTGCGTGAACAATGCTTTCAATGGCGCTCCCGAGCAACGTAGCTTTGCTGCGTGTCTATTTGGCGGTACACAAACCAGCTTGAGGATTCTCATTACCTGGGGTATGGGGGCAGGACTTCCGACACAGGGTAACATAAACAGACGGACGCCGGGCTCACCTTCCGGACTATGATCAACGCCAATATAGCTCTTACCTACGCGAACGACAGATTAACGGATGGGGCGGGCGCGCAACTCCAGAGGATTTACGGCGTCTATTCGGTGAGCCGGTTTCTTGGTTTACCCTATGTTCATTCACCGATTGCAACGATCGGCTATCATGGCCTGGCGGCGCTCGAGAGCAATGCTCCCGTTGCCGGGCTCGAAGCGCGATACAACAGTATTTTCGCAATTCCTTCGGATGTGGAACTTCCGGAGTGTCACGCCGTTCACACAACCACCGATGTGCCGCTGAAACTAATCAGGGGATTGCGAATTCTCAAAGGCGTGCAGGCCGCTGCCAGGATCAAAGGAAAGTTCACTCTCCTGCGAATTCAGCATCCCTACTCGGTTGCCGATCGATATCCTGAGATCTATCGGCATGCGGCGGCCCTTTCGCCGTTCAAACGGACGCGATCGGAGATATTCCGTCTTGCACTTCACGTGAGACGCGGCGACGAGTTCGTGCACGAGACCAGGCGAATGCAGCCCAACTCCTATTACGTGAACTGCGCCCTGAGATTCGCCACACTGCTCAGGAACCTGGGAATCCCGTTTGTTTGTGAGTTATATACCGAAGTGCCGTCCAAAGCGTTTGTCGTAACCAAAACGCATCACGGACTCGTAGGATTGATTTCCGGCGATGCAATCCTGGACCCCCGCATGAACCGTCTGGAAGACTTCGACGTTATTCCCAACCTGGAACGGTTCATCAACAAGGATCCCATCGAAACGCTGGAACGCATGGCCACGGCCGATGCGCTGGTGATCAGCCGCTCGTCATTCAGCTATGTGGCCGCGATTCTGAATCCCGAGGGAATCATCGTTTATCACCCGTTTTGGCACAGCCCGCTGAAGGAATGGCTAATCTCCGACGGGGCAGGCGTGGTATCGGAGGCGGACCTTACTGCCCGGCTCGAAAGGTGGAAGCGCGAACGATCCGGCCGATAGTCTCCCGTTCGTCCGCGGAAATTCCCCACAGGTATGCCGCGACCATGCCGAAGATCGCGGCGGCGGACGCTTCCGCGAGAAACAACGGCCAGGTGACGGGCTCGCGAAACCGTATCAGCATATAAGAGGCAGCCCAGGCGAGAACTCCCACCATGGCCGGCCTCGCGAGCCACTCGCTGAGTAACCGGCCAGGAGAAATGGGAAAACTGCGGAACAGGTACCCGGCAATTGCGAATCCTTCGAAAACGGCGATCGGGATCAGGTTGGCAATGGCAGCGCCGGCCAGCTCCAGGCTTCGAATCAGCCAAAAGCTGAGCCCGACCTTTACGATTGCCTCGAGAGCGGTCACACGCACCAGAAAAGAGAGCAGTCCCGTGGCAAGAAACAGCTGACCTGTGATGCCGGCGAGCATTCTTGGCAGGAATGCGGCCACCAGAATCAGCAGGGCGACGTCGGCGCGCGAAGTCCATGGCCCCGAGACGAAGGCCGGTCCTTGCCACAGGGCCAGAAAATCGTGCCCGAACGCGGCCATCCAGGCGGTGAGCAGAAAAACGCCGACCCCGGCAATGCGGGCGCCTTTGCGGAATAGCTCGATCAGATCCGCGGTTCGACGCTCACCGTGCAGGTGCGTGAAATGGGCGCCGAACGCGTTCACCAGCGACTGAACCCCCGTGTTGGCGTATTCGAGGAGACTTCTCGGAATCGAGTAGAGGGCGGCGGCCCGCACGCCGAGCAGCATGCCAATCAGAATCAGATCCGTACGGGAGATCGCCAGACTGCACAGATTGATCATGGTAGTCGGAACGCCGTACCCTATCAGGCGCCGAAAGCTGTGAAGGCGGACGTGCCGGGGCAGGCTCAGCGAGAGATCCGTCATGACGCGCCGGACAGCGAGCCAGGCGGCGATCAGCGCCGCCAGCCGGGAAATCAGCTGAATCATCCCCAGCGCAAAAAGGCCGCCGCCCATCATGAGTGCCGCCAGCATGGCGATCGCCGCTCCCGAACGGCTAAGCGCGTCGATGGTGCCGGCGATATCGATCCGGCGATACCCGTTCAAGACGGCATTCAACAGTTCGACCGGCAACCCGATTCCGGCGGCCGCGCTCAGAAGGATCACGGCATACCGGACCTCCGGAATATTGTCGCCCGTGATATGGAATAGGAACGGGAATATCTGCGCCAGCCCAAAGCCCGCCACCGTCAACACAGTCCCAGTAGTAACGGAGGCCCAGAATGCGGTGGCCGCCGTCTCGTTCAAGTCGCGCCCGCTTCGCTGCGCCGCATAGAGCGCGATGTAATATCCGACAGCGTTGCGAATGCCGAGATCGAGGTAGATGAAGTAGCCTGTGACTTCCGACGCCAGCGCCCAGAATCCGTATCGCTGAACTCCCAGGCGGTGGATGATGACAGGCAACAGGACGAAGCCCACTGCCAGCAGTGCGCCATATCGAGCGAGGTTGACGCCGACATTGCGCGTCAGAGATCCGCCGGAACCGGAGGGTGTCACATCCGCGTCGGCTGATGAAGAGTTGTTCTCAGGATTCACAGCATTGTGGAGGACTGAAGGGTATGGTCGATCTTATCATCGGTCCGGAGTCCGATGGCCTGAACGCGACGGCATTGCTTCGGGAGTTGCCGGCGAAACCGTTTTGGGCCCGGCTGCATCCGGACCTGTAAACAGATGAGGGGTTTCGCGCGCCGCTATGATGGGAAGGTCATGAGATTTCTCTTGTGGGCGGGGGTGGTTGCGGTGCTGATTCAAGTGGTCCCGTTTGGCCATGATCGACACGGAAGCCGCGGAGGCGCATCTCACCAGGCAGGTCATAAACTGCCCAACGCATGGGCACTGCTGCGAAATCGCTGCGCGCCTCGCACCGCGACATCGTCGAGCCCGGCCGCCGCGGCAATAAGCTCGGCATGCGCTGCGCCCTCAGCTCGGCGTCTTAATCCTTCTTCCAGAGGCTTCCGAGGTTATTGCTGAAACTCTCCGGAACGAACGGAGTCGCGAGGACATTCAGAACCGAAGCCGCCTTATCCACCGCCTGCGACCATACTTCCGCCGAAGTGTTCACGCCGTAAAAACACCAGTCTCCGCAGTTCAGGTGATACTCCTGCAGGAAGGCCACCCGAGCCTCTTTGCTGAGCGGTCTCAGGTAATCCAGTTCTGCCTGGTATGCATCGGTAACGATCTTGCGCAACTCGTTTTTCCTGCCGAGAATGCTGTTCGGCGAAACCACGGGCACCGGCGCCTCCACTTTCCATTTGTGGTCGTCTCCTTGCGGACCGTAATAACACTCGTAGTTCCAGTCCATCGTCATCTTCATCGCCGCAAAGACGCCCAGGCACTTCTTCTCCAGCAAATCGATGCGGCGCACCGCCTGTTCAATCTTCAGAGCCGCCTCATAGAAGGCGTCGCATTTGGCATGCTCGCCTTCTTTCTTATTCCGTACGGCCATGAAATCCCCGGCGGCCTTATTGAACTCCGAAACGGCCTCCTGCACCTTCCAGCGGAAACGGTCCATTTCCTCCAGACTGAGTTCCTTCAGTTCGAACTTGACCTTATCCGCCTCGGTCACCGCCGCTTTCTTCCTATGGTCGTGGATCTTGCTTCGGATTGCCTTCTCGACCGCGGTTTCCACCGCCGCGATCAGGCTCCCCACCGCCGGTAGCGGGATGGCCCCCAGCGTCGCGCGAGCCGCCATACCCAGCAGGCCGGTGAATTTGCTGAACGCCGAACCCTTCGAACTGACCGCGCTTCGAACGCTGTGAAGCTTCGCGGAATGGCCGATTCGAGCCAGCGCGCTTTTATTCTTCACGCGTCGGGCGGCGTACGTGAAAACGTCTTCCATAGCGGGTTCCCCTTTCTTGCTGTCAAGCTCGCGATCCTACCATAAAACCGTCCGTCGCGGCGTCTCTTTTTGCACGTCGGGCTCGCAAGCCTCAAACCCGTTCATCCGCCGGATCTTCAGCGGCAACTCGCGCCGCGGCCGCAGTCGCGCAGACCGGAGGAATCAGGAAACAATACTGAGGCAGGATCCGCCACCAGGCTGGATTCATCATAGACCCTGTAAACAGCAGCGCCGCAACCACCGCACCCGCGGCGCTGCCGACAATCGCCGCCCGGTAGGCCCTCGCGCCAAGCCAGATGGCGACCGGAAACATCCCCACCCCCGCCGCAATGGCATTCGCCACCACCAGCATCAGGGTCACGAATCCAAATACCTCAAGGAATGGCTCGGTCCCATGCATTCCCTGAGTGCCTATGAGCGACACAAAAAACCCAACCATGCCCGCCATCGCTGACAACACGGCGCCGACCCCGATCGCCAGGAACTTTCGCAAGCCGCTCACGCCGTCCTATGAACCTCCATCCCGATCGATAATAAAAGACACCAGCAGCAGCCACCGCCGGGCCCGCCCTGCCTGCCCTTTCTTCGCCATCAGCGGCGTGACCTGATGCCAGAACGGCAGATGTGCTATCGAAACCCCGGACTCGATCCCCACATTCACCGCGCGATTGAAATACGCTCCGTGTTCGTAAATCAAATACGCGATTCCACCGCGTCGTTCGTCAGCGTGATCTGCAGATCCACGTAACCGTTCCGAAGATGCGGCTGCTCCGGATGGTGATCGTTATGCGGACCCACATAATCCGACTCCAGATAACGAATTGCCTGCAGTCCTGGACCCTGCGTCAGCCGAAAGCCCGAAACCCGTTCCGCGCATTCCTGCAGCGACTGCGACTCCCTCATGGCCGTCAGCCCGATCTCCCGAGCCCTGCGCGCGGCCGCGGCCCGTCGGCCATCCAGCATCGCGCTGGAATTCGACATCGTCTTCGCCAGCGCCTCCGAATAGTTCTTCTTCATGCCGGAGATCGATTTCTTCGGCACCGCGCTGCGGCAGGGACTCAGCAACGGCGCATTATGAAGATCGAGCAATGCGATCCCGCCGGCCGCCGCCTCCGGCTTCAGCGCCAAAGGAAACCATGCCAGACGATCTGCTCCGTCTCTGAGTGTGCCTTCACCCGCCAGCCGCAACGGGCGCCGCAACAGTTCCGAAAACTCTTCCGGAAAACGCCTCCCGCCCCAAATCACCGCGCCCCCGCCGCCTCCAAACCGTGCCCCACCGCAATCTTCCCCAGCAGCGTGTACGCCCCCTGAAACGTCGCCAGATGCGCATGCATCGCCTCCCGAGCCCGTTGCGGATTCCCCTCCCGAATGCTTTCGAAGATGCGTCCGTGCTGCTCGAGCGCGTTCTCCCGCATCCCCGGCAGTTCCTGCGACTTCGCAATCCACTCAACCAGCACCCCGCGAATATCCGCCATCAGATGCCGCAGCACTTTATTCTTCGCGCATCGCGCCACCGCCAGATGAAACTCCAGATCGAGCTCGATAAACGCCCGGCCCTCTCCTGCCAGACTGCGTTTGGACTGCTCCAGCAATTCGCGCAGCGCCTCCAGATCTTCCGGTTCCGCCCGCTCCGCCGCCATCGCTGCCAGTTCGGTTTCCAGCACCAGACGCGCTTCCCAAACCTCGGCCAGATCCTTCTCCGTCTTCAGCAATCCGCGCGCAAGAATCCGGTCCAGCAGGCCGGGAACCCCATCGGCGACATACGTTCCGTCCCCCGGCCGCATTCGCACCATTCCGATAAACGCCAGCGACTTCAGCGCCTCCCGGAGCGTCGAACGCCCGATATGCAGCTGCCTGCACAACTCGCCCTCCGCCGGAAGCCGTTGCCCCGCCAGCCAGCGCCCCTCGCTGATCATCTCGGCAAGCTGCAGCGCAACCTGCTCGCCCATGGTAACCCGCGATACCGGTTTCAAATGTCCCATTTACTTTTGGCTAACCTTTGACAGCGACTTGAATTTCAAATAAATTCCATTCACAGATCAGGTTGTCTGATGTTTGTGGGAGTCACTCAATGAAAAAAGCCGCGACGCTTCTTCTTGCTCTTCTTCTTTTCGCGCCCGCCGCCTGGACCCAGGTTCAGGCCGGACGCATCGTGGGAACCGTTACCGATCCCAACAAAGCCGTCGTTCCGAATGCGACCGTCACTATCGCCAATATCGGGACGAACCAGTCGCAGACCCTGGCTACGAACGGCGTAGGCGATTTCGTGCTCACTCCGGCGGACCCAGGCTTCTACACCGTCACGGTCGTTGCCTCCGGTTTCGATAAGGCCGTAGCCAACAACGTGGAAGTCGTCGTGGGCCAGGCGGCTCGCGTTGACGTCACCCTGAAGATCGGCGAGACATCCACGACGGTCGAGGTCACCTCCACCGCTCCGCTGCTGAATACCGAGTCCGGCACGCTCGGCCAGGAAATCACTAACCGGGAAATTGTCGACCTGCCTCTCAACGGCCGCAGCTTTTTTCAGTTGGCCTCCCTCGCACCCGGCGCCACCTCGCTGCCGCCCTCCGGCAACACCATTCCCATCAGAGCCAATAACGAAAACGGCACCGGCGTAAGCGGCGTTAAAGGAACCATGACGTCGTTCTATCTCGATGGTGTCGATGTCACGGACCACCATCAGGGCGGAACGCTCATTCAGACCTCGATCGACGCCCTTCAGGAGTTTCAGGTCCAGCAAAGCGAGTACACCGCCGAATTCGGCAACGCGGGCGGCGTGATCAATGCCACCACGAAGTCCGGAACCAACGGCTACCACGAAGGAGTCTTCGAATTCCTGCGTAACGACAAACTCGACTCCCGCAATTTCTTCTCTCTGACGCGCGCCATTCTCAAGCGCAACCAGTTCGGCGGCGATGTCGGCGGCCCACTGTCGATTCCTCACCTTTACAACGGCAAAAACCGCACCTTCTTCTTCGCCGACTACGAAGGCTTTCGCCAGGAAGCCGGCCAGGTCTTTAACAGCATCGTCCCCACCGTCGCCATGAAGAGCGGCGATTTCAGCGCCTCGGGTCTCAACAAAATCTATGACCCCACCACAAAAACTCCTTTTACCGGCAACGTGATCCCCCAAAGCCGTCTTTCGCCGCAGGCCCAGTTCTTCAATCAATACATCCCGAATCCGAATTCCGGCACCCACGCGATATTTGGCCCGTCCCAGACCCTCAATCAGGACCAGTTCACCGTGCGCGTCGACCAGACCATTTCCTCCACCGAGCGCGCCTTCGTTCGCTGGAGCGGGATTCAGTATCACGAACTCAACCCCAACACTTCCCCCGCGTTAGGTTCCACGCCCATGGACAGCCACGGGCAGAACTTAGCGGTGGGCCTCATCAGCAACCTGCGCCCCAACCTGATCAATGAAGCCCGCTTCAGTTATATGCCGAATTCCCTCAACCTGCAGGCGTTTCTGCAGGGCACCGACTTCTACGCCAAGGCCGGTATCACCGGTTTCGAAGACACCGGCCACCGGCCCGGCGACGTTGGTTCGTTCCCCGACTTTGCCTGGAGCGGCTACGCGTCTCTCGCCGGATCTACCTTCGATCAGCGGCCTAAGACTCAGGACCTCAAGCTCTGGCAGGGCTCCGACAGTCTTACCTGGGTCAAAGGGCGCCACATCCTGAAGTTCGGCGTTCAAATGCGCCACTGGCTTCCCCTCTTTACCGACAGCGGCACTTATGAAGGCAGCTGGACTTTCAATGGCAGTATGACCCAAAACCCCGTCAGCGCCGCGGGTACGGGCGACGCATTCGCCGACTACATGCTGGGAATTCCCTATTCCGTCGCGCGCACCTACCCGGCTAACACCTTCGGCGGCTACGGGACCTTCTGGCACTTCTACGTGCAGGACGATTTCAAGCTCAACGACCGCCTCACTCTGAACCTTGGCATGCGCTACGAGTGGAGTCCCTGGCTGGCAGGCTACGAAGGCCAGGTAGGAACGTTCCTGCCCGGCAATGCCAAACCCATCGCAGTCGGCGCGATTAATCTGAACGCGCAATACGCCGCGCCCGTCGCCAACAACATCTTTGGCAGCCTGACCCAGAGCTGTCCACAGGCGGGCCTGCCTGTCAGCTGTACCTTCAACGACGATAGGCAGTGGGCCCCGCGTATCGGCATCGCCTGGCGCCCCTTCGGCGACCGCACGGTGGTTCGCGCGGGCTACGGGATTTTCTACGAGCCCGAGAGCAGCACCAACCGCGTCAACCACAACATGGTCCCCTATCTGCTCAGCGAAACTGTTCTCAACACCGGCGGCGTCCGCACCATGGCCAACTATTTCCTGGGCAATGCGCTCGGCAGCGCCGGTACTAATCCTTCACTCGCCGGCGGATATCCCCACATGAACCAGGGTTACGACCAGCACTGGAACTTTGGCATTCAGCGCGAACTCGGCCGCCACAACGCCCTTTCGCTCGACTACGTCGCCAACAAGGGCACCAACCTCTACGTTGGCGACCCGATTAACGATCCTGCCCCCGCCGCCGGAGCCGTCCAGGCTCGCAGGCCCTACCCGGTATTCGGCAGCATTACCTACAATGCGCAGGACGCCTCCGCGATCTACAACTCGCTCCAGGCCAAATTTGAAAAGCGCGCCGTGGGCGGCCTGTGGTACCTGGCGTCCTACACCTGGTCCAAGAGCATTACCACCCAGGAGACGCCTGCCGCGGGCGGCGACTTTGCCTACCAGCGAGCTATTTCGTCCTTCAACATTCCTCAGAACCTCACCGTAAGCGCAGGCTATGAATTGCCCTTCGGCAAAGGCAAGGCGTTTCTCTCGCATCCCAACGGCGCAGTCAATGCACTTCTTGGCGGCTGGCAAACGCAGGGCATTCTGGTTCTCCACAGCGGCCTGCCTTTCACCCCCACCATCTCGCGCGATGTGGCCAATACCGGCGTCGGCGGACAACTGCCTAACCGCACCGGCTCCGGCGTGCTGTCCGACCCCACCATCGCGGACTGGTTCGATAAGACCGCTTTCGCTATTCCCGCGACTTATACTTACGGCAACTCCGGTTCCTACATCCTGAGGGCCGATAAGTTCAAGAACCTGGACTTCTCCCTGTTCAAGCAGTTCTCGCTCACCGAACGGGCTCGCCTCCAGTTCCGCGCCGAGGCCTTCAACCTTACCAACAGCCCGACCTTCAATCCGCCGGGCACCACCATCGACACAGCCTCCGGCGGCGTCGTAACCAGTACCATAAGCTCGCCCCGTAACATCCAGTTCGGGCTTAAACTCAACTTCTGACCTATGCGACCTACAGCACTCCTCTTACTCTTAGCGGCTTCCGGCACGGCTCAGAATGTCGCGATTCGCGTGGATGCCGCCCAATCCCAGGGCGCCTTTAAGCCGATCTATAACTATTTCGGCTATGACGAGCCTAACTATACCTATACAACTCTGGGAAAGAAGCTGGTAGGTGAGCTTGCCGGTGTCGGCGCCCCCACTACCTACATTCGCACCCATTTCATGCTGGCCACCGGAGACGGCACGCCGGGCTTCAAGTTCGGATCGACCAATGCTTACACCGAAGACGCCTCCGGCAAACCGGTCTACGACTGGACCATCACCGACCGTATCTTCGACACCTACCTCCAGGCGGGCGCCAAACCATTTGTCGAAGTCGGTTTCATGCCCAAAGCCCTCTCGACTAAGCCCGAGCCCTATACGCCCGCCTGGACCCCCGGCGGAAAGAACGACCAGTACAGCATCGGCTGGTCTTACCCGCCCAGCGACTACGCCAAATGGGGCAATCTCGTCTCCGAATGGGTCCGCCACGCCATGAACAAGTACGGCCGCGCCGAAGTTGCCACATGGTATTGGGAGGTCTGGAACGAACCCGATATCGCGTACTGGCACGGATCGCCCGAGGACTACAACAAACTCTACGATTACGCCGCCGCCGGTCTTAAGAAGGTCATGCCCGAAGCGAAAATCGGCGGCCCCGCCACCACCGGGCCCTCCGTTGAAAAAGCCGCCGTCTTCCTGCGCCAGTTCCTCCAGCACTGCGCCACCGGCAAGAACTACGTCACCGGCCAGACCGGCGCCCCGCTCGACTTCATCACCTACCACGCCAAAGGCCGCCCCCTGGTGGTCGCGGGTCATGTCGAAATGGGCATCGCCAAGAACGCGCAGGATGTTGACGAAGGCTACAGGATTGTCGCCGCGTTTCCCGCGTTTCGCAATCTCCCCATCGTGCTCAGCGAGTCCGATCCCGAAGGCTGCGCCGCCTGCTCGGCCCGCGTCTATCCGCAAAATGCCTACCGCAACGGCCCGCTCTACGCCGCCTATACCGCAACCATGATGAAGAGCATCTTCGAACTGGCCGACCGGGAAAAAACCAACATCGCGGGCATGCTCACCTGGGCCTTCGAGTTCGAAGGACAGCCCTGGTTCGACGGCTTCCGCACTCTCGCTACCAACGGCGTCGACAAGCCAGTCCTGAACGTCTTTCGCATGGAAGGCATGATGCGCGGCGACCGCGTCAAAGTCTCCAGCGCCGGCCAGATCCCGCTCGATTCACTCATGAAGGACGGCGTGCGCGGCAACCCCGACATAGATGCTTTCGCCACCCGCTCCGACCGCGACATTTCAGTCCTCGCCTGGAACTATCACGACGACGATCTGCCCGCCCCGCCCGCCGCTGTCACCCTCGAAGTAAGCGGCATTCCCACAGGCGTGCAGCGCGTTCTTGTGCGCCATTTCCGCATCGACGAAACCCACAGCAACGCCTGGACGGTCTGGAAACAAATGGGCTCGCCCCAGCAGCCGAACCCGGAACAATTCAAGACCCTCGAAGCCGCAGGCCAACTGCAGTTGCTCGATTCGCCCCGGTGGATCGAGGCCCGCGCAGGCGCCGTCAAACTCGATACCGCGCTCCCGCGTCAGGCCGTCTCACTGATTCAAATCGGCTGGTAGCCGATCGAGCAGGGCGGCCTGGCTCTTAATCATCTTCTCCCGAGCCGCCTCGATTCCGAACCAGGCGGCTCGGTCCACCTCCGGAAAATCCTGCTGTTTCCCCGATCGCGGGGGCCACTCCATCGCAAACGTGTTGCTCTTCAGCTTCGCCGGATCGAAATCGCCGCGCACCGCCCACGCATATACCACTTTCCCGCCCGCCTGCCGTACCGAACCGAGCGTGATGAATTCACCATCCACCGGAGCCCCGAGCTCTTCCTCGAACTCGCGCCGGGCCGCCGCCAGCGGCTCTTCATCGTCTCCGAACTCACCCTTCGGGATCGACCAGCAGCCCTCGTCCTTCTTCGCCCAATACGGCCCGCCCGGGTGAACCAACAGCACCTCCCAACTCGCCCGACCTTTGCGAAACAACAACAGGCCCGCACTCTTCTTTTTCATCTTCGGCATCGTAGGTCGTATTGATTTTTCAGCTTCGCACAAGTTTTGCTACATTGATCTGTGGAATCTCGGATCTGTGGAATCTCGAAAGCCCAGCTGAACCAATGAAAACTAATGCAATCCTGATAACCTTCACGGCATGCGCCTTCGCCGCGCCGCTGTTTGCGCAGCCCGTCATCGGCGGCAGCACCTGCTCCTCCGCGTCGCTCAACGGAACCTTTTCCCTTACCCTCTCCGGCCGCGACGTCAGTTCGTCGGTCGCCTTCGCGAAAGCTTTCCAGGCCATCGGCACAGCTACCTTCGACGGCCAAAGCAAGGTCACCTTCGCTCTTACCACTAACACCAACCAGGCCGCCGGAACCCCTCAAACCATGGCCGGGACCTACAGCATGCAGGCCAATTGCATCGGCGCCCTGAATATCACCGCCGGCGACACTGCCACCTTCACCGTCGAATCCTACAACCAGGGCAAGGCTTTTCTCGTTTCCGGTCAGGACGGAACCTATTCCTTCACCGGCAACGGTAACCTGCTGCCCACCGCCGCCTGCAGCGCAAGCCAACTGAACGGCAATTACTCTTTCAATGGCAACGGCTTCGCCCTCGCTTCCGGCTCCATCACCGGTGTGAACAACATCTCCGGCACCCTCCAGGCGGACGGCAAGAGCGCAGTCTCCGGGAACCTCTATGTCGCCTCCGGTGCCTCCAACACCACCGACAGCGTCACCGGCCAGTTCACCGTTTCGCCGTCCTGCACCGGCAGCGCAAAGGTTTCCGATATCACCGGCACTACGTATACGATTCAGTTCACCATTACCGCGACGAACGGTTCGAACTTCATCCTGAGCGGCGCAACTCCTATCTTGATGTTCATAGGAAATGGGCGCACCCTGTGAGATACCCCCGTATGAAAATCTGCCCGATCTTCCTTACAATGCTCGCGCTCCCGTTCGGAGCCCTCGCTCAGACTGCGGCCCCGTCCTGCACCCCGGCTACAGCAATGGGTACTCACGGCCTAACTCTGAGCGGGCGCGATGTCAGTGCCTCGGTCAACCTGACGAAGACATTCCAGTCCATCGGGTCCGCTACCTTCGACGGAGTGGGCGCCGTCACCCTGAACTTCACCCTGAACACCAACGTTGCCCAGGGCGTCACGCAAACCTGGTCCGGAACCTATACCCTCCCTTCGTCCTGCGTCGGAACGGTCACCATCACCTCGGGCGACAGCGCCACCTTCACCTTCATCGCCTATAGCGGCGGCACCGATTTCAGCCTTACCGGTCAGGACGGAACTTATGCTCTCACCGGTACCGGCAGCCTCCTGCCGGCCGCCTGCATCACCAGTTCTCTCTCCGGCGCTTATGCCTTCAACGGAACCGGATTCTCACTCTCCGGCACATCCGTTACCGGTGTCAACACTCTGTCCGGCCTTTTGCAGTTCGACGGACGAGGCGGGGTTACCGCAAACTGGTCCGTCGCGACCAATGGGATCGCCGCTGCCGATACCTTAACCGGAAAATATTCGATCACCTCCCAGTGCCAGGCCACCTCCTCCGTAACAGATCCCTCGGGCGCTTCCTGGAATATCGGTATGGTGATGACCGGCGCCAGCTTCGCGGACTTCGCCGGCTTCGTCGCCGGCCCTTCCTCCTCGTTCACCATCAACGGTCACTCCACCTTTACTTATCCAGGCCTCTCTTTCACCAGCGCCGCCAGCGGAGCCGCCGCGGCCACGCCTCCTGGCAGCATCTTCGCCCTGTACGGCGCTGGATTTACCTCTGGTAGCTCTACCCAAGCCAATACCCTGCCTCTGCCCACCGCCCTGCTTTCCACCAGCGTCTCCATTAACAGCGAAAACGCCCCGCTCTTTTATATGGGTGCCGGACAGGTCAATGCCCAGATGCCGTGGGACGCCAAACCGGGACTCGCCGCCGTCACCGTCACGAGCGGAACCACCATGAGCAACACCGTTGCTATCACCGTACCGGCGGCCGCTACGCCTGCCGTCTTCCTCTACGGAAGCAATCGAGCCATTGTGCAGAACGCGGATCTGAGCCTCAATTCCGCCAGCGCCCCCTCGAAAGTCGGCGAAAACGTCGTCGCTTATTTCGATGGCGGAGGCCCGGTCAGCAATTCCACTCCGCTTGTCAGTGGCGTCGGTTCGCCCGCCGGCCTGCTCGTAACCGGAACGCCCGTAGTCGTGACGGTCGGGGGCGCGACTGCCAAAGTCCTCTATATCGGCCTCACCGCTACCGCGGTAGGTCTTTATCAGGTGAATTTCACCGTCCCGCAGGTCGCCGCGGGCGACCGAAACCTGGTCGTCTCCATCGGCGGCGTCGCCTCCGCTGCAGCCCTGATGACCGTCTCGAATTAAGGTGGTGTTCCATTTTGGAACGCCACCCTTGCGTCCCCTTGCCGATTCGGACAACACTGTGGTAGCCACCCTCTGGTGCGGGCGGAGACAAAAATGAAACACGCTGTCATTCAAATCGCCGCAGTCCTCGCCGCAGCCCTCTGCGCCGTTCCCCCCTGCCCCGCGGGAACCGTTAACCTCGCCCAGGACATGCAGGTGGCCGACCTCAAACTCGAGGACCTCGGCTTCGACCCTAACGCCTTTTTCTTCCTCACCGCCAACACCGCCTACGATTTCAACGGCATCTACGAAGTCGAAATCATCGCCTCGTCCCTCAATCCCGCCGGCGCCAATTCACTGGACGGTGCCACCGCTCAGCAAATCACCCTGGGCATCGATAGTACCGGTAACGTCATCTCTATGTCCGGGATCAACGCACCTTCTCCCTCTCCAACCGTCCCCGAACCCGCCTCCGTCGCACTCCTCTCCGCCTCGGTAATCGTTGTCTTATTGGGCGGCAGGTTCCGAAAGCGACCGCTTTACTGATCCCGAATTACCTTCCGCAGACCCTTCATCTTCTTCGACTCCGCTACACCAGCTTCTGCCTCCCCAAAGGCAGTTCCCGAATCCGTTTCCCCGTAGCCGCGAAAATCGCATTCGTAATCGCCGGCACCGCCGGAGGCACTCCCGGTTCCCCCACGCCGCCCGGCAGCGCATTGCTCTCCACAATATGCACCTCTGTCACATAAGGCGCCTGATTCATCCGAGCCACCGGATAGTCGTTGAAGTTCGACTGCCGAACCCGCCCATCCGCCACCGAGATCTCGCCGCTCAGTGCGATGCTCGCCGCCATCACCGCCGCGCCCTCGAACTGCGACCGCACCCGCTCCGGATTCACCACCAAACCCGCATCCACCACCTGCCACATCTTCGCGATCTTCAGCGCGCCGACCTTTGAAACCTCCACCTCCGCCACCGTAGCAACGTATGACGTGAAGCTGCGAGCCACCGCAACCCCCATCCCCCAGCCATTGCCCGGCTTCCGCTTGCCCCAACCCGACTTATCGCCCGCGATCTCCAGCACGTTCCGCAGCCGCCGCGTATCGAACGGATACTTCCCGTACTCCTCGCCGTAATTCCAGTAATTCTCCACGCCCTGCTGCTTGAAATCGATCACCTTGCCCGGACCCAGCAGCGCCAGTTGATACTCCAGCGAATCCCGCCCCGCGGCATGCGCCAGTTCGTCGGCAAAACTCAGCGCCGAGAACACATGATAGATATTGGCCACGGACCGCAGCCATCCAATCCGCACATGCGCCTTCGCCGGCCCATTCTCAGCCCGATGATTCGGCAGATCGAACGGCAGATCGTTCAGCCCCATCCCGTACTCCACGTCGAACCCGTACATGGCGTTCACATCGTTCATCGACGCAATCGACGGAAATACCGACCGCTGCAGCCACGCATTCACGCGCCCCTGATCGTCCAAAGCCGCCTTATGATACATGCCCGCGACGGCGTGATAATAATCGAACCTGATATCGTCCTCGCGGCTCCACACCAGCTTCACCGGCTTGCCGACCTTCTTCGAGATCAACGCCGCTTCCGCCACATAATCCGGCTTCGACTTGCGCCCGAACCCGCCGCCCAGCAGGGTCACATGGCACGTCACATCTTCGGGCTTGCAACCCACCGCATCCGCCACCGTCGATTGCACCGCCTGCGGATTCTGCGTCGGAACCCAGGCCTCGACCTTCCCGTCGCGATACTCCGCCACCGCCACCGGAGGCTCCATCGTGGCATGTGCCAGCAGCGGCACGTAATAGCCCGCGTCGATTACTTTCGAGCTCTTCGCAAACGCCGCATCCACATCGCCGACGTTGCGAACCACCTTGCCCGGCTTGCGCGCCGTATCGAGCAGTTCCTGTTTGTAGCGCTCCGAATCGTGGCTCGCATTCGGCCCGTTGTCCCACTCCACCTTCAGCTTCTTGCGACCCTGAAACGCAGCCCATGTGGTGTCCGCCACCACCGCGACGCCACCTAAAGGCTGAAATGTATAGGGAGGTTTAAATGGGTCGATCGTCATTGTTGACTTCACGCCCTTCACGCCCAGAGCGGCCTTCTCGTCGAACGACTGCACCTTCCCGCCCATCACCGGAGGCCGTTCCACAGACGCATAAACCATTCCGTCGCGACGAACATCCATCCCGAAGATCGCCGCGCCTGTGCAGATATCTGCGAGATCCACGATCTGCGTTTCCTTACCGATATAACGCCACTCGCTCTTCGGCTTGAACTGCAGGTCGGCCGCCTGAGGCACCGGCAGCTTACCCGCCGCCGCAGCCAGCGCCCCGTAATCGAGCCTGCGCCCCGAAGCCGTATGCACCACCTGATGCATCTGCGCTTTGCACTCCGCCACCGGCACGCCCCACTGCGCCGCCGCCGCCGAAACCAGCATCACTCGAGCCGAAGCCCCCGCCTCGCGAAACGCCGTGAAGAACCCGCGAATCGATTTCGACCCATCGGTATTCTGGTCCCCATACTTTTTGTCCCCAATGCCCTGCTCGATTTTGCAGCGCTTCCAGTCCGCATCGAGCTAGTCGGCCGCCACCATCGGCAGCGTCGTCCGAATTCCCGTCCCCATCTCCGATCGATGCGTCACGATCGTCACCGTGCCGTCGGTTTCCACGCTCAGATAGACGCTCGGATGCAAAGGTGAATCAGCCCACGCTTCTTCGGGCAAAACCCGCGCCGCCAGCACCAGCGCCCCCGCCGAAAACACTCCGCCTAAAAAATTCCGCCGGCTGACATTCTCGATGTTGCTCATGCCATCTCCTTCGCCGCGGCCTTGATCGCCGACCGAATCCGCTGATATGTCCCGCACCGGCAGATATTGCCCGACATCGCATTATCGATATCGATATCCGAAGGCTTCTTATTCACCGTCAGCAAAGCCGCCGCCTGCATGATCTGCCCCGACTGGCAATAACCGCACTGCGGAACATTGGCCGCCATCCACGCCTTCTGCAAAGGATGCGAACCCCCCGTGCTCAGCCCTTCGATCGTCGTAACGGACTTCGCCGTCACCTCGCTCATCTTCGTCGAGCAAGACCGCAGCGCCTTGCCGTTCACATGTACCGTGCACGCGCCGCATTGCCCGATGCCGCATCCGAATTTGGTCCCCGTCATCCCAAGTTCGTCGCGCAAATACCAAAGCAAAGGCATCTCGGGATCGCCGTCGAAAGCATACTCCCGGTTGTTGATTCGAAGTCTGATCATGTGGGAAACCTTGATCAGAATCGTAGCACTTTACTGATCCCGGATCACCTTCCGCAGACTCTTCATCTTCTCCTTGAGCTCTGTAGTCGCATCCGAGATCTGGTTCGTGTCGTAGATCACGCGCGGAGTCAGAAAGATAATCAGTTCGGTGCGCTTTTTCGAAGTCGACTTATTCCCGAACGCCGCGCCCAGATAAGGAATTCGGTCGAGGAACGGAATCCCCGACGAAGTATCGGTGGTGGTTTCGTTGATGATCCCGCCGATCGCGATCGTGTCCCCATCCTGCACCGTCACCTGCGTGCTCACATTGCGCTGCGAAAACGAAGGCGAATTAATCGTGGCGCCCGACGGATTGGCTTCAGGCGCGGTGACATTCTGATCGATCACAAGAGTCACGATGCCGCTCGAATTCACCCGCGCCAGAATGTTCAGGCCGATGCCGCTGCTGGTGTTCGAAATGGTCTGTGTGAAGAGCGAATTTCCACCCGAAGTGACTCCCGCGTTGACGGCCTGGGACGTCAGCGTGGGCACTGAGTCGCCTATCGTAATCGATGCCGGAATGCTGTCGGTGGCGATCACGCTCGGGGCGGAAAGAACCTTCGTTTTCGAGGCCGTCTCTCCGAACTGCAGCATGGCCAGCAACTGGCGGCTCTGGCCCACCAGCGTACCCGCTGTAAGCAGCGTCGTTCCCCCAAAACTGCCGTTGTTCGAGCCCTGCAGCTGTGTCCCGGTAATCCCCGCCGCATTCGTCGCGCCCTTGCTTTGCAGGAACGATTCCACGCCCGCAGAGAACGTCCCGGACAAATCCACCTCATAAATCTTCGCGTCGATCAACACCTGCCGAGGCGACACATCCAGCTGATCGAGCAGACTCCGAATCGACTCCCACTGCTCCGGCGAACTCTGCACAATCAGCGTGTTGTCGTAAGGATTCGGAACAATGCGCGGCTGACCCATGCCGCTCGCGTAACCGGTCGCAGCCGGTCCGCTCAAATAGGCGCCAGTCTGGTCGGTGCCAGCGGCGACAGTCGATGCGGCAGTGCCACCCGCGGCCGGCGCCGCAGCTACCGGAGGCGCCGTGAAAGCACCCAAAGCCCCAGTTTGCGCCACGCCTGCGCCGTAAGCGCCCTGCTGGCCGCCATAGCAGTTAGGGTTGTTCCCGTAACCTCCGCCGCCATAGCCTCCACCACCGTAACCCCCGCCGCCATAGCCTCCGTTGTTGCCCCCATATCCGCCGTTGCCATAGGGCGCAGCGCCGCCTCCGCCATACGGAGTTCCGCCACCGAAGCCGCCTCCGCCAAATCCGCCGCCATTCGTTCCCGCATACCCCGAGCTCGGATACGTCGAATTCCCCGGGATTCCATATCCGCTGCCAAAACCGCCGGAAACGCCGCATCCGCCATACAATTGCGAGATCACCCCGCCCAGAATCTCCGCACGCCCATACTTCAGCTTGTAAACATGGTTCTGTACCGCGCCCGCCGCCGACTTCGGAGTGATGTCCAGCTTCTCGATCCACTTCTCCACTTCGGTAAACGCGGTCGGATTCGGCGCCACCGCCAGAATCGTATTCACCCGATCGATCGGTACAAACTGCACCGCCCCGTGCTCCTTGCCATTTGTCAGCGAGTAAGCCTTGAACACCTGATCGAGCTCTTTCGAGATATCGCTCGGCCGACCGTTCTTCACCTCGAAGCCGCGCACTCTCTGCCCCGCGAAGGTATCGCTGTCGAACAGGTTCACCAGTTCGAGCGTCCGCTTCATGTTGCGGCTGTTATCGATCAGGATCAGCAGATTCGCCGGATCGTAGCTCGTGATTTGCCCGCCGTCGCCGATAAACGGAGTCAGCACCTTCGCCATCTCCGCCGAAGTAGCGTAATGCAGGAAAACCATGTTCAGCACCAGGCGCTCGTCGTCGGGAATTTTCGACGGATCCGTCTGCGTCACCGGGCTGATCGGCTGATGCCCGATGCTCGCTATCGGCACGATGCGATAGATATCGCCCGCCTGAACCATCGCCAGATTGTTCATCCGCAGAATCGTCTCGAACAACGGCCGCAGTTCCACGCCCTGCCCCGTGCCGTAAGTATTGATGGTGACCGAGCCGCCTTTCACCGCCGAATCGAGGATGTAGTTGATCTTCAATTCCCCGGCCAGCACATTGATCACATCGAGCAGCGGGGCGTTATTGAAGTTCACCGCGCCCACGCCGCGCGCGGGTGCAGTCTGGGCCGGCGGCGGAGGCGTCTGGCCCCACGCGCTCACGAGCGCCAGGCAGAGGGTTAATGCGAGGGAACGGCGAACGATCATTGTTTGGCTTTGCTTTCCGGGTGCTGCAGTTCGAAGAGACTGCGCTCCTCGTCGGACATCTCGGACTTCTTGCGGTCATATCCCATCGGCCCGAACGGCGTTTGGCGTTCGAAACGCACCGTGTCGCCCTTATCGGTTGTCGAAGTGTATTGCAGGGTTGACGGAGTCTTGCCATCCGCCGTCGGAGTCGTCGGCTTTATTTCGCTTCGCATCACGCCGAACGGCGACTTCCAGTAATTCCACTTCTTCCCGTCCTTGTCGGTGTAATTGTAGGTGCCGTCCGGATTCTGGGTCGCGCCGGCCGGAACCGTCAGGAATGGCGACGGGGGCGCTTCGGTTGTCTTCTTCGCCGCGGTTTTTTTCTTAGCGGTTGTGGTTTTGGCAGGCGGCGTGGTCGTTTGATCCTGCGCCGCCAGAGCTGCCGTGAATGTCAAAAATATGATGATCGATTTCATTGCTTCACCCATCTGCAAATCGGACCGAAAGGACTCGGCTCCGAAAACTTCTTGTATCCGTCAACCACCGTGCCCGGCGGCGTCGTGTCGCCGTTCGTGCATGACCTGACGCCCGGGCTCATCTCTTTGCCCGGCGGCGTATTCTGATCGAGCGGCTTCGCAGCCAACGGCGCGGACGGCGGCGGTGGCGGCAGGTTAGGACCGGCCCCTGCGCCGTTCGAAGCCACATCGTTCGAGCGATCGATCAGATCGTCGATCTTCTTCGTGATCTGCTTGCCGTCCCATTCGAACGTCACGTTCTTCGCATCGAGCGCGACAATCTTAAATTCGCCTACCAAGTCGTCCACCTTCACCATCCGCGCCGGCTGCCCGGACTTCTCCGCCATAAACGCCTTCACGCCGCTCGGCAAATTCATCACGCCGCTGGCGACCGGCAGCGAAGGCATCGGCTTCGGAACTTCCACCTTCGGCGGATCGATGATCGGGTCGGGATTCCGGTCCGCCGAAAACAAGTCCTTCGTCGCAACATCGAGGTACTTCGTTGCAGGGGGCGTTTCGGGTTGCGGCACGGGCGCAATCGGAGGCGCCGCCGCCGGCTTAACGCGAACGTTCAAGGTCGCCCGCCGCAATTCCTGCGCCTCGGTCCAGCGCACACGCGCCTGCCACACGAGCGCGCAAACCGTTACCGCCAGCGCCAGATTCAATGCCATCAGCTTCGGTTTCAAAACGCCGCCAGACCTTTCTTTTCCGGGATCAACTTTTTCGGCACCACGCCCGCCAGCGTCAGCCGCACCGTCATCATCTTCTGCTTCGCCGGTCCGCTCGCGTTGAGGTGCTCTTCGGAAGGAACCATCAGTTCCGGCTGGCGGCCCAGATCCGCCAGGAAGTTCACCAGCTGCTCCACACGGCAATCGAACGTGACCGAAGCGAAGACCATGCCGTAATCGCCGAATGCTTTCGGGGCAGGGAAGTCGCCGCTGCGGACGTCGATCTGATCGGCCTTGCCCACGCGCCGCGCGGCTTCAGCCAGCGCGGCCTGCGCCTGTGCCGCAGTGTCGCCCGGGATCAGACCTTTCTCGCGAACGGCCAGATCGGCAGCCGCCTGTTTCATCACTTCTTCTCGCGCGGGTACCAATGCCTTCAGCTGCCGAAGCCGCGCGGCGCGCTGCTGCGCGAGTTGCACGCTGTCGGCTCCCGTTGCTTCCGCGCTCGAAGACGAGGAGTCGCTGAACATCGTGAACCTCAGGATCAGGGCCATCAGCAACGCCGGCACTATGAGCAGGATCAGACCGCGCTCGCGGTCATTCAGCTTCACGGCGTGGTCCTCCCGATCCGGTTACGCCGCATCGTCTTGATACGGAACTGATCTACGTTGCCGTTATGCGTTACCGAGACCGTAAATTCCGAGTTCTGAAACAAGGGCGACGAATCGAGCAGCTTCAGCAGCGCCGATGCCTGATCCGCTTCGCCCGCGATCTGCACGTTGTCGGTGTAAATCTCGATCGAACTGGTCCAGACCGGCGGCTGCAGCAGTCGGGTGAGTTCGTTCAGCACATCGAGATCGGCCTGAGTGCGGCGCCGAAAATCGTCCAGCGACGCTACCTTCGCACGATTTGCGTTGATGCTTTTTTCGAGAGCCTGGGCACGAAGCGCCGGAGGTTCCAGCAAGCGAATCTCTTCATTCAGGCTGTTCAGATACCGGCGCTCCGCGACAGCCGGCACGATCACGAAACAAACCAGCGCGGCCACCGCCGCTATCACCGCCAGGATCAGCGGCAGCAGATACTGGCGACGCGCGCTCGAAGCCCGCCGCTCTTTCGGCAGCAGATTCGCAAACCTGTTCACCAGCGGCGCCGATGCCGCCAGTGCTGTCACGTAGCTCAATGACGGCGCATTCAATGCCTCGGCCAGAGTCTGCGCCGGATAGTCGGGAGCAAGCCGAAGCTCAGCCCGCGCATAAGCCAGGGCTCGCTCCGGCGGCAGCGAATACTCGGACGAATAGACCGGACGAGCTTCGCTTTCGCCATACACCTCGGTCCGTTCGCCGGTGAAAAAACAAATAATGGAAGCGGGCGCCGCATTCCGCATCCGCAACGCGGCATGAATGGCGGCCGAGGAGAAGGTAACAGCCGCCAGCCCGACACCCGCTTCCGAAAAAAGCGTCTCGTAATACTCCAGCAACGCTTTTCGAACTAAACCCACCAGCACGCTGTCGCCTGCAATGCGCGACCATGCCCACACAATCTCTTCGTCGCCGAACGGATGCAGCGTATCGGCCTGCAGCTCAATCGCGGCGCCAATCTCTTTGTCCGGCACGCCCGGCAGATGCAGCGTTCTCACGATGACTTCATCGCGAGGCAGCAGCAGCGAAGCGGTAAGGTGTTTCTCGCCCGCCGCATTGAGCGAACGAGTCAACTCCGCGCCCCACTCTGCTGCCGGACGGTTGCGGAAATCGGCAATCACGCCAGAACCCACCGTCTTCGAACTGCCCGGCCGCGACCGCACGATCGACCACTCAAGATCCTTCGAACCGATCGCGATGCCGAGTGCTGTCCCGAACAGAAGCCAGCGCCGCGTGAACGAAGACGGGGGCGTCGCGGGTACGGCTTTTTCGACCGGCGCCGAGGCCGTTTCAGCCACGGTCATACCACCGAACCGTTTCGAACTCCGTCTTCACCCGCTTCACCAGCGCGGCAACCGTACGCCGCATGTCAGAAAGCTTGCCATTCGCCAGACGCATGCGAGCCGTGGCGCGCAGCGTGAACATGCTGTTGCCGCCAATTCGCAGGCGGGCTCCGGCCGGTCCCAAAGAAGAAACGATCGATCCGAATTCCTTGTAATCGACGATGGGATGGGTCGCCCGAAGCCGCACAATCGACGCAGCGTCTTCCGGCGCGATCCCCACCGCGACCATCGTCTCGGGCCGAGCGGTGTTGATGTCGAGACCGCCCGCGTCCGCAAACGGCGATACGCAATCGCGCAGACCGGCGCGCGATCCGTCCAGTGACGTTCCGTAATACAGATCGGGTGTGATTCCGCGTACCAGCAACAGTTCTTCGCTCTGAAGGAAAGACGCGTGCCGGGGCAGGAAAGACGGAGACTGGGTGAGATAAAAGCCATCGAAGGGCGATTGCTGGCCGGCAGGAACGGAAGTGCGCCAGTCGACAATCGCGGCCACCATCTCGCCGGAGCGATCTTCGCCCACTCCCAGGGCTATGAGCAGGCGCATCAGTTCTTCCGGCAGGATGGAATTCAGGCCCAGCTTCGCGGTCTCCGGAATGATCTCGACGCGCGCTTCCGCGCCGGGGAATGAGAGGTCCATCACGGGGTTGCCGAACTGGTAATAATCGGGTCCCCATTGCAGATGAAGCTTCGCTCGCTCGATCGCTCCGCGGGCGATGAAGCAGGCCTGTGCGTCTTCCCGGTTGGTAGCGGCGCGGTCCGTCTCGCCGCGAACGTTGCTTGCGACGGCAAGACCGATAGCGGCCAGCGCGGCCGTGAGCCAGAGCACGGTGAGCAGCGCGGAGCCGCGCCGGTTAGCGCTGCGCATCGGTATACCCGTTATCGTTGCTCAGGTTGATCGGGAACAGAGCAGTAATGGTCGATATTTTCACTTCCGAAGCCGCGACCGTAAGTGGCGCCATTTCGATGCGGATACCCAGCGGAAAATCCTGCCGCAGCCAGTTCGCGCGCCAAAGCCGCAATGGCGGTTCGGGGCGGGGTTCGAGGTAGCTGAACCGGCAATAGCCCAGCTTATCGGCCAGTACGAAAGATTGCGATCCGGGTTCGATCGGAGAGTAGTGAGTCATCAGTGCGCCTGTTGAGGGATCGGCATCCTGGCCGAGAATCGTGAGACCGGCCTGAGCGGGTCCGGTGTAGGGAAGTTCGTTCACGATGAGGCGAACGCCGATGTTGTTTTCGCCGGGGATCACCTGGAGTGCCGCGATCTGCATTCGGCCACGCCACGCGTCCTGCAGCGAGTACGACGTGACGAAGCGCATGCTGCTCGCTTCAAACTGGCGGAACGGCAGAAAGAAGACATTCTGTGGGGACTGATGCCACTCGGCCTTCGTCGGGATGAAGCCTTCGATCTCGTTTTCGACGATCTGGCGCACGTTGACGACCTTGCGGTTCTGCACCAGATGGGCGTCGGTCTTCTCCATGGTGGTGAAGCCGAGCCTCATCGCGTAGAGCATGCCGACCGAGAGCAGACTCAGCAGCGAGACCGCGATCAGGACTTCAATCAGCGTGATGCCGGAGCGAGGGTTCTTCATGGGCCCGCCGGGATCGGGATTCTCGTCTGGCGGTATCCCGTGAGGTCCATGGTGCGCCGCGAGCCCGTGAACGGCTGCCACCAGATCTGTAGCGCTACCTGCTGCAGGATCATGGCGCCGGGTCCGGCGTTGGGCGGCGCATCGAACGGTTTCAGTACGGCTCGCCAGCCGTGGTCTTTATCGAACTCGCCCTGGACCTCGCCTTCCGACGGCAATTCGACATCGAGCAGCAGGTCGTTCATCTTCGTGCGCGCGAGCATCGCGGCGCGGTCGTAATCGGCCAGGCGGGCGGCGTTCTTCACGGACTGCGACAGCCCCACGATAAGGCCACTCACCGCAACGCCCATGATCACGGTGGCAACCAGAACTTCGAGAAGGGTGAATCCGCTGCGTGACCTCATTTAATTTTGGGTACCGCCGTGACCGGGTCGATCTCAATCGACTTGCGCCCGCCCTTTTCGCTTCTCAGCGCGATCATGATGCGGGGAAAGGCGCCTCCCGGGAACAACATGAAGCGGCGCGGTTCATCGCCTTCAATCGCGATACCGGCGGGCATTTTCAGTGTCTCGCTCGGTTTCTCTCCCGAGGCCGCAGTGTACACCGCCAGCAGATTCTCTTTCGGCGCCACAACGATTGCGGCGGGCTGTTCACGCCGTTCGACGTTGTTCATCGCGGCCGTGAGGAAGCTCGCGACAGACCCCGATGCGGACTTGAGTCTGATGCCCGCAAGGCCAGCCGTCAGCGCTGGGAACGACACGCTGACGAGCGTCGCGATGATCGTGACCACGATCAGCATCTCAAGCAGCGTGACGCCTGAGCGCTTCATTTCCACGAAACGATATCGGAGGCGAGATCGGCGCCGCCCGGCTTGCCATCCTGGCCGTAGCTGACGATGTCGGGCTCATCACCGTGATCGCCGGGGTACTTATAGATGTAAGGATGGCCCCACGGGTCGTTGCCCAGGTCTTTCACCAGGTAAGGCCCGTGCCACTGATCCACGCCGGCAGGCGGCTGGCGGAGCGCGGTCAGGCCCTGCTCGGTGCTCGGGAACGTGCCGGTATCGAGCTTGTACTGCCCCAGCGCCAACTGGATGTTGGAGATCTCCTGTTTGGCCGCGGTGACGCGGGCGCGGTCGCCCTGCTGCAGCAGTTTCGGTCCCACGATCGCCGCGAACAACGCGATGATGGTGACGACCACCAGCATTTCAATCAGCGTGACGCCCGCTCGGGAATTCTTCTGAATCTTCATCTCTACCTCGCTATATGGCAACATCGTTAATACTCGTAATCGCAATCAGCATACTCAACACCAGCGCGCCCACGATGATCCCCATAATCAGGATCACGAGCGGCTCGAAGACGGACGTGAATCGCCGGATCGCGGCCCTTGTTTCTTCATCGTAAATGTCCGCCATACGGGCGAACATCACATCGAGTTTACCGGTCTCTTCGCCCACTGTTAAAAGGTGCGAAGCGAGGGGCGGGAACATCTTCGTGCGGGCCAGCGGACCTGAGATTCCTTCGCCGCGCTTGACGCCCTGGGCCACGTCTTTGAGCGAATTCGCCATCCGCTTATTGAACAGGATACCGGCTGAAATATTGAGCGACTGCACCAGCGGGACCGTGTTGCCGACGAGCGTCGACATGGCGCGGGCGAAGCGCGAGGTTTCGGCTTTGCGCATGGCGTCGCCGAGGATCGGGATCTTCAGACGAAACTCATCCCACCAGAGACGTCCCGCGCCGGTCTTTGTGTAGACGCGGAAGAGTATGACGGCGGCCGCGATAGAGAGCGCGACAATCCAGCCCCAGTCCTGCACGATTTTGCTGAGCTGCAGCATGATGAGCGTGGGGGTGGGGATTTTCATGCGGCTGTCGTCAAAGACGCTGGCGAAGCGGGGAACGACGAAGTCGAGCAGCACGAAGATGGCGCCGGTGCCGACCAGCGCGAGCAGCGCGGGGTAGATCATCGACGAGATGATGTAGCTGCGGAGTTCGTCGCGGGAGCGTTCGAAGACGGAGAGGCGCTCGAAGATCTGGCCGAGGCTGCCGGAGGCTTCGCCGGCGCGCACCATGTTGATGAAGAGGTGGGAGAAGTAATCGGGGTGGATGGAGAGCGCATCGGCTAAGGATTTGCCGCCTTTGATGGCGCGGAGGATGTCGCTGACGATGCCGCGGAACTGGGCTTTGGTGGTGAGTTCGGTGGTGATGGAGAGGGCTCGGTCGAGCGGCACGCCGGAGTTGAGGAGGGTGGAGAGTTCCTGGGTGAAGAAGAGGACGTCGCGCCGCTTGCTGCCTCCGAATGAGGGCAGATTGATTTCGAAGGCCTTCTTTTCGCGTTCGCCGACGTAGACGGGGGTAAGGCCCTGGCGCTGGAGTTCGCGGGCTACCGAGCGGGTGTTTTCAGCGGTGATGAGGCCGGTGCGGAGTTTGCCGTCGGCGGCGATGGCCCGGTAGTGGAAGGTGGCGGCGGCCATTACAATTCCTGCGTCACTCGGGTTACTTCAGAGGCGGTGGTGATGCCTGTGCGGATCTTGTCCCAGCCGTCTTCGCGGAGATTCCTCATACCTTTGCGGCGGGCGCATTCGGTGAGCTTGCCGGCGTCGGAGTTCTGCATGATGAGGTGGCGGAGCTCGTCGTTGAGCTCCATGAGTTCAAAGATGCCCGCTCGTCCGCGATAGCCTGTGCCTCCGCATTCGGGGCAGCCTCGGCCTTTGAAGGTTTCGATGTCTTCGCCGTAGGGCGACATGGTGCGGCCGTTGCTTTCTTTGCACTCCTTGCAGATGAGGCGCACCAGGCGCTGCGCGAGCACGGCTACCACCGACGATGAGATCAGGTAGTTCTCGACGCCCATGTCGGTGAGTCGCGTGACGGCGCTGGGCGCGTCGTTGGTATGCAGGGTCGAGTAAACGAAGTGGCCTGTGAGCGCGGCCCGGATGGCGATATCGGCAGTCTCGCGGTCGCGGATTTCGCCGATCATGATGACGTCGGGATCCTGGCGGACGATGTGCCGGATACCTGAAGCGAAGGTGAGCCCGATGGCCGGATTCACGTGGATCTGGTTGACGCCGTCCATCTGATATTCGACCGGATCCTCGATGGTGATGATCTTCTTGTCCGGCAGGTTGATGCGCTTGAGGGCGGAGTAGAGCGTGGTCGATTTACCGCTGCCGGTGGGGCCTGTGACAAGGAAAATACCGTGCGGCAGCGACGTGTAGTACTCCATCCGGCTGAGCATGTAGTCGTCGAAACCGAGGCGGCGGAGGTCGTAGAAATCGCCGGCCGAGCGGTCGAGCAGACGCATGACGACGCTTTCGCCGAACAGCGTGGGCAGGGTCGAAACGCGGAGATCGACCTCGCGACCGAGGATGCGGAGCTTGATGCGCCCGTCCTGGGGCAGGCGGCGTTCGGCGATATTGAGCTTCGCCATCAGCTTGAGGCGCGAGATGATAGCGGCTTTGAGCTCGCGCGGCGGTTGCTCCTGATTGGCGAGCACGCCATCGATGCGGAAGCGGACTCGGAATTCCTTCTCGAACGGCTCGATGTGGATGTCGGAGGCGCGGCGTTCGACGGCCTGCGCGATCATGGCGTTGACCAGGCGAATGACGGGTGCTTCGCTGGCCATGTCGCGGAGGTGTTCGAGGTCGTCTTCATCGCCTCCGGCGAAGTTGGCGGCGGCTGCTTCGCGATCGCCTTCGCTGTAATAGCGGTCGATAGCGTCGAGGATTTCCTGATCGGTAGCGAACTGGGGGCGGACTTCGAGCTTCGATGAACTCTGGACGGCGTTGATGGTTTCGAAGTCGAGCGGGTCCGCCATGGCGAGCGTGAGGGCGCCTTCGTCGATCGAGACCGGGAAGACGAGGGCCTGGCGAAGGAAGCGCGGGGACATGCCTTCGAGCTCGGGCGCTTCGGGCGGCGGTCCGGCGATTTGCGCGATGGGCAGGCCGAGCTGCTGCGAGAGCGCGGCGAGCAGGTCGCGCTGCGCGAGATAGCCCATGTCGACCAGGATTTTGCCGACCTTCTCGCCTTTGCGCTCGCGCTGGAGTTCGAGGGCGCGGTCGAGGTCTTCGGCGGCAATGAGACCGCGGTCGATTAAGATCTGGCCCAGGGGGGTGGCGATACCGGTCACAGAGTCTCTTCGTCGAACAGGGCGGCGAGTTCCGCCCCGCTCAGATGCTTGCCCGCGGCGTCGAGAAGCTGCTGTTTGTTGGCCTTGAGGACGATGCGGTTGGGCAGGTCCCGCGCCTGTTCCCATTTGAAGTTAAGCAGGAAGGCTTCCATGACGATTTGCTCATTCGCCGGCAGGCCGGGGAGCTTCTGGCAGGCTGCGACCATGAGGTCCCGCATCATGTTTTTGAGGGGATCGACCTTGCGTGCCTTGTGGTCGTGCAGAGTGGCGAGGTCTTTGTCGGACACAGTGGGCTTGAACGGGTTCGGGGTGAAGTTGAGGGGCGAGATGGGTACGAGGCCCATGTCCACCGTGAAGACGGCGCCGTAGCCCTGGAGATAAGTTCCTCGGGCGGGGGCGTAGAGGTAATAAGGGTCGGTGACGTTCGACTGAACGCGGTCATTGATGGCGGCTTCGACGGCCCTCAGCGAGTTGATGGAGCAGATGGGTTCGGAGCCGGCAAAGCACAGAGTGGCGGCGGCGATGAGGAGGAGCGGCTTCATTGTCCCGCTCCGGTTTGGGACGTGGCGCTGGAGGCCATCAGCACGTTGGTGTTGAGGCTCTGCTGCATGACGGCAAGGGCTTCGACCAGGTAGCGGTGCTCTTTGTCGTGTTTCGCTTCGGAGGCTTCGAGGCGGGCGTTGAAGAGTTGGGCGTCTTCTGCCCGCGTTTGGGCGCGAGTTTCGGCGACGGCTTTCTTTACGATGTCGTCGATAGGCTGGGCACTTGCGGTCTGGACAAGGGTTCGGATTTCGACAGGCCGGTGCGTAACGGTGAAGATCAGGGTCGCGGCCATGACGGCGGCTGAAGCGAATCCGAACCACGGAGCCAGGTTCCAGAAGCGGGAGGGCGCGAAGACCTTATCCGAGACGAAGGCGATGCGCTGGGGCGGTTCCTGGTCGGGCAGGATGCGGAGCGCGGCCGTGGTGAGGCGAAGTTGATCCAGTTCGGCAGCGCAGCCGGCGCACTCGGAGATGTGGCGCTGGAGTGCCGGACGGTCGGCCGCCGGCAGTTCATCGAAGGCGTAATCGCGGAGAAGATCGGTGTTGCACGTCATTGAATACCCCTGCTGTTGGTGGGCGCGAGTTCGACCTTCAGCAAGTCGAGCGCCGTGTAGAGCCTTGATTTGATCGTCGAAACCGGGATGGCCAGGATCTCGGCCATTTCTTCGAACTTGAAGCCCTGGTAGACCTTGAGGACGACGGCCTCGCGCTGTTCCGGGCTGAGCCGGTCGAGCGCGGCGGTGACGGCGAGGGTAAGCTCGGGCGCCACGGTGCGGGCGGGTTCGCGTTCCATGCGCTCAGCGTCTTCAGGGTCGGTGTCAGGACGCTTTTTGCGGAAGTGCGAGTAAGCCTCGTTGTGAGCGATGCGAAACAGCCAGGGGCCGAACCGCGCGTTGTCGTCGAGCTTGCGAATGTTCTGAAAGGCTTTCAAGAAAGCGTCCTGGCTGAGGTCGAGCGAATCGTCAGGGCTGCCGGTGAGACGCAGAAGGTAATTGAAGACGCGCTTCTCCCAGCGCGAGACGAGGTGGTTAAAGGCCTCGACATCGCCCTTTCGAACGCGCGTGATCAGGTCCGCATCTTCGACGGCCCGAAAGATCAAATTCCGGCTCCTTTTACAGAGACGGCGGCGGGGGTGAAAAAGTCGGTTTGCAGGATGATTCCAGTGTAACGGGAATTGGGGGAAATGTTTTGGGGCTCAGATTCACGCGGATTACAAATCAAAGCCAATTGGGCCTAAGATGCACTGGGATTCACTCAGATAAAGGCCTGGCGGCAGTTTTACAAATCGAAGCCAATTTCAAGGAAGCATATTGTTTTCAGTTTTTTGCGTGGTTTTACAATACGAAGCCAATTGACTGGCAGCGGGACTCGCAGCCGCGAACGCGGGTACCGCGCGAGTTGGTGAAACACAAATCGAACCCAATCCGCCGGGGACGCAACACGCTGCGGCGCGATAAGGACACACGAGCGCATTTTACAAAACGAAGCCAATTTCGCGGTGGCCCCGCCCGTTTTGCAAAACGAAGCCAATTCGGCTGGTGAAGCGACGGGCCCGGCGGCGCCCTTAGGGAGTTCGCTTGCGAGGTTTCGCAGTTCGAGGTATTTCGCGATTTTCATTGCTTCGTGATTCCTTATTTTTCGCCGCCGTCGCCCAAATTGCGGCGGGTCCACCTTGTGAATAGCATGGGTCCGGGGAAAGAGAGGGTGTCGGCGGGGTTTGGGTTCGCTGTAAGGCAATGAATGGGTGGGGTTAAGCGATATTTGGGGGAGTTGTGAATCGCCCATTGCGGTAGCCACAAACGGGGGATGAAGTGCGCTGAGCAGCGCGTTGCTCAGGAGGGTTGAAGTCCCTCCGGTGCCCGGATGAGGGGCACCGTATCCGAAGGCGGGGTGAACAGCCTCGCCGGCCGGAGGAGTGGCAGGTATGGAGA
>Ga0302319_10003917_pt1 | contig 30809 bp, 36 predicted proteins | sample Bog_T0_2_FD_203319 | JGI IMG/M metagenome (GOLD analysis project Ga0302319, IMG submission 203319) | Peat permafrost microbial communities from Stordalen Mire near Abisko, Sweden - Bog_T0_2 | ecosystem: Environmental > Terrestrial > Soil > Wetlands > Peat | place: Sweden: Abisko, Stordalen Mire... | reverse complement strand
CTGCGGAGCCCTCCACCAACATCGTCGACGTTTATATGAAATACGTTCGCGACAAGGTGGATCTTCCGGGGGAGCGTAAGTTGACGCACACCATTCGAGGATTTGGTTATGAACTCCGCGACGCATCCGTGTAGCAGCACGACCGAGGTCCGTGACGCAACGGATGAGCCCGCGGAAGATCCCGCCCGATTTTACGCAGATATCATCGAGGGGCTGCACGCGATCGCGCAGCCGCTCACGATTCTCCGTGCGGCGATGGAGGTGCTGGCGCTGCCGGAACGAGCTGCGATCGACCAGCGCCGTTACCTGGATATTTCCACAAAACAGGTGGAGCGCACCTGCAATTTGTTTTCCTGCCTGCAGGATCTGGTAGCGGCCAAACTGAACGAAGCGCAGGCGGTGCGATTCGATCTTTGGGAAGTGCTGAGTCCCATGATTGAAGATCGCAGGGCTTCGCTGCAGGCATCCGGTATCGGGATCGTCGTAGCGAGGCATGAGCCCGAGGAGCCTGTGGTGGGAGACGTGGAGCGAACCGAACAGGCGGTCGCCGAGGTTTTGAAGATGGCGGAGTCATTATCGTCGCGCGGCGATGTGATCGAATTGCATGCTTCCCGCGCGCACGGGTTTTGTGAACTCACGCTGCAGAACACACGCGGCCATGGAAAACGGATGAGCTCTCCGGACCGGCTCGGGCTGTCTCTGGCGGCCATGAACATCGTCAGCCAGCGCGGCAGGTACCGCTTCGAGGAGGATCCGTTTTGTGTTTCGCTTGCATTGCCGGTACAGGAATCCGGCGAGTGAGAACAGCAGGGATGCCGCGGGCGCAAAGACGGCAACCGAATCGCTCCTTGTTAGATTTTTCTTTCCTGTGTGCCACCAGATTTCCTCGCGGTTCCGGCTCTCGTTCAGTGCTCCTGCCGGAAAGATTGTTGGTCCGTCGTCTCTCATTGATTCTTCATTGAACGCTGAATCCAGGAAACGCTGATGTCCACTCCCGTGCTCCAGTCCGAACGTTATGAAGACCGGTTGCCGATCGACGTATTTGTCGTCAGTCCGAATGGGAAGCTGCGCCAGGAGCTTCAGGAGAAGCTGACTCTTCCGCGCTGGCAGGTGTCGCAGGCGGGCAGTGGAGCAGGAGCGCTGGAATTGTTGCGCCGGCACGGTGGCGAGGATGGAGTGCTGCTGCTGGATCCAATGCTGCCCGACCTCGAGCCGAACGAATTCAACGCCATTGTGAAGGATCGCTTTCCGAATACTCAGGTGTTGATGCTGAACTCGCACACCGGCCAGTTGTTGGTGGGCAGCGCATCGCCCACGCCGGTTTCGGCGAAACTCGCGGATGTGGTGAATCGCACCGGCAGCGTGATGAGCAACTCCCTTCCGGCGGCGTTGCCGGAAAGCCATCACCATCCGTCCGAGAACAAGGCCAGATTGCGCAGCATGATCGGGGATTCGGAGCCGATGCAGCGGACTTATTCGGCGACGCGGATGGTGGCGGCGCGCAGCACCACGGTGCTGGTTACGGGGGAAAGCGGCACCGGCAAAGATCTCATCGCCCAGGAAATTCATTTGATCAGCCCGCGCCGGAATCAGCCGTTTGTGGTGGTGAACTGTGCAGCGATTCCGGAGCCATTGCTGGAGGCGGAGCTGTTCGGCTATACCAAAGGGTCGTTCACCGGAGCCGTGCAATCGCGGATCGGGCGCATTCACGCTGCGCATGGCGGCACGCTGTTCCTCGATGAGATCGGAGACATGCCGTTGTCGCTGCAGAGCAAGATTCTGCGCTTCCTCGAGCAGGGGGAAGTGCAGCGGCTGGGCGGAAACGACAATCTGAAGGTAGATGTGCGCGTGGTAGCGGCCACGAACGCGGATTTGAAGAAGAAGCTGGCGCTGGGGGAGTTTCGCGAAGATCTCTACTATCGCCTGGCGGTATTTCCGATCCAGCTGCCGCCGCTGCGGGACCGCATGGAGGATCTGGAAGAGCTGGCAGTCACGTTTGCGTCGAAATTTTGCCCGGGAATTTCGCTGAGCCGCGAGGCGCTGGAGATTCTCAGCCAGCACCGATGGCCGGGGAATGTCCGCGAATTGCGCAATGTGATCGAGCGGGCAACGATTCTCGTGAGTACGGGACAGCAAATCAAGCCCGAGCACATTATTTTGTAGGGCTTAGCTTCGAATCGGCACGCCTGTTTCATTTTGGCACTCATCGTGCATATCAGATAGGCAAATGCTGCCGAGTTCTCATGTTGTTCCAATGAAACAGGTGGAGGCGTACGGGTTCGATAACCCGCGCCAGCTCGCCGATGCCTTCTCGGAGTTCATCTCCGCGTCGGCCCTGCTGGAGAGCTCCTACCGCGAGCTGCAGCAGGAAGTGGCCCACCTGAATGTTGAATTGGCGGAACGCAACGCCGCTCTGACCCGCAGCCTCGAAGAAAACGATCGGATGCGCGCGGCGCTGGAGCAGATGATCGACTCGATGCCCTGCGGCGTTCTGGTGCTGGATACTTCTGAAACCATTGTGATGATCAATCCGGAAGGGCGCCGATTGCTGGGCCCCAAAAGTGTGCGCGCACGCAAACTGAAGGACCTTTCGCGGGTAAGCCAGATCGATTTCGAGGCGTTGCTGCTGGGATCGGATGGGGAGCGCGACAGCGAGGTTTGCCTGGCGACGAACAGCGGAAAGCGCTGGCTGGCGATCGGGCGGCGCCAACTTCACTGTGCGCCGGCGAATCAGGGAGATGCGATTGCCCCTCTGCACAGCATCTGGATCCTGCGAGATATTACCGCAACCAGGCAGGCTGAGGTCGAACGCGAGGCCGCACGGCGCGCAACAGCCCTGGCCGAGATTTCGACCATTCTCGCGCATGAAATTAGAAACCCGTTAGCAAGCCTCGAGCTGTTCGCCGGCCTGATCGCGGAGGACTCGAGCGAGAGCGCCGAATGGATTGCGCACCTGCGCGCGGGAATCCGCACCCTGTCGGGAACCGTGAACAACGTGCTCAGTATGAACGGCGAGACCAATCCGCGTCTGGGACGGATGGACCTTTCTGCCTGTGTGGAGAGCGGCGTCGAGTTTGTGCAGCCCATTGCCGAACAGGCGGGGGTGGTTCTGACTTTTGCAGCCGGCAGCGAGCCGCTGACGATTTCCGGCAACGAGGATGGAATTCGCCAGATCCTGCTCAACCTTGTTTGCAATGCGATTCGGCATACGCGCGCCGGCGCACGCGTGGATGTGGCGACGCGAAGCGAGATGAGGCATGGGGTGCCGCTGGCAATCGTGGAAGTGCGCGACACGGGCTGCGGAATACCGGATGACGTCATGGAGCACCTCTTCGAGGTGGGTTTCAGCGGGACCGGCGAAACGCCGGGTCTGGGACTTGCGGTATGCCGCCGGCTGATGACCCAGCATGGCGGTGAGATTCGTGTGACGAGCCGTGTTGGTGAAGGAAGCAATTTTCAACTGGAGTTTCCGGCGCTATGACAGGTGAAACACAGTCATCGGTGATGGTGGTGGATGATGAGCCGGGGATCCGTACGGCGCTGCGGGCGAATTTTCTTCGCCACGGCTGGCGGGTAGAGACGGCCTCCGGAGTGCGCGAAGCGATTCGCAACCTGGAGACCCGGGATTTCGATCTGGTCGTAACGGACATCCGCATGCCGGACGGGACAGGGATGGAAGTGATGCGGGCGGCGCGGAAGTCTTCGCCGGGAACCGCGGTGATTCTGCTGACGGCCTACGGATCGGTGCCGGATGCGGTGAATGCCATGCGCGACGGAGCGCTGGATTATCTGACCAAGCCGATCCCGTTCGATCAACTGCAGGCGGCGGCGGCGCAGGTGATGCGCCGGGCGCAGCAGATGCCGGCCGCAGAGCCATCGCTCACCGGGGACATTGTGGGACGTTCGCCGTTGCTGATGCGGGCACTGCAGCGAGCGCGCGCGGCCGCCAGCACGGGGGCCGATGTTCTGATCGAGGCAGAAAGCGGAACGGGCAAGGAACTACTGGCGCGGTTCATTCACAATGCGAGCGATCGGAGCCAGAAGCCGTTTGTGGCCGTGAATTGCGCGGCGGTTCCGGAAACACTGCTCGAAAGCGAACTGTTCGGTCATGGACGAGGGGCCTTCACGGGGGCAGTTTCCTCGCGGCCCGGAAAGTTCGAGATGGCCGATGGCGGCACCATTCTGCTGGACGAGATCGGCGAAATGCCGCTCAATCTGCAGCCGAAACTGCTGCGCGCTTTGCAGGAGCGGGAGTTCGAACGGCTGGGCGAAGGGCGGTCGGTCCACGTGGACATTCGCGTGATTGCGACGACGAACGTCTCGCTGGCCGCGATGGTCGAGAGAGGGCAGTTTCGCGCGGATCTGTACTACCGGCTCAATGTGATTCCTCTGTCCCTGCCGCCGCTGCGAGAGCGGCGCGACGACATTCCGATGCTGGCGCAGCATTTCGCGGAGCAATATGGCGCGCAGGCGCAGCTGGGTGTTCCCCGCCTGGATCCGGAGTTTGTCAGCCGGCTGCAGTCGCAAACGTGGCCGGGGAACGTGCGCGAACTGGCGAACTTTATGCGGCGGGTCATCACTTTGAGCGGCACTCTCGATCTGGATGCGCGCTGCTTCGAGATGGAATTCGAAGGTGCGTTGACGGGCACAGCGAGCGCTGGGCGTGGTCCGGACGCATACGGGCACCCTGCGCACCGCAGGACCGCGATGCCGGCGGCGATTCCGGCGGCGCCCGGCACGCCGATCCGGGAACTGGAGAAGATGCACCTCGAGAACACATTGGCTCTCACGGATGGGAACCGCACGCACGCAGCGGAGATGCTGGGCATCAGCCTGCGGACGCTGCGCAACAAGATTCGGGAATACGGGCTTCCGCCAAGGAGTTACGCATAGATGGCAACGACTTCGATAATGCAACTGCTGCAGGGCTACCTGAAGGTGACAACGGATCGCCAGCAGTTGGTGGCGTCGAACATGGCGAACGTGGACACGCCTGGGTATCACGCCAAAGACATCAACTTTCAGGCGGCGATGCAGTCGGCGATGAGCGACGGCAGCGGTCCGCACATGGAGACGGCGAGTCTGGAAGTACCGGGATTGCCAGAACGGCCTGACGGCAACGATGTCAACATCGACCGCGAAAGCCTGGTGCTGTCGCAGACACAGCTTCAATATCAGGTGGGTATCCAGTTGATCAAAGAAGAATTTCACCGTCTGCTCACGGCGATCAAGGACTGAAGAAAGGAACTGACGATGGGACTGTTCGGCATGATGAGTATCAGCGCCTCGGCGCTGTCGGCGGAGAGGGAGCGGGCGGAGGTGACCACCGCCAATCTCGCCAACGCGGAGACGACCCACACGGATCAGGGCGGCCCGTTTGTCCGCAAGGAAGTGGTCTTCAGCGCGACGAATTCTTCTCCGTTCCAGACCGTGTTCAACCGGGTGGGGCACTTCGGGGGGCAGCCGTCAGGGGCGGTGCAGATCAGCCAGGTGGTGGACGATTCGGCAGCGCCAGTGATGCGCTACGAACCGGGAAACCCGGACGCGAACAAGCAGGGGTATGTGGCCTATCCGGCGATCAACCCGGTCACGGAGATGGTGGATCTGATGGATGCGACCCGAGCCTATCAGCTGAATGCATCGGCGGTTGGGGCGGCCAAGCAAATGATTCAGGAATCGATCGACATTCTTAAGGCTACATAGCGAAGGGGAGGAACGATGAGCAACGTCAGCCTGGGTGGTATTTCAGCCTCATACATTCCGGATCCGTCCGCCCTCGATGCAGGCGGCGACGCCGGCGGGGGAAACTTTTCGGATGTGCTGAAGAGCGCCGTGAGCACGGTGGATCAGCTGCACGACAACGCGGCATCGCAGGTGGCGAATCTGGTGCAGGGCGGAGGCGGCGATATCAACAGCGTGATGATCGCAGTCGAGAAAGCGGATGTGAGTTTTCAGCTGATGATGCAGGTGCGCAACAAGATCGTGAGCGCGTATCAGGATATCGAGAAAATGCAGTTTTAGGATTGAGAGCGCATGGCAGGCTTAGGAAACGCAACCGATCAGGCAAAAACATTCTGGGCTACCCGCACCGGTCAGCAGAAGTTCTTTCTTCTGGGAGGAGCGGTCGCGACGGTCGCGCTGGTGACGCTCTTTGTCCGGCTCATCGGGACGCCCGACTATAAGCCTCTGTTCACCAATCTGGAGCCCGCCGATGTGCAGACCATGAGCGCGCAACTGGACGCGCAGGGCATACCGCACCAGACGGGCCCGGATGGAAAAACCATCATGGTGCCGGCGGACAAGCTGGATTCGGCGCGGATGCAGACCGCGGCGCAGTCCGAGCCGCATAGCGGACGGATGGGTTTCGAATTGTTCGACAAGATGTCGTGGGGCCAGACCGAGTTCGATGAGAAGGTCACTTATCAGCGCGCGCTGGAGGGAGAACTGGAGCGGAGCATTCAGACGCTGGCGGATGTCCAGAGCGCGCGAGTGCACCTGGTGATGCCGACCGACTCGGTGTTTCTGGACCAGCAGCGTGGAGCGAAGGCGTCGGTGATCCTGAAGCTGCGCCGCGGCGAGCTGTCGAAGGGTTCCGTGCTGGCCATTGCGCGCCTGGTGGCCGGCGCGGTGGACGAATTGAAGCCTGAGGATGTTTCGATCGTCGATGCCGATTCGGCGCGGGCGCTGGGCCTGAGCCAGGACAGCGCGGACAGCATGGAAGGCGCCGGAACGGGGTTGAGCGAGCGTTTGATGAGCACGCTGGAGCCGATTGTCGGCGCAGACAAGATTCGCGCCAGCGTCAACGTGGATTATGACCAGGGGACAACGGAGGAAAGCCAGGAGAAGTACGATCCTGCGGTCAGCGCGGTGCTCACGGATCAGAAATCGGAAGATGTGGCGGGAGGGAGCGCGGTGCCGACGGGTGTTCCAGGCACGGCGAGCAATGTTCCCAGCAACAATAAACAACCCAAACCGGAGAGCCCCGTTTCACCGTCGCAGAGCTCAAAGACGGAGAGCGCCACTTACGGCGTGAATAAGACGGTGCTGCATACAGTCACGCCAGCCGGCCGCGTAGCGCGGATCACGGCAGCGATTCTGGTGGACGACGAAATGGTGCGTTCGGTGCAGAAGGGCAAAGTCAGCTATACCCGACAGAAACGGACGCAGGATCAGTTGGACAAGATCCGTGCGCTTGCAGAGGCGGTAATCGGGTTTGACGCAAAGCGCGGCGACTCGATCAGCGTGGAGAACATCTCGTTCGATAACGAAGTTGCGGAGACCGATATGCCTTCTACTGCCGCTAACTGGGCAACCAAGGTGCAAAAGTCGGTGTCGGATTATTCTTCGCTGTTGCGGCCTGTTTCGCTGCTGTTGCTTTTCGTTCTCGCCTGGCTGTTCCTGGTACGGCCGGTGCAAAAGCACGTGCTGAGCGCGGCGTACCTGCCCGCGCCGAATCAGGCGGCGGCTTTGGGGGCGCCGCAGGCGGAAACGCTGGCCATGCATCCGCCGGAACTGGGCCGAGGCACCGTGCGAGCCGCTCAGCTGAAGGAGCAGACCGCCGAGCTGATCCGGAATAAGCCGGTGCACACGGCGCGTGCGGTGCAGGCCTGGCTGCGCGAGGAGCCTTCATGAGCACGCTGGAAGCGGGCGTTTTTACCGGTACAAAGAAGGCCGCGATCCTGCTTTCGCTGATCGGTGAAGACGCGGCCGCGCCGCTGCTGCGCAATCTTCCCCCGGAGGATCTGGAGCGGATCGCCGACGAAGTCGCGAGTCTGGGGCAGGTGCCGGTCGAGGTGACGCTGCAGGTGCTGGAGGAATACCAGCAGATGATGACGGCGCAGGAATTCATTGCAGTCGGGGGACATGATGTTGCGGTTCGGCTGCTGGTGAAGGCATTTGGCGAGAACGGCGCGAAGACCATGGTGGATCGGCTGGCCCAACCGGACGAGTCGAAGACGTTCAGCGTGGACTCGCTGAAGAAGGCGGACCCGCAGCAGCTGGCGCGCTTCCTGGTGGGAGAACATTCGCAGACCAAGGCGCTGATCCTCGGACATCTGGACGCGAAGCGGGCATCGGCTTTGCTGATGAAGCTGGAGCCGGAAGTGCGCGCGGACTGCGTGCGGCGGCTGGCGAGTCTGGGACAGTTTTCACCGGAGGTGGCGGCAAAGGTTTCAACGGTATTGAATCGCCGGCTGCGTTCGGTGGGCGAGCAGACGAAGCGCTCCGGTCAGGGATCGCAGAACATCGCCGAGCTGATGAATCGGCTCGATGCGACGACGGCGCGCGACATCCTCGAGAATATCGAACGCGACGAGCCGACTCTGGCGATCAGTATTCGGGATCTGATGTTCACCTTCGAGAATTTTCTCGAAGTGCCGGAGCAGGAGATGCGCGAGCTGATGAATGCGATTGACAAGAAAACGCTGATGGTCGCGCTGAAGGGAGCGAGCGAGGACCTGCGCGCGCATTTCTACAGGACGATGTCATCGCGCGCGGTGGAGATGATGAAGGAAGACTCCGAGGTGATGGGGCCGGTCCGGAGCAAAGACGTGGCCAAGGCACAGGGCGAAATTGTAGCCATTGCCCGCAAGCTGGAGTCGGAAGGCAAGATCGTATTGAAGAGCCAGGGAGAAGACGAATATGTCCTCTAACGTGGAAGTGACCAGCGTCTTCGGCGATACGGTTTCCACCCTGCAATACAAGGATATGGGGGGGCATGCGCTGGACGGCGCGACGCCCGCGGTAACGGAGAGGCGGAGTGGCGGCGGCGCGGGACGGCGGCGCACAGACGCGGCGAACGAAGCGGAATGGGCGGCGCGCATCGCCGAGGAGCGTTCGGATGCTGCCATGCAAGCGGAGCGGAGGTTGCAGGCCGAACATCAGCAGAAGCTGCTCGCAGAGCGTTCAGCGATAACCGCCGCGCTCGAGAAATTTGCCGAAGAGCGCGAAGACTATTTTGCGCGCGTGGAACAGGAAGTAGTTCAGCTGGCGTTGTCGATAGCCGCCAAAATCCTCCATCGGGAGGCCCAGGTCGATCCCATGCTGGTGGCAACGCTGGTCAGGATGGCGGTGGAGAAGATGCGCGACGAGTCCAGCATAACCGTGCGGGTCGGCCCCGGACGCGCCGCCATGTGGAAGCAATATTTTGCCGCCTATCCGAATATGTCGCGGGTGCAGCTGGCCGAAGACGCGCAGCTCAGCAACCAGGATTGTGTGCTCGAGACAGAACTGGGATCGGCAAACTTCGGGCTCGATACGCAGCTGAAAGAAGTGGAGCAGGGCTTCTTCGATCTGCTGGCTCTGAGGCCGGTATCGCAATGAGCCGTGCCCTGCTGGCCCCGTATCTGAACCACCTCGAGACCGGCTCAACCCTGCGCTGGAAGGGACGGATCAGCCAGGTGGTGGGCAATCTGGTGGAGTCGGACGGACCGTTCTGCTTCGTCGGGGAATCCTGCGAAATTACCGGAGACAGCGGACGCAGCTATACCGGCGAGATCATCGGTTTTCGCGGATCGACGATGTTGTCGATGGCGGCCGACCCGCCGCGGGGCATCCGCTACGGGGACAAGATTGTGACATGGGGGGCCCGTCCCTCGATTCGCGTGGGCCCGGGCTTGCTCGGGAGGGTCATCGACACCGCCGGGAATACGCTGGACGGGAAAGGGGAGTACCGCGCAACGCACGCGGTGACCATTGACGGGTCTGCGCCGCTGCCGATGGACCGGGTCGCGATCCGAGAGCCGCTCAGCTGCGGGATTCGCGCCATCGATGGATTTCTGACCTGCGGCCGCGGGCAGCGGGTGGGGATCTTCGGCGGCAGTGGCGTTGGCAAGAGCACGCTGATCGGCATGATGGCGCGGGGCACCGCTGCCGATATGACGGTTTTGGCGCTGGTGGGCGAGCGCGGGCGCGAAGTTGGCGAGTTTCTGGAAGTGCTGGGCGAGGAGGGTCTGCGGCGCGCCGTGGTCGTTGTCTCGACATCCGATCAGTCGCCCCTGCTGCGAATCCGAGCGGCGCTGGCGGCGACGGCGGTCGCGGAGTATTTCGCGAGTCTCGGCAAGAATGTGCTTCTGATCGTCGATTCGCTGACGCGTTTTGCCATGGCGCAGCGGGAGATTGGGCTGGCGGCGGGCGAGCCCCCGACCGCGAAAGGCTATACCCCGTCGGTTCTGAACATGCTGGCGCGGCTCGCGGAACGAGCTGGAAATTTCTCCCAGGGAAGCATTACAGCGTTCTACACCGTGCTGATGGAAGGGGACGATCAGCAGGATCCCGTGGTGGATACCGTCCGGTCGCTGCTCGATGGGCACGTGGTCCTCGATCGGACTCTTGCGCTGCGCAGCCACTATCCTCCCATTTCGATTCTGGAGAGCCTGAGCCGGCTGATGTCGAATCTGGTGACGGACGAACATCTGGCGAAGGCGAAGGCCTTGAGGCTGTTGATGGCGGCTTATGCGCGATCGGAGGATTTGATTCGCATCGGGGCCTACCACAAGAACACCGATCCAGTGCTGGATCGCGCGATCGACAACTTACCCGCGCTGAATGCTTTTCTGCAGCAGAAGCCGGATGCATTGATCCCTTATAAGGACGCCATCGATCAGTTGATGGCGCTGGCGGTGTAGGAAGAACTATGGGCTTTCATTTTTCACTGGATACGGTCCTGCGCTTCCGCGAGAGCGTGGAGCAACGCGAAGAGCTGGCGCTCAAACAGCTTCAGATGGAGATTTCGAGCGTGCGGCTCGCCATTGAGCAGACGACGTCGGACATCGAGCGCGCGCAGAAAGCCCGGGAAGCGGCCATGCAAAAGGCAATGCCGGCGGGTCATTTGCAGGCCATGTTGAGCGAAGCCGAGGCGGCGGTCGAGAGAAAGAAGCGCCTGGCGGTTACATTGCGGGAGCTGGAGCAAAAGCGGGCTGAGCAGATGAAGGCTTACCAGTCGGCTCATCGCAAGCGGCGGATGCTGAGCGACATGGAATCCCGGCAGCAGGAAGCCCATGAGCAGGAGCAAAGCCGGACGCAGCAGAAACAACTGGACGATCTGTTCGGATCCCGCCACCAGCGGGGCTAAATCCTCCTCCCACGAATCCAAAATACCTTCTGGCCTGGTCGTTTCTTCGGCCGCGTGTTCCATCTCTTTCTCTAAACCCACCATGCCACCCGGCAAACGTTGCCGGGCGGACGCGGCAATGGTTGCCGATCTGCGCCGACGGGAGGGCCTGGCCTGCATTTCGGCTATCCGTAAGCTTTTTTAAATGAGCAGTTGGAGGAAGCGGCCTCTGACCGCGACCAGGGTAATTCGTGGCGGCTTGCGTGCATAAGTAGGGGCGTGCGCATTGCCATCCGATCGACGACACCCGATACCCCGAATCCTCTGCTGATGCAGAAGCAGACGACGGGCGCACCTTTTGGGTCGGTGCTTGCGAGTGCTGCGGGACGGTCGAACGGAGCAAGCACAAAGCCATCGCCCGAAGCAGCAAGTTCCGGCGCCGGAACGTCAACGGCGCAAGCGTCTACAAATTCGGTTCGTGGCGCTTCCGACGTAGCGCAGAAACAAGACGGAGACGCAAAGCCCGCGACGATCCCGGAAACGGGCGTCGATGCATCAGCGACTCGTTCGCAAGTCCTGGTGGGTTCCACAGTAACCACAGCTACCGGAAACGGAGCGGCTCGCACGGCAGGCAGCGACGACAAGGGCCGGGCGGACGCCAACCCGACGGTGAGCGCTGTGCCTGTCCTTCTTCAACAGCCGATTGTTGCCCCTGCGGTACAGACGCCGCCAGCCGGGCAGGGGAGCGAGCAGAATGTGCGCTCGGCAGGCGATGGAACGACCGCTATCGCCGGGCAGAACGATGCGGTTCGCGCCTCCACGCTGGCTCCAGAGGGAAACCCAATGCCGGCAGCCGATCGGACGGCGTCTTTCGGCGGGCATGCGAATGACTCTGCCAATGGGAATCGCGATGCGAGTGCGCAGGACAGCTCAACGACCGGCTCGGCAACCACGGACCAGCCAGCGGATGGGACGTCGCAAAATCTAATACCGGTGGCGGTTGCTTCGAGCAACCTGCTTCTGCCGCAGTTAAGCATTTCGACGAACGGGATCGATGGAGCGGGAAGCGCTGGAAGTGTTGTTAGTAAGGCAGGACAGAATCCAGCGCCCGGAGCGCCTTTGAGAGGTTCTGACGCCGCGACCGGAAAGACAGGCGGGACCGTTGGCGCGGCTGGGACATCAGCCACACAGAATCCCGTCGCCAGTCAGGCCGCCAATCAGGCCGCGAATCAGGCAGCCAACCCGGCGGCACAACATGCGCCGGACGGAGCGCAGACAACAGCGAAACCCGCGGACAGCGGCGTGTCAGCGATGCAGGCGATCGGCGCCTCTTCGGCTCACGATGCGACGACACGGCGGGCTGCTGATGGGCTTGGCGAAGGGCCCCACTCAAGCGAACTGACGGCAGCGACAATGCCCGTTCCGCGAGAAAACGGCGAGAGCACGCCGACATCCGCGATCAATACGGCAAAGCTCATCCAGACGATGAGCGAAACGGGAATGCAGGTGGGCATGCGTTCCGCGGAATTCGGCGACATTTCGATTCGCACCTCGGTTTCGCAGCAACAGATGCTGGCCCAGATTTCCGTGGATCACAGCGATCTGGGGAAGGCGCTTGCCGCGCACGTTCCCGCGGCGCAGTTGAAGCTGGGCGAGGAATTCGGGTTGCGGGCGTCGATCGAAGTGCACCAAAGCGGAGCCTCCTTTTCCGGAGGCCAGGGCAGTGCCTCCTCCGGACAGCAGAAATCCTATGGGCGGCCGGTGCAGGTCGAGAGCGTTTCGACCGAAATCGAGAACGTTCACCCAGGCGCGGTATCGGCAGCCTGGGACGAGAATCGGCTCGATGTCAGGGCATAACACAAAGCAGCTAACGAGAGGAAAGACAGATGAACATACAAGGCTTTAGTCCAACGATCGCCGCACCGTTGCAGGCGCAGGCAGCCAGCACGGGGGCAACATCAGGATCGAGCGGGACAGGCAGCAGCTCGGGCGGTTCCAACAGCCTCTCATCCGGCAACCTGCAGAGCACATTCCTGAACCTGCTGGTAACGGAGCTGCAGAATCAGGATCCCACGCAGCCGGTCGATCCGACCGAGATGGTGGGTCAGATGGTGTCGCTCAACCAGCTCGATCAGCTGATCTCCATCAACCAGACGCTGTCGAGTATGTCGACCCCGGCGGCTTCGGGAACCTCGGGAAGCTCCGGCACCGCGGCAGGGGCGCAGGCGGCAGCCGCCTCGGCCGTGACTGGGGCGGCGGCCGGGTCGTCCAACCCCGCCACGATGCAGTTCCAGCCCGCATACACGGGTGTTCCGACGCCGGGCGGTTTGATGAACCTTTACGGCAACATCGGCGTTCCGGCCGCAACGAATTCCAACCTTTCCATTCCAGGAGGCAGATAATGTCAGCGTTTTCGATTCCTCTTTCAGGTCTGGCAGCCAGCTCCGATTCGCTGAATGTCATCGCCAACAACCTTTCCAACCTCAACACCGACGGCTACAAGAATGAGAGCCTGAACTTCGCCGACGTCTTTAATGAGATGCAGGGAGTATCCGGAAACGGCGATCCGATCCAGATCGGATCCGGCGTCCATGTCTCAGGCCAGACGTCCAATTTCACCAATGGCACGGTTAGCTCGACGGGCATTGCGTCCAATATGGCGTTGCAGGGCAATGGCTTCTTTGTGGTGGATGGGAATAACCAGCGGAGCTTCACACGCGATGGCGATTTCACAGTGAACGCGCAGGGGCAGTTGTGCACACCGCAGGGGCAGCTGGTGCTGGGCTATCCAGCGGTTGACGGCGTGGTTTCAACCACTGCCGCGTTGTCCGCGATCAATGTCAACCAGGCGAGCAACATTCCCGCGGTGGCGACATCCAGCTTCGAGCTGACCGCCAACCTGAATGCGAGCGCAGCCGTGGGCAACACGTTCAGCACGCCGATCACGGTTTACGATTCACTGGGCACCTCGCATGTGATGACCGTGCAGTTCACGAACACGGCTCCGAATACGTGGGGCTACAGCATCAGCCTTCCGTCGGCCGATACGGGCGGTACCGGTACAGCGACGACACTGGCGACGGGAACCCTGAACTTCAACTCATCGGGCCAGCTGACAGCGCCCGCATCGCCAATCGGCGGAATCAGCATTCCCAACCTGGCGGACGGCGCGGCCCCGATGACGCTTTCCTGGAATCTCACCGGCAGTGGAGGCACCCCCACCATCACGCAGCAGGACGCTTCCAGCGCCACGACTGCGACCACCCAGAACGGTTATGGCGTCGGGACGCTCACTGGCTACTCGGTGCTGGCGGATGGAACCGTGCAGGGGCAATTCAGCAACAATCAGACCATGTCGCTGGGCCAGGTCGCCCTGGCGAGCTTTGCAAACGTCCAGGGGCTGACACAACTGGGCGCCAACGACTACCAGGCGACGTTCGCCTCGGGAACTCCGGTAATCGGGCAAGCCGGGGCAGGCGGCAATGGCTCGATCACAGGTGGAGCGGTCGAAGAATCGAATGTCGATCTTTCGACTGAGTTCGCGAACATGATCGTCGCGCAGCAGGGTTACGAGGCCAACGCCAAGGTGCTGACGACCATGAACCAGGTTTCACAGGCGACGATCCAGCTGATCCAGTAGTGGTTCGCTGAAGTTGTTAGCTTACGATTAGAGGCTTTCGCGGGACTCAATCGCAGTCCCGCGAGAGCCTGTGGAAGGCTATCGGCTCTCATGTCTGTCTCACGGACACTGAGAGCCGAACAGGCCCATCCTTTCCGCGTGCAAGTCCTTGCGCGACAGTGGCCTGCACACGTCACTGGACCCTCTGTCCAGCGTTCCGCGCCTTTGCGTGATTCCGGCCCGCCGATTGCATTTACCTCGTCGCAATCGCTCCATCTTGCAGAGCAAGAGATCTCCGAGCCGGAACACCGGTGCGCGGATGACTGCAGGAACGGAGCCGGAGACCGATGCATGAGCCCTTTGAGTCAAGTCGCGCAGGAGCACCCACCGAGGCCCGTTGAGGCGCCCGCGCCAACCACTACCCCGAGCGAAGGCGATTTGCTCGACACAATGCCGTGGCTGCCGTGCAAGCTGACCCTGGAGGTTCCGGTGGTCCGGTTCACGATTGCCGATCTGCTGGCGTTGCGGCCCGGTTCGATTGTGGAAACGGCTTGCCACCAGACCAGCGACGTTCCCCTGCGGGTGAACAGGATATTGATTGGCTGGACAGAATTCGAAGTAATTGGCGACCACCTGGCAGTTCGCCTGACGGATCAAGCATGAGCGCATCGATACGAATTCCCAATTTCGCATTCGCGAGCGTACCCCGCACGGAGAAGGTACGCCCTATGCCGGCCGCGCCGGCCAACACCTTCCTGGCAGCATTGATTGCCAGCGCCGAGAGGCAGAGCAAAGAGAGAACGCTGAGCCTGGTGCAGGATACCCCGGCAAAGCCGCAGCCCAGGCCGATTCGCCGTCCGGAAAAGCCGAGGACCAATATCCTGATGAGCGTCTGGTCATGGCTCAACCGCAAGGTTTCTATTGCGCCGACGAAACAGCTGCGGGTCACCGAGACCGTGTCGTTGGGAGACAAACGCTTCGTCGCGGTCGTGCATGTCGATGGGCGCAGGTTCCTGATCGGAGGCGGTTCGGCGGGCGTGTCCCTGTTAACGCAGCTGGGGACCCCGACGGGTTCTGACGCCATGCTCGGGGCGATGGGACTCGCTGAGGCTCTGGCGTGATCCGGATGCTGACAAAAAACGCGCTGTGCGCAGGGCTGTTTCTGGCGGTAGCAGGTTCGGCGGGTGCACAGGCACGCCTGGCATTGACGGGGATCGAGACTTATCAGTACGGGGCCCGGGTGCAGCTGATCGCTGCAGCCACTTTGGACAGCACATTGCCACCTGCGAAGCTGATCCGCGCAGCGGCGACGGTAGAAACCACCACGCCGCCGGCTCCAATGATCGACACTGCAGCGGCGACGGAAAGCACTATATCGCCCGCGAAACTGATTGGAGCCGCAGCAACTTCAGAAAGCACGACGCCTCCCAGCGTCGCAAATGCAGTGGTTAGCGCGGCAACTCCCGTTACAAAAGCGAGCTTGCCTCTGATTGCTGCAGCCGCCGCGCCAGCCCCTGCTCCAGCACCGGCCGCGACAACTCCTGCTCCAAAGCTGGGGGCAACAGCTCCCGGAGCGACAGCGGGCGCGACGACGCCTGGCGCAGCTGGCGGCGCGGCCACGGCCGCGTCTGCGACCCCTGCTGGTGGCGTGACTCCTGGTGCGGCTGCGACCCCTGGTGCGGCTGCAAGCGCTGGACCGCCGAACGCAAGACCCTCCGGCGTGAAGAATACCCTCAATTCTCCTGGCGCGTCGCCGATGGCGAACAGCGGCATTTCGCTTCAGGGGGTTCCCGGGGGAAACGTGCCGTGGTCGATCGTCATCCTGCTAACGGGGCTGACGCTGATTCCTTCGATTCTGCTGTGCGTGACGCCCTTCGCGCGGCTGCTCATTGTCTTTCACTTTCTGCGCCAGGCTCTCGGTTTGCAGACGACGCCTTCCAATCAGACCCTGATCGGACTTTCGCTGATTCTGACCTTCTTCCTCATGCAGCCGGTGGGGACGCAGATTTATGACAACGCGATTGTTCCCATGCAGGCGGGCAAAATCACGGCTATGGATGCGCTGGAGCGCGGAGAAGGGCCCGTCCGGAAATTCATGAGCCATTATGTGCGGGAAAAGGATGTCGCGCTCTTTGTAGAGCTGGCGAAAGAGCCGCGGCCGGCGTCGATGGATGACGTTTCGATGCGCGTGCTGTTACCCGCCTATATTTTGTCGGAACTGAAAGCGGGCTTTCAAATCGGCACGGTGCTCTTTCTGCCTTTCCTGATCGTGGACATGGTGGTGGCCTCGATAACAACATCGGTCGGCATGCTGCAGTTGCCGCCGGTGGTGATCTCGACTCCGCTGAAGTTACTGCTCTTCCTGATGGTGGATGGCTGGCATTTGCTGGTTGGGTCGCTGATGAGGAGCTTCAACTAATGGGCGTGGATCAGGTGGTATTTCTGGGACGGATGGTGCTCGAGGAAGTCGTCCTGCTGGCCGGGCCGATTCTGGCGGTCGCGATCCTGGTCAGTCTGGTCGTGAACATCTTCCAGGTGCTGACTTCGCTGCAGGACATGACGGTTTCTTCCGTGGCCCGTCTGATCGCGACGGGCGGGGCGCTGTTTATCTCGATGCCCTGGATGTGGCGGCATCTGGCCCACTTCACCCTCACGATGTTCTCGAATTTTCAGGTGTACCTGCAATGATCGAGATCCCTCTGCTATCGATCATCAGCGGGATCATGACGATCGGCGTGCGTCTCACCGGGCTCATGCTGTTTGCGCCATTCTTCGGGAGCACGGTGATTCCGGCGCGCATCAAGGCGATCCTGGTGCTGGCGCTGACCGCATTGTTGTTCCCGGTGGTTGGCCACAGCGTGGCGCCGCCTTCGCTGGCGCGTTGGCCCTTTCTGGTTTTTACGGAGTTCCTGATCGGCGCGGGGATGGGCATCGCAACCAATCTGGTGTTCGAAGCGGCGCAGATGACCGGCCAGGTGCTGGGCGTGCAGATGGGCTATTCGCTGGTCAACATTCTGGACCCGCAGACGCAGGTGGATACGACGGTGGTTTCGGTCTTTTACCAGAGCATCGTGATGCTGCTGTTTCTGCGTATGGACGTTCACTTCTGGCTGCTCCGCGCTCTGGGCAACAGTTATCTATATCTTCCCGCTGGATCGGCGCACATCACCGGCTTGTTTACGGTGGGCGTACTCAAAACAGTGGGAGACATGTTCGGAGTCGGCATCCAGATAGCCGCGCCGGTTCTATCCGCGACTCTGGCGGCGGATATCGTGCTCGGTTTGCTGGGGAAAGCTTCACCCTCGATGCCGCTGATGCTGCTGGGTCCGGCGGTCAAGAGTCTGCTTGGGCTGCTGGTGCTGATCGCGACACTGAAGTACTGGCCCGACCTGTTCCGGCGTTTGTTCCTGGTGGCCATGAGCAACGGAGACCGCCTGCTGCATCTGGCGAAATAAGAAACCATGGCCGATTCGAGCAAAACAGAACAGGCAACACCACGACACAGGAAGCGCGCACGCGAGCGCGGTCAGGTCACGCGATCGCGCGAACTGAGCGCGGCGCTGGCGCTGGCGGCCGTCGCGGGTGTGCTGTATTTCATGGGACGTGACGCGGTTCCGCACTGGACGATGTTCTTCCGGACGACTCTGGACGCCGCAAGCACCGATTCTGTCGCCGCCAATGGACCCCTGCTGTTCTGGACCAGCGTCGAAGCGATGCGCTGGGTATTCCCGATTCTGCTGGCTGCCTTTGCGGTGGCTCTCTTCACGGGGCTGGCGCAGGGCGGATTCGTGTTTGCCCCGGAGGCCCTGGCTCCCAAGGTCGAACGTTTGAGCCCGGCCAAAAAGCTGAGCCAGATGGTCTCGCTCACCGCTCTCAGCACGATTCTGAAGTCCTTGGTGCCCTTCAGCGCGATTATCTGGGTTGGATACGAAGGGGTTCGCAGCCACTGGGGGGAGATTCTGCTGAGCTCCTATGTGGACGCGCGCGGGTTCGTGGGTCTGATGAGCACGATCCTGGTGGGGATTTGCTGGAAGTCGGGTCTGATTCTGCTGGCGTGGGGTGGTGTGGATTACCTCTTGCTCTGGCAGAAAAACGAAGGCGATCTGAAGATGAGCCGCCAGGAAATCAAAGAGGAACTGAAGGAGTCCGACGGCAATCCGCAAAGCAAGGCGAGAATCCGCAAAATACAGCGTCAGTCGCGACGTAAGCAGATGCTGAAGGCCGCGGAAACTGCAACCGTGGTCATTACAAATCCAACCCACTACGCGGTTGCGCTGCGGTATGAGGTGAATATGGCCGCGCCCATCGTTGTGGCCAAAGGCCTCGACAACCTGGCGGCGAAGATCAAGGAGATTGCCTGGCGGCGTGACATTCCGGTGATGGAAAACCGGCCTCTGGCGCAGTCTCTCTATCGGGCCGCGGAAGTCGGCGATCCGATCCCCTCGGCGCTCTACCATGCGGTGGCGGAAATGCTCGTGATGGTTTACAAGGCGCAGGCGGATGTGAGAAACCGTGACGCGCAGCGGAGAGCTTCCATGGTTCCTGATCCGCAGGTGAGGCCGCTGTGAACAAAAAAGGGCTGCTCGGCACACTTCAGGCTTACTCCGACTGGGTGATTCCGGTGGGTGCGGTGGTGCTGGTGTTTGTCATGCTGGTGCCGCTGCCGAGCTTCGCGCTCGATCTGCTGCTCACCGTGAGCATCACGGCGTCGGTGCTGGTGCTGCTGACCGCCATTCAGGTTTTGCGGCCGGTGGAGTTCTCCGTCTTTCCCTCCCTGATCCTGCTGCTGACGCTGATGCGGCTGGCGCTCGATCTGGCGAGCACACGGCGGATTCTGCTGCACGGCAACGAAGGCTCAGCGGCGGCGGGGAAGGTAATCGAAGCCTTCGGCCAGTTCGTCGTGGGCGGCAACTACATCGTTGGGTTCGTCATCTTCGTCGCGCTGATTGCGATTCAGTACCTGGTAGTGAGCCACGGCGCTGTGCGCACCGCGGAAGTGACTGCCCGTTTCACCCTCGATGCGATGCCGGGCAAGCAGATGGCGATCGACTCCGATCTCAATACGGGGCTGATCAACGCCGATCAGGCTCGGTCGCGGCGCGAGGCGGTAGCGCGCGAAGCGGAATTCTGCGGATCGATGGACGGCGCGGCGCGCTTCAGCCAGCGCGATTCGATGGCGACGATTCTGATCACCGTCATCAATATTGTCGCGGGATTTCTGATTGGTGTATTTCAACAGGGTGTTCCTTTCCAGCAGGCTCTCAAGACCTACACAATTCTGACGGTCGGTGACGGGCTGGTCGCGATCATTCCCTCATTGCTGGTTTCTGTGGCTGGGGGCATTGTTGTCACCCGGGCGGCCTCCAGCAACTCTCTGGGAACGGACATCGGCAAGCAGATGTTCAAGACCTCACGCCCGCTGTGGATTGTGGGTGGCGTTCTGTTTGCGTTGGCCGCGATTCCGGCGATGCCGAAGGTCCCCTTTGTTGCGCTGGGTGGGCTGGCGATGTTTGCGGCCTGGAAGATGAAGCCGACCGCTGCCTCGGAAGCAGCAGCCGCGGCAGCCAAAGCGACCAAGGCGACGCCGGGAGCGCCGGTGGTCGATCCCATGGACGCAGCCATGAAGCTCGACGATCTGATGCTGGAGGTGGGCGTCGGCCTCGTTCCTCTCGTCGACGCGAAGCAGGGCGGGCAGTTGCTGGCGAGAGTGAAGTCGCTACGGAAGAATCTTGCACAGCAGCTTGGGTTCCTGGTTCCATCGATTCACATCACCGACAATCTTTCCCTGAAGGAGCGGGAATACGTTGTCTATTTGCGCGGAACGGAGATTGCGCGGTGGGAGATGCGGCGGGACAAGCTGTTGGCAGTGAATTCGAACCCGAAGCCCGGAGATCTCCCTGGCCAGGAGACCCGCGAGCCGGCATTTGACTCGCCGGCGAAATGGATTGCGCCGGAGCTGCAGGCCCAGGCGATTGCAGCGGGTTATGCGGTTGTGGATCACACTTCGGTGCTGGCCGCGCATCTGGCCGAACTGATCAAACAAAATGCGCACGACCTGTTAACAAGGCATGAGACCAAGCGTCTGATCGATCGGCTGGCCGATTCCCATCCAAAACTGGTGGAAGAACTGACGCCGAAGCTGATGAGCCTTGGGGAAATTCAGAAAGTGTTACAGCAGCTGTTACGAGAACAGGTATCGATTCGGGATCTGGGCACGATTCTCGAGACCATGGTGGAGACGGCGGCCACCAACAAGAATCCTGTGGCTCTGGTGGAGGCGGCGCGGCACGCTTTGGGACGCGCTCTGGTTCGTCCGCTGCTCGACGATAAGGGCCGGCTCAAAGTGGTCACCCTGGACAGCTCGATAGAAGAGGAGTGCGCGCGCAGCGGGTCGCAGAACCCGCAGGCCTCGGCCGGAGCAATCCAGATTTCAGTGGCACGAAGGGTGCTGGACGGCCTGAAGACCATGCTGGGCGACCAGGTGGCATTGGCTCCGCCCATATTGCTTTGCTCTTCTCCAGGGCGGTTTTATCTGCGGCGGCACCTCGAGCCGTTTATGCCGCGGATTGTGGTCCTTTCGCCATCGGAGATTCCACCCATGACGCAGGTCATGTCGCTGGGGTCGGTGCGATGAACGAGTCTGAGATTTTCGTTGTGAAAGAGGGGAAACCATGACGGCAGCAGAAATGGCGTACACCATGAGCGCGTCGTTGGCAGACCCTGGGGACGAACAGGTTCTGCAGGAACTGCCTCAGGTCTATTACATCGCCGCGCGGATTCGCGAGCGGCTCCCGCAACACGTAGAAATGGAAGATCTGGTGAGCGCAGGCGTGGTCGGGCTGCTGGAAGCGAACCGCAGCTTCGATCGCACCAAGAACGCTCAGTTCAGGACCTTTGCCAAATTCCGGATTCGCGGCGCAATCCTCGACAGCTTGCGCGAGATCGACTGGGGATCGCGTTCGCTGCGCCGGAGAGGGCGCGAGATCGCAGACGTGACGGCGCGGTTGCAGTCGAGGTTTGGGCGACAGCCGGTGGAAGCCGAAATTGCCGAGGAAATGCATCTTGAGGTCGATCATTTACGGCGCATCGCCGCACAACTGGATGTGCTTCAGGTAGCCGGGCAACAGGTCGGTACTTCGAACGATCAATCCGACACGATCGATGTGATCGAGTCGGCGGCGAACCTCGATGACCCGGACCCGTTTGAGCTTTGTCTGGAGGGCGAGATGAAGACCCATCTCGCGGAAGCAATCTCCAAACTCAGCGAGCGCGAGCAGCTGATCCTCTCTCTTTACTATCGGGAGGAACTCACGATGAAGGAAATAGCCAAGGTGGTCGGAGTAGCGCTGTCCCGCGTGTCGCAGATTCGGCAGGCGGCCATGATCAAGCTGCGGGAATCGCTGGCTCATGTGGAGCAGCGGCCAGCGGCGCCGCAAAGATCTGTCAGGGAGGAGCTGGGGCGTGCCTAATCAGGATCAGGAAACAGTCGGGGAAGTTTCTCAGGGCCACGGACGCGGCGAGAAACAGCGCACCGTCGTGAACTGCAACTTCAGGTCGGCGGGGCGCTTGTCCAATGAAAATGCGCGGGCGCTGACTGCGATTCACGAAACCTTCGCGCGACTCCTCTGCAGCGCGATGGACGGCTATCTGGGGAGCGGCATCGAGGTCAAACTCCAGGGTCTCGATCAGCTTCCGATGAAAGAGCATATGGCCGGCATCCCGGCGCTTAGTTATATTGTTCCGCTGACGCTGACCAGCGCGCAGGTGTCGGTGATCCTGGAGTGCGATCTCGATCTGGTGTTTCCGATGATCGAAATGCTGCTCGGCGGGACGGGTGGGCAAACGGGTGGGCAAGCGAGCAGCAGCCGCGAGCTTTCTGAAATTGAAGAAGAGATCATGCACGATGTGGCGCTGCTGATCGCGCGTCACGCCGAAAGCGCATGGCACTTGTCGAGCGAGGCTCTTACCGCGGGACGGCGGATCAAGTCGTCGGTACTGCAGCAATACTGTCCTCCGAACGAGAAGGTCACTCTCGTGAAGTTCGCCGTCGAGCTGGCCGGCACGACCGGGACCTTTCAGTTCGTTTTACCCACCGCATTTCTTAATATGCTGATCCACCAGATCAAGTCGGATGAGCCCCAGAAGCGCAGCGGACTGCGGTTCTTCCCGACACCGAGCCTGCGCGAGCGCATTCTCGACTGCGACATCCATTTAGCGGCGGAGCTGGTGGGGTTGCGCGTGGCGGTGCGGGATTTGATCTCGCTCGAGCCGGGCAGCGTTCTCAAGTTGAGGGCCCCGGTGCGAACCCCTGGGACGCTGACGGCGGGAGGGCAGGGATTTTTTGAAGTCATGCCGGTAAGAAATGGCTCGCAGAAGGCGGCCCAGCTGGGCCGCCGTACCACGCCGGCCCATTGGGAGAGAGGATAGAAATGGCGGACAAACAAAGCAACAAAAAGGCCGCGCGTTCGTTCGCGGCCGCATTTGCCAGCGCGGTGGGGGAGGCGGTCTCGAGGGCGCTCGGTAAACCATGGCCTCTCGAATTGATGGACGCCGCCGAACCTCCAACGCATCACGCGAAGGCGATGCACTTCCGCCTGACCGTCGGCGGGCGCTTCAAGGGCGACTGCTTCATTGAGTTCTACGAGCCGCAGGTTGCTGCGCTGGTGGGGAGCCTGCAAACCAAAGCGGGCAGCGACGAGGAAGACGGCGACGTTCTGGAGAAGATCGTTGTGTCGGCGACCCCCGGGCTTGGGGCGCTCCTCGCCGCGGAATATGGAGAGCTCACGTTCAAGGTGGAACGGGCGGACGGGCTTGCGTTCGGCGGTATGTTTGTCGTTCCGCTGGCTGCGCCTGGCGACACCTCCGGCGCGCCCGTGCTGCTTTATTTCGACGGACAAATGCTCGCCGGCCTCGGCGGCAGTCCGGCCGAGAAGGGTCCCGACGAGGCTCAGCCGCCCGTCGATCCGGTGAATTTAAAGCTGGTGATGGACGTCGAGCTGAATGTCACGCTGCGTTTCGGTCAGCGCGAGCTGCCTTTGCGAGAAATCCTGGAGCTGACCAGTGGTTCGGTCGTCGAACTCGATCGCATGGTTGACGATCCGGTGGAGTTGTTACTGGATGGCAAGCTGATCGCCCGTGGGGAAGCGGTCATCGTGGATGGCAATTACGGACTGCGCGTGACGGAAATCCCCCAGCCCATGACATCCCACCTGGTTCACTGAAGAGGCTAGGACACGATTCGATGAATGTAACGCTGAAGTCTTTGCTGCCACCGCTCGATTTCGGGTGGAACCACACCCGTGCGCGGTGCAGCGTTTCCACTTGCCACAATAAGCTGCTGACGAGGGCGGTGCCTCAAAGCCGCGTTGGGATGCGCATGGGGGCGAACTGGTATTGCAGCGTTGACTGTTTTGTGGCTGCTGTGCAGGTTCCGCTGACATCGCTTTCGGCGGCACGCATCGTGGAGATGCCGCACAATCCACGCTTGTCTCTGGGGCTCGCCATGCTGTCAAAAGGCTACCTGACCAAAGATCAGCTGCGATTCGCAACCGAACGGGTTCGAACCGGCGAGTCCCTGGAGACGGCTCTCGTCCGGCTGGATATGGCCAGCGCAAAACAACTGGCCGCCGCGCGTGCTGCCCAGTGGGGATATCCGGTTCTTGGCCACGACGGCGGCGGTCTGCTCGTCCAGGCCGATCTGCCCAAGGCGTTTCTCACTGAGTTTTTGGCCGCTCCGCTGCATTATGCCCCCGCCGCCCGGAAGCTGCTTCTTGGATTCGTGCATCAGGTCGATCACAGCCTTCTGCAGGCGATCGAACAAATCACTGGATGCCGCGCTGAGCCATGCTTCATGACGCCGGCGGAATTTGAGGACCAGATGGAGCGGGTGACTGCGGTTCCGGATTACGGGGAATTGGCGATTGAGGAGCCCGGCACCCCTGCGCAGATGGCGAGGACCCTGGGCGGCATCGGGGTGGAAATCTCCGTTCGAGAAGCCAGGTTGGTCCGGTGCAAATCGTGGCTGTGGTCGAGACTGACCGGCAAACGTCGGACCGTGGACATTTTGTTCGCACTTGGAAACGCGGAGTCGTTGAATAGCAGAGAATCCTTCCTGCGGCAGGACACTGTCGGCACCCTGGCCTAGAACATTCGGCGCAGGTTGCCGATAAGTTGCCGGGTGACAGGATCGTGCTGAATACCGGCGTACTGGAAATCAGGGTGGATCGAAGCGGCTTCGCTGAGCGGCCCACGTTTCAACCTGAACTAATCGATGACCTTCCCGATGTTCCGGTGCTGCCGGAAACACTCCTTTCGATGGAGCTGCGGGCCCGGGAATATTCCGTGGACCTCCATGAGATGGCGCAGGTCATTCTGAGCGATATAGGTGCGACGATTCAGATCCTGCGCCTCGCTGCCGGAGAATACGGTACGTCGGACGATCGCCCGGTGCGCATCGAAGACTGTATCTCGAGCCTTGGGTTGCAGGCCTGTCTTAAAGCGGCGGCCCGGCTGACGGTGAGCAGCCAATCGTGTAATCGCGCCGTCTCGGAAACCTGGGCTCACTGCCGGGAAGCCGCTCAATATTCGAAAACGATCGCCGAAGCCATGGCCGGCGTCCATCCGGAAGATGCCTATTGGGCGGGACTATTTCACGCGTTGCCGCTGTTTCCGGGAATTCTCGGCTGGAATTGCCGCGAATTTGGGTTGAAGGATGACGCGTCGGCGGGGCTGCGCATGGCGGAACGCTGGCACCTGCCGCGGTGCGTACGAGAACTCTTCCGTGAAATGCATCAACCGGGTCACGGGTCGCATTGGACCGGCATCGTGTCACAGGCGCATGAGATGGCCAGACGATCGTCGATCGATTGCCCTCTGTATGACACTCTGATCCCGCGTTTGCACAAGCGCGCATAAGGACAGCAGGAAGTCTCTCAACCCCAGCCAAATCCGCGGATTGGATGGCGGAGATTGCGTTCCAATGAGGAGCGTAAGCGGCGCGCAGCGGATTCCCCGGCCGGGTGGCATCGGCTCTCATTGAACCCTCATCAACCTGCGGTTTTCGCCGCGATTTAGCGCTGATTCGGGCAAACTTTGCCCATCTGGGATGGCCCGCGCCGTGCATATTCACTGACGACGAGGTCCTATGGACAGTGGATACTATGCCGCGTGTACAGCCCTGGTGTCGCGTACCCAGGAACTGGACACGATTGCGAATAATCTGGCGAACGCCAGCACCGTGGGATACCGCGGGGAAGAAAATGTGTTCAGCTCGGTCCTGGCCACCGCCGGGAATCAGTCCGGCTCGGCGCTTGAAGAGGCCATGAACAACTATGGGATATTGAGCGGGACCACGGTGGACGGCACCCAGGGAGCTCTTCAGAAAACCGGCAACAATCTGGATCTCGCGATCGAGGGGAAGGGCTACTTCGTGGTTCAGACCACGGGCGGCCCGATGTACACACGCAACGGAGGCTTTCAGGTTTCCGCCAAGGGGCAGCTGGTGACCAGCTCCGGCGACACGGTGATGGGCGACCGCGGCGTAATTGCAATGCCGCCCGGGCAGGTTGCCATCAGCGCCGACGGGACCATCTCGTCGAATGGCGCTGTGGTTGGCAACCTGAAGGTGGTGCAGTTTGCTCCCGGCACCGCCCTCAGCAGCATGGGTAACGGTTATTATTCGGCGCCGGCGAACACCGCCAAGCCGTCGACCGATGCGAGTGTGCGGCAGGGGATGCTGGAAAGCTCCAATGTGAATCCGGTCGCCAGCATGGTGGCCCTGGTCACGGCTCAGCGTTCCGCGGAGATGATGCAGCGGGCGCTTTCGATGTTCAACTCGGAAATCGACAAAACCGCAACACAGGACCTGCCGAAGGTCGGCTAAAAGGAGATCGACAATGTTTCACGCTCTCTCTACTGCAGCGACGGGAATGACGGCGCAGCAGCTCAACCTCGACAACATCGCGAACAATCTGGCGAACTCCAGCACGGTGGGCTTCCAGTCGCGGCGTGTACAGTTTTCCGATCTGCTGTATCAGAACGACGTGATGCCGGGTGCGGCCGCCACGCAGCAAACCACCGTCGCTTCCGGTCTTCAGATTGGTTTGGGCACACGGCCCGGCAACACCGAAATCGTGCAGACGCAGGGCGACCTGAGCAGCACAGGCAATCCGCTGGACTTTGCGATTCAGGGCAGCGGCTTCTTCCAGATCCTGCAGCCGAATGGCCAGACTGGTTACACGCGCGCCGGGTCATTTCAAACCGACGCCCAGGGAAATCTGGTGACCGCCAACGGCGACGCTCTGCAGCCTGCGATCAATATTCCGACCGCGGCGACCAATATCACCGTGGGCAGCGACGGCACGGTCAGCGTTTCGCTTCCTGGCCAGACGAAGTCGCAGCAGGTGGGCGTGATTCAGCTGGCGATGTTCGCGAACCCTGGCGGCTTGAACAGCATTGGCAACAACATCTATCTGCCAACGACCGCCTCCGGCGATGCCGTGGTGGGCGCGGCGGGCGGCTCGGAAGGTCTGGGCACGATTCAGCAGGGCATGCTGGAGCAGTCGAACGTGAATGTGGTGGATGAATTCGTCAACATGATTCTCGCGCAGCGTTCCTACGAATCGAATTCGCGCGTGATTAAAGCAGCCGATGAAATGCTGCAGCAGTTAAACCAGCTGGCTCAGTAGAGTAGGGGTCCGAACGTGCGATTCCGGCCGATCTTCTCGTGGATGGTCTCCGCTGCGCTGGCTGTACCGGCGCTGGCTGCGCCCGTCCACCATGCCGTCACTGCCGCAGAAATTGTGGCGGCAATGAGCAACATCGGCATGCAGATTTCCGCGGATCAGGTGACCCTGCTGACCGACACCGTGGCGAACGGCGAAAACCCGCAGCTCTCCGTGAAATCGATGCAGCGCTGGGATGGCCATCGCGTGATGGTTCGCCTGGAATGCGCGAATCGCGACGAGTGCCTGCCGTTCTTCGTGGGCGTGCGTTTGAGCCAGGAAGATACGCAGAAGGCGGTCGCGCTGTCCGCGGACCGCGCCGCAGCACTCAGGTCAACGACGGCCAACCAGTCGATGGTACGGGTGGGATCGCCGGCGACGTTAGTTCTGGATGGAGACCACGTGCATATCCGGGTCGCTGTGATCTGCCTGCAGAATGGCGCACCGGGCCAGACGATCCGGGCGACGGATAAAGATCATCGCGTGGTGTACACGGCGGAAGTGGTGGACGGCGGAATGCTGAGGGGACGGCTGTGAGAGTGAGATACCTGAAGCATTGCGGCACGCAGATTCTCTGTGCGGGGCTGCTGCTGGGCCTGGCAGCTCTGCCCGCGGAAGCAGCGCGGACCAGCAAGAAGAACAGTCCGGCCAGGCTGCGTTCGGACTACATCGCCCGACTGAAGGAACAGGATCCGCAGACGCCTTCTTATACGGTCGGCAGCTTGTGGTCGCCGGGCGGTGATCTGGACGATCTCTCCATCGATTACAAAGCGCGCAAGATGAATGACACGCTCGTCATTCTGGTTGCGGTGCAGACGACCGCGGCGCAGGACGCCAATGTGAACAGCGCGCGTGCCTTTCAAACGGCGTCCGGCATTACCGGACTTGCGGGGGACATCAATACCAAGGGTCTGAACCCGCTGTTTAACGCGAATTCCAATACCACTTTGAAGGGGTCGGGAGCCACGGATTCGAGCACCACCTTCACAACGAGTCTCACCGGCCAGGTGATCGCCGTACTACCAAGCGGCAACCTGGTGGTGGAGGCGCAGCGCAAGATCTTCATGAATAACCAGCATGAAGATGTAACGATTCGCGGTGTTGTTCGGCCCAGGGACATTGGACCGAATAACACCGTTTCTTCCGCCGCGTTGAGCAATCTGGAAGTCGAAATGAAGGGGAAGGGAATCATCGCGGACAGCACGCGGCCCATGAACCCCATCACCAAAGCGATTCTCTGGCTGGTTGGATTCTGATGACGACGAAGATTTCATCCGCCATGAAAAAGCTACGGCTACTCGCCATGACCACCTGCGCTTTGGCGCTGGTTGCGTTGCTCTCGGCCTCACCGGTAAACGCGGCCGTTGACCAGCCGAATCGGCAGGTGCTGATCCGCGACATTACCAGCGTCGAAGGTGTGCGCGACAACATGCTGGTGGGCTACGGGCTGGTCGTGGGGCTGAACCGTACCGGCGACAGCCAGCAGACCTACTTTACGGTGCAGACGCTGGCCAATGCGATGCAGAGAATGGGCGTCCTGATCGCGCCAGGGACTGTGGAAGTGAAGAACGTGGCTGCCGTTTTCGTCACCGCCATGCTGCCGCCTTTTGCTCGGCCCGGCGCCCGGCTGGACGTGACGGTTTCCTCGGTGGGCGATGCAAAAAGCCTCGAGGGTGGCGTACTGCTCATGAGCGCGCTGCACGGTCCGGATGGACAAGTGTATGCGGAGGCGCAGGGCCCTCTCCAGATGGGCGGATACACCGTCGGCAATGGGACCAATGGCAAGCAGGTAAATTCCACAACGGTTGGGATGGTCAGCAACGGCGGCATCGTCGAGCGCGATACGGCGGTCGACCTGCGTAGTTTCCAAACCGTCTCCCTGCTGTTGCGCAATCCAGACTTCACGACGGCAAAGCAGATCGCCGATACGGTGAACGAGGAATTCCACAAGACGATCGCTTCGGCCCTGGACACCACGCGGGTGGACATCAATGTTGCCGCCGCCGGAGCGGCATCCGTGCCGGTGCTGATTTCGCAGGTGCAGAATCTTTCGCTCACCGTGCACACGCCCGCAAGAATTGTCGTTAACGAGCGGACCGGCACCATTGTGCTGGGCGGCGATGTCAAGCTGACACCCGTCTCCGTCATTCACGGCAATCTCTCGATACAGGTCGTGACTACTTACAATGTCGCTGCTGTTCCTGTCGGAGGACGGGGTCCGGGCGGGCAGCATGGTCCGGATGGACGCGATGCCGGCGATGGCAAGGGCGGCCCCGATGGCAGAGAAGGGGATCGCGGTCCACGATTGGAGCCTGTACTGGTCCCGCAGACCAGCCTGGATGTGAACGATGGACCGGCGCAGACGATGCGTTTGGATGAGGGAGCGAACGTCGAGGAGCTGGTCAACGGGCTGCACGCGATCGGCACCACGGCGCGCGATGTCGTCGCGATCCTGCAGGCGATTCACGCCGAGGGCGGGTTGCAGGCCGAACTGGAGGTCCAGTAATGGGAAGCAGCATGATCGGCATCGGGTCACTGTCGTCACAGACCAGTCTGCAGCAGGCACGCGAAGGGCAGATGCTGCAGCAACTGAATGCGCAGCAAGGTGTGAATGATAACCCCCGCATCGAAAAGGGCGCGAAGCAGTTCGAAGCCATGCTGCTGGGCACCTGGCTGCAGCAGGCGGAGCAATCGTTTGCGACCGTACCGGGAGCTGAAGACGATGAGGACGCGGCCGGCCGGGATCAGATGATGAGCCTGGGCGTGCAGTCACTGGCGGAATCAATGGCGGCAACGGGCGGAATTGGCATTGGCAAGATGATTGCTACCGCTATGGAGGCTACGGCGGCCAAAGCAGAGGCTGCCCAGCCGGCTGCAGGGTCTGCGGAGGCAAAAATTGAAGAAAAACGCTGAGTATTGCATTAAACTCCCTGCTCGAAGTGCCGATAGTAACGCAGATTCAAAAACACGGAGGACAGGATGAGGATCGATCTAACCAACACGGCAGCCAGTCAGATTGCCAACGAGCCCGGCACGCAGCAGGTCAATGGAAAGAATGCCGCGGTTTCGCAGGCTGTGGCCAGCGAAGATCGCGCCACGCTTACCTCCGACAAGGCTTCGGTGAGCGCGCTGGTAAGCGCGGCCCTGAATTCGCCGGAGATTCGGCAGGACAAAGTGGCAAGTCTGCAGCAGGCGATTGCCAGCGGACAGTATGAACTCGATCCGGCGAAGATTGCCGCGTCGATGATCGATGAGCACGCCTGATCCGCGGACAGCGTCAGCCGTCTGACGGGGAATGCGATGCACCGAAAGTGCGAGCTATGAGCGGGGCCGACGTATCAACTCGGAATGGCACGGCCGGAGAGCATCTTCAGCTGCTGCGGACGCTCGCCCGTGAGCTGGAAAGAGCTATGGCCGC
>Ga0302319_10003916_pt1 | contig 30809 bp, 32 predicted proteins | sample Bog_T0_2_FD_203319 | JGI IMG/M metagenome (GOLD analysis project Ga0302319, IMG submission 203319) | Peat permafrost microbial communities from Stordalen Mire near Abisko, Sweden - Bog_T0_2 | ecosystem: Environmental > Terrestrial > Soil > Wetlands > Peat | place: Sweden: Abisko, Stordalen Mire... | reverse complement strand
CTCGTAAAGGAGGTTCTCTTCATCTTGAGCAGTCCACGGGCGAACACGGTTGGGCGGCGACTTTCTGTCTGATGGCATCGCTTCTCCGGTTGACTTCCTAACTCGATAAAATACATTATCGCGCTTAGTTGGTGGACTGGAGAAAGCGAGCGATTCCTCTCGCTCAGAACCCGGCTACAAGATCAGGCCGACCGCTCAACGAAACGGTCACAGTATCGGAGTTCCGGACGAATGCCATGCGCAGCCGTTTCGACGGCCACCATTACCAATTCGTTTCGATTTCAAGTGTCGAGACAAACTGTTGGTTGAATTGATTACTTTCGAAGATGGTATAAGACTTGTGTGCCGAATGAACAGGTGCAACATGTAGCTCGACTCCATACGGGCTTGCGACGTCGCTGGGTGTTTCTCATGCCCGCGATCTTCGTTACTTACAGCCTTGCTTATCTAGATCGAGCGAACTACGGGTTCGGTGCGGCCGCCGGACTCGCCAAGACGCTCCAAATTAGTGATTCCAGATCAGCATTTCTGGGATCGCTCTTCTTCCTCGGGTACCTTCTGTTTCAGATCCCGGGCGCGGCATACGCGCAACGCAAGGGCGCAACAAAGCTGGTGTTCTTCGCACTACTAAGCTGGGGTGCCCTGGCGGCTTCCACAGGCGTGATCCGGCAATTTTGGCTGCTGGCGCTCGACCGGTTGCTACTTGGCGTGGCGGAAAGCATTATTTTCCCGTCGATGCTCATATTGCTGACAAAATGGTTCACCCGAGCGGAGCGGTCGCGGGCAAATGCGATTTTCATCCTCGGCAATCCCGTCACACTATTGTGGATGTCCGCCATCACCGGATTCCTGATCAAGGCAGTTGGTTGGCAGATGACGTTCGTTCTCGAAGGGCTCCCCTCAATTGTTTGGGCGTTTGTATGGGCGCTTATAGTGCGCGACCGTCCGCAGGAGGCGTCATGGTTGAGCAAGGATTGCTGCGACAAACTAGAGAGCGAGTTCGAACGGGAACAGAATGCTCTGCCCCGAATAGTCAACTTTAGGGCTGCTCTGCGCATGCCTGGCGTGATGTTACTTTGCCTGAATTATTTCTTCTGGAGCGCGGGCGTTTACGGATTCGTGCTTTGGCTTCCTACGATGATCCGGGTGGGATCATCAAGTGGAATCGAAGCTGTCGGGTTGATGAATACGGCTCCTTTTCTGTTCGCAATCATGCTGATGCTTGGCGTCGCCCATTTCTCCGATCGGACGCTCAGCCGCAAGAGATTCGTTTGGCCGTTCTTGTGTATCTCTGGGATCGCGCTATTTATCTCCTTCATTACGGCATCCCACAGTTTCTGGCTGGCATATGCCTTCCTGATTGTGGCCGGAGGCACAATGTTCGCCCCCTACGGTCCATTCTTCTCAATCGTGCCGGAGATGCTGCCGAAAAACGTAGCTGGACAAATGTTAGCTTTCATCAACAGTTGCGGGGCGTTGGGCGGGTTTGTCGGAACATGGTCGGTAGGCTTCCTGCAAGCGGCTACCGGCAATTCGCGCGCAGGATATTTCCTCATGTCAATGTCGGTGTTGTTGGCCGGCGGGATTATATTCGGGCTAGGAAAACCGAAGCCTGAAACCAATCAAGGGGGTCCTGCGTAAATGCCCTGTTGATCTGGCGCACAATGCTATGGAACTACCATGACGATGACTTAACAGCAACCTGGGCAGAGGTCCAGGTGACTTTTGCCGGGATTCCAGCAGGAGTTGAAGAAGTGCTGCTGGAACACTACCGGATCGACGATACGCACGGCAATGCGTCCAGTGTATGGAAAGGAATTGGATCGCCGCAGACGCCGACGACAGGGCAGTCTGACGTCTGAAGGAGGCGGGACAACTGGAACTTCCAGGTTCTCCGGAGTGGCTTGATGTAAGCGAGGGCGAGGTTACAATCGGCACGAAACTTCCACGGCAGGCAACATCGCTTATGCGACTAAAATGGTGACCGGGTGGCGGCGCTAGTGAAAGAAGCTGAACTAACGGAGCAACCGGGAGCGATCCGTTCTGGTTCGATTGCAGTGCACTGGTATTTCATCGCGCTTGTAACGATTGCGATTGCAATCAGTTACTTCGATCGGCAGACGCTGCCAGTGGCGATCTCTGCGATCCAAAAGTCGATCCCGCTGAGCGATCAGGAATTCTCGTGGCTACAGTTTGCGTTTCTGATTCCCTACGCTTTGCTCTATGCGGCAGGTGGCCGGTTACTTGATCTCATGGGCACGCGGCGTGGATTCACTCTGATCATGCTGTGGTGGTCGGCGGCATGTGCTCTGCATGGATTGGCCATGAGCTTCGGCTTTTTGCTGGTGGCCCGGTGTCTGCTTGGAATGGGCGAAGGAGGCGCATTTCCTGCGGCGACCAGAGTGGTGGCGGAGTGGGTTCCGCTCAACCGTCGATCGACGGCGATGGGAATTATCAACGCAGGCACGGCGGTGGGCTCGGTCCTCGCTCCACCGTTAATCGGCTTAGTGCTTTTGAGCAGTGGATGGAGGATGGTGTTTTTCACGGCGGGCGCCGCGGGGTTGGCCTGGGTAGCGTGGTGGTGTATAACCTACCCGGGGAACAGCAACGCTACAATTTTTTCATCGGATGCGCCACCGATCGCTCGGGAATTGTCGTTGCTGGAGATTGTGCGAATGCGGAATGTGCAAGTGCTGACCTTCGCCAAGCTCATGAGCGACTCAGCGTGGTACTTCTACTTGTTCTGGCTGCCGAAGTATCTCTACGATGTGCGCGGCTTCGACTTGAAGCAAGTCACTTACTATGCATGGATTCCATATGCTGCATCCGGAGTGGGAAGCTTTCTCGGAGGTTGGTTGTCGAGCTCGCTGCTGTGCCGGGGACAGTCACTGGACTTCTCAAGGAAGCTTGTTCTGGGCCTGAGCGCAATGTTTATGCCTGTGGTGATGTTGGTACCGCATGTGCCGGTGGGGTGGGCTTTGATGTTGTTTAGCGTTGCATTTTTCTGTCAGCAATCCTGGTCTGGATTAATTATGACGCTGCCCGCGGATATCTTTCCTCTGTCTTCGGTGGGTTCTGTATCGGGGCTCATCGGATTTGGCGGAGCGATCGGGGGAGCCATCTTCGGTGTCGTCGCAGGTTTCTTGCTGGGGCATGGATTTGGATATGAGACGTTGTTCGTTGTCGTAGGAACCTTTCACATCATCGGCTTCATTGCCATTTTCCTGTTGGGAGGTAAAGTGCAGCCAGTCAATACCGCAGACCTACTGCCGAAAGTGAGCCAGTCATGAAGATCATAGAAGTGCGCACGCGCGTCGTACAGTGGGAGGGCGAGACCACACCGTTGCCTCCTCACTTTTGCACCAATCCGATGGACCTGGTCATGTTCCGGGAAGCGTCGATGGGAAACTTTGCCTTCCATGGTTGGTTGTTAGTGGAGATTTCCACGGATAGTGGCCTCGTTGGGGTTGGCAATGCGGCACTGTCGCCACTCGTGACCAAGGCATGCATAGACATGTACCTTAAGCCACTTCTACTGGGAGCCGACCCGTGGGATATCGAGTCTCTATGGCAGCAAATGTATCGGCGAACAATGGCGTTCGGGCGCAAAGGGGTAGGGATGACGGCGATCAGCGCTGTTGATATTGCGCTTTGGGATTTATTGGGAAAATCCGCCAAGCAACCTGTTTACCGTCTGCTGGGAGGGCGCACAAAAAAGCGCATCCCCGTCTACGCAAGCCGTCTCTATAGTATGCCGCTGCATCAACTTCGAACGGAGGCGCAGCGCTATAAGGACCAAGGGTACAAGGCAATGAAGCTGCGTTTTGGCTGGGGACCGGTGGATGGCGCGGAGGGGATGCAGCGAAATGTTGAATTGGTGCGTACGGTCCGCGAGGTAGTGGGCGAAGACATCGATGTGATGGGGGATGCGTACATGGGCTGGACACTCGACTACGCGAAGCGCATGCTGCCGCTCCTGGAACCGTATCATCTGCGTTGGCTGGAAGAACCTGTGATTCCTGACGATACCCACGGCTACAAGGAGTTGAAAGCATGTGGCCGAGTGCCGATCGCGGGTGGGGAGCATGAGTTCACTGTCTTTGGATTTCGCGACCTGCTGGAAGCAAATGCGCTCGACTGTATTCAATTTGACTCGAACCGCGTGGGTGGGATTAGCCAGGCGCGGAAGATCACGGCAATGGCTGAGGCGTATCAAGTACCGGTGGTCCCGCACGCAGGGCAAATGCATAACTACCATATAGTGATGGCCAGCCTGAACTCGCCGATGGCGGAGTTCTTTCCCAAGGTCGATGTTGAAGTAGGCAACGAATTGTTCTGGTACATATTCGATGGCGAGCCGGTTCCAGTGGATGGCTATATCGATCTTGACGAGAACACTCCAGGGCTCGGATTGACTGTCAACGAAGAGTCACTGAAGCGCTTCAAGATCATCGAGTAAAGGGAGTTTGCTTCATGGTCCATCTCGTTCAAATTGGCAACGGTTTGTCTCGGCGCGTTGCAATAGTGGAAGAGCCTCACCTCCGTTGCCTCACTGATGCGCGGAGTGTCTACGATCTAGCCAAGCGCTGTCTTGGCAGTGGTGTCAAAATTAGCGAGCAGGCAGTTGCGTTAGCGCGCGGGGAGAAACTGGACTACGACGCGATATATGCGGGGAATTCGGAATGGCATCTGCTGGCTCCGATCGACGTGCCCGGAGAACCGTCACGTCTGACTATCGCGGGAACAGGCCTAACCCACTTAGGAAGTGCCAAGGATCGACAGGCTATGCATGCCGGGCATGTTCAGAAAGCCGCTGAGAGCATTACCGACAGCATGCGGATGTTTCAGTGGGGTGTGGAGGGCGGGCGCCCTGCGCCGGGTAAGATTGGGATTGCGCCGGAGTGGTTCTACAAGGGCAACGGAGCCATGCTCCGAGGGCCATTCGAGCCCTTGACGGTTCCGGCCTACGCCGAAGATGGCGGCGAAGAGGGTGAAGTAGCCGGAATTTACATCATCGGCGAGGAGGGCGCGCCGTATCGCATCGGCATGGCTGCGGGAAATGAGTTCTCCGACCACCTGTTCGAGAAGCGCAACTACCTTAACCTTGCCGGCTCGAAGCTGCGAACCTGCAGCGTGGGGCCTGAGTTGGTAATTGGCGCGGAGTTTCACATGGTTGCCGGAGAGGTTCGGCTCCAGCGCGGGGCGAAGACGTTTTGGTCGAAGGCAGTGGCGACGGGAGAAGCAAATATGTGCCACAGTCTTGCGAATCTGGAGCATCATCACTTTAAATTTGAAGGTCATCGCCGGCCAGGCGACGTGCATGTGCACTTCTTTGGCGCCCACTCGTTAAGCTTTGGAGACGGCATTGTGCTGCAGGATGGTGACTGGATGGAGGTATTCTACGAGGGGTTCGGTCGCCCGTTGCGCAACCCGATCCAGATTGAAGCAAAGGACGCGAACCGTCTGGTAGCGGTACATTCGCTCGGTTGATAAATGAAGAAGATGGGGTGAATTTCTGTGAGTGAAAACGTAACATTCCTCGGACTTGGCACCATGGGCGGCGGTATGGCGGCTAATCTTTTGAAGGCTGGGTTTTCACTTACCGTGTATAACCGCACCGCCGCGAAGGCTCAGGATTTTGTGAGTAGAGGCGCGCGATTGGCTTTGACGCCGGCAGAGGCCGCGAATGGTGCGTCGATCGTAATCGGGATGCTTGCCGACGACACGGCGTCCCGCGAAGTTTGGACGGGCAAGGATGGGGCGCTCGAAGGCGTAGGGCGAGGCACAATCCTGATCGAATCGAGTACGGTCAGCCCTTCGTGGATTTGCGAGCTGGCGGGACTGGCCGAGCAGCATGGAACGGTGTTGTTGGACGCACCAGTAACGGGGAGTCGAATGCAGGCGGGGGCAGGCCAGCTTTCGTTTCTTGTCGGTGGAGGCGATCGGGCGCTCGAAGCCGCTTTGCCAGTCTTGAAGGCAATGAGCAAAGAAATCGTTCACCTGGGGCCGGTTGGGAGTGGGGCAAAAATGAAGTTGATCAACAACTTCCTTTGCGGGGTGCAGGTAGCATCTTTGGCAGAAGGGCTCGCGTGGATAGAGCGGAGCGGTCTTGACCGGGATAAAGCATTATCGATCCTGAGAACGGGTGCGCCGGGCAGTCCACTGCTGGGAGCCATTTCAGAGCGGATGGTCAACCAAAACTATGTGGTGAATTTCCTGCTCAAGCTTATGACGAAAGATCTGAAGTATGCGCAGGAGGAGGCAGAACAATACAACGTCGATTTGACAACCGCGAGAGTGGCTCGCAATCTCTTTGAAGCTGCCGTGGCGAAGGGGCTCGGCGACAAGGACATGGCTTCCGTGATCGAGCCGATCCGTGCCAGGTAGAGAGCGCCAGACTTCCTTGACGCTCGCGCCGCGCACAAGTCAGGTATTGAAAAATTCGGCTCGTGGCGTGATTTGCCGGAAGGCTTAGCAACTGGCCAAACAATCCAACGACGAAAATGCAAACGGCTGCCGCCCTGGCGTAGGGAACGCGGTCAACGTTCATGTGATAAACCGGATTATCGCGGATGATCGCCCGACGTCGCACGGCAGAAGGATGGCATTCCTTATCGTCCACAAACTGTCGGAATCAACAGTTTCTTGAGGGTTTGACCCATGACAGCGTAGTTCACTTGTCCAAGAAGACGACTACTCGTCCATGTGAATCCGCTTCCTCGATGAGTGACTTGGCGATTTATCGCCAATTGACTCGTGAGCAATGGGGGCACAACCTGCCTTGTGCGCTGATGGCTAGAATAAGCACCCTAAAGCCGCATTGGGAAGCCGGCCTGTGTGCGCTCGGGTTCCTCTAAAACGAAAGTCCAAGGCGCCGGGCAAAATCCTGGAAGCGCGGCTCCGCCCGCAAGGTGTCCAGGCGCGGATCGAAGCGGAGGAATGGAGCCGACAGGGAACGGTCGGCGTGGGCTCTTTCGAGTTCATCGATCGCTTTATCCCTCTCGTTCAAACCTGCGTAAACGATCGCCAACTGATAGGGGGAAGTGTAGGTGCTCGAAGAATGCTCGACGAGAGAATGAAGTATCTTGTGTGCGTCGCTACGCCGTCCCGCAGCGGCGTAAACATGGCCGAGGGAGCCAAGGCCATATGTGCCTCCAGACAGATCGATGGCTTTCTGTATCTCCGTTATGGCCTCATTCATCCGGCCCTGTTGTTCGTAAACCATGCCAAGGGATTCGTGCGCTAGAGCATAATCCGGCTGCATGCTCAGCGACTTGTTGAGCAGGTCCACGGCCAGACCATTCTGGTGTCGCAGATAGAGATACTGCCCGTAGAAGGTGATGCCCTGCGGCAAAAAGGGATAATAGTCGTTGAACTTCTTGAACTCGATGTCTGCTTCAGGAGCGCGGTTAATCGCCAACAGATAGAACCCGTACCATTGATGCACGAGAGGGGGATCCATCTCCCGCGCCAGGGTGTATTCGCGTTCCGCACGCGGAAAGTCCCAATCGTACTGAAAGGCAATGTATGCGAGCATGGAATGCGCATAGGCGACGGTGTTGTCGATCTCGATGGCCTTTGTCTCTGCAGCCCTGCTCTTGGGGACAAATTCCGCCGGAGCGATTCCGAAGCGAAAGAGTCGCAAATAACAATCACCCAAGCCAGCATAGGCCATGGCATAGTTTGGATCGATGGCGATGGCTCGCCGAAATGAAACGATTGCCTGATTGATCCCATCTCGAGTCGCAAGGTTCATGAGGTAATCGGCATTGAGCAGCGCCTCGTAGGCCGCCGCATTTTGCGTGAAACGCCTTCGGAATCTCTGTTCTTCCTCGTCGTTCAGAGTGACCGTCAGAGTACGCAAGACCTGGACGGAAAGCGATTCCTCAAGTTGAAAAATGTTGGTGAATGCTTCGTTGAAGAAACCAGTTTGTAAAGAAGCCGAGTCGCGAACGCGGATCAGTCGCATGGTCACAAGGCCTGGATCCCTCTGGATATTCCCTACCAGGATATAGTCCACATTCAGCGCCCGTCCGACAGCCGTTGGGTCATTGAAGCTATCGGAATAGTGCAAGATTGTGGAAAGTGGTCGGATCGAAAGATGAGCGCTGTTGCTCAGCCTTGCAGTCAACGCATCTGCGATTTCGAAGCCGAGAACGCGATCGTCCTCGCTTGAGCCTACCGATTGGAAGGGTAATACTGCGATGGAAGTGATATTCGCACCAGGCAAACTGGAGGGCCTCTTACTTGAGAAAGACCTCCAATAGATTGCCGCTCCCAGCAGCAAAACGCACAAGGTCACGGAGAGTGCCAAATTCCTGGCAAGGAGTGGTCTTTGCGGATTTGTCAATGGCAGCGCCTCGGCTTGAGTCGGGACGTCAGTCACAGCTCCCGTGGTTGAATGCGGAGAGGCAGCGCATTCTTTGGCCGTGGCCTCCAGAAACTCCGTTCTTTCTTGGCTGCCTCTCGCAGGGCAATCCGTCACTTGCACGTTTGCGATAAAGCGATACCCGCGGGTATGGACCGTCTGAATGTACTTGGCGCTCTTTGAGTTGTCCCCCAATGTGCGGCGCAACTTGGCAATGGCGCTTGCCAGGACGTTTTCGGTGACGTTGATGTCCTTCCACAGAACATGCAGAAGTTCATCCTTTTCGACCAGGCGATCCCTGTTTTCGATCAGAAATACCAGGAGCTTGAGCGCCTTGGGCTCAAGCTGAACGACAGCGCCGGCCTTAGAAACTCGGCCCGTGCGAGGCTCAACCTCGGCGTCGTCGAACGAAAAAACCCTGGATTCATCTTTCGTCATAAAACCGTCAGAAAATCGCTCCACTCCGTCAAGATTTTAAGCTGCACAGGTTCTTATAGTGGGATCTTGAGGCTCAGTTCGGCCTCATCGACACTCTTCCGGGGAGCACAGCAAATGCAACGCCTTAATCATCAGTGCGTTTGCCGGTCCTCCTACAGGCTACGCGCAATTCAATCCTTTCCAGGAGATTTCATGTTTGAATCGATTCCAAATCGGTCTGAGGGGTTAGACGACGTGCACTACTCTACGCGGCACGCACATCAGTGGTTAAGCCGTGTTGCTCTTCTGCTTGCCGTCGTCGCCGTGGCTTCGATTCTCCCCGCAGTGGCTCTTGCCGCCGATACGGTTGGCGACTGCAGGATTGGCGCGTACCGGTTGGCCGACGGCGGCGTAGTCGACATTGGTCCGTCAGACGACGAAGCCCTTAGGTGGCGGCGTTTTGACGGGACCACGGGAACCCTTCACAAAACCGCGGACAGAACTTGGAGCAGCACTTTGGGGTGGACTGATCGAGCGGATGGAAAGACGGTAACGTTCTCTGACTGCCCGAAAGGCACTGTCTCTTTCAATGGTGTCAATGGCAGCCGCATCGCCTTCGATGTGATCGACACTCAGTTCAATGCTGCCGGAGCCAAACTTGCCGGACGGCTGGTGCTTCCCAGGAACGGCGGTCAAGTGTCGATCGTGGTGCTTGTGCACGGCTCCGAAAATGACTCCGCACGCGACTTCTATGCGTTACAGCGGCTCCTGCCCGCGGAAGGGGTGGGCGCGTTCGTCTATGACAAGCGCGGAACCGGCGCTTCTGAAGGTAAATATACTCAGGATTTCAGCGTCCTGGCGGATGATGCCGTCGCGGCCATGCGTGAGGCTCGACGGCTGGCCGGTTCCAGGGCGAGTCGGGTCGGCTACCAGGGCACCAGCGAAGGAGGTTGGGTTGCGCCGTTGGCGGCAATCCGCGCTCCAGTAGATTTTGTCATTGTCGGATACGGGTTGGCTTTTTCGGTGATCGACGAGGATCAACAGGAGGTGGCGCTGGAGATGCGCCTGAAAGGACACAGCTCCGAACAGATCGCCAAAGCAGAAGAAGTAGCCGCGGCCGCCGAGGCGGTGTTCGAAAGCGGCTTTACCAAAGGTTTCCAACATTTTGACGAGGTGCGCGCGAAATATCGCAACGAATCCTGGTACAAGGATCTCCACGGCAACTACACATACCTTATCCTGCCGTACACGGAGGCCGAACTCCGTGAGAAGGGTAAGGCCTTTGTGGTCGGCACGTCTTTCCGCTACGACCCCATGGCAACGCTGCGCGCGCTCGCGACACCGCAGTTGTGGATACTGGGCGAAGACGACCTTGAAGCGCCTAGTGCCCCGACCGCTAGCCGCCTCAAGGAGCTCGCCGCCCAAGGCCGGCCTATTACCCTCGCGGTTTTCCCGCACGCAGAACACGGAATTTACGAATTCGAGACCGGGCCGGACGGCGAGCGGGTCAATACACGCAACGCTGATGGATACTTCGCAATGATGCGCGACTTCGCTCGCGACGGCCGGCTCAAGGGACGGTACGGAGCTAGCACAGTGACGCCGCACTGAACAATTTCAGAACCACTGTGCAATCACCATTCGCGCAAAGTCTGGCTAGCGCCGTGTCAGCGAGCGGCGGGCCGAAGTTTCTGTAGCCATAGTTTTCAGTTGTTGCTATCAGGGCAAAGCGCTCATTGAGAGCGCCCTGGGGAATGGTTGCAACAGTCAGTCCAGAGAAACGCCCCGAGATTCAGGAATGAAGGACGTCTCGATTTCTGCAAATACAGCAACCAAATGGTGCTTCCCATTAGCCGTTGACATGCCCGGAATGCTGTTAAGCCCTCCGGCCAGCCTTGCTCTAGGCCTCATCCTCATTCCCGATGGCTCGGTTCATTGGTTCAAGCTCAGTGAGGCAGGCGCGCGAGACTCATGCCTTTGAAGAATTCACAGAGACACAGGAGTCGGGTTGTGTGGTGGCTGGATCCTGTAAGCGTTCTTAAAGCGGACGCGAATGAGCCAATAGATCATGAGGGGGAACGGCAGGACGGCAAGGACCGTGAGAAAAAGGGAGCCGCGCAGGAAAGCGGGAAAGACCTGTTGCTGGCCGAGGAAGAAAGAGCCTGTTGCGATGAAAAGCCCAAAGCACATGCGCCAGAGATGGCGCGTGATGCGCTGTCGGCTGGAAGACTGGCCGCGAGCGAACATGCGAATATCTCCGGAGGCGGCGAGCACGAGGACGGCCGCCATAAAGAAGGCCATGCCGGCGGGGGCGTTTGGGTCTGCGGTAGCGGGATTCCGGACGCTGTGGATGGCGAGGGTGAGGATGGCGGCTGCTCCGCCAATGCCGACGACCAGTGCGGCCCAATCAAGCGAGCCTGTGTTTCTGCGACGGCCTGCAAGCCACGCAGTGGAGATCATGTAGAAGGTGATGACGCTGCCGATGATGTTGCCGGTCTGGGACTTCAGGATTGCGAGACATAAGCCGCTTAATGCCAGAGTTAGCATCGCAATGGTGAAGACGTTTCCAGAGTCGCGATGCAGAGTGCTGCCTTTGCGGACGGCAATCGCGAAGGTGCCGGAAAGCAAACCGATGGACCCGCCGAGGATGTGAAGAATCAAGAGCGGGAGTCGCATGCTCGTCCATCCTTTCGGCACTTGCGATCGCGATTCGGCTGTGGAGAGAGGATACGAGGTTTGCGGCGAGGAAGTTCCAGAACTCGGCACCAGGTTCAGAGCGAAGACGCCAACTTATCACTCGCCACTAGCCACTGCTCTTGCGGGGCGCAAGAAAGTGAGCGAGCACAGAAACGAGCGCAGCGGCTGCAAACAGGTACTCGGCCTGTCGGTCCGCCAGGGTAATGCTGAAAACCGCCATGGACAGAAAAGCGCAGCAGGGAGCCGCCTGATGGACGAGCACCGATTTCCATGGGAGCCCGGAGGGCCGGCCTGAATCGCGAGGCATGGGCTTCCGCCCTTCGACAAGATCCCGCGGCGGCTCGCCGCGCTGCGAACGGACGGATGGAAGCCGCGAAATGCGGACGAATTCGACCAAGACAAAGAGGAGGAAGCCGGACAGGGGGAGGAGCGTGCCGAGTCCGGCCGCGTAGAAGACCCCGCCCCATCTTTCCGTCGCCTCGATGCTGCGAGAGTCGAAAGAGCGGCGAACTGCCCGGGAACGGAGCCAGATGCCCAGCGCAATCAGGACGGCCGCAAACGCGAACGAGAGGTGTTCGAGCAGCCGGGCATGGGGAGCAGCTTTGATGAAGCGCCACAAGGCGTCTTCGCGATCGATACCATAGGTGAGCAGCGAGGCCAGCAGCAGGCCGTTGTGGAGGAGCCAGGGATGCCGCAGCTCAAAACCGCTCGCTCGCCCCATCATTCGTGCACCTCTCCCAAGCCTTCCGCCGAGTTCATGCTAGACATCGGCAGCGGAAACCACAAGCCGCCGTTCATGCAAGCTCCGGAATGCCGAACACGTTTGGGCATTTTCTTAGCTTGAGTCTTGCTTCGGCCATGCCTGAAGAGCGGCGGCAACCACGCGCAACAGATCCTTGCGGGTGGCACCAGTTGACGCCTGAACGGTCAAGCCAAAGTTGACCGTTTGCACGAAGTTCGCGAGCGTGTCCGCATCCGCATTGGTGGGCAGGTCGCCTTCGGAAACTGCACGTCGGAAACGTGCGCGCAACCCCTCGAATCCAGCGACACGCTGCGCCGCGAATTCCTTTCGCAACGGATCGTCCCCGCAAGAAAGTGCGCCATGCACCCACATACACGTTGTCGGCGTATGCGGATCGGTCAACAAATCGACGACCCCGTAGAACATCCGCTCGACGACGGCGCGCGCTGTCGGCTCTCGGAGCGCCTCAGAGAGATAAACGGACGGACCCTTGGAATAGCGGTCGAGCACTTTGCGGAAAAGAGATGTCTAGTTACCAAAAGCGGCGTAAAGACTCGGACGATTGATTCCCATCGCATTTGTGAGATCGGAAAGCGACGTGCCAAGGTAACCGTTCCGCCAGAAAACCTGCATCGCGCGGTCCAACGCTCCCTCCGTGTCGAAAGCGCGGGGACGTCCGAGTAGAGCTGTAACCTTCTCGCGTTTCATACCGATAAGTAAATAAATCATTAGAGCTTTCGTGTCTATGGTGTTTGATTATGTACTGTTCGGTAAATAATGGCAACTAACCAACAGAAGATGGAAGGAGCCAAGGTCTTGAGCACCAACAAACTTTCAGGAAAAATCGCCCTAGTCACCGGCGGCAGCAGCGGTATCGGACTCGCCACAGCCAAACTGTACGCGCCGGAGCAAAATAGACCATGTAGCGCCGCGTGAGCGGCGTGACGTGGCGGAGTAAAAGTAGGCCACCGCCAGATTCTGGTTTCACGGACAAGATGCGCTGCGCATGGTGACAAACGAGGTTCGCCGCCATTGAGGAGCCGTGTTTTCCGTGTGACACCGGAGGTATGTACACGGTGGAACTGTATGCGCGAGTGCGGCGAGCGGTTCTTGTCGATGGCAGGAGCCGACGTGCGGTGGCTCGGGAGTTTGGGCTGGCGCGGAAGACGATTGACAAGATGCTGCGGTATTCGGTGCCGCCGGGCTATCAGCGGCAGAAGCCGATCAAGCGACCGAAGCTGGGGCCTTGGCAGGGCGTCATCGATGCGATACTCTCCGACGACAAGCTGAGGCCGGCCAAGCAGCGGCACACGGCCAAGCGGATCTTCGAGAGGCTGCGAGCCGAGCACGATTACACAGGCGGGTACACGATCGTGAAGGACTACGTGCGCTCGTCGAAAATTGGCGGCCAGGAGATGTTTGTGCCGCTGGAGCACCCGCCAGGCGAGGCACAGGCCGACTTCGGCGAAGCACTGGTGGTGATTGCTGGAGTGGAGCGGAAGGCGCACTTCCTGGCGATGGATTGTCCTCACTCGGATGACGGGTTTGTGGCTGCGTTTCCAGGCGAAACGACGGAGGCTTTCCAGCAAGGCCACGTACTTGCCTTTGAGTATTTTGGAGCCGTTCCCACGCGCATTCTCTACGACAACACCAAGATCGCTGTGGCGCGCATCCTGGGCGGCGAAGAGCGAACCAAGACGAAGCCCTTCCTGGAGTTACAGAGTCACTATCTGTTTGCCGATAAGTTCGGCCGCCCCGGCAAGGGCAACGACGGTTCACTGGTGTCGAGACCACTCGACACGAAGTGGAGACCGATACCACTACGCGTAAAGGCGTCAATCATCTGGTCCCGTGTACTCACGTCTCGTCCAAACATGTCGATGGAATCGCATATAAGGTACTCGAAGGGACGCGGTTTGGTTACGGCGAGCGCTATTAACTCCTGCAGCCCAATTCGCCCTTCCATGGATGTCCGAAGGTGGTCTATGCGGATGCAGCTTTCCGCCACTTCCCAGTCCTTCCTTTGGGCGGCCTGTCTGCAGAGATCAATCTGCTTCTCTGCACCAGTCACGCTTGATAACTGATACGCTGTCCGCGCATAAATCGCGCATCGTATCGTCCCATTGGACGACACGCTTGGGTTCTTTCTGGTCATAAAATGCTCCGATCTTTACTTCTGGGTTGGCGTGTCTCAGACTTCACGCCCCTCTGTTAATGAGTTCGGTATCAAGTTTTCAGGCAACTTGGTTTAAAGCACCCCGTCGCTTCGCCGGCCCCTTGGCCGTTTTGAACTCAGCAATCGCATTGTTCCATTCCGCCAGTTCTGCCGCCGTGAGCAGATTGACGTTGTCTTCCGTCAACGACAGCCCCGTCTTTCGAAATGCGTAAACAAAGGCCGGATAGATGCCAGCGTTGAGCATGATCTGTTCCATGGCGGCAACGAATGCTCTCTGCTGGAATGCGGTCGGGGGCTGCGGCTGATCCGAATCAGGATAGAAGAAGAGGGGGTCTCCCGGACCCGGTTCACGTCCGAAATTGCTTCGAAAGGGCTCGTCCAGCGCTTTTAGCGCTTCGGCAAGATCGTGGGGTACATCAGATTGCTGTTCTGGGCGGTCGCTTATTGAGAACGGGTTGGTCCTGACTCTTTCCATTTTTTAATCTCCTACTACCTACTACAATGCTGGAAGGCAATCGGGGATTTTTTGGCCATATTTATTTTCAAGGTGGTCGAGGACGAGAGAATGCCGGGGGGGTGGGTCGTAAGGACTGGCAAGGTGAACCCGCGAGGCTTCCTGCTACTGTCCGTCCGTTGGGTCAAGCGCGGTAAGATGGGTGGAACCTGAAATCCATCGCTGAACTTGAACAGAGGCTGGTTGATCGGTGGCCATCGTGGTTCAACGTGGAAGGAGCCATTCACGAAACGCTGATGCCGTTTGGTTTCGCTCACGGCGACGGCTGGTTCGATCTATTATGGCGGCTCTGCGAGCGCCTGGAGCCCGTCGTTGCCACCACTGAAGAGAACGCCAAGCGGCCATTCCAGGCGCTGCAAGTGAAGGAAAAGCTGGGCGGGCTCAGGTTTTACGTGAAGTTCCGCAACGACGCGATTTCCGCGCTCATTGAGGCTGCCGAGCTTGAGTCCTTCCATACCTGCGAAGTCTGCGGCAAGCCAGGAACACGTCAGGGCGAGGGCTGGATCACAACCAGGTGCGATGAGCACGCAGGGGAGACCATCTTGGAATCACTCGACGATGCGTACGACGAGATTGACTTCACTGACATACCTCAGTGGACTCCCGCTCAATGGTCCAGAGCCGCAAGGGGAGAGGCCGCGAGGAAGATTCTTCGTGCCCGCGTGGAGGCCGACCGCACAGTCTGGGATGCGTTCCGGGCGGTGGTGCGGCCGGTAACTCAGACTGACGCCTTCACGCGCTGGTTCGCTGGCTCGAAGGCTGTTACCGACGCAGAGAAGGCCGAGGTCCTTTTCCACGCGACCGCATCCAGCAGCAATGATTTTTACTTCGGCCAGGGACCGGTGGGAATGGAGTACGGCGAAAGACCCGTTGCTGGCGGAGAGACTGAGGCGGTTGAGAACTGTTCCCGGCGTGGGTCCGATCACTGCGCTGACCTGGGCACTGGAGATCGGAGACTTCACTCGCTTCCCATCGGTGAAGGAAGCGATCAGCTATTGCGGGCTGTGTGGAGCCGAAAGCAGCTCGGCCGAAAAGGTGCTGCGCATGCCGCTTTCCAAGCAGAGGAACAAGTATATTCAACGCACACTGATCGAGGCCGCCAAGCTGGCGATCCGATACAACCACGAGTTAGCGGAGGTCTACGAGAAGGAACGAGAAAGAGGAAACGCGAATCGAGCCACACTTGCCGTGGCCAGGAAAATGGTCGCATATCTTCTGGCGGTGGACCGCAGGAAGCAGGATTTCGTGCCTGCCGAGGTATTCAAAGCCACCGCGGCAGCATGAAAAAACCTTCCTAAGAAGGAAAAAACATCAGGATTAATCCGGTGCGCAGGCTGCCAGGTCCTGCCGTTTGGCGACTGAGCGAAGGAAATCGAACTCCCGAGGCTCTCTTCGAATTGTTTCGGGACTGGCAGAGAACACAAACTCAATCTTCTGTGCGGACTCTTCGGGGTCTTAGACAGCAAATGGATGTCCGGTCCTGCAGGGATGCAGGGACCACCAGACGAGAGGCACACATGCGTAGGGAAGATCCTGATTCGATGCAGAAGCAGATGGTAGTAGATCCAGCCCGTGAAGATCGTCGCTTCCATGGCAATCGTCCGCGGTTGCGGTAAAGTCTTGATCCAGGCATCCAGCTCGCGCCGGGTCGATCCGATCTTGCCTTCCCGATGCACTTGACCAGCCGCATCCTTCACGCAGTAGCTGATCGTCTTCTTGTGAACATCAAGTCCAATGTAGTACATATCGTTTCGAGGAGCCTCCGTGGTGTTCTCTGAATCAGCGCCCGCTGAGTTCAGCTTTTTTGTAACACCTCGTGCTCCTCTATGACTTACATTCAAACAATCCAGCACTGCCTCAATCACGGGCGCCAGGCATTTTTCGGAGACGAATGCAAGAGTTTGGTTAATCCCTGATTGTTCCGCTATATCCGTGCAACCTGCAGTAGAACTTAATCCAGCTTCAACCTTGCTGAATTCTTAGGTTTGAAAAGATTCACTCGGAACCAAATAACGATCGCTTGAAGGCAGAGTCCGCCTCCGAGGAAATCGAGCAGCCATGTTGTTACATAATCCTTGGCAATCCATGGAGAACTAACATCGATCGTCACGTGTGATTTCCTGGGATCAACGCGAAACTCGATCGGTAAGGAGCATGCGTTCTTGACGGCAATCACTGCTGAATATGTTCCCTCTTTGTCTGTCCACAAGACCCAATCTGCCTGGCCCACGGGCGGAACGTCAAAGCCAGTTGGAGAGAATTGAATCCCTTGTGCTTCCAACGATACCGTAAAGCAGTCGTGATTCCACATTCGTTTTAAAAGGGTCTGTAGTGTTGCAAGGTCGGAAGCTTTGAGCGGGTCGGCTCCAGGTTGAATGTCTACCCGAAACTGATTCGCCTCAAATCCAAAGGAGGTGTTTGTGTGCTCTGCTTTACCTCCATATGTTTCGAACGTTAAAGGCAAGCCAGCCTCCCTATTGAGTGCTTCAATTTCGGGTTTGCTGAGAGGCCCTAGCGGTTGAGCGTATTTCGGATTTGCCTTAGAGGGCCCGCCTGGGAAGTAGTCCACGATAGGTACGATAAACTTCCGCGAGACGATCGGAGGGTGATCGACAGGCAGAAAGTGAACTCCAATCCTTATTGAGATCAGCATGATTCCGACAAATCCAAGCCAGTAAAATGGTCGTGGGTTCCGCATGCGACTCCCTAATCGTTACGCGTCAGAATAGCAGCACGAGTTGCCAGGTTACCAAAACGAGGCCCTTGAACGAGCCCTTATACGAACTGCTCCGGGGGCTCTTCATTGCCGGATGACCTCCAAACCGTCTCAGTGGGCCCACGTCGTGAAACCGTGTTCTGGTCTATTCGTAGGCCGCTTGACGGCGCTCTGGACTAGTCGTCAGAGGGAAATGCTGGGTACGCTGCCGAAGCGTTCGTCGATCATCTTGAAGGCGCGATCTTGGGTTTCGGGCGAGTCACCGCTAGCCAACATCGGAAACGACTCGTTCACGATGCGCAAGGCTGGGGAGGATCTGGTGGGAGTCGTTTTCGATTTGGAGGTGAGAAGGAAGCCGCAGGCGTTTGCCGCGGTCCTTACAAATATATATATGGAATTTCAATAGCCATTTTCTTGATTGGGCTGCACTCAATTTCCGAGTCGCAACACAGCCGGAAAAACTCTCAGCTGCTGAAAGCTGAGAATGGCCTTGAAACGTTCCAGAAACTGTCTGCCCCTCGCTCGCACGATGTCGGCCACTTTGATGGCCGGCTAGGTCATGGATGCAGATACCTCCACGTAAACAACACTCTACACCGGCCTCAAAACTACTCGCCAGCCAACGCTGCAGCGACCGCGGCGCTTGCGGCTTCGTTCTCACCGGCCATACGTACAGAACCCCCATTTTGCCCCCGAAGTCGGGTTGGAGACGGATTGGCGACCACACAATCGGAACCGCCAAAACGTGCCTTCGACTCAGTCCGTACCTCTCCCAGAGAGTTCATTACCGATGAGCTTCACCCAGCCCTGCAATTCTCGCTGACGATTGCCGCGCTGGAGTTTACATAAGTCCTCTCCCAAAGACTCCCATGGACTGGGCGGTGGATCGTGTCCAATTCCAAGGAGCCAGCGATCAAATGCCCAGGCCCGAGACTTGTGAAGTTCCGCTTCTCGCCGCACGATCCACGCCGAGAGTTCAATCAATTGGTCATCCGGCGGTGGTATATCGAGTTGTAACGCAAGCCAGAGCAGCCCGACACCGCAATAGATCACCTGTTCGTCCTGGCCTTCGAGATCGGAGTGAGACATTATCCAAGCCAACATCCGAATTGTCTGGAGAGTGAAATCTATCGGCAAAGTTTGAATGCTCTTAATCAGCAGGATGAGGTTGTAGCTTGTTGTACCAGCATCACCGCCATAGTTCCATGGCTCCTCCTTGGCTCTGAGGAGCGCAGCGCATGCGAATACGCGAATCCAGTGCCCATGAATATCGGTGGGTTCTCCTGGTTTGGAATGGAGGGCCAATTCGAGAACCTCGCAAGGATACCAGTGCATCGGTTCAACAAATGTCCCTTTATCCCGTAGTTGGCGTAGCGGCGCGAGATGCTTGTCTTGATCTCGGCCATAATCAGCCATTGCGATCTCCGCAAGCATGTCATCGCTTATGTGCTTTGATACATCAGAAAGCAATCGCTGTATATCTGGCTCAAATGAGGCCAAAAAAGGCTGGATCATGGCCGACCTTCAAAGAGGATTGAATGACTGGATTGTAATGCCTCTGAGGGTTCCGGGTGTGTAACCGGCCAACCGGCCAACCGGCAGTGACTCTTTCGGCAATACGGGCGGCGCTGGCGAATCCGGCAAGGGTTGGGGTCACCGGGTGGGCGGCGGCGCGTCCGGGTCCGCGTGGCGGGCTCGGTTGGGCGCTCCTGTTCGGAAACCCTGCCATCGAGGACTGGGGTAGATGCTTGCCGTCGTGCACAGGGCTGTCTGTCCTACCAATGAGTTTGGCCTGGCGGGGTGACCTGATGGCCCGCACAGTTAATGGAGCGCCATAGGCGTCAGAGCTTGCGGCTAACTTTTTATCCGGCCTGCTATCGGGGAAGGGGTCCAATTCCGATGCGATCATTTACAGCCGACCTGATTCGCTGCTTGGAACCCAGATAGCGTTCTGTCGTTTGAACAGAAAGATGCCCCAACAGGAACTGGATTTGTTCCAACTCACCACCTGACGCCTGGCACAATTTCGCGCAGGTGCGGCGCAAGTCGTGGGGCGCTACCGTCGCACGATGGCGAACGCCGGAGTGGCAGCCGTGAGGACGTCCAGACAGGCCCAACCTGTGACGAATTGACAGTGGGTTACAGGCGCGTTCACTTCCTTCCAAGCACGGGACTGAAAGCGGGCGAAAGCAGCGCCTTCGAGCCGATATGCGAAATGCTCGGACACCAATCCCTCATTCGGCGTATCGCCTTCCTCTGTGCTAAGCGGCATCTCATCTAAAATCCTGATGATGCATTGCCTGTCGAACGAAACTCGTAGCAGGTGAGCCTCGTCGTGAGGCAACACGAAATCGGCTGCGATACCGTTCGTCGACCAGTGTAAGGAGGCGAGGTCGCTTCGGCTTGCCTGCAGCGGCACACCAGCATCGATCGGACTATATCAAGGCATGTGCCAAATATTAACCTGTCCGCAGTACTGGAGCATCTCAAAAAGGGTAGATTTCGAGACAAAAATAAGGCCCGGAAAAACCGGGCCAGAAGTGTGACCAGATGGACTATAGGATGAACTTGATAAACGGTATGATCTGATCCCATCCGTCAAAAATCGAAGTGCTCTGATACTGTACGGATACTGCCCGAATATCCGGCCTTGCCATGAACCGCCTGGCCGAATCCTGACTCAGGTGCAGCTCCCACGTCGGGTAGTCTGCGGTATTTTCGTGGCCGCCACCCTTCGGGCCAACGCACTCTCCGGCAGATGTGGCGTCCAACAGCAACGGACCCGTCCCGGGGCCCGCTGGCCCGAGCTCAAAGAGTTGCAGGTGATAAACCCCGCACCACCCCAAGAGGGACACGTCGTTGGTTAGATGCTGAAGAACACTTACTGTCCCGTCGGCACTAACCCTGATCTGAAGGCGGAACCACTGAGACGCGCCGTCATACGGGCCGTTCATTGGGATTCCATAGTTGTTGACATACGGTGCTTGCTGCGCTGCAACTCTGCCCTCCGAAAGAGCCGAGAAGGCGACCAGCCCTATAACTGCAAGACTGGCGGTTTTTTTCATTACGTTTTTCATCGCGTTTTCCTTTCGCTGAAATCGACATTGTTTGAGGTGGACATTTTTTCCGCCTTCACTGAATTGGACACTTCGCTAAGGCAGCCCGCTTCAGCCCAGATCGTGGCAAAGTGCGGCGAAAAGCAGAAAAACTGCTGACGTTTTATGCCGTTTCATGACGTGCTTTGGCACTCGAAGAAAGTTTGCGATAATTAGCCCGTGGTGAAGAAGACGAACAAGTTACCCGATCTTGTCGGCTGGAAGAGCATCGCCGAGTACCTTGGATTTTCTGTGGCTAATGTTCAGCGATGGGCCAAGTTGAAGGAGAGGCCGCTGCCGAAGCATCAGATGAACCGTAGGGACAGAGTGGTCGCCTTCAAGCAAGAGTTGCATGCCTGGTACCTCGGAAGAATCAAGCGGAGACAGGAAATCGCAACACCGCGAGCCGGCGGAACACGGGGGCGGATTAACCTAGTGGGGAGATGGCAGTACGTATTTCGTGTGATAGGCCGGTCGACTGAATGGGGAGGTGTGGTGGAGATCGACCAAGCTGAGACCGATTTCGGCGTGGAAGTGACACTCACGGGGCAGCGGCATTGGGAAAAAGACCCACGTAAGAAGGTGCTGGCTAATCCGATCGGTTGGTACAGCGACTGGGGCACGATTTCTCATGACGAGAAGATCAGGTTTAGCTACAGAATAAAGTCGCCTGCGGGAAATGTGGACGGGTTCGCCGTCGGCAGCATCGGGAAACTACCAAACCGGCGAAGGCCGGATACCATCACTGGACAGTTTTACCAACTCCCACCCGATCCGAATGCGACACACGGCACCATAGAACTCCTCCGCATGGCTAGTGACGGATACAAAACTGTCGCGGTTCGCGGGCGTGCAAGAGTGGCGCAGCCCGCCAATGCGAGTTGAAAACCTTCTTGATCGAAGGTCCGAATGAGCAGTCTCAAAATGGGTAAGTTTCGGGACGAAATCAGAAGGCCCTAAATTCAAGGCTTGCAGAGTCTCAAAACTCTGTCCCGAAATGGCAGCAATAGCGTACCAATTGCCTTCGGGACCGCGTTTGGGCCAGTCCCAAACCGCTGTTCCAGAGCTTAGACTCATCTCTGCCGCTAACGCCGTAATCTCGATTACGACAATTCCGTGTGAGTAACCGGCAAACCCGAAGTAACCCCGAAAATGGAGTTCTGTCCGGATTGGCGACCAACCACATGGAGCTCCCAACAGCAAGCCGTGTCTGGCTGGAAACGTGCATTGGCTCGTTAGCGCCACTCGATATTAAGATCCAAGTGCCCGTTTAGCTTGGAAGTATGACTGGGTGCCGTCATCGCGTTGGTTGCGATGTCGCGGGCTTGGTGGTCGCGACGCGAGTTTCCTTCCCGCTCACAAACACCTTCATGGAGTTCTCGCTCTCGCCCGCCTCATCGGTGTATTCATAGGAGTCCTTTGAAACAAACTTCATGATGTATCGGGTGTGATAGGCCTTTCCGGCAAGAGTGCTCTCGCCAAGCCAGGTCCATGTGTCGCCGCTCACCGTACCATTCTTGTTTTCTATTTCGCCCGAACTGTCAACTGCGTGATATCGGTAAGTCTTGGCAGTCGGATCGTAGTAGATGAAGGAAGTTTCGTTGTATTTCCTTGCGCCCATGTGGAGTACTGCCGTGCAGATCACCGCAAATCCGCCGGCCGCCCATCTGCAATCGTCGGTGCCGGTGTATTTCATCGCTGGCGAGTTCGGCCCCATTACCCCGGCCTTCAGTTCGTCTTCGACCGTGAACCTGCCGACCATCATTGCGAGCTTCTCGACTTCTGGGCCCGGGCCAGGCTTCGGAAACGTCGCCTGAGACTGATCGCCAGCGATTACGCTCGAAGCGCACGCCAGCACGAATGAGAGCAACCTTTTGGGACTACGCATTGGATTCTCCCTTCGGAGTTGCCACGGATGCTAGCACAAAACACACGGGAATCAGAAAATGCGCACAGTTGACGTTATCTGATTGATTCGGCTGTTGCGATGGACTGCGGGCTTCGGATTCAGCAAGCGCTGCCTAATCGACCATTGCGGGCAGCGTCCACAGGTCCCACGCCTCCGCCTCCATATAGGCAACCGGCATGTATTTATAGCCGGCGTCACCGTCGCAGGCTCCCCAGCTGTTCTTGATGATGAAGTATCCTCCGCCTGCGCCGGGGGGCGCGTGGGGAAGCTTCTTGGCGAGGTCGGCGTTGTCTATGTAGCCGACGACGTGGACCACGTGGCCGCCCAGGATGGTCTTACTGTCATTGAGATCCGACGGGTCGTACTCGATATACCCGCCGGGCGCACCATACTCAAAATCGTGGCTGGCGGTGAAGCCCATGATCACCGGGGAATCTGCGCTCGTGAATATCTGCATCATTCCCACTGTGATGCTCCAGTCGAATGGAACCAGGGGAAGCGGAAGCGGGACGGGATCGGAGTCGTGCGACTTGCCAGAGACCGGCGCCAGCAAAAGCGCGCAGATCGGCATGTCGGTTACGCAGATTCCGGGAGCTTCAGGGGCGCTTTCTGAGCAGCCGGGTTCCGAAGACGGATAGCCATTGCCGCAGGTATTCTGGTATTCAAAGACCTTGGGGTTCGTAGGCTGCAGCCACGCCGGGTTGTAATCCCATTGGTCCTCGTAGGCAAACTCATAGTTGTTGACGAGGGCGTTGATGAGGTCAGTCCCGCCGTCGCCGCTGTCGCCGAACCACGCAGGCCCCCACAACAGCTTTTCGTGCTCCATGAAGTCCTGTTCGGACAGGTTCACTTTCTTTCCGGTATCAAATGCCACCCGCTGTTCCACGGCCGACGTAGCCGCGAAGATGTGGCACGTACCGCGAGCGCCTTGCTGCTTCACGCAAGTGAGCTGGCTTTTGCCGGGGAAGTTGAAATTGGCGAGGATTCCATCCGGCGACGGGGTCGTGCATCCGGTACTGGTGGTGCGGTCGCCCCAGGTGGTCTGTGGCGCATCGCCCGCGCCGATCTCAGCAGCACAGCCTGTGACAGGAAGCTGTGCGGGAAACGGGATGGACTGGACGATCTGTTGCGCATGGTCCGTAAGCGATTTGATGACACTCTGAATGGTAGCCAGGGATGCGCCCTCCAGTTGAGACGGGGGAATCGTATTCTTGCCGGCGTCGCTATTCAGGTAAGCCTGAGGCAGCCTCTTGTAGAGCTCGGTATAGACAATAAGCTGCACTTTGGGATCGGACGCATACTGAATCGAATGGGCGATCGCTGCGATCTTGTCCTGCTGGCCGAGCGTTTGAAGCGAGCCCTTTCGGTCTTTTTTATCGGTAAACGGAATCTGGTAATCCCCGCTCGGCCACTCGATCAAGCCGTTAGGATTTCCAGCCGCGGTGTCGGGAACCGCATTCACAATTGCGGCCAGCCCAGTGTCGTCCGGATGCTTGTTCAGGTAGGCCTGCACCACTTCCAAGTTGTCTTTGTACGCAGCTTCGGCGAGCGCAGCCTGGTTTGCCAGAACTGCGGGGTCGACGGGGAAGATCTTTCCTTCCTGGAGCAACCGATTATATTCCGCCAGCGTGACGTACGTTACGGGGCCGGGGAGCGGTGGGGGTGCTGCGGTTTGGGCGAAAGCAGCGTTGCTAACTGCCGCGAGAGCGAGACCGGCAAAGACGGTTCTGACGATGATGCACATTTTCAATTCCTCCGGGGGGCGCTTGATTTGGCTGCCCCGAGTGGGTCAATTGGCCGTCCGGCATGGATGGCCGCATAGAGTCTCAGGGAAAGGGGAGCTTTGCGTTTGCAAATGCCCTGACCATGTAAGGCGCAAAGTGCGGCCCAAAACTGTAACCGGCAAAGGTTCTTTGCGAATTTTTTCCTTGGCGGCTTCGATTCCTGTTGCTGCCCACCCCAGGGTTGACAAAAGTCTGGAATTGCGGAGAGCGGGGATGCTCGATTTTGCTGGATGGAGCCGATCGGGCCGTGCCGCCATGGAGCCACCGGAATCCAAATCGCGCGGTTCCTGAAGCCCTTGTGCCAGGGGATGAGGATGCGATCAACAAGCTCATGTCGCTGGTGTGCGAACCTGCCAAAAGGTGCTGCATTGAAAAAATGATTGAAAATCACATTTCAATTCAGGCCGCTGGCTCAACCGCTGCAAATCTCTAGACAAGCAGGGCAACCGCAGGGGAGCATTTTGCTGCCCTGCGGTTGCTGGTTTGGTTCCTTCACGCTAATTCGCCAGCGGGCTATCGGCGTTCTCTGGTTTTGCAGATGCTCCTGGCGGGGACTGCCCGGGAGCTCATGGGAGCTTGGCGCAGAAAGGCGGTACATCAGTTGCCCCGTTTACAGGGGTCCAGTCGACCTCTGTAGCGTCGGAGCCGCCTAGCGTAAAAGCGAGGTTGTACCAGTAATTCGTACCACACGATATCGGTTGGGTGTAAGTGTTCATCGCCGGAGAATAGTTCACCAGGGGGCCGGGAGGAACCGGGCCCGGGAAAGGATTCCAGGCTGTGGTCGCCCAATCGGCAAGCTCAATCACCGACCCGGTGTTCCATGCCACAAACAAATCGTATCCATTCGTTTTCCAGGGCTCAGAGACGTAAAACCCGATACCCAGTGCGGGCGCCACGCTGGTGGTTGCCGAAGGCGCCGGCTGAGAAATCCATGTCCCCCCGGTTGCGGGAAGCGGAAGAGCTGCATTCTCAATGTGAATGTGGTTTGTTTGATCTACCCACGCGAGAAAGAGACTATTATCGTAGACCGCGAGGGCGGGCGCGATTGTGGTACTGACATTTGGCACATCCGCTGTATAGACGGTCCAGCTACTGTCTTCATAAGAGGCATACTGAATCTTCCCGGCTGCCGTGGTCCATGCCGCATACAGCGTGGTGTTGCTGCCGGCAAGAGCAGGCGAGGTCGCGGCTTCGCAGATTGTCCCGTCGCACACCGATGGGTCGTCATCGGAGAATGTGTTTGTGAGGTAGTCCCAGACCGCATAGTGGATGAAGCCGTCGTCTTGCCGCCAAGCCATGTAGGCTGTCTCGGAGAGGTCGCCCTCCACCGGAGTTCCCACGGTAGCCAGGGCCGGCCCTGCCGTCGTGTTTATCGCGGGGTAGGGCAGGAATTGCTGAGCTTCCCAGGCGCCATTGTTGATCTTGTAAGCGAGTTTATGGATGGTCTGTCCGTCGGCTGATTGGCCGGAGACGCCGGCCCACGCCAGGATTGGGGTATCGACGTAGGTGGTCAGTGCCGGACCGGCGCTTGTCTGGGCCTGGGAAACTACTTGGGCCAATGCCGGATCGCAGAGTGCGAGTGCCGTAAGAGCCAACGCGAAAGTCAGGGATATGGTTGTACGTTTGAGCGCTCGAACCCTTGTTGCGTCGAATCGCGTTGCGGTTTTTTCTGCTGCTTTCATACTGATTCTCCTTTGTTTCTCCTGAAGTCCTATCCGGAGGGGGATTTCGGAAACGTTCTCCTCTTTCAAGAGCGGAATTCGTGGTACTAAAATGTAACCGCCGGATTAAAATCTTTTTCCCGGCAAAACATTCTCTTGGTCGGGCGCAACGCAGGCGCACAGATCCGCAGAATCGCTTGGCGGCGCAATCGAAAGGAACCTCCGCATCCGTTTGCGTTAATGAATCCATGGAAAATCTCGTCGCGCAATTGCCCGCCTTGGCTGATCTCAGCCAATCGAGCCGGTACAAGATGGAGCCGTCTTCAGTCCAAATCACGCTGCTGCTGCAATCCTGGAGCGATGGCGACGAGAACGCTGTCGACCGGCTTATGCCGATGGTGTACGACGAATTGCATCGGATGGCGCGCCGTTACATGTCCGGGGAAAAGCCCGGCCACACGCTGCAAGCCACCGCACTGGTGAATGAAGCCTATATCCGGCTGGTGGGTGCCCCGCACGCGAACTGGCAGAGCAGGACGCATTTCTTCGCAGTCAGCGCCCAGGTGATGAGGCGCATCCTGGTGGATTGGGCTCGAACTCGGCAGGCAGCGAAGCGGGGCAGCGATCGGCCCGCACTCACTTTCGACGAGGCGCTTGAGGTTCCGATGAGATCCGGCTCCGACCTGGTCGCTGTTGACGATGCCCTGACAGCTCTGGCGCTGGTGGATAAGCGCAAGAGTGAGGTGGTGGAGTTGCGCTTTTTTGGCGGGTTGAGCATCGAAGAGGCCGCGGAAGTCCTGAAGGTTTCGCAGGAGACAGTAAACCGGGATTGGAGGCTGGCCAAGAGCTGGCTGCGCCGCGAACTGGGCAAGGAGCGAACCCGTGAAGGCTGAGCTTTGGCAGGAGATTGAGTCCATCTATCATGAGGCGCTGGACCACAAGCCAAGTCGCAGAGCCGACTTCGTCCGCCAGGCCTGCGGCGGGGATGAGGTACTCGAGCGGGAAGTTTTATCCCTGCTCGCAGAGTCTGACGGGGAGGAGAGCTTTCTGGAGTCGCCGGCTTTGCAAATGGCAGCCAAGGCGCTGGCCTCTGAAGCCGGAGCATCTCCTCAGCTTGCAGAAGTCGGATCGCTGCCGGCATTGATCGGAACCTATCGCATCATCCGGCTGCTCGGCGAAGGCGGAATGGGCACGGTGTACGAGGCCGAGCAGGACCAGCCACGCCGCGTTGTCGCCCTCAAAATCATTCGACCTGGATTGACCACTCCGGAACGGTTGTGGCGGTTCAAGCACGAATCGCAGGCGTTGGGTCGGCTGCAGCACCCCGGAATCGCGCAGATTCACGAAGCGAACACCGCCGACACGGGCTATGGGCCACAGCCCTACTTTGCCATGGAACTCATCCGGGGAGTGTCCCTGGACAAGTACGCCGAGACGCATCCTTTGAGCACACGGCAGAAGCTGGCGCTGATGGCGAAAATCTGCGCAGCCGTGCAACATGCGCATGATCGTGGATTGATTCATCGCGATCTTAAACCGGGCAACATGCTGATCGATGAGAACGGGCAGCCAAAGATTCTTGACTTCGGCGTGGCGCGCGTCACGGAGAGCGAGGGTCAGCCGAGGCTGCAGACGGAAGTGGGACAGATTGTAGGGACGCTGGCATACATGAGTCCCGAGCAGGTGGTGGGCGATCCGCGGGATGTGGACACGCGCAGCGATGTGTATTCGCTGGGCGTAATTCTCTACGAGCTCTTGTCGGGACGGCTTCCATACAACGTGCATGGCCGCCAGATTCATGAGGCGGTGCATACGATTCGCGAAGAAGATCCCACAGCGCTTAGCTCCATCAGCCGCAACTATCGGGGCGATGTGGAGACCATCGTAGGCAAGGCGCTGGAGAAGGACAAGGCGCGCCGCTATGAGTCAGCGGCCGCACTCGCGGCTGACATCGAGCGCTACCTGAGGGATGAGCCGATTCTGGCTCGTCCGCCCAGCGCCGGCTACCAATTGCAGAAGTTTGCCCGGCGGCATCGGGCGTTGGTGGGTGGTGTGGCGGCGGTTTTTGTGGTGCTTGTGGCGGGCATCGCGGTGAGTTCAGTGCTGGCCATCCGAGCCCGCCGGGCCGAACAGGCCGCACTGGCGGCGCGGGACCGGGCGGTACAGGCGGAAGCGCAGGCTCGCACGCAGCGCAATCTGGCGGCAGCCGCTGAGCAGACAGCCACGCACCAGCGTGACCTGGCCGTAGCCGCGCAACAGGAAGCAGTCCGCGCAGAGAACCGCGCGCTTCAGGAGAAAAAGCGGGCCGACGAGCAGGCGGCCACCGCCATGGCGGAAACCAACTTCATCGAGAACGACCTGCTGGCCCAGGCGGGCACCAGTTCTCAGTCGCACGCGCACTTCAAACCCGACCCGGACCTGAAGGTGCGCACGGCACTCGACCGCGCGGCAGCGCATATCCAGGGAAAGTTTGACCGGCAGCCTCTGGTCGAGGCTTCCATCCGGCTGAGCATAGGCAAGGCGTACCGGGATATTGGCGTGTACCCTGAGGCACAGCGTCAAGTTGAAAAGGCCATCGAGCTAAGGCGGCACGGATTGGGCGAAGAGAATCCCGATACGTTGCTCGCCATGTGTGAGCTCGCTTCGCTCTATTCCAGTGAGGCCAAGTACCCTCAGGCCATCTCGCTGCACAGCCGTGTTCTCGATGTGCAGCGGCGCGTGCTGGGCAAGGACAAGCCCGACACTGTCGATACCATGTTCGACCTCGCGACCGACTATGACATGTCGGAGCAAGGGGCAAAGGCCGAGCCGCTGTTGATTCAAGTGCTCGATGACCAAACTCGCTCCCTGGGCAAGGAAAACGTGGAAACGCTGGAGACTGCGAACCGCCTGGCCGGTCTGTACCAAAGGCGGTATGACTATGCCAAAGCTGAGCCCCTGATGACGGAGACGCTCGAGACACAGCGACGCGTGCTGGGCGAAGATCATCCAGACACGGTGATCACGATGCAGAATCTGGCCATCCTATATTGGAGCCAGGGAAAATATGCGAAGGCCGAGCCGCTTTTGACCAAGGCGCTCGATGTGCAGCGACGAGAGATGGGAAAAGAGAATCGACAAACTCTCTATGGCATGAACAGCCTGGCGCTGCTGTACGAGTCGGAAGGCAAGTATGCGCAGGCCGAGCCGCTGTTTGTGGAGGCGCTTGAAGTGGAACGCCGGACATTGGGCGAGGAGCATCAGGATACCGTGACAACCATGTTCAATCTCGCCGTCGCCTACCAGGAAGACGGCAAGTATGGGGAAGCGGAACCGCTGGCTAACAAGACGCTCGAAATACGGCGCCGCCTGTTGGGCGATGAGAACCGAGATACGCTGGCTAGCATGGGTAACCTTGCAAACCTCTATTTTTATGAGGGCAAATATTCGAAGACTGAACCTCTCTATCGCGGTATCTTCGAGACACGCCGCCGCTTGCTTGGAGATGAAGACCGGCAAACGCTGCTCAGTATGAATAACCTGGCAGAGCTGGACAAGACCTTGGGCAAGTTCGCGGAGGCGGAGCAATTGGGGAGGAAAGTGCTGGAAGCGCGGCGCCGCTTGTTGGGCGCGGAACACCTCGACACGCTGGTGAGCATGCGCGGCCTGGGAGTGATTTATCGAGTGGAAGGCCACTATGCCGAAGCAGAGCCGCTGCTCAGTGGCGCGCTGGAAACGCAGCGCCGTATTCTGGGCAATGAACACCCTGCCACGCTGGGCACCCTCGACGACTTCGCGGCACTGCGCAGGAGCCAGGGGAGGTATTCGGAGGCCGAGGCTCTTTATGCTTCGGCGCTGGAAACGCGACGACGCGTTTTCGGTTCCGCTCACCCCGACACGCTGGACGACATCACTGCGCTCGCCGAAGTGCGGATGGAACTGAAAAAGTATGCAGAAGCAGAGGTCTTGCTGCGCGAAGCGCTTGCCGGTTATGAGAAACAAGCGCCCAAGTCATGGTCGCGATACCGCAGCGAGTGCCTGTTGGGCACCAGTCTGGTTGCTCAAGGCAGATTTGCCGAGGCAGAAAATCTCTTGCTCAGCGGCTATGGGGGGATAACGGAGCAACCAGATACGGTTCCATTTGAGTTCCGCGGAGAGGTTGACGAGACGCCACAGCAGATTGTTGAACTCTACGAGCGATGGGAAAAGCCCGACAAGGCTGCTGAGTGGCGGGACAAGCAAGTTCGTAAACAATGACCAGGTGAATGCAACGGATCGCGGGTTAGGGATGGTTGGATCGCGAACTGGCCCGATGCTTGAGCGCCCCGTCACTTGTCTTTAGATGATTCAACGCGGAACTTTGGACATCGAGAAGAAGAAAGCGCTACTGTGGTTCCCTGTTGACGGATTTCGCGTTATGATTCCTCTGCGAATCCGGCCACCATTCCATCGCATTTCGAGGTTGCCATGCGAACGCTCTTCGTCGGCGCGACGGTCTGCTCCACAGAGAATCGCTTCTCCTTCATCGGCCAATTCCTCAGCCCGCAATGGTCTCGGCTATGGCCGAAGACTAACATTTACTGTGGGTCAGAACCCCAGGGGCCTAACGGGGGAGCTCGCTTTAATCGCGTGTGGCCGGGCGCGAGTCCGCCGGCGGGGATGACGCAGTGGATATGCGGATGAAGCAGCAGGTTCTGGCCCCAGGTGTGAAGGATGGAGAGCAAGCCGATCTCGGCTCCGAGGTGTTGGGG
>Ga0302319_10003914_pt1 | contig 30821 bp, 28 predicted proteins | sample Bog_T0_2_FD_203319 | JGI IMG/M metagenome (GOLD analysis project Ga0302319, IMG submission 203319) | Peat permafrost microbial communities from Stordalen Mire near Abisko, Sweden - Bog_T0_2 | ecosystem: Environmental > Terrestrial > Soil > Wetlands > Peat | place: Sweden: Abisko, Stordalen Mire... | reverse complement strand
ACCTCGGCATAGCAGTGAGTGCATCCCGGGCTAATCTTGTTGCAGCCCCGAACGGGATTCCACGTCGCATCCGTCCATTCGATTTTTGAGCCAAGCGACATAGCAGAGTTGCTAGAACAGACCTAGTTGGTCTGTCGAGTATTTCAAGACTTCATCCCAGAAATCGTACGCTCTCTGGTTTCGAGAGAACAACGCGAGATGATAAAGAGGAAGATTCTTTTCATCGGAGCGTACCTCTTTCATCGCATAGAAGGGCGGCTGGATGTAATCGAGAGTACCCATTCTTTCTGCGAATTGCTGCGCCAAAAACCTAGGAAAAGGCACTAACTGCGACTGTGCCTTGCGCCAAGCGTCCCGCCAGTTCTCTGTACCAAGGAACTCGCTCACCCGATGCGATTGTTCGCTAACATATTGGGATTCGTTCCTGTTCGCGTCCATGTAAAGCGCTAGCAGGCAGAGGAAATCTATAAGCCGCTCGGACAACTCTTGGAGCGTATCGAACTTTATGCCAAGATTGTATGGATCGACAAAACAGAGGCTTAGTTAGGACGGTATTACCTGTTGAGGCGGTCGGAATTTCAGAGCAAATACGGTCGATCTCACTATTGCAATCTCCAAGTATGAAGGCTACGTTTGCGTTCGGAGCTTCACGCGTGACGCGCCGCCGCAACGCATCCAACAATTCCTCGCTCTCCTCGCAGAATATGTACTTGTCGAACGGGTTCGCAATTTTAAGGGCGAGAATTGGAGATCCGCACAAAATTTTTGTACTGTTCCGCACTCGACTATATCCGGCTCCCGCATAGAGGTCGATATATATGCGGCGCCCCCACTTGTATTTCATGCCTGTCGAAAACAGAGCATCGTATAAACCGATCAGCCGGTACTTTGTTTCGGCCCAAGCGCCCACCTCTCTTCCAAAGGGCAGCCCATCCTCATACCCAAGTTGGGGCTCATCTGGCATACGTAAACTCTATATCTTAATCGTGAGCGAAGATTAAGCGAAAAAGCGAAGGGTATTCCAAAATCCAACCCCACCATCGTGGGTGTCGACATGCCACCAAAAAAATGGGACGCTCTTCGCGCCCCATCTGACAACTGACAACTGGCTACCGACAACTGCTTTTAGTCGTGCACGCCGTCCATAAACGCCCGCAACTTGCGTGAGCGCGATGGATGGCGCAGCTTGCGCAACGCTTTGGCCTCGATTTGGCGGATGCGCTCGCGGGTGACCGCGAACGACTGGCCTACCTCTTCCAGCGTGTGCTCGGAGCCGTCTTCCAGCCCGAAGCGCATCTTGATCACCTTCTCCTCGCGCGGAGTCAGCGTGCGCAGCACTTGCGCCGTCTGCTCCTTCAGGTTGACGTTGATCACCGCTTCCGCCGGCGAAACCACCGCGCGATCTTCGATGAAGTCGCCCAAATGCGAATCTTCTTCTTCGCCGATCGGCGTCTCCAGCGAGATCGGTTCCTGCGCAATCTTGAGCACCTTGCGCACCTTGGCCACCGGAATGTCCATGCGCTTGGCAATCTCTTCCGATGTAGGTTCGCGACCGAGTTCCTGCACCAGCTGCCGCGAGGTGCGGATCAGCTTGTTGATGGTCTCGATCATGTGCACCGGAATTCGGATGGTGCGCGCCTGGTCGGCGATAGCGCGGGTGATGGCCTGACGAATCCACCACGTCGCGTAGGTCGAGAACTTGTAGCCGCGGCGATATTCGAACTTGTCCACGGCCTTCATCAGGCCGATGTTGCCTTCCTGAATCAGGTCGAGGAACTGCAAGCCGCGATTGGTGTACTTCTTGGCAATCGAAACCACCAGCCGCAAGTTAGCTTCGATCAGCTCGCGCTTGGCGTACTCGGCGTCAACGTCGCCCTGCACGATTTCACGCTGGGTGCGCTTTAGCTCGGCGAAGTTGGCGCCGGCGTCGTGCTCCATGCGTTCCAGGTCGGAGCGGATTTGCCGCGACTGCCGGCGGAATTCCTTCTTCTGCTCTTCCGAGCGAGTGGCGTCGGCACGCTTCTCAAAATTGACCGCCTGCTTGTCGAGTCCGCGCATGCTGTCGACCGTCTTGTTGACGCGGTCAATCAGGCGCTTGCGTTCAGCGTTAGTAAAGCCCAGGCGGCGGATGACGCGCGAGACCATGATCTGCTCGCGGCCCAGCGTCCAGCGGCAGCGGCGGTAGTCGCGCGGCCGCTTCTTCTGCGGGATCTCGGCCAGCTTCTCGAAAAGCAGGATCGACTTCTTGTAGTGGCGCTGCAGTTCGTCGATCTTGCCGGTGATGTCTTGCAGGCGATTGACCACTACTTCTTCCGTGATCTCTTCCTCGTCGAAGAGTACGACTTCTTTGATGGAGCGCACCCCGCGCTTCAGGTCTTCGCCGATGGCGATGATCTCGCGAATCACGATGGGCGAGCGCGATAGCGCCTTCAACACGCGCAGCTGGCCACGCTCGATGCGCTTGGCAATTTCAACTTCGCCTTCACGAGTGAGCAACGGAACCGTGCCCATCTCGCGCAGGTACATGCGGACCGGGTCGTTAGTTTTTTCCAGCGTGCCAGGCGAGAGATCGAGCTCCACGTCCTCGCCGGCCTCAATGTCTGCGTCGAATTTTTTGTCGCCTGGGGTCTTGGGCCCTTCCAGCACATCGATGCCTTGCGTGCTAATGGTGCTCAGCAAGTCCTCGATGTCGTCGGGCGATTGTATGTCGTGGGGAATCAGGTCATTCACCTCGTTGTAAGTGAGATAACCTTTCTCTTTTCCCACATCGATCAATTTCTTGATATCGTCGTACTTATCTTCTAGAGCCAAAGCGGAGTTTCCTCTAATAAGTGGCGCCAACTGATAGGCGCGCTATTTGTGTGCACACCACGGCGGGAGCGGTACTGCAGTACCGGCATGTGGAGAAACTTGTAAATTTTATCATAGGCCGGGCCGCCTCCCTAGCCTTTTCTGCGGTTTACAAAACTTTGGTCATCACCTTCACTGCGCTGCAGCGCACTGAGATCTCCTGGATCGCCTACCAACTTAGATGTTGGTTGCTCAGACTTGGCTTCAAGCTTTTGCGTCAACCACTTACACGCCAGTTATCGTCGAAACCATACTTTGGCGGCCCCGGCTTGCAGACTGGTGGAACAAGAGCTGCGCGATAGCAGCTCCAACAGCCGCCAAGCGGCGGGATGATGTTTAGCCGGGGCCGTACCGATCAAGCGGGAAGTTAGCCGGGGCCGCGGAGCGGCAACACAGGTTGCGACCCAGTCTCTTAAGGGGCTGAGGTCAAGCCCGGGCATCGTAAGCGGGATTATCTAAATTAGTAGTCTTGGGGTAGCGCCGCCAGTTCTTCCATGGTGAAGACTGGTCCTTCTTTGCACACGTAGACGGGGCCGCAGTTGCAGCGGCCGCACTTGCCCACTCCGCACTTCATGCGATTTTCCAAGCTGGTGTACACCGAAGCACGCGGCAGGCCCATGCGGTCGAGCACCGGCATGGTGTTCTTAATCATGATGGGCGGCCCGATGACCAGGGCGACGGAATTTTCCGCCGCCACCTGCGCCCGTTCGAAGACGGTGGGCACGAAACCGATTTCGCCGGTCCAGTTCGGGGTCTCACCTCCGGGATCGACACACTGGATGACCCGCACCCGTTCCCGCTTGGACCACTCGGCCAACTCGTTGACGTAAACCAGGTCGGCGACGGTACGCGCGCCGTACACAATGGTGATGTCACCGTAGTCGGCGCGGTTCTCCAGCGCGTACCAGATGGCGCAGCGGATGGGCGGCATGGCGATTCCACCGCCGAGGAAGATCAGGTTCTTGCCCTTCCACGCTTCCACGGGATAGCCGTTTCCGTAAGGACCGCGAAAGCCGATGGTGTCACCTTCCTCAATTTCCCATAGAGCTTCGGTGACGCGTCCGGTCTTGCGGAAGCAGAACTCCAGGCCATCGCTCCAGGTCGAACTGGAACAGATGTTGAACACCGACTCGCCGTAGCCGAAGGAGGAAAAGATGCCGAACTGTCCCACCCGGAACTGGAACTGCTGGGCGCAATCGGCGTCACGGAAACGCACCTTAACGGATTTCACATCCGCAGTGTGGCGCTGTACGGCGGCCACTTCCATCAGGTCAGGCTGGTAAATGTTCTTCATGTTCGATCGCAATCAACAAAGGTAAGACGCCCAGACCGGCAGGGCAATTCCGCGTGCAATTACCACAGCCGGTGCAAAGGATTTCCCCGAATTTGTCGGGATAAATCGAGAACTTGTGCAAGATGCGCTGGCGCTGGCGGGAACCCTGATCGGGACGAGGATTGTGACCGCTGGCATGCAGGGTGAACAGGCTGAACTGACAGGAATCCCAGTTGCGCACGCGCTCGCCGTGTTCGTCGACGATGTCGAAACAGTGGCAGGTGGGACAGGTATGGGCGCACGCGCCGCATCCTACGCAGGCCAGTGCATGTTCGCCCCAGATGGGATGCTCGAAGTTCGCCGCGGAAAACTTTCGCACCGCGTCGGGGGCGAAGCGCGGCTCCGGTCCGGCTGCCGCCATGGCCGCGACATTGTCGGTTTGGGTCTTGCCGGCGAAAAGCGACCGGCCTTTTTCCGTTACCGAGCGGACTTCGAACGTATCGTTGGTCAGTGGAACCAGCAGGACGTCCGCGCCTCGTTCGGAGGCGGGGCCAAGTCCTACGGAAGTACAAAAACAGTTGGCGTCATGAGCCGAGCAGGCCAGCACCACAATTGTCGTGTTACGGCGGCGACGGTTGTAGAGCTCATCGGCGCAATCCCAGTTGAAGATGTGGTCAAGGATGGGAAACGCCGCCGCGTCGCAGGGACGAACCCCCAGCAATACCTGCGGAGTCTCGGTTCCGGGTGCTTCCACCAGCTTGACGTCTTGACCCTCAACCCGGTACGCATAGAGCGTCTCGCTCTTGGGAAAGAGAAATTCCTTGGCGGAGTTGGCGGGATGGATGAAGGCGTCGAGCAGCAGGTCGGCAGAATTTTTCAGCGGCAGGTACAGGACGCGACCGCCGGCGTGCTGCGGAGCGGCCACGCGAACTCCTTGTTCAATCCATTCGGCGGCGAGCTTGCGTAAGTTATCGGAAGAAATGATTTCGCTCACCGGATGAACTCCTCGTGGTCGGCCGGCGCCCAGCAGCCGATGGGCGATTCGGCCTTGGGATCGGCGCCAACATTGAAGTCAAACTGCTCCGCCACCGCCCGATGGACAGCCATATTCAACAGCCGCAGATCGATGCCCACGGGACAAGCGTGATTACAGGCGCCACAGCCTACACAGCGGCCCGCTAAGTGGAAAGCGCGGGTGACGTGCCAGGCGAAGTTGCCCACCGGTGTCGGCGAAGTATCGATCACCACCGGGCGGTTCTTGTCCGCGATACAACGCTCGCAGTAGCACATGGGACAGACCTGCCGGCAGGCATAGCAGCGGGTGCAGCGCGCGAATTCGCCCGCCCACCAAGCCATGCGCTCGGCCGGGGGAAGTGCCAGCAAAGCGTCGAGGTCCGAAAAGTCCCCTTTACCGGGCTCGCCGATCGGGATGGTTTTTACGGCGCCGCTTTCGATCTGCGACTCCCGTTCCAGCACGACCAGAGCACCGGCATCCATCGGCTTGGTCAGAATGGCGGCGCGTCCCATCGCGCGCACCTCTTTCCGTCCGAGATAGGCTGCCAGGTTAAGTCCGGTTTCTTCGCAGGTGATCTGATCTACGTCTTCAGGACGGCGAATGAACACCGGACCGGACGAGCCGTAGCCGATAACCACATCGACTTCTTTCGCTTCCAACATCTCCCGCGCGCGCTGCTGAGCGGCAGCGGCATCGAAATGGTTCTTGTGCGGCTCGCGGCCAGCGCCGTACGAGTCCGTGGGCGGCGCCGGGTATTGGTACGGTCCCAGTTGCCGGGTTTCTTCGACCACTTGCTTGACGGTCTGCTGAAACTTGCGCGACTCGGCTGCCGAGATCCAGGCAAAGTGCAGGCGGCGCATATCGAAACCGAGCACCTCCAGCAGCGGACGGAACAACATCCAACGCCGGCGCGCGTGGTAATTGCCGGTGTTGTAATGGCAGTCGCCGGGATGACATCCGGAGACCAATACCGCGTCCGCGCCAATCTCGAAGGCCTTGATCAGCAGATTGAAATCGATGCGTCCGGAGCACGGCAGCCGCACGATACGCACGTTGGCGGGATATTCCAGGCGGGTTGTGCCGGCCAGATCGGCTCCCAGGTAAGTACACCAGTTGCAGACGAAGGCAACAATCCGCGGCTCAAAGACCTCGCTCATGCCAGTGCCTCCACCATTGAGTAGATTTCCTGTTCGGTGAAGCCCGCGATGTCCATGCTCTTGGACGGGCATACGGCAACACATGTCCCGCAGCCCATGCACAATCCGGGATTGACGCGGGCCGTGCGTTTGATCAAATCGCCGTTGCGGGCGTGGATCTCGGCCCGTTCGATAGCGTGATACGGGCAGGCTCCCATGCAGCGGAAGCAGGCGGCGCACATGCGCTCGTTCACTCCGGCGATTTCCGGTTCGCGGGTCAGCTCCTCGCTGGCAAAGGTCAGTTGCACCTTGGAAGCGGCGGCCGAGGCTTGCGCCACCGACTCGGGAATGTCCTTGGGACTATGGCACGCGCCGCAGATGAAGACGCCGCCGGTATTGGTTTCGACTGGCCGGAGCTTGGGGTGGGACTCCATCAGGAACCCGAACTCGTCGTAGCCCACGTTGAGTTTGCGCGCCAGCTCTTGTACGCCGTCGGCCGGCCGCATGGCCGCTGCCAGCACCACCAGATCGGCCTCCACCGTCACCGGCAATCCGGAGAGCGTGTCGGCGCCGCGCACCATCAGCTTCCCATTCTCCTGGGTGATCTTGGAGACGCGGCTGCGATAGTAGCGCGCCCCGTCCTGTTCAATGGCACGGCGCACGAACTCGTCGTAGCCTTTGCCGCCGGAGCGAATGTCCATGTAGAAGACGTGGGCTTGCCCGTCATGCACCTTGTGTTTGTAAAGCATGGCGTGCTTAGCGGTGTACATGCAGCAAATCTTGGAGCAGTAGGAAAGACCCTTAGCATTGTCGCGTGAGCCTACACAGGCCACGAACACGATGTTCTTGGGCACGGCGCCGTCCGATGGCCGCCGGACTTCGCCGCTAGTGGGGCCGGAAGCCGACAGCAGACGCTCAAACTGCAAGGAGTCGATGACGTCTTTGTACTTGCCGTACCCGTACTCGCCGTAGCCGTGCAGCTTATCGGAAGGCTGCTCTTTGCCGATGCTGTAGAGCTTGTAGCCGGTGGCCACAACTATAGCGCCCACCTTTTCTTCGATTAGCCGGTCTTCGTCTTTGAAGCTGATAGCGCCGGTGGGACATTTCTTTTCGCACAAGCCGCAGCCGTTGCGCACCAGCTTGGCGCAAACCTTGTTATCGATGACCGGGCGCGCCGGGACCGCCTGCGGAAACGGCACGTAGATGGCCCGCCGGAACCCCATGCCGTAATCGAACTCGCTGGGATTTTTCTTGAGCGGGCAAACGTTCCAGCACTCGCCGCAGCCGGTGCACTTGGCGATGTCGACGTAGCGCGCCTTGTTGCGAATGGTGATGGTAAAGTTCCCGATGAAACCGTCGACCGCTTCCACTTCGGAGTAGGTGTAGAGCTTGATGCGGGGATGCTGTCCCACTTCCACCATGCGCGGCGTCAGGATGCACTGCGAGCAGTCGAGCGTGGGGAAGGTCTCGGACAGGCCGGCCATCTTGCCGCCAATGGAAGGCTCGCGCTCCACCAGCACCACCTCGTAGCCGCCATCGGCGATATCCAGGGCCGCCTGGATTCCCGCCACCCCCGCCCCGATCACCAGGGCGCGCCGCGTCACCGGGACCTTGATGGGCCGAAGCGGTTCGTTGTGTCGCACCTTTTCCACCGACATCCGCACCAGCTCGGCAGCTTTCAGCGTGGCCTGTTCGCGATCCGGATGCACCCAGGAGCAGTGCTCGCGGATATTGGCCATCTCGACGAGGTAAGGATTGATCCCGGCGCGTTCCGCAGCCTTGCGAAATGTTTTCAAGTGCATGTGCGGCGAACACGAGGCCACCACCACCCGGTCCAGCCGTTCGCTGACAATCTTCTCGCGCAGCAGCGACTGGCCGGGATCGGAGCACATGTACTTGTAGTCAAGGGCGCAACGCACTCCCGGAATCTGGGCGGAGAGTTCGGCCACCCGGGCCACATCCACGGTGCGGGCGATATTCTCGCCGCACCAGCAGAGAAACACGCCTATGCGGGCCACGTCGCCTCCATGAAATGACGGTTGATTCCCAATTCCTCGGGCGCCAAACCCAGCGCCAAGCCGGCCAAATCGGAAAGATAGTAGACCGGCATGGGCGAGGTTCCGTGGCGCCGTGATACGGCTGGCTGTTTCATATCAAGGTTCACGTGGCACATGGGACAGGCCACCACCAGGCAATTGGCGCCGTGCGCCTGTGCGTTTTCCAGGATGCGATGGCAAAGTTCCAGCACGGTGTCTTCGTCGGCCATGGTCATGCCGGCGCCGCAACACTCGGTCTTGAAGTTCCAGTCCACGGTTTTAATGCCCAGCGCCTTCAGCACGGTTTCCATCGACTGCGGCTCCTCGGGATCATCGAAGGTGACGATCTGCGGAGGCCGAGTGAGCAGGCATCCGTAGTAACAGGCGGCCTGGATAGACTCCTGTTTTGTCGTCACCGCGGAGGCGAGTGTATCCAGGCCTACCTTCTGAAAAATTTCGATCAGGTTGAGGACGCGGGTGCGACCCTCCAGCGGCAGTTCCACGATGGCGCTAAGTTCGGCGCGCGCGTCTGTATCTTTTATATCGGCCGAGACTTTCAGCAATTGCATCGAGCACAGTGGGCACGGGGCCAGTAGCTCGTCCAGGGACTGCTGCTCAGCCAGCGCCAGGTTCCGCGCCGGCAACGCCTGCGACAATTTGTGATTAAGCGAATGGGCGGCCGTGGCCCCGCAGCAGATCCAATCCTGAATCTCCGCCAACTCGACGTCCAGGCGCCCCAGACAGGCGCGCAACGACTGTTCGTAGTCGTTGGAAGAACCGTGTAAGGCGCAGCCGGGATAATAGCCAATCTTCATGCCGCGCCCCCATTGCACTTGTCGAAAATGCGCGCTACCACAGCGCGGTCCTGGACCCGCTCGCCTTTGAGGTGGAGCTTGCCTCGTTTGCGCAGTTGCGGCGCCAGCGATGCGTCCTGAAATAACGGCCCGATGGCGCGGTCATGACGGAAGGCGCGCAGCTTGAACGAGGCGGTCAGCTCCAACTCATTCAGTCTTCCATTGCGGCGGATGTTGTCCAGAAAGGCTTGCTGGAAGGCCACGATCCTACGGCGCGCCGGCGCCACCGTATCGCGGGTGACAGCCATCTGGCGAAGAGCATCAAGAATGGAGGCGCAGTCCACGCCCTGCGGACAGCGTGCCGAACAGGTCTGGCAGGAGACGCAGTCCCAAATCGATTGGGCCGCCAGCGCGCGCTCTTGGTTACCGGTTTGCAACCAGCGGATGAGCCGGGTAGGCGACACATCCATGCGCTCGCTGCGCGGGCAGCCTGCGGTGCACTTGCCACATTGATAGCACAGCTCCACTTGGTGCGTGGCCCAATTGTTTACTGGAGAGTGTGTCGAATCCGACAGCGGTGAAGGTGTGCCCAAAACGAGATCTCCTCACAGTCCGGGAAATTCTCAAATGTGAACATATCATATCCTCAAAGGCTCAAAACCAAAAAACGGAAACATTTGCCCGGTCTGGCCCAAATTGGGCCAACCGCCTGGCAAGCCAGCAGCAGCCTTTGGGTTTGCCGCCATCGCGGGCGCTCGGCCTCGGCGCAATACATGTCCAGCAGGATTGGGATTCGCTAGAGCGTCATGGATGACTAGCAAGCGGACAAGATTACCCCTTTACTCAAACGGAGGGGCGGCCCACAATGCCCATGCCGGGGGTTCCCGATGACGCGGAGGTGTGCGCAGTGGATGAGCTCAAGAAACTTTGGAGGTGGTCGGTTGTCGGAGGTGCTGCCCCTTTTTTGTGGGGAGCGGGGATAGCGGCCATGTATGGAGACGACTACAAGGTGGCTATATGTCTCTACTTTTGCGGAATTGTCCTGTTGGTAGCCAAGTTCGTAACCTGGGAGGAGCACAGCAACTATTCGTCCAGCAAGAAACTTGCCCTATTGATTGTGACGGTACTTCTGGGAGCGGTTGCTTTTGTATTCTCGCTCTACTGGATAACCGTTAGAAAAGCTGATGTGCGGACAACACAGTATGACGCCAAAATAGCCAAAGAAACACGTGCTCCGTCGCCAACTCCCTCGACAACTCCATCTAGTCCATCTGCCGCAGAGCTGGCAAAAGAGGATGGCAAGCTGGTACCACAACCCGCTCCTAGAAACATTCATCATGTTCAGTTATCGGATGGAGTCGGTGCTTCGGATACCCGTAAGCCACAGAAATCGCCGCCTTCTTCGTTCTCGCCGCAACAAACTGCATCGGGAGATAACAGCGGTCAGGTTGGTGGAACTGTGACCGCGGGTCCATGCAGCAATGTTCAGATTGGAGGAAATGGAAACCGGGCCAACACAAACTGCATTGAGCCTAGAGACATTATTACGCTTACGGTAAAAGCGAGTTTCACTGCCCATCTGCGGAATCCATCTAGCCCTCCAGAGGACCTTGCATTGGTTGGATTAAACGAGGTGAGCAGGAATGGCACATATTTTGAGGGTCGCCAGGGTAAAGTAATACTTGACCCAGTTCCTTCTATTACTTACACGCGAGATGCGGCAAAGGGCGAGGCGGGCACTATTATGGTCTACAACCTTCCTGCTGCATCACCCTTGACTGGTAAGCCAATAGATACCCTAACCGACTACGATAAGCTAGTCGTTCTTCCCTGGGGTATAAACGGGAAAGATTTTGATGTTTTACTATTTACGGAAATCTTGGTATTGGTAAATGGTAAGGAGGTATTTAAGGAAGAAAAGGAAGATAACTTTAAAATTTTACTAGATCAGATTCCGGTCGTTACGGCTCACGTCAAGATTAAGAATTAAGCGGCTCTCGTAAGCGTTTTGTACTCGACGTGCTCCACTCCCAGCATCTTAGGAAGCGTATCGCGGCAATTGGACACGGGGGTTGCTGGGAATGGCGTGGGTTAGGCCAGGGTTGCGCTATGCCCGGTGATTACCGCCGCGATTCGATCAGCGGCGTGGCCGTCCCACAGCGGCGGGACCTTCCCCGGCTTTGCTCGCCCCGCCAGTACACGCTCCACTTCCTGGCGTATTTGTTGCGTGTCGCGACCAACCAAAACATTGGTTCCAACCGACACCGTAATCGGACGCTCGGTATTTTCACGGACTGTCAGGCAAGGCACACCCAGGAAGGTTGTCTCCTCTTGAATGCCTCCCGAGTCGGTGATGACCACGCGTGCCCGACTCTGCAGTCCCAGAAACTCAAGGTAGGGAGCCGGCTCGAGTAACTGCAAAGCCGAATCGTGCCGGCCTGAACAAATTCCCCACTCAACCAGACGCTGTCGGGTGCGAGGATGTACCGGAAACAGAACTGGTAGCTCACGACTAATGTCTTCCAGCACCTTTAGCAGCGACTTAAGCCAATCCATATCGTCCACGTTGGATGGTCTGTGCAATGTGACCAGCGCATAATCTTTAGGCAGGTGCTGGGGCAGTCGCTCGACGGCTTTCGGCAACATCCGAATCAACGTGTCGATCATCACGTTACCGACCAGATGGACCTTGGCGGGATCAATGCCCTCGCGCTTCAGGTTGTCATTGCCATCTTCCGAGGGAGTGAATAGGAGATCGGAGAGTTGATCGGTCAGCAGACGATTGACTTCTTCCGGCATCGCGCGATCGAAAGAACGTAACCCGGCTTCAACGTGCGCTACCCGGACCATTAGCTTGGCGCATACCAGCGCGGCTGCGACGGTCGAGTTCACGTCCCCATAAACCACCACATAATCGGGTTTGCGGTCCAGAACGACGGCCTCAAATTTAGAAATGATCTGGCTGGTTTGTTGAGCGTGGCTGCCCGACCCGACTTCCAGGTTGATGTCCGGAGCCGGCAATCCCAGTTCCTGAAAGAACACATCCGACATGTTGAAGTCGTAGTGCTGGCCGGTATGCACCAGGGTCTGCCGAACTTGCTCGCAGGCATTCAGCGCCCGCACTACGGGTGCGGCTTTCATGAAGTTCGGCCGGGCTCCAACCACGTGAAGGATTTCCATCTTCCAGATATTTCCGCACTTGCCGAATGCCAAGGCGTGAGAATTCAATAGTAGCAAGCGGCCGGCCAATTTGTGGGCGGCTGGCAGCGATTCCTCTGGACCGGCACGAGCCTAAGTGCCGCGGACTTGGCCGACAAGACAACAAACGGACCGAGTCGCGACTACCGGGCCCCTACCGAACTGGCGGCTCCTGTCTTCGGCATTGGCGATGAAAATCATCTCCCGGAAATTCCTAAGCCCCCTGCACCATGGTTCCCTGGAGCTCCGGAAATTCATCGCTGCCCTGCGCTTGCGAGGACAGATTCTCCCCATCTATGCTTTCCGCAGGCCAGGGTTTCCACTAGTATTCGGACAGAGGAGGACTGCATTGGCAAGCGTGAAACCTTGCCGGTGAGCCATGCGGATTCTGACCTTCACCAGCCTGTTTCCCAACTCCCTGGCTCCGGATTCGGCCATCTTCCTGCTGCAACGGATTTCTCACCTGGCTCGACGCCAAGGGAACCAGGTTGAGGTGGTCGCGCCCATTCCCTACGCTCCTAAGTATCTGCGCGATACCTCTAGAGGATACCTGGCCTCACTCCCCGCGATGGAAATGATCGCCGGCCTACCTGTTCATCATCCTCGCTATGGTTTAATTCCCCGCGTGTCGATGCCGGTGCACGGCCTGCTGATGTATGCCGGGTGCCTCAGCCTGGCGCGCCGCCTTCATCGGCAGCATCATTTCGATTGCATCGATGCCCACTACGTTTTTCCCGACGGCCTGGCTGCCGTGCTGATTGGAAGGTCTTTAGGCATCCCGGTCGCGCTCACCGCGCGCGGGACTGACATCCATACCTTCCCCGGCTTGCCGACCATACGGCCGCAGATCCGTTGGGCTTTGCGTCATGCCGCCGGAATTGCCGCCGTGTCCAGTTCACTGGCAAGCATCATGCTCGCACTGGAGCCTGCAATCGGGTCAGTCGACGTGATCGAAAACGGGGTTGACGGGGAACGGTTTTTTGCCGAAGACCGGCTGCTGGCCAGAAAGAAAATCGGCCTGAACGCGGACGAAAAAATCGTGGTAAGTGTTGCCGCCTTGAAACATGTGAAAGGCCCGGACTTGCTGCTCCGCGCCGCGTCTCTTTTGAAGAAGAGCACGCCCCGTTGCCGAATTCTATTCGTAGGCAAGGGACCGGAACTCTCTGCCCTGCAACGATTAGCTTCGCAACTCGATTGTGCGGACATTTGTACATTTGTGGGCCCCGTAGCAAATGAGCAGCTAAGACATTACTACAGCGCCGCCGATGTTAGCTGCCTCGCTAGCCGAAATGAGGGATGGCCCAACGTGGTGCTTGAATCGCTCGCCTGCGGTACGCCGGTCGTGGGCACCAACGTAGGCGGGGTGCCCGAAATTCTTCGCCAACCCGAGCTCGGAATTGTGGTTGCTGCCAACCCGCAGTCGATCCATGCCGGCCTGCGTCAGGCCATTGACCGGCGATGGAATCCTGACCTGCTGGTCGCCTATGCCCGAGCCCAAACCTGGGACAATGTCGCGGCGCGCGTGGACGACTTTCTGCAACGCTCGATCCAGCGAAAGTCAACCATTCTGCATCCGGCAATTCCTTCCTGAGCGGCGGTACGACATCTGACCTGGCTCACGAAAACCGGCATAATCGGTCTGGTAGACTGAGGCTCAATGGATCGCGGCATCACAACTTGGGGTGGGCTGCCGAGGCTCTTTTTTGGTGCGTCCGACGATATAACTCCCGCCATTTCCCCGTCCCTCAGCCCTTCTGCCGATACGGCGCATCCCGTCCAGCCCGGCGGTTCACAACCGCGTATCTTGGTTACTCACGCGCTGGTCGCCATATGCGTGATCGTCTTTCTGGCGATGTTGCTGTCTCGCGTCTCGCCCACTCATCCTAGCTCCCAGCAGCTGCTTCGCTGGGGCGCGAACTTTGGGCCGCTGACTCTTGGCGGACAATGGTGGCGCCTGTTGAGCTCGGTGTTCCTCCACATCGGCGTAGTGCATTTGGCCGTCAACATGTGGTGCCTGTGGGACTTGGGATCGTTCGCCGAGCGCATCTATGGTCGCGCCACCTTTCTCGTAATCTATCTCGTCACCGGCGTGGCCGGCGCCATGTGCAGCTTGGCGTGGCATCCCTTCGCCGTGGAAGCGGGAGCGTCGGGCGCAATCTTCGGCATAGCCGGAGCGTTAATCGCGTCCTTCTATTTTGGCAATCTGCCTTTTCCTCGACAATCGATTAAGGACGCCCTGTTCAGCGTGGTCGCCTTTGCCGGTTATAACCTCTTCGTCGGCATGCTCAGTTCTGCAGCGGGCAACGCCGCACACATTGGCGGCCTCGTGTCCGGATTGGTACTCGGGCTACTGCTGGCGCAGTTCCCGGGACGGCGGACGGTGCTGATGGGGGCAGGGTTAGCGATCGTGTTGGGCTGCCTGCTTCTCGCCCGAACGAATGGGTACGTGGTGCCGGCAGAACAGGGCCGTCATGCGCTGACTTCGGGACAGAGCGACGGGGCCATACGCGCCCTGACCGAGAGCGTCAGGAAAAACCCCAAGTTTGCCGAGGGGTATTTCCTGCTGGGCCAGGCCTACATGCAAAAACAACAGTTCCCAGCTGCGGAAACGGCTTACCGTCATGCACTTATGCTTAAGCCTAAGGCCAGCGACGTCGGCTACCAACTGGGAATGGCGGTGGCGGCTCAAGGGCGCGCCCACGATGCCTGGGCAGTTTTCAGCGATCTTGCTAAGAGTGACCCAGCCAGTCCCGACGCCCAGATGGGAATTGGCGTAGCCGCGGAGTTAGCCGGAGACTATCAACTTGCCTTGCAGGCATTCCGGCGAGCGGCAAAGCTTGATCCGCGAAATGCGCAGGCCTACGCCAATCTAGGCCTCACCGCGCTACGACTGCAGAAAAATGACGAAGCCATCTCTGCCTTCTCCACCTGCGTCGCCCTGCAACCGGACAATGCCGGCGCGCTGCTCAATCTGGCCATTGCTTACAAGGCGAAAGGCATGGAAAAGGAAGCGGAGACGGCCTACCAACGCGCTTTGGACCTCTCGCAAAAAAAAAGTAGCTTCTTGCCAGAAAGCCCCGTGCCTAACTCTTTCGTCGCGCCTGGTAACTAGCAATCCGGCACATTTAGGCCACGCGAACGGGAATTGTTTTCCCAAGAATTGGGAACTTCTATCCACCAGCGCTATTCCTTAACTTGTCGGCTTGTCGCCTAGGCTTGAATCTGGCGCGCTTTCTCGGGATAGCGGCGTCGGTAAGTTCAAGCCAGGCTGACCGGATTCGCTTCTGGCCGATCTGGCCACCGTATTGCTTACTCTATATGTTTAGCTATCGTGACATCCTGCAGTAGCTTCGTTCCCGAGGCAGGTTTTAGATCTTGTATTCGAACGTCGAAACCCCAGAAAGCGTCGAAATTTCGGCGGCGGCGACTGTGTCGGCGCCTGCCCCGTCAGACCCTGCCATGGTGCGGGCGATAGCGTGGACGGGCGCCTCAAAATGGGCTACCCAACTCCTCACCTGGACCTCGACAATTTTCGTGGCGCGAATTCTCTCGCCTTCCGATTACGGTCTCTTTGGTATGGCCACAGTGTATCTGGGTATGGTGGCCTTGATCAGCGAGTTCGGATTAGGCCAGGCAGTGGTGGTTTTGCGGGAGATGTCGCGCGAGCATATCGCGCAGATTAACACCCTTTCGGCTGCATTCGGCGGGCTGTTGTTCGTTGTCTCTTGTGCTCTCGCCCGCCCGCTCGGGCATTTCTTTCATACCTCCAAGCTGCCTCCGGTCATCGTGGTAATGAGCCTGAGCTTTCTCATCTCCGGTGCCCAGGTCGTACCCGACGCATTATTGCAGCGCGGCTTACGATTCAAACTTCTGGCTGGCTTCGATACCGTCCGCACCTTTGCCCAGGCACCTGTAACCATCCTGCTCGCCTGGCTGGGATTTGGTTACTGGAGCTTGGCCCTGAGCAGCGTAAGCGGTGTAGTGGTTTATTCAACCTTAGTGATACTGGCTCAGCCCTGCGCCTTTGCCTGGCCTCGGTGGAGAGAAATCCGCGGCGCGCTGAGGTTTAGCAGCGACGTCCTGGGATCGCGCGTCGCTTGGTATGCCTACTCCAATTCAGACTTTATGGTGGCGGGACGAATGTTGGGCCAGTCAGCCCTGGGCGCCTATGAAATGGCATGGACCATTGCCTCGGCCCCGGTGGACAAGGTTACCAGCCTGGTCACCCGCGTGACCCCGGCATTCTTCTCAGCCGTGCAACATGACAAGTCCGAGTTGCGGCGCTACCTGTTGCGGATCACGGAAGGCCTGTCTCTCATCACCTTTCCGGCAAGTGTGGGCATCGCCTTACTGGCAGATCAATTTGTAATATGCGTGCTCGGGCCCAAGTGGCTTGCCGCTGCTACCCCCTTACGGCTTCTGGGACTTTACGCCGGATTTCGTTCGATCACTACGCTGTTTCCCGGCATCCTCTATGCGACTCGACAGTCGCGGTTCGTGATGTGGAACACCGTAGTTGCCGCTATGGTATTTCCGGCTGCCTTCTACTTCACCAGCCGCTGGGGTACCACCGGTATCGCCATCACTTGGATTTTGCTCTACCCACTTATTACCGCTCCCTTTATGTGGCGGACTTTCATTGAGATCGAGCTTCCGGTCGGAACCTACTTAAAGTCGTTGCTGCCCGCCCTGCGGGCGTGTCTCGTCATGACAGGCATGGTGCTGGCAGTCCGCTTGGCGCTTCCCTCGACGCTGCCTCTCGCCATGCGCTTCGCACTCTCGGTGATGACCGGCATTCTGGCATATGCAACTATTTTGGCATTAATTGACCGCCAGCGACTTCGTTCATTCTATGCTGTGATACGAAGCGCGCGGAGTGGGTCGAAATGAATCAGGGAAGTCGGACTAACTATGAGACCAGGCGAACCACGCCAATATTCGTCAGGGAGGTATCACCGGTGGTGAATGACCAAGCGTTTTACGATCTGCGGTGGGCTAGCGGATCTATTACTACGGAGAGAGAATGGAATCGGATTACTGCCACCATACGTGCCATTCCTCCCGATTGTCACTCCATTCTCGACGTAGGCACCGGAAACGGTTTACTCGCCAACGAGCTGGCGGGAACCGGAAAGTCGGTCACCGCTGTGGACATCAGCGAAGTAGCGCTTTCGAAAGTTAAAGGACCGACGTTACTTCGTTCGGCGGACAATCTTGAAGGAGTCGCGGATCGGTCGTACGATCTCGTGCTTTGCACGGAAATGCTAGAGCATCTTGAGCATGCCACCTATGTAGGCGCTTTGCGAGAGTTCAACCGCGTAGCTCGCCGGGCAATTCTTATTACCGTCCCAAACCGAGAACTGATGCGTGAACATATGGGTCTCTGCGGCCACTGTGGCTCCCGCTTTCATATTTGGGGACATCGCCGCCGTTTCACGCAGGACGATTTGGAGACATTGTTTCCGAGCTTTGCAACCGCCTGGGTCTCTGCCTTCGGAGACCAGCTGCCAAAATACAATTGGCCCTTGCTATGGATGCGAACTGCTATAGCGAAGGCATGGTTCATCGATGAGCGCAGTCCTTGTCCCGAGTGTCACTCTTTTGCACCCGCGGCACCGAAGTATCCGTCCCTAGCTCGCCTTTGCGATCTGCTTAATTCGAATCTTCCAAAGCGGCGCCGGGAACCCTGGCTTATGGCGCTCTATCGAGTTCGATAGCAACCAGCATAAGGTGTGCCCAGGGCAGGCAGAAGCATAAATTTACTGCCCCACCAGTTAGCGACTGAAGGTTGGCCGGAACCAGTTATGCCGAGACTGTAGGGCAAGAAGTTACCGTCGTTGCGGATGTTTCCAGCAATCGCTTCTCGAGCAGGAGGGCATCGAGAAAGAACTTGGCGGCCCAGTTCAGCACCTTGTACCGTCCATACTCGCCCCACACTGGCCAGGAACCAGTTATCCCACCACGAATAGTGGGATCGGGCGATGAGATATCATGACACGACATCAGATACCTATTTACCCGCTGGAATCCTTCGCGGTATCGACTATTTCCCGTAATTTCGAACAACTCGGCCCAGACAATCGACGTCTGCGCGCTTCCCGTGAGGCAACACCAATCCACGTCACTCTTAAATCCGCGATCGATTGTTCCAGGAATGAAGCCACTCTTGTCCATTAGATCGAGGAGTGAATCGGCGGTCCTTTGCGCCGACCGAATCAAGTCCGCTTGTCTGACTAGTCGACCCATTCCTACTAACCCCTGCATGGAATACGCCATGGTATGGAGCAGCGGATGTTCGGGGTCGCTCAGACAGCACTTTTCAAACCACCCGTTCGGAAGTTGCAAGCGCATGGCATATTCGGCATTGTTTAGCGCTGCTGTTATGTAATGGGGACGCTTCACCACAGCTCCAAACTCCGCCAGCCCCCACGCCGCCTTGACGTTATACACAGTTGCTGTGGCTTCCGCTAGTGGTGAATTCCCATGAATCCAATTGCCGTCCGCCTCTTGTTGGCTGAGCATCCAATCGGCGGCCCGGATACCTGCGTTCAGGAAACGGTCATCCAGCTTCACCTTGAGCAAAGCCGACCAGCCAAGCAGGACCTGTCCGGTATTGAATATCGCCGGCTGCGGATGGGGCGCGTCGACCCGCCCCGCCATCACCGCTCCGGAATTCAATTGAACCGAGGCCTCCCAGCATCCCATGTCGAAAGCGCGGCGGAGGTACTCCTCATCGCCGTAGTGCTCCGCCAAGCGCAAGAAAGTAGGAATGATATACCCAGTTGTTTCGGGATAGCTCGCTAGAAAGCCTCGCCCCAGCTCTGCCCCGTAAGCCACACCCCGGTCAGCGCCCGAATCCTGGGCCCGGACTAGCCATGCGGCGGCCTCGGCGATGTGTAAATCAATATCCATGTTGCCGTCCGGTTTAGGAAAATATTTTCGGTGATTGACCCAGTCACGCAGTTCCGTGATGTTGGACATGGCTTGTTTGAGACGATTTCGCATAGTCGTACCCATCACTTGGCCGAAGTGTTCGTGCCCGCGCTACCTTTATGGAGCAAACGGATTTCCGAAACCCTGCCGAGACGCTTCCCCCAGCCGAATATTTTACTAATAATTCTAGCGATTCCGAGGAATTTGGCAGCTGCGGTGCAACTTCCTATTCCATGGATAGTCGTCCGCCGGTAGCGGTCATTGTTGGCCTGGAAGCTAACGGTCTGGGTGTCGCCAGGTCGCTTGCCCGCCAAGGAATTGCCGCGATCGCTCTGGCGAGCCCGTGGGCGAACCCTTGCTGTTACACCAACGCCTGTACCGTCGTTCGTGGAAGTGCCTGGTCTGCGGACGGAGTGGTGAGCGATCTACTGTCGATTGGCAGCCGCCTTGAGGCAAAGGCCCCGCTACTGCTCACCAAAGACCAATCCGTCCTCTGGATCTCCGAAGCGCGAAACGAATTGAGCCAGTTTTTCGAGATCGCGCTTCCGGCAAGGGAAATAGTCGACCTATTGATGAGTAAAGTCCAGTTTGTGCGACTGGCCCAAAGTGAGGGATGGCCGGTGCCTCATACATGGATGATCGAAAGCAAAGATAGTTTGATGGCAGTGTGTTCTGAAATCCCCTGTCCCTGCATCCTGAAGCCCCAGGTAAAGAACGATGCCTTCCGCCGTAACTCTCCCAAGAAGGCTTTCCGGATCAACAGCCGGCAACACCTGCTCCAGACCTACGACTTAGTTGCGGCTTGGGAGAAGGAAGTTGTCATACAAGAATTAGTCGAGGGCGGCGACGATAGCATCGGATTTTGTCTCGGCTATTGCGATCGCAATTCTTCGCTACGGGCACTTTTCTCGGGGAGAAAACTCATTCAATGGCCAGTCGGCTGGGGCAACACCGCAGTCTCTGAACCTGCTCCGGTAGAGTGGCGAGGGCCCATGGAGAAGCTGACCAAAGAAATTTGGCAGAAGGTTGGATATAAAGGGTTGGGATCCATAGAGTACAAGATGCGGCTGGGCACCAATACGCCTGTCATCATTGAACCAACCGTCGGGCGGACAGATTTTCAAAGCGAGCTCGCCGCATTAAACGGGGTCAACATTCCCGCAATTGCCTATTATGATCTAGCTGGTATGGCTGCACCCACCCTCATCGAACCACGCGAGATAACCAAGCTTGTCGATGGTCCGTCACATTTAAAGGCGGCGCGGGTTTTCATGTCATCACCGACCGAGCTAGGCTTGCACAAATGGCTGGCAGCGCGAAAAGGCAGGAAGCGGTACATGGTCCTTCGCGCCGGCGACTATCGTCCTTTCTTGAATTCTATTTACGTGCAAGCGCGCGCCATGTTTGGTGGCGTTCTGGAAAAACTCGTAGGCACGCGACGCAAGAGAAAACTCACCGCTAAGGCGACAAGATAGCTCGTCCTGTAACTTCGCACGCGCAGGATCGTTCATCGCGCACTTTCATAGAGTATGCCCATACCCAGAAATTCTTGACACCCCACTGGATCGAGCCACACATCTGCCAAGGAAGCGAGTACGAGGGAAGATGATGAGAGGGCCATGGCGCCGGCAACCTGCCGGCGGTGGAAGTGTGCTATGAGATCCGAAGACGCAATGGTTGCGGGCGAAATTGCCCAAGGCAGGCCGGCAGAAGTGAAGCGGTGACATCGGAGCTTACATTGTAAGTCAACCTTGTGTAGCGGCGCCTGGCCCACTTTGGGGGTGAAGATGGGCCAAGGCGAATCGTGCTACAGCGCGGCTGAAGTTGAAGTCAGCCGCCGCCGTCTCCCGCTCCAGATGGCCGCGAACGCCAGCAGACCCATACCCAAATCAACTAGAGCGCTGGGCTCTGGGATGAAGAAGAAGTACTCCTGCGGCGAAGAAGGGTTAATAGGGGTCAGGATCTCGACGTCGGAGAAATTCATTCCGTAGTAGCTAGCGGCTGCCGCGGTTGCTGCAGCGTTCAGCCACGTCTGTTCCCCTGGCTCCATTGGCGTGTCGCTGGAGAACAGCGCCCAGATCGCAAACTGCGCTCCTGCGATGTTGGCGAGAGATGAGTTGGAATTGATCTGGGAGGCGATCCATGCGGCCTCGTGGTACTGGGTGGAGTCTGCCACACCGAATCGCGTGCCGCTCAGATTGCTAAAGGTACTTACCGCGGCCGTCCATTGCTCTCCAATGGTTACGGTGTGATCGAAGTCGTCGCAGATAACAGCAATGGGATTGGCGCTATTGATTGACAGGTAATACGGCATCAGATACTCGCCGTACGCGTAGTTCGACCCTAAGCCGTATTCGGACCCGCCCGCTCCCGTGAGTTGGACCCCGACGTTAGACCCCGCATTTGCCGCAATGGTGACACTCAAGAAACAAGCGAACAATACGAGGCGCAGACACAGCCGTGAACTCGAATTCCAGACCATACTTTCTCCAGTCGCAGTGGCGATACTTTGTTTTCCTTGCAAGTCTTCTGTAGGATTTATTGCACTCAAATGGCCAAAAAATCGTGGGAAACTCCGCTAGGCCGCCGGCTGAGAAGTTTGTCCTTGAGGGCAGTCGCGTAGATTCACGGCGAACTACCGCAGCGCCTCCTAACATATTGAAAAACTTAGCTTTACCTTCCGCGCCATTAATCGCGCTGTTTCCTGGGTCCCTCAGACCGGGGTAGGAACGGCCTATTTGAGACCGGGGCTAGCGGCAATTAGAGGCAGCGCGGCGGCCTGCGCCTAGCAGATTGACGAGGGGTTCACGCAAGTTTTTTCCGAGGAAGTTCGTCAAATGTCGCTTCGTACCGGTGGTCTATCTCCTGGGCTTTTGAGCGGGATCAAGCCTGACCTCCCGGGTTACCGCCGAAAGAACCTGGTCGGCACTGAGTTCGATGCCGGTGCCACAGCCGAAATCGAGCACGTCCTTGCCCTGGAGTTCTGCTGGGTCGAAATTCTCCAGAACTGCTTTCGCAATTCTGAACTGCGCCCTTCTTGATAACTGGCGGCGCCGAAAGTTGTCGGGTTACCGGCCACATCTCCGGGCTGGCCGTTCAGAGGTATGATTAGCCGAGCGTGGTTTTCAGAGTAATGCTACTGGAATGTTGACGACGGGAGACGGTGTGACCAAGCAACCAGGGAACGGGTGGTCGGTGGCCATTGTTTCGTCTCGAGAAAGCGTCGATATTCTAAGGTCAGCGCTCGAAGCCGTCCTTAAAGCTTTGGGGTCGGCTCCCACAACCATCGATCTCGTCGTGAATGGAAATCGGCAACTGGCCGTGCAGATGGCAGCTGCTCTCCCAGAACTTCAGCCCAGCGCCTCATGCCCAGTCTCAATTCGCCTTTGGCACATCGCCGTGGCCGACAAGGCCCACGCATGGAATCAGTACCTGCACCTCATCTGGCCGCAAAGCGATGTCGCTTACTTCGTCGATGGTTACGCACAGGTGGCTCCTGATTCCCTGGGCCTACTTAACCAAGGCCTCGACAACCGTCCTGACGCTTGGGCAATTTCAGGCGTCCCCACGGTTGGCCGCACGGCCAAGTCCCTCAGACAAGAAATGATCGAACAGAGCGGTGGTCACGGCACTTTGCATGCCCTACGGGGCAATGTCTGCCTACAACTGCGGCAGCGCGGCTTTCGAATTCCACTGGGCCTGTACCGTGTCGATGGTTTGATCTTTGCATTGGTGGCCTTCGCCCTCGACCCGGCGGCGAATTCGTGGGACACCACCCGAACCGTGGTACATCCGGATGTGACATGGACGTTTCGGCCGCTGGCATGGTGGCGCCTGTCAGACCTGCGGACGTACGGTAGGCGACTACTGCGACAGGCGCAAGGGGACCTGGAGAACCGTGCCATTCGCCAACATCTGGCGGTGCAGAAGAGAGCGCCCGAGTCGCTCCCGGCAACCTGTTCTGAACTGGTTCTCTCTTGGTGGAAGGCTTCTCCATCCGAAGTGCGCGCCATGGTCCTTCGCAACCCTCTTCGCTTTATCGCAGCCCGCAAGCTGCGCCGCTGGCGGGACTGGTCGCTGGCCAAGTCGGCTCCCGAGCTGCTGGCAGAGAGAAATTTTGTGCAGGTAGTGGGCGGATCATGACTTTCGTTCCCCAAGCCCGCTAAAGATTGGTATGGGAATCGGACAGTGACCGGATCCTGCTAGATCGATAACCGTGTTGCAGCGGGATGGCCCTGGAGACCTCGTCGGCCGCTCCCTGATCTACCATCACATACAGGCATGACAGAATCCAACCCATCCCGGCCAGGATCACGGTGGTGACGTCGCCGTAGCGGCCTGGAATCTGTTGCTGCTCCCATTCCAAGGCGAACGCCACCGCCAGCACCACACCTCCAACCCAAATCATCGGCAGCAGCTTGCGGCCAAATCCCAGGACCGTCAGGCAAGCCAGAGCCGCAAACGGCCATGTACCTTCCAGAATGCTCCCGAATCCGCTGACCGTGTTGTCGATCTGGCCGGCAAACGGGACCCAATTAAACGAATGCAGGCCTCCCACGCCGGAACTCAACTCCGCAACCGTAAAACCGGCGAAGATGCACACCATCGAAAGGACAGCCCGCAGCGCCGGTTTCTTTGGTGCCAGCATCAGCAGGATGGCAGCTACAACCAGTCCGCAGACAGCCTCCAGCGAAAGCTGCCGGCTAACGATGAAAGGCTTGATACAGAGAACGGCTGCCGCGAAGTACAGGAACATCAGCATCGCGGGTCGGCGGGGGCGCGCAACGGTGCCGATCAGCAGCGTCAGTCCGGCGACGTTGAGAGTGTACGGAAGCATATTGAAGAACGAAAATGCCCCGAGAGCATTCAGCGAGTACCAAACCGGTTTAAGGCCATCCCGGATACTCGATATATCCATTGACGGAACAAACGGACTAAGCTGCGACAAGGCCCACAGAAACACAGCGCATAGTCCAATGTCCACGCCTCGGCCTGCGGCAAACCATTCGTCGCGCAAACCCTTGATCCGCAGCATCAACGCGCTATGGGGACGGAGCGCAAAGCCCATGCACGCCCCCAACGACGTTCCTATGATGTTAGTCAGCAGATCGATATTGGAAGCCGTCCGGCTAGGCAGGAACATCTGCACCGATTCCATACTCAAGCTCAATAAGCCGCCTACCAACGTCACCGCCGTTATCGACGAAAATTTTCCCGCTAGGTGGAATGTCCACACCAGAAGAATGCCCAGTGGAATGTAGGCCAAAACGTTGGTTAACACGTCAGCACGGGAAATGTGAGTTGGAATTGCCGCGGTCAAAAACGAGAATAGCGGTTCATGTGGAACTGTCCAGCCGGTTAGAGGATAGAGGCTGCCGTAAACGATCAGCGCGGTATAGAACAGCGTTGCGAACCATGTGCTTCGCCCGTTCCGTAGCGGCGGGCTATTGGCCGTGCGCGAATTCAATTTAGACTGAAAAGACAAGCTGCTCATATCGGATGGAAACTTAGGACAAAGTCCAGCACACTTAGCAGGCTGCTGAAAAAGTCGGATTCTCCAGTGTTTGCAGGGACGCACCTTCAAGTGCGCCGTAATAGGTCCCTTATTTTTGTCATTCCGAGGCGGCTTCAGCCGCCGAGGAACCTGCTTTTCGGACTGTTTCAGCAGCAACCTGTTAGAGGGAAGCACTGACTAAGTCGGGCCTTCGAAGGGGACGGCCTTCAGGCCGTCCGTAAATGCCCGTTATAAAGGGTGGGCTTTAACCTCTGAGGCACTCCCACCTGGCTTAGTCAGACCGTCCTTAGCATTGAGTGAGGAAATGTGTGTCCATCACCTGGAAATCATTAAGAGGCCAACAAATTATTTCCACTCCTCCCCAAAAAAAGGAAGGGCGAATCTCCCTTCCTTAGAGTCGTTCTGGAAGTCAAACCTGAGTTGCCTGTTTCAGCCACCCCGATCGACCTAATTAGCCGCGAAGCAGTTTCTTACGCAGTCCAGTCCCCAATGCCAGAAGCCCAGCGCCCAGTACCGACAAAGTTGCCGGTTCGGGAACGGTCGTCTGCATAGAAATGGACCCTTGGTCTACTAAGCCTTGGCATACGCCGCCCTGGCTGCAGTTGCTGTTAAGCGAGATTGTAATCGCGTCGCCGCTACCACCAACGAAAGTGTAGCTTCCGAAAGCGCCCCCTCCGGTGTTGGTGCAGAAACCTGCGGGGCACAGCTTAATGCTACTAATAAGCAGACCTCCGGAAAAGGTACCGACGGTTCCCGAGGCAGAAAAGGAACCGGTGGTGAATGTCGCCGTAAAAAGCTCCCCAGTAGACGTGCCATGGCTGCTAGTGACAGTGCCGAAGACGTCGATCGTACCTCCGGCCGCAAAGTTGTACAAGCAGTTCCCTCCACTGCAACTGCCACCCGTCTCCAAGCCACTCGATAAGGTCATGTACCCACCGGTTCCACCGCTTATCGTGCAACCCGCACCACAACCGAGTCCGACCGTGTCGAAGAGGCTTTGGATCAACGCGCCGCTTCCTCCGCCTCCCGCTCCGACGGTCAATGCATCGCCAACCCCGGGGGTAAAGTTCAGAGTTCCTTGTCCGTTGACATCAGTACCCGTGAATTGAATGGTTCCGGCTCGTGCCGTAAGAGGCGCTACTAGCAAACCGACTGCTAACAGGGCCAGAAAGACTACTTGATACTTCCCTCTCATTCCGTGACCTCCTCCAGTACCTAGGTTTCTGGTTTGGTTTTCTTCGAAAAGCGCCGTCGCGCCTCCACCCGTATCAAATACATCTCTGCAGTTCTGATTCCAAAGTCTCCGGGTCTCCATGTTAGGCAGAATGAACGGGAATACTCCTTGCACATATCCGATTCCTGTCTCGACACGCAAGAAAGTACCTAACAAAAATGAATACACTTGCCAAACTATGGGACATGTAACAGCTCGATCAAAGCAAGCATTTGCCAAACACGGAAACAATTTATTTCAAGAAATCGGCGAGAATGCTGGACGCTTCCGAGGGATCAGACTGGAATGGTGCAGACACTGCGTATAGAACAGTATTCTGGGGATGGCCAAAAAGTCGATTGCGGGCCTCGATGGCTCGAAGCTGATAGGGATCGGACGTGAATTGATCGCCGATAGAATACCAAGTCCATACCAGGCGATGCCGGGACCCTCGAGCAATCGTGTATTCGGCAACCATGAGCGGTCTCCCGGCAATGGTCGCTGCCTGGGCGCTGCTGCCTAGTAACGTCCATGCTCCCGATCTTCCCACTGCATTAGATGAATTAATCAGCTCGACCCCACGCCGGTCTCCCGAATAGGAGGCGAAACAAACCGATACTTCGCGCGGTCCTGAAAGGAAGGTCTCTATAGTCCTTGCTCGGATTGAGGTAGGTTCGGGCGCCCACTCCTGGTCCAGATTGTCGACCGCTATCCAGCCTGGGGGCGCAGCTAACCCATTGGCTGCCATGGGAATCGCCGGAGTGCGCGACCACAGGAATCCAGTCAGTGCCGTCGCCGAAACGGCGATTATAACTATCATCGCTAGATTAGCAACCAACCTGACAGGTCGCGCGGAAGGTTCATTCGATGCCGCGCCAGGAAGGGTTGCGGCGGTCACTGGTTCAGACCACCTGAACGCAACCGTGAGCAGAATCGCGGTCAGCAGAGAAAAGAACACAAAGCCGTAGATTACATGGTCCACCCCGGTTGCGATCGCGTTACCGGAAAGATACGCCAGCACAACAATCCCATACGCCCTGACCGCATTTGCGATGATGGGTAACAATGCCGAGAGCAGCAGGAAAGTGATGCGGCGTTTCCAGCTGCGGTATGCTACCCCCGCGACTAGAACACCAATGACAATCGAAGCGATCAGATAGCGAATGCCGCTGCACGCCTCGGCAACTTGCCAGTTGCCGGACGGAGTTGACAATATCAGACCATCTTGCACTGCAGGAATGCCAGAGAGCCGGAGAGCGTTCACCGTAAAGGCGGCTGTCCATTGCTGAAGCAGCGGCACCAGGCTGTCTCCGACCGGGACCGCAAAGAAAAGAAAAAGTAAGGCGAACCGCAAGACGCGGACCGATGCATTTCCCAGAAATGTCCAGACCAATGCATCCAGCATGGTGATGAGCGCGATGTGCTGGATTACCTGCACATCCGCCACGTTGCCGGCAACCCACAACCCTGCCGAAAAGAAAAACAATGTCAGACCGAGAAGCGACGTTGTGGGATGAAGTGTTCTTAGATCGTCCCGGCGGCGCCACACCAGGAGTGCACAGAGGGGGACGATGACGAACCCGTAGGAATACGTGCTACTGCCATTCCAGATCGTAACCATGGAAGCCATGGTCTGGCGGAATGCAAAGAGCGTGACCATCCCCGCAGTCGCCAAGGCTATCAGCGGCCCGAGCCAGGCTGTCGTAACCGCCTCGCGGTCATTCAGCTGGGGCTCAACAAGAAGAATCGGAGCCGAAGAACTGGAAACGGACATCTCTCCCCTGGTCTAAAGCAATTATTTACGAGCACTTACCAGACCATTCACGGCATTTTAATGGGGCCTGTGAAAAATTTGTGAATATATCGTCGTAATTGTCAACCCCTGTCCGGCTCATGGTTTCGAATCATCAGGCAACAGGAGGAGCGGGTATAGCAGTACCTTTACCAGCTCCAGAAGCACTAACTTCCGCGGCAACGCATTCTGCCACCAATGGTCACGGTTAAAGTTCGGGTTCTCCGCCGGAACGGCCACAAATCTCACCTCGGTTCGCGGCGGTATTAAAGCGCGGCAGCACCACCGTACTCGTCGCAAATGAAAACCGCTGCTGACTATGATCGCACTGCGCACGAACTCTCGCTCGTGTAGCCACCGTGAAAACGCCACCATCTCGCTCCACGTTCCGAATCGCTGAAGCCGGACCTGCTGTGCCTGCGCGGCGCCCTTGCGCAGTGAAACAAAGTAGTGCCGGCATTCGGGTGCCACGCCGGCGGCCAGGGTAAGAAGGTCGGTCGGCAGGGGCAACTTGAACTCGGAAAACCGGCGGATCTCGAAGCGCCCCACACTGAGCAGCACGGTGTCGGCCCAGCCCTCGTCGAACAGTTGCAGTGCGAAATGCTTGCGGCACTCGCGGCCGGCAAGGACGAAGATCACATCCGCCACTTGCGGAGCATCAGACGCCGCCAGCCAATCGTAAACTCTGTTAAAAATCGGCACCGCTTCTCCGCTCAGGACCCAACCGCCGATTGGGGGACCAGCTTGGCCGCGTCGCCGCGATTGCTGGAAACAAACTCATAAACACCCTGATATTTCCGCGCCAACACCTTCCAGTCCTTGTCACGCAGTATCATTTCGCGACCGCGCTCTCCCAATTGTTCACGAAGCGCCGGGGAAGCGATCAGCCGCTCTGCCTGAGAGCAGAAGTCCGCGACATCTTCGGGGCGAAACAGTAAGCCGGTGACTTCGTGCTGTACCAGCTCGCGGTGTCCTCCAACGCCGCTCGCCAAGACTGCCTTCTTGAGCGACATTGCCTCCAGCGGCTTCAGCGGCGTCACCAGTTCCGTCAAGCGGACGCTGAGTCGGGGAAACACCAGGACATCTACAACTGAGTAGTAGCGCGTTATCTGCTCATGGGGAACGTGGTCGATAAACCGCACCTGGTCGGCCAAGTTGTAATCGCGAATAGCGGCGCGGATTGCCAACTCTTCTTCGCCCCGGCCAATGATCAGCAAGCTGAATCGGTTTCCCCGAGCACGCAGCTCGGCGGCCGCTCGCATCAGCCAGGTGATGCCTTCATAGCGATACAACGAACCAAAAAAGCCAAAAACTGCTCCCGGCGACAAACCCAGCTCAGCGGCAAGCTTGGTATCGCGCGGCACGGGAGTAAAGCGCTCGGCATCCACACCGTTGGGTACATGGAATAGTTTTTCGGACGCGATGCCCCGGGAGCGAAGGTCGTCCAGAATGTGTTGCGCAATTCCGGTAATTGCGTCGGCGTGTCGCGCTACGTAAGTTTCCAACCCTCGCGTCAGCCGGTACCTTAGCGACGTGGTTCGCGTCCGTTCCTGATCGACTGCGGCATCTTCCCAGAAAGCGCGGATTTCGTAAATGAAGGGCAGGTTTCGCCGCCGCGCCGCCTGCAAAGCTGCCAGCCCGCACAATGCCGGAGAATGCGCACAGATAGTATCAATACCGTAAGTGTCGATCACTTGCAGAATGCGATTCCGCAGTAGCCGGACAATCTGCCACTCTCGCACCAACGGCCAGCGGCGATGCAAAGCGGCCTTTGCGATGGCACCACGCACCGGGGTCCGAGCATACGAAACACCGTCGACCGTGACGTCTGCCGCCGACGGATCATCCAGTTGCTGGAGCGGGCTGGTCACCACCATGATCGGCTGACCGAGGCGATGCTGTGCCGTAACCAAGTCCCGGCTACGTACACTGTAGCCGCTGAGAATCGGCCACGAGTGATCGAGCACGTGAAGTACGGAACCACCCGCCATCCGGCCAATACCTGTCATATCTCCTCGTTTAACATCCCATTGCTTCAAAACTGTAGTCACTTCTTCGCGGCTTGCGTGGTCAGTGTAGCTTTGCCCGTCAGGACCTTGACAAACCCATCTTCCGGGTCCGGATAGCTGACATACAACGTATCGTCTGGTCCGATCGCTGCATCCACATTGGAATATTGTTCCATTGCACCGGAGACAATAACTTGTATTTGCCACTGTTTGCCATCCCAGAATGCATGCTTCACCCCGCCTACATCACCAAATATAATGTGGGGGACGCCATGTGTATCTAAGAGCAACGCTGTACTGCCCCGATAAAAGTCAAATCCGCCTGCAACTTCCCCCACCTTTTCGATGGTCCATTTGCCGTCTTTCCGGTATGCATACTTCAAGGTTGTGTCGTCGAAGTAGCTAATATGGGGCGACCCGTCCGCCGCTAATACCAGGCTATTGTCATAACCTCTGTAAGTGCCCGCATTACTCGACGAATCGACGCTGTCAACGTTCCAGAGTTTACCGTCCCACGCCGCATATCTCAGATCGCCCCCGGCAGTCCACTGACTGTAGGCCAGATGTGCAAAGCCCTTGGAATCGACTACCATTGAGTTCCACTTACCTGAGACACCTCCGTCCACCGAGCGTACGACCCACGCGCCGTTCTCGAGGCTGGCATGCCTCAAATGGGTGAATTGCTTCCCCCCGGGCAAGAATTCGTGATACCAGCTCAAGTGCGGTGTCCCAGCCGAATCCACAGCCACCGAGCAATGATAGGAGATGGTGCCTGACCCAGGATCAATCTCCTGCGTGACCCATCGGTGGTTGTCAAGCGTAACGTACTCCAGAACTCCGAATGCCACACACACATGGGGCCGATCGCCCTTGTCAACCGCGACCCGCGGAAACACATTCTGCGAATAATGCGTCGAATCAATCACTCGCGTGGTAAACCATTTATCGGATGTTGCCGGCCGAAACGCGTAGTACACCTTGTCATCTTCGGTGATAAACGTAAGATGAAGGTTTCCGCTGCCGTCAATTGCAACAGACGACGTGATGCCCCGTCCTA
>Ga0302319_10003913_pt1 | contig 30822 bp, 27 predicted proteins | sample Bog_T0_2_FD_203319 | JGI IMG/M metagenome (GOLD analysis project Ga0302319, IMG submission 203319) | Peat permafrost microbial communities from Stordalen Mire near Abisko, Sweden - Bog_T0_2 | ecosystem: Environmental > Terrestrial > Soil > Wetlands > Peat | place: Sweden: Abisko, Stordalen Mire... | reverse complement strand
ACTCGAAGAACGAGCGGGAATTCGTCGCCTTGCTCGACAGTGGGACGGAGATTGAGGTGTACGCCAAACTGCCAAAGGCGTTCTCAATCCCGACCCCGGTTGGCGGATATACCCCCGACTGGGCGATCGCTTTCAAGCAGGGCGCCGTCAGGCACATCTACTTCGTCGCTGAAACTAAGGGCTCAATGTCATCAATGGAGTTCCGGAAAATAGAGGAGACAAAGATCGAGTGCGCGCGGAAATTCTTCAGCAGGATCACTTCCGACCAAGTGAAGTATGGGGTAGTGAACAGCTACGCCAAGCTCATGGAGTTGGTCCAGTAACAGCCAATTGCGCTGGCGATTTGGATCGGATGGTGCGTCATAGGTGCTGATGAGCGGAGAATCTCAAGAAAACTGGCCCATATTTTGCCCGTAGACGCGTTTCTACAGGCTGTCCGATAGTCCGGGTATCCCCTTTTGTACTCAATTTCAGGCCCGCGCAAGCGCATGAGCCGCCATTCTTGGGCCCTTTGAGCCATTTCTACGTAGTCTCTGTTTCTGACCATGTTGGACGTTCCTTCTAATTTGAACGGGGTTCATCGCTGTAAACTATTCAAAATTAAGGAAAATTGAAAACTCAAGCAGTAAAATTGATGACGCACTCCCGGGGCATTCTCTCCTAAATCGTCAAAAACACTGCCGAAATCGAAATTTGGGGTCGAGCCAAAAACCGGCGACGAGGCGATGCATTTCGGCGGATTGGGCTTGAATTGGCCGTGGCCGGGATCGCGATCAACGTCGAGCTATCCGTCGCAATGGGTTCGTTTGGCCCGCGGACCGCAAGCGGGCGCCGAACCTACGGATATTGCTCGATGAATCCCCGACCGATTCCTCCTTTGATTGCTTAGCCTGCGTTCAGTCGCGCCCTTGAATACGCCAGATCATCGGGGATCATCCACCTAATTTGACGTGGGTGGACAGAGGGATCGATGCTCTTCGTGCATCACTGGCCTCAGCGAAACGCCTCCCTCCGGCGTCGAACCTAGCAATTGAGTTCGATGAGAGCGCTGTAATCCATCCCGGTGGCATCCGGGTTCGGCGGGATGCCGGCCGACGTCGTGCACGAAAGGTTGCACGATTACACAACAAGTCAGGCGCACATTCAGAACGCGAGCGAGGCAACGCTTTATTGGATCAGCTCTCACCGGTGACGCTCCGAGCGGAAATGTGATGGATTTCCCAAAAACGGATCCAGCGAAATATGGGAATTGTGAAACACAATTTCTCATCGATCAACGCCCTAATGTCGCTCAGCTGCCTTATTCTGGGTGGCGAATCAGACGACAACAGATGCGCCTTTGGGCCTCGGGTTGTGCGCGTCCTGAAAGCCCAGACTGCAAATGCGCACGAGGAAGATACGTTGACTACCACGACCGGGACTGTCGGGCAAATTGATCACAACTCTCCGGAGAACAGTCCCTACCACCGCTCCTTGCGCGCCGCTGTGCGGAATGCTGATCAGAATGAGGATGTGCTGCGCGACATTCTGTGGCTATTGAACGCAAGTGATTATCTGCTGGACATCCGCCGTATTGCCGGCAACCTGCTCAAGTTGCTGCCCACCCTCGGGGAGATCACTGAACAATCCTGTCATGAAGACGAACCAGAGTTCCACCTGTTTGTAGGTTGGGACACCGTCCTCGAGTGGATACGTGACGGACTTCCCGCGGACATTTGCCCGGAGACCGGCGGCTCTACGAACCCCTACTTTCGCAATTCGTTTCAGCGCAATCCCCTCTGGGTTGAACTGTGGGAGCGGGTCAACTCGACTGGTTACCGCATGCTTCAGGCGCAGTTCGTATTTGCTCATGCTCGGTATCTCAACTCGTCGAGCATCCGCGATATCGAATTCGGCCGCCTCGCATATGAGCGGTACGGAGGAGTTGAGTTGTGGCAGGCGTTGCCGAAATCGACGTATGACGCGGCCTTGAGGCTCCGGCAACTTGCAGAGCAGGAGTGGAGTTCCATGCTCGACAAGCTGCCGGAAACGCGGCCGGCGTTTACCTACCAGGAGGATATTTCTCGCACCGAGTTCGCGGCGAATGCAAAGTGGGAAGAGGGATACCGCGAGACCGTTCGGTCCTTTCTTGCGCGAGCGAACGGATTCGAGGAGTGGTCTGCGCGGGACCTGTCGGAGATGACCAGGCGCTCGCGGCGCCCACATCTGAGGACTCTAGCCACGACATGCGACACTCCAGGCGACCCCGACGACGAGTTTACGCGTGGCTGGCCAGAAGGAAGTATCGTCACCATCGCGCCTGAATTGCCGGAGGAGTTTGTTCAGGAAGTCATCGCTGCCGGATGCGACCCTGACGAATTTGCGGATGAGAAGGAAATCTACGTCGCACCTCTAGTCCTCAATGCCGGCACCCGAACCCAAACAATTTCCAATAGCGAGCCGCCGCCAGCCCATTCGTCTGACGCACAGAGGCTCGCCATTCAGCTAGCAATTGCAGTACGCGGGCAGTACAGGCACATTCAAATGCAGCACCAACTGTTGCCATTTGAGTACAACATTCCGGCTGCCCACGAGGTGCGCTTGCTTCAAGCGCGCCTTGACGTGGCATGGCGAGACCTTGGGAATTCGCTCGGGTGGGACCTCAACGATCGCCGGAAAGCCGAGATGATTACCCTCGTCAAGATCCAGTTGTGGTTTGGTGTCTCACTCAAGCGCGCGCAAGGCCTGGTCGTGATGTTCACGACAGTTGAGCAGCCAGCGCCGAACAAGGGAGTGGCCGAGGGCAACCTTATCTACGATCTGACCACCGGCGAGTGGAGTGTTCCGATCGATATGCCACCCTACAGAAGTGTGATTCTCGATCCGGCAGGGCAGGCACACCCGCAACTCAAATGGGTTCCCGTGCAGGATGTTGCCGACGTTGGGCGCCATATTAAGGCGCTCCTTGAGAATGCCCGTGAGATGAATCGCCGCATCGGTAAGGCTGCCTCTGAGCCTTCGGTGCTGTTTCCGCTTGACGAGAAATCGTATGAGCAGGCGGCCCGGGAGTTCCTGAGAGCGGATGACTCGACTCGCCGCATCACACTCAGGCGGCTTGGTGGCTTTGTGCTGAACCGGATGGTGAGCCTGACCGGAGACCTGATGGTGGGCACACTAGTCACTGGACGCCTCGGAACTCTGACTCGGACTGAGCGGTTCTACGCGTCTTACTCTGCCGATGAACTTCGAGGTTTCTACTATCAAGCAGCCTCCAAAATGCTCGAAGAGGTGATGGAGAGAGCAACCGATGAGCGTTCGCTCCTCCGCCCAGAGATCTGGAATGGTCACGCAGGTGCGCGGTTGTGCGCATTGGACAAAGAGGTGAGAGACGCGATTCGGAAGTTGCAAGAGGGGATCGTCGAAGCGAAAGACATCAAGCCCGACGGGATTCGATACCACAATCTGCTGACACTCTACTCTGTTTTGCTGTTCTGCTTTTGCACCTCTTGCCGACCCGTGCGAGCACCGTACCTCGGACTGAATCGAATCGACGAGGAGACCGGCTTCGCTTACTTGGCAGACAAAGACGATGATGCACATCATAAGCTACGGCTGATTTGGGTGCCCCAACTGTGCCGGGATCAAATGCTCAAGTACGCACAGCATTGCGCACGCATGGCTCTTCACAGTGAAGAGATCCGTGACTGGCCCGATCCCTGCTTCTTTCTGATAAAGAAAGGCTCGCCGGTGCGTGTTCGTCTCGGGACGCTACCCGATGACCTTGAGCGCTTCCTCGAACTTCAACCGAACTTCTATCGGGCGTACCTCCGGCACCGTCTCCTGAAGGCGGGCACCCCGGCCGAGGTGGTCATGGCTTGGCTCGGGCACGCATTTGCCGGCGAGGAGATTTGGAACATCCACTCGGCCATGAGCCCGACGGAATACCGCGACTGCATCTCCAGTTTCCTGATGCCCATCTTGGAGAATGACTTGAAATGGAAAGTGATGTAGAACCTTCGCAGTCCAAAACTGATAGGCCCATTTGGCTCGATGCCGACGGACTGAAACTCAAAGAACAAAGACGCGAGCAACTCACCGCGCTGATCGAGTTCCTGGAATCGCGTCAAGGCGAAACGCGGGAGTTGGCAGATTGCCTGCTCGGTCATCGCACCTCCGCGGATGAGCCGGCGACGCGCATGCAAACTCTCACAGCTCAGATCGCGTCAGAATGCTCCAAAGAACCGACGCATGCTCTCCTTCAATTGCTCGGCCGGGTTGTAGATCAGCGCAACCGATCTCATGCGTTTCAGTTGCCGCTGCCTGGTATTCCGGTCACCATGCCGAAACCAATACCGCCGTTTACTCCGGCTCGCTGGGGCGAACTGGCGAAGCATCCCGACTGGAGCAGAGCAGTTCTCGCGGACGTTGTTCGATCGGCATCCCCGGTGAAGAAGGGATTTGGAGCGACAGGCGATGAGTCAGATTGGGCGATTAATTTGGAATTGCTCGTTGGACGTATGCTCGCGAGTGCAGTGTTGTGGGGCGGGCTACTTTGCCGGAACTATCTCGAGGAATTTTATCGGTCGCTCTCGCTCTGGCCGGAGATTACTGAATATGTCCACGCGCACCAGCGAGTTTACATGGTCTGGTTCGACGAGGCGGGGAACTGCCGGCGCTGGATTCCCGACCCACTGACGGCACTGCTGCTCATGGAGTTGAAGCCACAACTCCTCGAAAGCGTCGCCGAGATCACCGCGCAACGATCAATCGATGAGGTCTTCATGGCGTATATCAGGACGGTTGTTGCCGATCCAACTCTGCGACCCGGAAGCCTTTCCAAGTTCATTGATACGAACCTTCTCCATTTTCAATTGCGTTTGCCTCCGTGCCTCACGCAATATGCCGCAGGCAAACTGCCATCCGCTTCACCCAACCCCGTCACCTGGGCAAAGATGATTCACCGAGACGTTCCGTCACCTTCATGTGACCGGAACGAGCCGGAGGAACCCGAGAGCGCGGCGAGCGAAGAAGCTGAGGAAGAGGAACTCGAGACCTTCTCTGGTGATCAAGATGACGACTGGGTTGCGGAACTTCGAGAGTTGCTCGGTTCCGGAAATGCAGAGCTGACTCCTTCGCGCGCACGGAAAGCAATTCTTGACCACTTGAAGCAGCCTGACCTTGCGCCGGAGCAGAGACTGTTTCTCGCATTCGCTGCGAACCTGCTCGAGGAACGAATCCGCGGAAAACTGGCTACAGTCCGGACCATGGTTGTGGCCCTGGCCACAAGATTGCCCGGAGTCATTGATCTCGCAAACCCGAAGGTCATCTCTCCCGACGAGTTTGCCGGCGGATATTCCACGATCCTCGATGACGCTATTAGTCCCAATCAGCACGATAAGTTTCGCCGCTACCTGCGGACCTGGCATCGCTGGCTAGTGTGTGCCGAAGGCGCGCAGGAGATTGATGAGCCGGAGGTCTTCGGAACCGCTGCCCGCGCACAGGCAGTCGATGCGACGCTTGTTATGGAGGACGAGTACCTCAAGGTACGTGATTCGCTGATCGATTCAAAGATGAATTTCAGAAAGGATTTCTCCGGAGAGAAGGAGCTTCGGCACATAGCAGGGTTGGTCCTAATCTTCGGGTACCGGTGCTTTCTCAGGAAGTACGAGATCTTGAAGGCGCCTCTCGATGCGGTTTTCATCAACCACCCTGCAGAGTTCCTGGTGCGGCCATGGTCCGAACGGCGACTCAAGACTCCGAATGCTGTACGCAAGCTACCACTCTATGCGCTGCTCGATCAGGATGAATTGCTACTGGTCCGCGCATGGCTGAAGCATCGGAGGGAACAGAACGGCCGCATTCGAAATCCATCTCCATTCCTGTTCTTCTCTCCGAAGGTCGAACGCGCTTTCATTCCGGAGGGGCGCATCTTCCCGGTGATTCACGAGGCGTTGAGATCGGTAACCGGGGACGAGGCAGTTCACTTTCACACTCTTCGAAAATCCGCAACGTTCCTCGCCTTCGCACTTCTGCGGCCTAAAGCTATTCCACTGCCAAGGTGGCTTAAGGACTGGCCAAAGCAGAAGGAGCGGATTGAGAATTCTGCGACCTTGCACACGCAGCTCTATTCGAATTCGTTCGCAACCCGGCGTCACTTGTTCACAGTAGCTCGGCTTCTTGGGCACAGTTCCCCATCAGTCAGCATCGCTAACTATCTCGAATTGCAAGGCGAGCTTTTGTCACTCTGGCTTGAGACCGTGCCGATGGCTCTGGGCTCAAAGCAAATCGAGACCATTGCGGCGGTGTCACCAAGAATGGCCACCAACATCCACAATGACAATGTTCGAATCGCGCTATGGCACGTGGTCGGCAAACGTTGGAGGAAGGCTGGTTTGCCGGAGGCCGCGTTGTTAAGAAAGATACCACCCAACTCCTCGTGCTCGGCGACAACACTCGCGCCCTTAGCCTGTCAACAATCTCCTGGCGGCACTCCACAAGAACTTCTCGATGTCGAGAGAATATTGACTGATGTCTTCGAAGGAGTTAACGAAGAAGATCTTGAATGGCGCTCCAGCTATCCTCGGTCGTTTCTCAATGCTTTGCTGCGAGCGGCCCGATCCGCGGCAATCCTCACACTGGTCGCACCAAGCGAAGAAAACCAAGGCGCCACTGGTGCACACGTTCACAGCTTTCGAAATGCCGACTCCATCGAGCGAAGAGTGTGCCCGACGCTGGTTCGGGCAAATCAGGACCACGCCGTGGTGGCCAGATTCGCACCAAGCATCTTCGCTCAGCTCCGTACACGGAGCAAGCGAAGCAAGTTTCGAGAGATCGCAAAGCACTGGCTCGAGAGCCGGCGGGACGAGCGCAACGGGCTTGAGTTTGCCTACGTCGAGCGGATGCTTGCAAAGCGATATGCTGACTTCCTTCTCGGCTTAGGGGTTGCGCCGGAGGAGTGCTCGATCCGATACTTCGGCGGCATACCGGCAGTTCAAAAATGGAAGCGATCGATTCCGACCTGTTTATGGGAGCAACGCGAACCCGCGCGGCCCGAGTCCTCGTTCAAAGCCGAGACAAATTCAATTGGAATCAAGCTGTTGCCGTTACATGCCGATACTGCAACTAACGGCGATCAGATCAGCTCCTACGGATGGAGATATCTGATGTTGCTGGCAAGCCTGTGGACTGCGGCGTGGCTGCCGCCTGCGCTGCCGCGAGGTGGGTCATCGGATCTGCAATCAGCGGACCATTCAGGCTGATAAGTATCTTGGGGGAATATCGTGGGCCCGGAGCCAAGTACAAACGAAAGCAACTTCGCCGTTGAACCGTATGCTGGGAATACAGAGCCAAGGTTGTGGTTCAAGCAGTTAGTTATCCGCCGCGGACCGGGACGAGAGGATCGCGCCATTACCTTCAACCGTGGCTTGAACATCATCTGGTCCGAACGCAAGGTTGGCGACGATAGAAGCCTCAACGCTGGAAACACTTCCTTGACGCGATTGCTCCGATACTGCCTCGGTGAAGATCACTTCGGAACGGGTGTCCATGAGCGGCGCGTTCAAGCGAAGTTCCCGCAAGGCGCAGTGGCAGCACAGTTGCGATTGGCCGAGGCCGACTGGTGGATCGTCCGCAGTCTTTCGGATCCTTCCCAACGTATTGCGGTATCGTGCGACGCGTTAGAAAATCCGTGGGTTGAATTGCGGCGGTCGAGAGACGAAAGCTTCAACGAATTCCTGAAGGGTATCCATGACGTATTCAAGCCCGCGTTCCAAGCGTACCACGGGAGCGAAGTCGCGATGGGCTTTGTTGCGCGAGACCACGAGGGCGGATTTGATAATGTCTTCCGCTGGCGAGCGGCACACAACAACTCGGGGCACAACATCCGCGAGGATCTGCGGGTCTGGGCCCTCTGCGCATTGCTAGGTTTCAAAGCCTGGAACGACCGCGCTGCGCCGGAATCATCTCAGCCTGCCAAGCCCGCCGATTCAACAGCGGGCCCGCACTGGCAAGGGGATCTCCTTCCTGAGATTGCTAAGAGATTGGGAACAACGGTAGGGCCGAATCCGGACATTACCACTCTCTTGGAACAGTCTGAAAGGAACGAAGCGCAAGCTACATCTGCTTTGGAATCGGCTCAGGAGCGGCTCCGTCAGTTGGTTGAACTTGAGGAGTTACAAGCTGACCTACTCCAACTGGATGGCAAGTTCGCGACTGTCGACCGGCTCCTGAAAGCAAAATCGAAGCTTAAGTTGCGGGCCAATGGTAAATGCGGATTGGCGAAACAGAAGGTCACCGAGCTGATTAAGGATGAAAAGTGCCTGTTGAAAAGGGTTGGGTGTTATCTCGATCAGGACGCAGAGGTGAGCAATTTACGCAAAGAAATTGGCGACATCGTTGACGAGAGGACGAAAATACAGCATCGCATCACCGAGTTAAAAGGCGAGATTGGTGCAGGGAGTGCAAAGGGAACTCAAGCAGCTATCGCCGCTCAGAAGGATGCGGTGAGCAAATGTCAGACTGCGCTCGTGGAAGCACATGGCATTGCGAACACCTTGAAGAATTTGAACCAGGTTACAAAGGCGCAAGGAGCCGACCCCGAACACCAACCAAGCCCTGAACCCCAATCAAGTCCGGAGCCAGGAGGCGCTCAGAACACGGATGTGCAGAAGAAGGAACCTGCTGACAGTTTTCCTAAGTTCGTCGAGACCTACCGGCGAGTTGTATCACAGCTGATTTCGCCTGCGACCGCGGAAGCTCTGAATGATCACCCCGGTGGCATCCACGACCTTCTCGAAGAGAATGAGCTCGGAAGCAAAGAAAGCCTGATGAGACTCTGGGCATTCGATATGGCAGCACTTCTCCGTTCGATTGAAGCGCCGATACATCTTCCCGGTCTCTTGATTCACGACTCTCCCAAACAGGAAGACTTGGCCGACGAGCAGTACTGGGGGCTCTTCCGGTTTGCACGTCTGCTCGAAAAGGGAAAACAAGACAGTGCAGTATTCCAATACATCATCACTACCTCCACACCGCCGCCCGATGAACTTCAAGATGCGGACCATGTCCGGTTGCATCTCGCCCCAGGAAGGAACACCCGGCAGAATCCTATCACCGGCGAAGAAGAGGATGACGGGTATTTGTTCAGCTATCGATTCTGACCGAACCCGATCGCCGTGTCGGGAGCCGAGCACCTTCGTGAAGTCCAATTGCCGGTGACTCGACCAACAATGGGCTCGGTCAGAGGATGAAGCGAGAAGCAAGAGGAGCGCGATGAGCAACGGCTCGGATCCAAAAATTGTCACAATCACAGTCAGGGCCATCAGGTCGCCCCAGGAACAAAGCGGACGTAAGCGCCGAAAGCACTGTCTATCGATTACCGACGGTCCCAGCCAACTCCAGGATCTGCTGCACGAACACGCAACGTTTCAAAAGGCAATCAGGGAGGCCCAGGAAGTGCTAGGCGTCCATGGAATAGATTGCATCCGAGTTATCAACGATCCCAACTACGAAGAGCAGAGCAGAATCTACGGCGTCTTCGGCAGGGAATCGGAACTGTTGTGGTGACCCGTGGTTAAGCCAGCCAGAGAAAGTCACGGTTCATCGATTTGTATGGTCAGATTCCTCCACGAGTGCCGAACCTAGCAATCTGGTGCGCGCGCAGTGCTTGCTGTCCAAGGAACGGACGGATTCACAACGATAAGCATTGTTATGTTGGCCTTCGAATCCCTAAAGAAATGTGATTGTTTTGCCGAAAAAGGAGTGAGGTTTTCCTTTTTTGAATTCTCTTCGTCCTGATCGGAAGCGTTGTTGCAGCTGAAAATCAACGCGGACACACGGCGCGGGGCTGGAAAACGAAACCTCGTTGTTGACCGAAAGCAACGGACGACCGACAACGGGAATGCTCCCAAAACGGGAGATTTGTGTAACGAGGAAGCAGGAGGACTGCGTGGCAAAAGGCAATATAGGTATTTCGTGGACAAACGAAGCGATGAACAGTCTTGTGGGTTGCCAGGAGTGTTCTCAGGGTTGCGACCAATGCTATGCGCGAATGCGGATATATCGCTTCTCAAAGTGCAGCGTCACGAACAGCGATAACCGCTATAGCGGCCTGGTCGAGAAGGTTCGAAAGCCAGCCGTGCAGAGCGGCGCCGAGGCTGAAGAGGAACACCTGCGCTTCACAGGCCGAATTCTGTTCGACCCCGCAAAGTTGTACGCGCTCGAGGGGAATAAGGCCTTCGGTAACTTCGTTTTCGTGGACGAGTTCTCGGACCTGTTGCACGAGGCAGTTCCCATGGATGTTGTGTTCGAGCATTTTCGGGTCTTTCGTCGTGTTCCCTGGTTGCAATTCCAGGTTCTCACGAAGCGTGCCAGCCGGCTCAAGGAATTGAATGATGCATTGATCAAGGAGTTTGGCGAATGGCCGCAGAACGTGTGGATGGGTGTGTCGGCCTGCACGCAAGGGAAGGGTGAACTGAACAAGATTGCGGCGCTCGGGGATACACAGGCACGGATCAAATGGGTGTCCTTTGAGCCTTGGATCTCAGATCCGGAGATGGCGCTGGAGGCGGCGTGCCCGAATCTTGCCGGCCTGCTTGGCGATAGCGGAATCGCGTGGAGTGTGATCGGCGGCGAGTCCGGCTCGAAGAAGGAATCACGGCTCATGTCGCTCGAGGATGCTCAATATTTGTTTTCATCGAGCGAGCGTGCGGGGTGCAAACTTCACTTCAAGCAGCTGGGCACAAAACTAGCGATCAACCTCGGAGTCTATGGAATTGGGGATCACCGCGCAAAGGGCGGAAATCTGGAACAGATCCCGCTGGATCTCAGGAAACGGGACTGGCCAGAAAACATCACGTGGGACGTTCCCGAAGGCGATCTGGACTTCGAGCCGCGTTTCGACCCGAAGAAATGGATCAAGTTCGGATAAATCTGGGCGGTTGAAGAGAGCCGCAAATTCATGTTCTCGACCAATTGTGGAATAACCGGAAAGGACCGACACACTCGATGGCAAAATTGCCGAAGCATCATGATGGAGCTGAACTCAGATTCTTTCTTCTGACACTGCTAAGGAACGGACGCGTGAAGGCTGATCGCGTCCGCACCGACGATGATCCCAGGCTACGCTCGAGAGCAGCGTTTGCATTGATTACGCCAAATTCGGTTCTCCCGGCAAGCGTTGAATCAAATGTCGCGAGTGCGACCGAACGGGACAGTGGTAGGGCCGCGGAGCGATTGGACGAAGGATACCTGCTGCGACCACAAATCGCTGAGTCGATCGAGAATTTTCGCGGACTTTTCCATGCGCTGCGAGATGCGACAGAAGACACGATCCTTGAAATCGATCGAAAGGGTCGCCTTGGGGCCGAATGGTACGTCTGCGCGGACTAGACCAGAGACAAGCTGCACCAACCAACAACCAACAGCTATCAAGTTTCGGATCTCTGCAGGTGCCCGCCCAGGTATGTGTACCCGGATAGCATTAATCGGGAGCTGAAGAGAAAAACATTCAGCGGACAATGTTCCATCGGTCGTCGATGGTGCGGCGCCTTATCCGCGTCGGTGACATCAAGTGCAATAATGCATCTGCGAGGCCCGACCTTTAACGCGTCACAGCAACTTCGGGGCTCTACGGTCCGGCCCAGCCTTCGATCCATTCGCCGCATCGAGGGTCTTGCAGGACTGAAAACCGCATGATCCAGGCGCCATCGCCGAGGGTCATCTGCGTCGCGGTTTTCGCACAGCCCTTTTCTCCGACGCGGATTAGCGTTGCGTCTCGGGCAGATCGAGATGTCCAAAAACTTCAAACTCCCAGACCTCGACCGTCTTTTGGCCGTCGAAAGACTCTCTTGCCAACTCGTCCGCGACTTGGAATTCGGTCGAGATGCGCCGCGCGGAGAGCACTTCAAATCGATTGATGTCGTCGGAATAACATTCCTGGTCGTTCAACAGATGGTCATACGCTTCTTTGAGGTTTCGTCCGATTGCTGAAGTTTTTATGGTTTCCATGCTGCCCCTGTACCTCACGTAACAAATGCCTGCGATGCTCCCTGCGTCGACTGCACGCGTGCACCTGTCTTGTATTGCTGATGAGAATATCGGCGGATCTCTCAGATGGGATTAGCGGGATGTTCCACGACGACGTATACGAAGGCGGGGCAGACTTTCAGACCCATTGTTTCAATACTTCGATCAGGATTTTCAGTGCGCGGAATTCTAAGTTATGACCTCCAGACCCATTCATCACACAAATGTATCTCGAATTGATGAGGTCGCCGACTGCAAGTGAACGCGTCTGTGACAACGCCCAATCTGATTAAGACTTTGTGTTTTTGTGTCGATAGGATTGCTTGGGGATCCCTGTGTTCAAGGAAGGCAAAGTCGAATCCGTGCCAACGTGTCGAGTAACAAATGCGGACTTGACTGCAAGGGGATAAGAACAGATGGCACAGAATCGACAAGCACGAAATCTGGCATTGGGCGTTTACGAAAACTGCGCAATCCGCTATCACCAGCAAGATGAGGGCGGGTTGGGCGCTGACGTTTGGGAAGAAGGCGCGACGGTTCGCGTATTTGAGAAGTGGGTCATAGTCACTTTTCGCTCCGGCTTGGAAAGAAAGTTCCTCCGCTCAACCAATAAAAGCCTGCAGATCTATCCAGGCGCGACAGTGGAGCAAGCGCGAAATGAGCGCCACCGAAATGCATCGATCAGCCAGGGTCGGAACAATGTCGAAGCCGGGCCTGTGAGTCTTCCTCCTTCTCCGCCGGCCCCTAAGAACATTGAACAAATCCGCTTCTGGGACGGTCAATACTATGACGGTATGGCTTTGCGGGATCGCCGCGGCTGGACGGATAGCCAAATGAAGACACTGCTGGGAACGCCGGATGCTCTGGACACTGAGAATCCTTATCTCTTGCCATTCCAACGTAAGCTTAGAATGGGTTCCCGTCTCTACCTTCGCACGAAGGTGGAGAGTGTCGAAGCAGGACCAGGATGGGTGCCAGGACGCCCGAAAGCGCGAAAGACATAACGACGGCCGTGTCTCCTAATGCGAAATCCAAGGATTACGACGGGGCATGTGAGCCTTTTCCCAGCTATGAGACCTTCACTCTTCCAGCACACTTATCGCGCACTGCCTGACTCATGACATCGCGCATAGCGTAATCCCGCGGTACTGGGTCACTGATGCCGGATCAGTATGCAATCCGCACATCAGATCAACCAACACTCAGTCCGGAACGTAAGCTAGAAATTCGGCGCGAAAATCTGTTTTCATCATCCGCCGCACGATGCATTTAACAAGAGGCACAAACTTAGCGATTTTTCGCGTGTCGAGTAAATCGTCATAGGAGATCGTAAGTTCCCGTCCGGTGTCTTGAAAGAGTGCATGGGCGATATTGACTCGGAGCGGATTCAAGAGATCAGTAGTCACCTCATCAAACGATTTGCCTCGTACCTCAGGCGGGACTGCACTATCCAACGCGACGAGGCTCCATTCTGGCCGCACACAGAACAGCGTTTCAAGCCACTTGCGAATGTCCTGATGCGTAGTTGGAAGAATCTCGGGCGCAGCAGGTGTATGTCTGGCATCAGCCGCTTTGGCCGATCGCTGGAGTTTTTTGCGTCGGGCTTTCAACGCTTCGATGATTTTGAAAAGGCAAAGAAATTGGTAGACTGGACTGTTCGAGTTGAGGGCCTCGCGGTACAACGATGCGATCCCCCGGAAATCCGGCCCGGTCCGCGACTGCGGCGCAACGATCAGGGGCACATCAAAGTACGGAACTGTGATCGTGAGGTGGCAACTCTCGGTCGAAAGATCCTTGGTTTCGATTTGTGAGATCTCTAGCGGGATATCCAGCTGGAGACTGAACTCGCTCAGCGAGGGCGCCAAAGCTCGATAAGCGATTTCTTCAGCGTGGAAGCGATCGCGTGCCTGTATCGGGCGCGACGTGATCTTGCCTAAAAAGCCCTTCTGATTTGCTGTGCCGATAAACTCAAATCGACCATCATCGCCATCCGATTGCAGCAAAATGCGATCGAGATCGTGGCCGCTTGGCGGCGTGAACGCGGGCGGGCGGATACCGACATGAGAATCCCCAAGCAAGCCATTTGAGAACGACACCTGCCTTTCGCCGACAAGGGGAAACCCCGGTCTCTTCAGAACGAAAACGACCTCATAGAGGCCTCGGGCTCCCTGCGCAGGTACGGAGCTTCGCGGATCGTCGTCAGGAAACTGGTTCACCACGTGCATCTGTTGAAGTTGGCCGGGAAAGCCGGCAAGACCAGTTCGGAAGGCGGTGGCGTTCAAAGGGAGATTGCCGGCAGCGTTAACGGGATCAACAATCGATCCGTGGCATCGTCTATGTTTGAGCCCGCTTCCGCACAGGCAAAGCGGGTCTTCTGGAGCAACGTCGCTCATGATCGTTTCTCTCCTTACAAACGGCTCAACATCCCGTCGACAATGACAGAGCCAGCACGGAGGCAAGCGAACGCCTGTTCGCCATATTGAAATTCAGCTGAACGGCTTAGAATTCCGAATCTCTGCCGCACGGCTGCAGGCCGCCGAACTGGTGGGCCTCACAACGAAGCCCCTGCTTTCATGCCACCGCGGCCAGCCATTTTCAATCAACATCCTGAGATCGGCATAGGAAGCTCGGCGAGCAGTTCCTCTTCCGAGATTCCAGCCGGTTTTGCGCACACCCAGACGCCGCAATCGCGTTCGTATTTCCGAAGCAGTATCTGCGGTTTCTGCAGAATGCGAGAACGTGTCACCACCTTGATATTAACCGCTGTCAGCCCAGGAGGAATCTCGGCGGACGGTGTCAGTGATGCCGACGCCACGAATGAATAAGAAAGCGATTACAAAAGAAGTGTGGCCAAACATTCCATCGTGGCCTGCACCAAGCTCTACTTCGATCTCAGCCTCCATCATGGAATGTAAAGGTTAAGCCTTTGGACGCATCGGGAGCGGGCGGATATGGTCGAAGCGATTGTCGCTTTTGTCTTTGTCGTCAACTTCCCAGGGAAGTAATAGTTCAATAGCCTCGCCTGTGCTCAGCTTCCTCTGGACCCAGCGGTGCTCGGTGCCTTGCTGCACGAGCTCAAACGAATCGTTATTGGTTGTGTCGACGCGCGTGTGAGGGAACCAGCGCATTCCATGCCGCGCGTCAATCTTTATAATCAAAAACATTCCACCGACCGATCGTTCCTCGCTCACTCGCAAGTAGTGATCGAGCGATCGGCGAAACCAGAAGACGTCCTTGTTCTCTCCGAAGCTGTCAAAGTGGATCTTGTCGCCTAATTCAACAAGTTGCTGTTGCATCTTTCCCCCGGACCCAATCGCGATCGATCTCATCGGTTTCACGCGAACAGGGGTAAATTTCGGGGACTGTATTGCGAAGAGATGCCCTTCCCCCGAACCTTCAACGGCGATCAGATCGTGAGGAGCGTTTTCCACATCGCTAAGAGTGGAAGAGAGATATTTCACCTGCCCGCGCTCTTGCAATGCAAAGGCATCGAAAACCGCCTTCGTGATGTCTGCCTTCGGAACAATATTCAGACGGCTCGGAATAACGGACGCGACTAGGAAGGTTACCGGTTCAGGCTTTTTGAGCTTCGGGAACTCGTGCTCAAGAAACCGGGGCAGCCACTGTTCGAGTTCAACTGTTTCGAATCGCCCATGCTGTGCTTCCTTTACTTTCAGGAGGAGTTCGCCGGCTGTTCGGACGTCGCCAGTCAATCCGACCGCGGTGTAGCTGCCGATAGGAATCAACTTCTGAAGCTCATCACGATATGTTGTTACCGTGTCGTCATAAGTAATTCGGCAATCGGCGCCGATCAGCACCCCATCGAGCAGCGACACGCCGGCGACGACGCTCATACTATGCGCCTTCCTCCTTCTCCCATTGGGTTATCGCATCTGAGATCGCTTGTTCCATAATTTTGTCGAGCGAAGCTTTTTGGGGTGCAGTCACGATGTCGGTAGTGTCTTCGATTTCGCCCGGAGTCCGAATCTCTGATTCGTGGATCTCGCCATCCACGACACTATAGGCGGTGAACCCGACGATCTGGACGACCCAGCCGCGCTTCCCGTTTATGTCTGAAAACCAATCACCGGCGATGGCGTAGCCGCTGAAGTTTCTCTTTTTGCCTTGACAGAGTTTTTCGAGCTTTCCAGTCGCAAACCCCATGCATCACCCCGATGTAATTGAGACTATCTTACGTCCCACGACGTTCCTGCCGCAGACGGCTCGGAGGCTAATGAGATGGAAGAACGCTCGCATACGCCACAAATTCAGATTTGACCTTCATAAGGATGACAATGGCCAGCAGAGGTACCGATAATGGCCGGTGTCAAGATCGCCGTACTTCCGGTGTTCATCTCGACCCTTGACGTCGGCCATTGCCCGTTCAAAATGGATGTGGAAACGAGGCACTTGCGTTAATTCCTGTGTTTCGTTTCAGCATTGAAGAACCGGGTGATGACTGATAGTGGCAAGGCGCTTTTCTTGCGTCGAACATTTGGAGGATCAATCAGTTATCAAATCGTTCGAGGGTATGTGATTTAAGAAATGCGACCTTTCGTATAATCCCAACGCCCGGCGGTGTATCCCGGGACTGGAGGATCGCATGAACACGAATAACACAATTACGAAACCTAAACCGAAACGCGGAAAGAAGATGTATCGGGGAAAGGGGTGGAGGCTCACCGGACCAAACGGCCGCATTTTCAAGGCGGCGCTCATCCGGCGAATGAAAATAAATGGCGCGACGGTAGTGATCCTAAAAGTCCGCGAACGACCGAAGAAAGGATAGAAAACACATCGCGATGGGATCTCTTATAAGGAGTGCCGGCGTCAAGGGTCGCGCAATCCAGCATTCATCTCGACCTTTGACGCCGGCAATTCCCCTCGCTATCTAGTCGGCGGGAAATGGCTTTGCAATGTGCCGGGCCAAACTCGCCAGGCTTGGATAGACGGCGCTGGTATTGATCGACGCGTGGTCGAGCTCGCGCAGTATCTGCACTCTTGCTCGTGCGGGAATCGTCGCAATCCAAGCGCCGGATCCGAGGTAGACCGAAGTCCAGGAGTCTTAATCCGCCGCACCGTCTTCATTTTCATCGCCAAGTAGGCCTTGAAGGCGCCTCAATTCGTCATGCATACCCAAAAGTGCATTCTCTCAGTGCGATGGTTCGGACCACCCGCCATCTGGCGGGAGAATTCCAAGGTCGGACGCCTTCATGCCCTCTACACCTTTTGGCAGTATTCGACTCTGTTGGCCCCACACCAGATTGCCTGTGTCAGTCGGCCCGGCGCAGTCGTACACTATTACACGCATTTGGGCGGCTGTGTTAGTTGCAATTCCGGTGATCATGTGCGCCGAATCCACAGTAAGGAAATTGACTTCCAATAGTGCCATTTTCGCATCGACCTCTGAGGGAAGGATAGCGACGTCGTCAGCCAGTGCCGAAGTGGCAATCGATGGATAGATGATTCCGGAGAACATTTTGAGACCTTCGAGATTAGGCTGGCCAATCGGCCACAACGCAGCTTCCTTAAGCGCGATGGGGAGCCTGTAGAGGTGTTCCTGCCCGTCCGGCACGCGCTGAGTAAAAACTCTCGCCTGCCACTGCCGAATTAGCCAATTGCGATCGGAGCCGGTCTCGGGATTCGAGAAAAACGGTAGCTGTCGGAGCGCATTGAATCTGGTCAACGTCTCGGCGCTGTATCCCAGGTGATTAAACGTCATTTGCGCTTTTGTCAGCCATGCTGAAAGCGCAAAAAGATCGCCCGGTTGCCAGGAGAGCTCATGTATGCAGGAAACGAATTGGTTGAACGCACCGTAAAACATCACTTCGCCCGCCCGGTTGCAGCGACCGAGGGTCCTGACAGCTTCAGGCGGAGGATAGCTGATTCTCTGTTTGCTGACCGGACGTTGAGTCACTTTGACAGCACGAAAGATAAGCTTTTCGGCGGGAACAATGAAAGCTTGAATGATTAAGCCTTCATGGATTTGTTTGACCCTTTCGCGGAGTTCGTCGTCACAAAGCGCCGCAAAGGAGCCGTGCTCAAGGGCATCGAGTTCTCGTTTGAGTTCCTCGAGAGGAAGAGTTGCCGCGCCGGCACTTCGTTCTGCCGTGCGGATTTTGCTTGATGGGATTTGGTTATCTTGCTGGGGTGGCGAAATCGGATTCATCGTTGTCTCTCGAACACTTAATGGCTCGCTGGTATTCGAGCGGCGATCTCCATAGGCCCTGCGACAACTTCATCGTTGTTATTAAGGCCGATAACAAAGGTGGCCTTTCGCAGCCCGATCCCTTCAGTCCCAAGGAATCGAAACACCTTCTCAGCCCCACTCTTCAATACAATTTCATCGGGGTTCTCGGTGTCACTCTTCGTCAGGTATTGGGCGACCGACCCGGCAACGACATCTGCGAGACCGAGCAAATCATTCATCTCAACGCTTGGCGGATCAAACGGGCGCGCGCTTCCGATCAGCGGATAATCAACACCGGGGCGGGTGTATATCCTGAGAACTCGATCAAAGATCGCCATCATCGAGCCATGCTTCCCCTCGTTGGGGCAGATCGAATCATGGTCGCTCATCCAGAAGATCTTCTGGCCGTCAGCGGCGAGGAGAGCGGCGAGATACGCGGCCATGTGGACGACCCGCATGAGCTTTTCCACCGCCGCCAAATCCCAATCTCCCAATCCCTCCGAAAGAAGCCCGTCCTTCAAACGGCGAAACACGGTTCGGTCGTTGTGTGGGCCGAAGAGCGTCGCGATTCTGCGGTCAACGGCAATCGTGCATAGAAATCCTGGAAGTTCGTTTGCGGCAGCGAGATAGTCGGGCAGCGCTGCGCGAAGCTTTCCTCTGCGGAACTCCTTGAATGCGATTTCCGTCTCCCCAAGCTGATACTTTGTACGAATTCGGGCCATTTTGTCGTGAAACACGCTGGTATAGCCGTAGCCGCACACGAGGATAGAATAAGTGAGGTAGTTGCTCGAACCCGCGCCCTCTCCGGAATAGTCGGAGAATATCCCGAGCGAGTTATTCGCAAATGCGTTCAGGTCGGGCAAAATGAGCTTGCCCTGCTCGTCCCTCTGCTGCAGCAGAGATTCGAAAAGCTGGATGAAGTATGGATATTTGTCCTTCGGATGGTCTTGAAGCAGATTGACGACAGGATTCTTCAGGATCAACCTGTCGAGGTACTCGGCTCGCTTTAGTTGAAATTCCTCTGGATCCATTGCACGCCAGCCCTGCTCTCTGCCTATTCCATTCTATTGCGGAACAAGGCTTGACTGGATACGGTGTTTTCGCGGGTTCTGGCCCGATGGGAACGCTGCCATAGTGCGACGCCGTTCCCGTCAGTGTTAGACCCGCTCGAGAGCGCCAACTGCGGACAACGTAGCAAGACGCAGATGGTGCTCGACGTTCAGGTGTGCAATGCGCCGGATAAGCGAATTCCGGCACGCTCCCGGCCCGATGCGGTCTGCGCGAACGCAGAGCAAATCGAGCTGGCGGTTGATGCGATAGAGGTCAAAATCCATTTGGTTTTTCCCCTTAGGGCCCCCTTCAAGGGTCTCTACAAGAGGCCCTCGAAGTCGAGAAAACTCGTTCATTATCGATTTTCCGTTCGATGTTGGGCCTCTACCCTAGTTTCCATAGTCGAAATTGTTCTGCAATTTCGTCTCTTGCCTCGGCTGAACCTGGGCGCGAACAATCAGATTGGCGGACTGGGCATTCCGCCGGAATCGGGGTTTTTCCCCTTGGCCTTGTCCCTACCATGGCCAAGCTCTTCGGGCGGTACTCTCCGAAGACAGTTCGATGCGGTCGCCTGAAACAGGCTGCGAACTGAAGGCCTTGAGCTCAAAGAAAAAGGGCCTCCCGCATGCGGGAGGCCCAATTGGGAAGGGGTGTTGTGCCAAACATATTGGGCCAAAGCCCTCAGAGTGGGACGTACCCCTTTAGATCTCGGACTTTCGTCCTGCTACGATATTAGCCGTTATGCTCAAGGCCGTCAACCCACACGACCCCATCACCGCCGCCCGGCTAGTCGAGCTTCTCGGCCCGACCACCCCATGGAATCGGTCTCTCTGGAGCCTCAACGCCGTCCTGACGCTGGGAGAGGTCTTGGAGGCGGCTGAAGCCAACCGCGCCGGGATCCTTGGCGAGGATTCTCTCAAAAGACTCGGTTCTCTTGCGATACGGCTGGTCGGGAAGGACCCGGGGGTCCTCGACGAGGAAAAGCGGGTTCTAAACGACGCCCTTCGCACCTCTCCGCGATACGACGGTCTGGCCTACCATACCATTGCTCAATTGGTGGAGCGGATCGATTCTGAGTACGTTCTGCGATGGGCTACGGCCCTGTCCGCCAATCCACCTCCCGAACCGGAGCGGACCGCAAGGAGTATCGCAGCCTATCTCCTGGACCGGGGCTTGTCCGGAGAGTTGCTTCATTCCTGGTGGACCAAATGGCTGTATCAAGGCGCGACGGAGTTAACCCTGGTCGAAATCCTTCAGCTGGCGCAACAGGAGCTGGTTGCACGTCCTCTGGTCGAATTCGAAGTCCTGGTCGCGTTCAAGAACTCGCCGAAATCGGCATCGGGATTCCCCAAGGGCTGGCTAAGATCGAACGAGTTTTCGCGTTGGCTGAGGGAGAATCACTTTGCGGTTCAGAATGTTCGAGTGAGTGGCGGGTTGATTCTCACGATTCGAGCACGCGATGCCAACGGCGCCGCCCAACTGGCGGCCTCACGGATCGATCATTTCGTCGCCCGATCTTCGGTCGCAACCAACGAGCCGCTCGAACCCTGGCCGGTGATCTGGGTGCGTGGAGAAGCCGTCACCTTTCCTTTCGGCCCTCGTCCGCGAGGCGTGCGAGTCAAGGCTCTCTACCGAGAAGACCAGTTGTTCACTGAATCGGATACCACAGTCGACGCAGCCATCGAGTTGCTGGCTCATCTCGAAAGCAGTTCGGCGAGCGCCGCCATTGCAGGCGGTTGGGCAGCCATCGAAGCGCTTCTGGCAGAACCCCATGATCGATCAGGTGCAGCCGACAGCCTGGCTTCCATCGTGGCGTGCTCATTTCCCCGAGCGGAGCTGACTGCTCTTTCCTATATTGCACAACGGACCTGTCCCGATCTTCAGGTAGCACTGCAGGGATGTAATGAGAATCGAGAACGGGCAGGAGTGATCGCGCGCGCCATTGTGGGTGGCCACACGCTGAATCTTCGGCGTCACAGCGATCAAGCCGCCTTACTGCGAATGCAGAAACTCCTCCGCTCCCCCTCTAAAGTGCTCTCCGATATTCAAACTCATTTGGCCGATGCGTTCTATCGCATTTACCGACAGCGCAACCTCATCCTCCACGGAGGGAAAACCAATAGCGTAGCCCTGGGAGGAAGCCTTCGCACGGCGTCGAAACTGGTTGGCGCCGGGATGGACCGGATCACACATGCCTGGTACGTCAAAAACGTCCGTCCGATCGAACTGGCTGCTCGATCGAAATCCGCAATCCTTCTTGTTCCCGAGAACGACCCCCTTGCTACAGTCAATCTGCTCGGCATGTGATTGGGGCGGGATCGAGCCTTTTCGAATACCTCGAACCTCTTCGTCACATTGACCAACGCCACCGAAGCCGCGGATCGTCACCCAACCGCAGGTTTCGCATTGCTCTGCTTCGATGACTTTTTACGTGCAACTTTCAGAATGTCCCTGAGGATGTGAGGAGTGCCGCGGACGTTCAGTGGATGCAAATGGTCAACATATTCTGAGGCCAAGATCGCCCAATTCTCCAGCATTCTGCGAAGGAAAGAGTCTTCAAGCGGTTTGGGAATCGAGTCCGGACCGAAGGTCAAGCCGCAGAAATCGACTGGGCCTTCGATTGTAAGCACCTGCAGCTTGAAATCGCCGCTGGAATTCCGGATCGACCCTCTCACTGGCCACCCGGCGCGGAGCTTGCGGGATCCAAGCGGTCTCACACGAACTGAAGTCTGGCGCTCAGCTCGAAAATGATGAAGGAGACGCTTGCCAATGTTACCCGCTTCTCCGACATAGCACGGGGTATGCGCACTATCGCCATCGCGGGCCTCACGGAATATAAACCGATACACGCCCGGGTATGCAAGTTCAGCTAACAGACCCCGAGGAACCTGCCGACTGTTCACCCAATTCAAGAGAACCTCCGGAGAGAGCAGTTCCCGCCAACGCAGATTACAAGTCATCGGAAAGGTCCTTGTCATGGCATCCACCCCTTATAGATGGGAAATTAAAAACGACCTCCAAAACTCTGCAACCCTGCTCCCCCGTCCCAACAGACCTTGGAACAAAGCACAGATTCTATCCTGGGCTTCGTTCCATATTAGAGAAGACGAATGCCATCCTGGCGCTCGAGCCACTAGTCACCAATCAGTAGCCACTGCTCTCCAGTGCATTGCAGGGCCGGAACAGACCCCGCAGAGGTGGGAGCGGACGACGCGTGCTTTTCGGGCGACTACAGCGAGGGAGGAGGCTTCCTCCCTCAAAGAATGAAAGACCCCAAAAATGTCGAGCGAACTATTCCCACCCGCTGGAATGCACTCGAGAGCCCCTTGTCTGCTCCCCTCAAGAATGATTTATAGACAGTCGGAGCAGGCAGTTTGTGCCGAATCCCTGTCTTCGAAGAACCGGTGGTATGGACTGGGGGCCGCCCTTCAAAATAGTCCTAAACGCCCGACAATCGGAAGGTATAGGAAATCTTCCGGCAAACCCAAATGCTTGAACAGAACAAGCAACAAGAGTGCTTTGATGCGTCGATTCAGGTTGTACATTTCGACCTGATCTTCGAGGATCGACGGCTTTTTCCCCTCGTAATGGGTCAGGTAGTTCCTGATGTTCACTAGCTTTCGGATAAAATTCTGAGGACCGTCGGTACCGGAGAGATTATTGAAGTGTTCGCGCCGAATGCCTTCCAGGAGTTCGTCGAGACGGCTCTTCAGCGACAGTTCGTTCCCATATTTGAGCATCGATTCCAGCTTGACAGAAAGTTTCTTGTCTATATCAGCCGGAATGGCATCGACCAGAGTCTTTCGAATTTCGGAATATTCCTGCTCGGGGAGATACTTGCCTTCATAGACCTTCCGATGAAAGCTCTCAAGCGCCTGCGCGAGCGATAGGTAGGTGCTCTGGACGTAGCGGCCGGGGTTATATACCGTGCTCAGAAGCAGGTCGTAGATAGGACGCAAGGCTGGTTCGTTCTGAAACCAGTTCTTGAACAGAGTTTCAGCGGTATTTGATTGTTGCAAGTCGTCAAGGGGTATGAGCATCTCAAATTCGTGCTTTTTCTTCGGCGGCGCAGCGCGGGGAGGAATGGCGTAGTTTGCGTATACATCAGCCCCGGCCGGCTCAGTTTGTATCGATAGACGGATACTCGTCGGCTGGACAGGGTCGTCGATCAGCAGGGAGAGAAGGTTTGCCAGGGATCGCACCGATTCAATGACAGTCTGGAGCGTGGCTGGATTATGGAACACCAGCGTGAACCGGTTATGATTCGTCAGCTTCGTTTCAACAGGACTGTGTGAGACTTCGAGATCGGTGGAAAGGCCAAGCCTCTTCAGATACGGCAACTCCGTGACCTCAAGGTTTGGACCCCGGTCCTTGGCGACCAGAAAACCGGCAATTGAATCTTCGCTGCCGGCCGACTGTCGAACCAACCGGCAGGCCGCCCACTCTTCCAGGTTCGTGAATCCGACCACGGCTTGCCGGACAACGGCGCCTGCTGGGTCCAGATGTGCTCCTACGATGACTTCATTTGCCAGTAAGTCTATTTCCCTTCCACTTGAATCCAGGTAATACGCTTTGAGAACGGTAACGGGTGAGGAATCATTGGCGCAACCGTGAATCACAGGAATCTTGACGCCGCCTACGCGATAGGCCGTACTGAGCGCTGGAGTGAGCGCGCGGTCCAGTTGCAGCTTGATTCGATCGACAGAGTATGAGAGCGTGCCATAGGCAGCGCCGTCCGAATGAGAAGGCAGCCACCAACTGCCGTTCAGAGTAAAGTTCCTGAACATTTGCTCGCCTGCGTACCGCATGTATATCTCTCCGGACTGTCCGCGCCTTTCGACGTATCGGGTTCCCTCAATCGATCTGGATTCTTAAGCGCGTATTCTTGTTTTCAGCTCAAATTCTATCCCGACAATTTCGGCTCGGGCGATTTCCGAGATTCTTGGAACCATCTTCGCCCGAAGAGCCGCCTCAAGCATCTGGCTCTCCTGCGTGGTGGACACCCATGCAGCGACCCGACATTTGCCGTGGACCCTCATCTATTCCGGCCCTCGCTTCCCGCCCCCAAGAAATTCCTGAACAAAGACGCGAACGCGGTGCACTAGACAACGTCACAGGCACTCCTTGAGTTGCTGGCGAGTTCTGGCTGGTACTGCTTTCATTGCCGTTTTTCTCGCTGCCTTTTTGGAAGCCCTCTTCACCGGCTTATTAGCTCCCTTCTTCGCAGCTTTCTTCGCAGGTTTTTCAGGTCCCTTCTTGGCCGCGACCTTATCTGCCGGCGGAGTGAGAGCTCTCTCCGGTGCATCCGATCCGGAAGATCCTTCTGACCAAGGAATGGCAAATGCAGCGGCATATGAAAGTGCTTGTCTTCGTAGATTTTGATAATCGCCTGCTTGTCCATGAAAACCACTGCCGGCAGCGACGACTCCTCGGCCGCGATTTGTGCACTCTCGGCCGAATGGGAAGCAGATAATAGCTAAAAGCCTCACGCCCATAAGAAGGGACGGCGTAAATCGACGAAATGCCTATACAGCAATATTCCACTTCGAAAGACGCGCTTGACGCGATTTCTGCCAAGCTTCGGTCGAGCCATCGTCCATTTGCAGGCGCCCAGTTCCGCCTGGCATCTGTTGAGAGCCCCGATGGTCTGTCATTCCTTACGGGGACCGCTGTATTCGCGGAAAGCGAACTTGCCAGCCGGAATGAGGCGGCCTATCAAAGCCTGCACCTCGTTGAAACATGGATCGGCGGACAGGACGCTGCCGTGGACTCGATTGCAAGAATTTTCCTCGGGCAGGAAACACTGCAAGGTCACAAGATCTCGAATACCTTCGGTCACGCAATTCTCCAACACTCCGCAGAAGGAGAGCTGGCCTCGGGATGGCCGTGCTGGGTCTTTGCCAGCAGCGTAGATTTTGCGGCCGATCATCAGCGCCTGTTTCTGCCGCCCGAACCTACCGTCAATAAAGGTCTCGAACCATTCTGTTCTCCTTCGGATGCGATTCGCAGCTGGATCTTCAATTCGCCAGGGTCAATCAACTCGATCGGCGAAATTCCGAACCAGGAACGGTTTCTCACGGTTGTCCCGGACACGCGCGCCTGCTTTGATAGCGGCAGGTGGGAGCCAGGGCGACTCACCCTTCAGTTATCGCTGAACATCGCACCCCGGGAACTTGAGCTACAGATTATCCATGTCGGCGCGTTAAAGAGATGTGCGATTCATCCCGTCGTAGAAGGGACTATGACCATTGACGTACCCGAGGACGCGCAACAGCTAATCCTCCATCTAGTCCACCAGGACGGCGATCTGATCTGTCACAAGCCGCTCTATGCCGTCTACCGCTCCTTTGGGCATTCCGGGCAACAAGTCGAAGAAGCAGATTTTGCCGGCGATTTGAGCAACGGCGAAAATGAGACCCGGGAGTTCAAGCCATTCATTGCGCCGAATCACGAGAAACAGTTAGAACTGGTCAGATCCGTCGTTGCGTTCGCCAACACCGCAGGCGGCCGATTGTTTATTGGAGTCAATGATGAGGGCACGCCGCTTGGTCTGCCGGCAGCGCAAAGAGTATTCAGACAGAATGATTCGCCGGTTGAGGCGCAACTGGCCTGGGTCAGGAAATTGATTGCCGACAACACGAAGCCGGTTCCGAATGTGGTTTATCGCATCGCGAAGGTCCGTGGCAATCCGGTCATTGTCGCCGAAGTCAGCAAGCTTTCGCGCATTTGCTCGACTCGAGAGAATCTCATCTACATAAGAAAGGGCGCCACCAACCGTCTCGCGGACCCGCTGACCGAGATTCCATCGATGCTGTCGCCAGAGAATTGGATCGAGGGGCAGAGCTACTGAGTCCCGGTCCTTTTCATCCCGGGCATCGTCGATTCCGCCAGCAATTAGGCCTTAGCTCAGAAACCCGGTTTAGAGATTTACTACCATCAGGCGCAGAGTACTGCCTGACGCTTCATGGAAAACCCCACTAGAATCGCTACAGTCACTCTTTGGGAATGGCCGCATCATGAGCATCCGCCGATCAGACATCGAAAAAGCACTGGACGAGTTCACCTCCAACTTCGAGGGGATCCGGTTTCAACGTCTCGCTGTGATGCTCGCAAAGCAGCGGTTTCCCGATCTGGTCGCAAGCGAGCCGATGCAGGATCTTGGCGCCGACGCCGTGGGCTCCGGAAAAGTTCTTATTTGCTCCTTGACAGCCGCATTGCCGAAATTGCGAAGCGATGCGGCAAAGATCCAGCAGTCATTCGAAGGGATTGCGAGACTGATATTTGCGACTCCTCGAGCGGTTTCCAACCGTCTGATGCGCGAGTGGACAAATGCAGTCAGAGAAGAATTCGGTTATGAACTGGAGCTATTGGGAAGAGAGGACATTGTAGCGTCATTGACCGACCCTTCCAACCTTGCACTCTGTCACACTTACCTCGGTTTGCTTGGTCGAGATGAGACGCCAGTAAATGAGCTGACGAGCGCGATTCACCGGGCAGCGTGCGATTTGGCGGAAGGATGGTCGGCTCCCCTTCCCGGTATGCCGCTGATCGAACTACGCTCGACGAGGATCGGCAAAGAAAACCGGGAACGGGAGATATTCGGACTAGCGGGCATATCCGATTTGCTACGCCGGGGCAAACGAGTCACTCTTGAGGCCCCTCCTGGCGGAGGCAAGACTACGACGCTGATCCAGGTTGCCAGATCGCTTGGCGCCGCGGGCTGCATACCATTTCTGATCGACCTGCCTTCCTGGATCGGCTCCGGCCTTGAGCTACTCGATTACATCGCTTCCAGGCAAGCGTTTCAGGCCCGCGAACTGAGCGCAGACAAGATCGCCCGGCTCCACAACGATCTTGAATTTCAGTTTCTATTGAATGGATGGAATGAAATCGGTGATGGTGACGCTGCCAAAGCGGTGCGCTTGGTGAGAGATCTCGATCACAACTTCCCGAAAGCGGGAATCGCCGTTGCGACCAGGGCTCATTACCTGTTCCCTCCTCTGAGAGACGCGATCCGGCTCGAGATCCTGGGCGTGAGCGGAGACGCGCGAGCGCGCTACCTCGCAGAGCGTCTCGGAGAGCGCGGGCCCTTGCTCCGGTCGATGTTGGACAACAACGGAGTCTTGGATGAACTGACAAAGACGCCCTTGATTCTTTCCGAGGTGACGGCTTTGTTCGATGCCGGGATCGCAATCCCGGACACTAAAATGGGGGTTCTGGACGCGGCGGTCAGCCTTCACGAGAAAACCGAGCAACATGCCAGCTTCCTCGAAGCACCTCCCCTCTCAGGCCGTGCATCGGTTTATCTGGCGGCGCTTGCGGAAGCCATGACATGGAAGGGCGGAACATCGCTTTCGGACGACGATGCCCGTGAGGTTGCCGGCACTACGCTCGACGATCTCAAGTCGGCGAAGCAGGTCCGTGCGGATACCGAACCGTCGACCATTTTGCATACGCTCAGCGGACATCACCTTCTCGTCCCCGGCGACGACAAGCCCGTTTCCTACCGGTTTGTCCACCAACAATTCCAGGAATTTTACGTTGCCGCGACTCTGAAGCAACGGCTCCTCGCACTGGCTGAGTCGGAAGACTCGCAGCGAATCCTTTTGTTCACGAAGCGCTATGTTAACGATCTGCGCTGGGATGAACCGCTCCGAATGTTGGCGGCATTTATTGGCAAAAACCGGAACCAGGTTCCCCACCTCATTCAATCCGGTACAGCTCTGGTCGAAATGGCTCTTCGCTGCGATCTGGTCTTCGCAGCCGAGCTCGCGTATCTTTGCGGTCCGGAAGTGTGGAAGCAAGTCGGGCGGGCAGTTGCGGATCAGCTTCGTCTTCTTTACAGCTCTCCCGAGAAACATGATCGCGAACGTGCATTCGCCGGGATGCTCGCGAGCGGCTCTGCGGATTTCAGGGAAATCGTTCTCGCCGCATTGACCAGTCAGGATCAACAGGTCAGGCTGACCTCTTACCGAGGTTGGCGGGAGTTTCATCTCTCCTCGCTCGGAGAAGACTGGCGGGAAGTCGTGCGGCGCTGGACGGTTGCAGCCAGGGCAGAATTCATGTCCGAACTCATTCATTTCGGGAAAGCGGCTCGATCGCTAATTCCTTTTGCGCTGGCGGACGATTCGATCGAAGTGCGGGTGGCGGCCTTCTCGGCGTTTGCCTGGGTCGCTCCGCCTGAAGAAGTCGCCTCAAAATTAGCCGAAGTCGATGACCAGACCTTTGACGCGGTGATGTCTGACTTTCCGGCTGAATGGGTACACGCTTCCATTCGGGCTCGAGCCCTCAAAGCCTATTGGAGGTCATACAGAAAGTCCTCTGACCCGGTCCGAATGCTGAAACTTCTGATGGAGGTTACCGAGCTTGGCGCCGCTCCGATAGACGAATTGAAAGCGGCGCTAAACCAGATCGAACCTGACAAGCTTCGTGATCTTGGCCATTTCGTGATCAAGCCGGTCGTGGAGGTGATTCGCAAAACGGACGCGGCCTGGGTCAGCGAATGGATTGCACGTCATATCTTCGATCAACGCTTGAGCGCTGAAAACTGGCTGGATTATGTCTGCGACGCGCCAAGCAGCCTCAATGAAGAGTTCTTCGACAGCCTGCAGACGACGAATCGAGGATCGGCTCATTCGCCTGGCAGCGTACCGATGCTGGTGAAATTTGCAGATCCTGCTCTGGTTGAGCGCTTATTCAAAAAGCTCTGCCATTTGCGCGACGCTCTCGCGAACACCCCTTTCTTTGGGCATGAGCAGGAATTCGCAGTTGAGCGGCAGCTCGAGGGGGTCTTCTCTCAATTGCCTATGGAATTGATCATAAGAGGGATTTCGCCGCATCTCGTTGGAGAGATCAACTCCAATGAGATCGCTGTCGTCATCCGGCGGCTCAGCCGGGTTGGGCAGCATGGTCCAGATGATCTGCGCGGCAGTTTGAAAGAGGATACTCGACAATTGTTGCGAGCCTATCTCACTAGGGCAGTCTTTGTGGTTCTCGAATGGCCCGACGATTCAGGAACACATATGGCACAACTTGCATCTGCCCTGTCTCGCGTTGGCGAACCGGATGACATCGCTCTCCTCAAGAAGTTGATCAGTCGGGACATCGAGCGGATGAAGGCGCAGCGTGCGTCTTTTCCCGCTTCAAGACGCCGCGCAGCCGGAACGAGGATTGCGGAATGATGAGCTATTCGAACTGGAATGTTCGCGCTATTGCTTCTCTTGATCCGGAGGGGGCGGATCTCCTCTTGGCCGAGCTGTTGAAGGAGCCGGAGTATGCCGTCGATGCCGTTGGGACCCTTGTCAGCCTGGCTTGCAAGCTGGAGATCAGAATCGGGTTTGGCGGGAAGAGAGGCTTTGAAGGGATATGGAACGCAAGAAACGGGGGCCGGCTCTGTGAACTCAATGAGACACGCCGGAGCCGGTACGCGGCAGCAATCAAGGACGCAATCGAGGCGTTAACCGAAGAGGGGCAGCGTATCGGCCAGTCTTACGAGATGCAGTTACGAGAACTCGCGAAGGGTCTCGCAGTCATCGACGGCCTTCACAGTCAGGATATCGTTCTGGGGATCATTGTTCAGCCTGGCCGATCTCATAGCTGGCGTACAGCTGATGCGCTTGAGATGCTCGTGCTCGACGGAATCATCCTGTCTAAGGCCTGGATGTTTCAGCTTCTCGATGAAATAGTAGCCGGTCTCAGCCCGCATGGCTCCGCGGACGACGAATTCGGACCTTTGTTCAATCTGCTTCGTTTGCTCCCGTTCATCGACGAACCCTCCGCGGGTATTGAGAAGATACGAGAAGTGCTGGGGAGGCTGCGGATCAGACCATATCAAACAGGGGGAATCGCAACCGCACTGGGTCATTGCCGGTTTCCGGACGCGCTATCGTTGCTCGTTGAACTCGCAGTCGATCAGTCGCATTTACATGCAATAGAAGCGTCATGGATTAGAGCTGTCGCGCAACTTGATCATCCGGGCGCCCGGGAAGTTCTGGTGAATTTTGTGAATCCCTCTGCGACTGGCTTTCCGTTTGGATCGAGGTTGGAGAGGGAGGACATCCTTGCTGCGAGACTTCGGGAGTGTGCTGACAAACACCCGGAGATTCAGCAGCGCCTCTTCGATTTCTGTTCTGGGCAGCTTGATCCAGTGAAACGCGCTCGCCTGGCTGGAATCTTACGATTCATGGGTACTCAACAGGCAGCGCTGGCGGGATTGAGCCTGATCGATGACCACCTGATTCCCGCGATCCCTTACGAGATCGGGCAGCTGATCGAAGAAATCTTCATCGAGCATGTATCTGACGGAGACAACTCGAATTCCTACAGGCTGGTTCCACGGAGTGCAAATGAATTGAGAGCTCGATTGTTTGAGATGTCGAAATCCGATGATCGCCGAAAGAAATCGGCGTCATTGCTGCTTGGGCAGCTTGAATTGTGGCGGCTCGAACATGGATGTCTGGCGTCAACTACTCTTTCCGGTCAACGACAACCATAATTCCCGATAGTTGTTGTAACTTGGTTCTCTCCTTTCCTTGCTGAGATGGCGTTGTTGCTGGCAGGGCCGGAGCGTAGCCCCGAAG
>Ga0302319_10003912_pt1 | contig 30824 bp, 28 predicted proteins | sample Bog_T0_2_FD_203319 | JGI IMG/M metagenome (GOLD analysis project Ga0302319, IMG submission 203319) | Peat permafrost microbial communities from Stordalen Mire near Abisko, Sweden - Bog_T0_2 | ecosystem: Environmental > Terrestrial > Soil > Wetlands > Peat | place: Sweden: Abisko, Stordalen Mire... | reverse complement strand
GACGGGCGCCGTCCCCGGCGTCGGAGGAAGTGGGTCCCCACGCCGGCTAGCTCCGACCGGACGGCCCGGTGGCCTTCTTGGCCGGGGCTGACTTCTTGGCTGGGGCTGACTTCTTGGCTGGGGCTGTCCTCTTGGCCGCTGTCTTCGTGGCCGCCTTCTTCACCGGGGCGGCCTTCTGGGCCGGCGCCTTCTTGGCCGCTGACTTCTTGGCCGGCGCCTTCTGGGCCGCTGACTTCTTGGCCGCCGACTTCTTGGCTCCGTCGGCGGCGGCGTCCCCCAGGGGGGTCTTGGCCTCGAGTCTGCCGGTCCGCTTGTTCGACGGGGCGGCGGTCGCCCTCCTCCGTCGCTTGGCCGGGGCCGGTGGTGTCGCGGCCTCGGCGCCGGCGGCGCCGGTCGCACCCGAACCTTCCACCACCGCCTTGAGGGCCTGGGCCGCGCTGCCCTGGACGTCACCACTCACACTGTCAGCCAGCCGGGAGAGCATCCCGCGTGCGGTGAGGCTGCCCACACGCTGTCGGGTGGCGGTGCTCTTGGACTGGGTGATGGCCCGTCGGGCGAGTCCGAGGACCACATGGTCCGGGGTCGGCTTCTCCTCGCCGGCCATCTTGGATGCCGAGTTGACCAGCGACACGTGGGAGAAGGCCTGAGGGAAATTCCCGACCAGTCGGCCGGCCACCGCGTCGTACTCCTCGGACAGCAGCCCCAGGTCATTGCGCAGCCCGAGCAACCGGTCGAGCAGCTGGCGGGCGTCGTGGGTCCTTCCGAGCATGCCGAGGCAGTCGGCCAGCCAGAAGGAGCAGGCCAGGAACGACCCTTCTCGGCCCGACAGGCCGTCGACGTTGCCGGTGTCGTCGGTCCGGTAGCGGAGGACGAACCCGCCGTCCACCAGCTCCCGCTCGATGGCCTCGATGGTGCCCCGCACCCGTGGATCGTGGGCGGGCAGGAATCCCACCAGCGGGATCATCAGCAGGCTGGCGTCGAGCTGGTCGGACCCGTAGTACTGGGTGAATGACCCCTTCTCCACGTTGAAGCCCTCGTCGCAGACCTGGTCGTGGATCTCCTGGCGGATCTCCTTCCAGCTGTCCACCGGTCCTTCCAGTCCGAACTCCTCGGCCGTCTTGATGGCCCGGTCGATGGCCACCCAGGCCATGACCTTCGAGTGGGTGAAGTGCCGGCGTGGCCCGCGCACCTCCCAGATCCCGTCATCGGGCTCGCGCCAGCCGTCCCGCAGGAACTCCATCAGGGACAGTTGGAACTCCCACGTGGCGCTGGTACCGAGCTGGGAGGCGGACTCCGACTCCGACTCGGATTCGTAGAGCGCCGACATCACCTCGCCGTAGACGTCCAGCTGGAACTGCCCGGCGGCGGCGTTGCCGATCCGCACCGGTGCCGAGCCCTCGTAGCCGGGCAGCCAGTCGATCTCCCACTCGTCCAGGCGGCGCTCGCCACCGGCCCCGTACATGATCTGCATCTGGGAGGGGTCGCCGGCCACGGCCCGCAGCAGCCAGTCGCGCCAGGCCATGGCCTCGGTGTAGAAGCCCCCTCGCATCAGTGACTCGAGGGTCAAGGTGGCGTCGCGCAGCCAGCAGAACCGGTAGTCCCAATTGCGGTCACCCCCGAGCGCCTCCGGCAACGAGGTGGTGGCGGCGGCCACGATGCCGCCGGTCGGCTCGTAGGTCAGTGCCTTGAGCGTGATGAGGGACCGGACCACCGCCTCGCGGTAGTCGCCCTGATAGGTGCACTGGGAGGACCACTCGGTCCACCACAGCTCGGTGTCCTGGATGCCGTAGGCCGCATCGACGGGACGCGGCGGTTCCTCGTTGCCCGGGAACCAGGTCAGCGAGAACGGGATCTGCTGGCCCTCGGACACGGTGAACTGCGCCACCGTCGAGAAGTCCTGGCCGTGCACCTCGATCGGGGTCCACAGCGACAGCCCGTCCGGCCCGGCGATGGCGCACAGGGTCCCGTCGAGCCGCCGCACCCAGGGGACGATCTGCCCGTAGCCGAACCGGATGGTCAGGGTCATGTCCATGGTCACCTTGCCGCGCACGCCCTCCACCAGGCGGACCACCTCCGGGTGCTGCTGGCGGATGGGCATGCAGTCGATGACCCGCACCGTGCCCTCGTCGGTCACGAACTCGGACTCGAGCACGAGCGTGTCGCCCCGGTAGTGGCGGTGCGAGGCTCCGGTGGACCCGCGCGGGGCCAGCTTCCAGAAGCCGTGGTCGTCGGTCCCGAGCAGCTTGGTGAAGCAGGCCGCCGAGTCGAACCGGGGCAGGCACAGCCAGTCGATGGAGCCGTCCCGTCCCACCAGGGCCGCCGTGTGCAGGTCGCCGATGATGCCGTAGTCCTCGATGGGAAGGGTCATGTCCTCTGTCTAGTCGGGGCTGGACGCCAGGCGCACGGACCAGGGGCGACACCCGGGCGGGCGCTCCGGCCCGCCGGGGATCAGCCCGGCGTGCAGGCGCCGGTGCCCACGGTGGCGGTCGAGTCCTGTGCCTTGCGCACCTCGGCCAGGACGCCGGGAGAGGTGAGCGCGTACCCGATGTCGTTGTTGGTGGTCGAGCGGGAGAAGACCACACCGATCACCTCACCGTCGGGCAGCACCAGTGGTCCCCCCGAGTTGCCCGGGCGGACCACGGCCTGGACCTCGTACACGTTGCGCACGGTCAGGCCCTGTCCGTAGATGTCCCGACCCTCGGCCTCGAACTCGGCCATCACCCCGGCCGCCACGTAACGGAACGTCCCGCCACCGGGGTAGCCCAGGACCGCCCCCTGGGTGCCGCGGGCGACGGTGTCGGGGTCGAGCGCCAGCGCCGGCTCGGGCAACCCGGTCACCCGCATCACGGCCAGGTCGTAGGAGGGGTCGAACCTGATCACCTTGGTGGGGAGGGGCCCCGACGAGGTCCAGACCTCCGGGTCGGGGATGCCGGCGACCACATGGGCGTTGGTCACCACCAGCCCGGGGCCGACCACGAAGCCGGACCCCTCCTGGATCTGGCCGCAGCCGACACCGACGATCTTCACCGTGGACGGCTCGGCCCGGAGCACCGCCTGGGCCACCAGCGAGTCCGTCGGCAGGGCCACCGGTCCGGCCGAGGCCGGGGCCAGCTGGGCGAAGACGGGCGGGAACCCCTCGGAGGACAAGAAGGTCTGCACCTGACTGAAGACGGACGGGGGCGCGGGCAGGACGCTGTCCAGGGAGCGGATGATCCGCGACTGGACGATGGCGGCATTGAGGCTCACCGACGAGGTGTTGATGAGGGTGTTGGCCAGCAGCCACACCGTGAAGAGCGAGGCGATGACGGCCACCACCACGCCGAGCACCGAGTCCACCGAGCCGATCAGGCCGCGGTGCAGGCGGAGGAAGGCGAAGTTCCCCACCAGCCGACCGGTCACCCCGCACAGCACCGCCACGCCGAGCATGGTGCTCAGGGCCACCACCGCCCTCGCCGTCGAGGTATGGACGCCGTGGACGGTCACCGCAGCCAGTCGCGCCCCGAGGTACAGCCCGACCAGAAAGCCACCGAACGACAGCACCAGGACGATGGCGCCCAGCCGGAGGCCCTGGACGGCGGCGACGGCCACGACGATCAGCACCACGACATCGACCAGCGTCACCCGTCCATCCACCCCGCAGTGCCCGGTGCTCCGGAAGGTGGGATGAGGGACGCCAGCACTGAGGTCCAAACGTAGACCTCAGCGCTCGAGGCGGCCCGTCATCACCGATCGGCCGGTCCGCCCGTGGCAAGATCGTCGGCAGAATCGGACAGTTCGCCGCCTGGTCGCACCGGAGGCGACCGCACGGGAGTAGATCGGGGTGGAAGGTGAGCGATTCCTACGGCTACGCCGCCGTGCCGACCGACCGGTTCGGCCGTCCGCTGGCCGCCTGGTGGCGCCGCCTGGTCGCCATCATCCTCGACATCCTGATCCTGAGCGTCCCCAAGAGCATCCTGAGCGCCCTGTTCGTCACCGTGGGGACGAGCTTCGGCGGACTGTTCTCGTCGGGCTGGAGCGTCGGGCTGGTCGTGATCGGGATCCTGTTCGCCGGCATCGACCTGGCCTACTTCGCCTTCCTCACCGGGAGCGAGCACGGCCAGACCCTCGGCCAGATGGCCCTCAGCATCGCGGTCCGGGACCGGTCCTCCGGCGGTGCCATCGGCCCGGGACGGGGGGGCGTGCGCATCCTGGTGCTCTACCCCGGGATCCTGCTCGGCTGGCTGCCCACCATCGGCTACCTCCTCGCCATCTACACGCTGGTCGCCGCGCTGTCCCCCCTCTGGGACCGCCAGCGCCAGGGCTTCCACGACAAGGTGGCCCGCACCGACGTCATCTCGGTCCGCTGATCCCGCACCCCGGCCCACCTCGGTGACCGCCCCCCTCCCCACTCGCCCGTCCCCGCGCCGGATGGCGCCCCGTCGGGCCCTGCTGGCGGTGATCCTGGCCGCCACCGTGGGGTCGGCCGCCGCGTGCAGCCAGACCACCCCGTCGGCCGGCTCGGGCACGGCGTCGACCATCGCCGGCGGCACGTCGTGGCTGGGTGCCTTCGTCACCGAGCGCCTGCCCCAACCGGTCAACACCCTCACCGACGTCAGCTGCGTGACCGCCCTGCGGTGCTGGGCGGTGGGCTCGACCGTCGGCGGTGCCGGTGCGCCCAACGGTGCCGTGGTCATCGCCACCGCCAACGGGGGGGTGTCCTGGACCAACCAGGTCATCCCCCCCGAGGCCGGCTACCTGTCCCACATCGACTGCCTGTCCCGGCGCCTGTGCGCCGCCGTCGGCCAGGAGAACCAGGCGACCGGCGCCCAGGCCGTGGCCCTCGGGACCGACGACGGTGGGGTCACCTGGACACTGGAGTCGGTGCCGTCCACGGTCCTCGATATCACCGCGCTCGACTGCCGCGCCGGCGGGAGCTGCCTGGCCGTCGGGACCGTCCCCGGGGGGACCGTGGCACTCGGCGCGCCGTCGGCGGCGTCGGGCTGGACCGTGCTCGGTCCCCTGCCGGCGGGGATCACCGGGGCCACCGCCGTCTCCTGCACCAGCAGCGACGACTGCTGGGTGACCGGCTACCGCCAGACGGGGAGTGACGCCGTCGCCGGGGCGGTGGCGCTGACCACCGACGGGGGGACGGCCTGGGCCCCCGTGTCCACTCCGGCCGGGCTCGGATTCCTCGACGACGTCTCCTGCCGGGTCGGGCCGACCACCGCCGCCGGTGCCCTCCCCACGACCACGGTGGTGCCGGTGCCCACCACCACGACCGCACCACCGGCGGCCCCCGGGGCGACCACGTCCACCACCGCGCCCCCCACCACGACCACCACGCCTCCCCCGACCACGACCACTCCGCCCGTCGTCGGGGTGGCGGGGGCTGCCTGCGTGGTGGTGGGCACGACGGCCACCACGCTCAACGGGACCCGATCCGGACGCGGCCTGCTGCTCGACACCGGCAACGGTGGCGCCTCGTGGGACAGCCCGACGCTCCCCTCCGGGGTGGCCGGCCTGTCCGGCGTCTCGTGCACCGCGGCCGGGTCCTGTGTCGCGGTCGGCACCACCCCGGCATCGGCGGCCGCCGCCGGTGTCATCGTCCTCAGCCGCTCCACCGCCGCTCCGTGGCAGCGGCCGGCCCTGGTTCCGTCCCCGCAGTCGCTCACCGCGGTGAGCTGCGTGTCGTCCTCCTCCTGCCTCGTGGTGGGCGAGTCGATCACCGAGCACCTGGCGGGCGGGTGACCCGGGCCGGCCCGGCCATCCCCCGGGCCGGTGGACGGTGCCCGGTAACCTCACTCCCTATGGACGGGGACCGCGGAAGGACCGGGCCGTGCCCGGCCGCCTCGGTCGCCCTGTCACACCGCCTCCGTAGGATGCGCCCCGTGCGCCGATCGACGACCCGTCCCGAGGACCGCAGCCGTCCCGACCGCGGCAGCCGTGCCCCCCGTACGGGTGCGCGATGAGCACCGTCGAGCCCCTCCGGCCCGCCCCGAGGCGGCGGCCCACCTCGACCTCGGCCTTCGGCGTCGGCCGCCGCGAGGCCCACGACTCCTCGCCGTTCTACGCCCGGTTCACCCCCCCGCTCCTGTCCGACGACGACCGCGTCCACGCCCCCTCGTGCGTCGACCGGCTCTGGACAGGGGATGCCCGGCACATGGACCGGCACGGGGACGTCGCCGACGGATCGGTGGCACTGGTCGTGACCTCACCTCCCTACTTCGCCGGCAAGGAGTACGAGGCCGCCCTCGGGGTCGGTCACGTCCCGGCCGACTACCACGCCTACCTCGGCATGCTCGACGCCGTCTTCGCGCAGTGCTTCGCCAAGCTCGAGCCCGGGGGCCGGATCGCCGTCAACGTGGCCAACCTCGGGCGCAAGCCCTACCGCTCGCTGTCGAGGGACGTCATCGACCTCCTGGAGGGACAGGGGTACCTGCTGCGGGGCGAGATCATCTGGCAGAAGAGCCATGCCGCCGGAGGCTCGTGCGCCTGGGGCACCTACCAGCGGCCGGGCAACCCGGTCCTGCGCGACGTCTCGGAGCGGATCGTGGTGGCGTCCAAGGGTCGCTTCGACCGGGCCGTCCCACCCGGCCGGCGCCAGGCCGAGGGGCTCCCGTCCGAGGGCACCATCTCCATGGACGAGTTCGTGGACGCCACCACCGACATCTGGGACATCCCCACCGAGTCGGCCACCCGGGTCGGCCACCCGGCGCCGTTCCCCGTCGAGCTGCCCCGGCGGCTCATCGAGCTCTACACCTACCGCGGCGACCTGGTCCTCGACCCGTTCATGGGCTCGGGATCGACCGCGGTGGCCGCGATCCGCACCGAGCGTCACTACGTCGGCTTCGACACCGACGAGGCCTACGTGGCCCTGGCCGAGCGTCGGGTGGCCGAGGAGCGGGCCCAGGCGCCGGGGCCGTCCGACCCGGCCCGACGGGTGACCGTGCCCCCGGGGCGGCCCGAGTCGCCCCCGGTCACCGCCGAGGACGAGGTGCGCCTGGGCCAGAAGGCGCGTGAGCTGGCCTACCAGGCCCTGTCGGACAGCGGGTTCGTGTCCATCGAGCGCAACGTGGCCTACGGCGACCTCGGGGTCGGCGTCGACTTCCGGGCCCGCGACGCCACCGGCGCCCTGTGGCTGTTCGACCTGGCCGGGGCGTACTCGGCCACCCGGCCGGGCCTGCGGCGTCCCGACGTCCTGCTGCGGGCCCTGGGCACGGCCAGCGTCCTGCACCGGGCCCGTGGTCGGGACGGTGGCCGCGGCGATCTCGGGCCCCTGGTCCTGCTCTCCACCGAGGTCCCGGCCGAGCGCACGGCGGCGGGCAAGGCACTGGCCACCGTCCAGGGGAGCGATCCGTCCGACCCGGTCCACGATGTGATCGAGCTCCTCGACCCCGCGGGCATGGAGCGGCTGGCGGCCTACGGCGCGGGCGGTCTCCCGAACGGATGAGCCGGGCGGTCGGCGGGCGCGGGGCCCGATGAGCCGCGCCTCGGGGGATCCGGCAACCGGTGCCTGACGAGCGCACCACCGTCACCGAGCTGGGCACCGCGTTGGGCACCCTGCCCTTCGACGACCCGACCGCCGCCATGGCCCGGCGGCCGGACCAGGTCAGGATCGACGACCAGGCCTGGGACCGGCTGGACGACATCGTGCGCTCCCGCCGCTACGCCGCCGAGCTGGCCACGGCCTTCGCCAACGGTCGGGCGCTGCTGACGGCAGAGGACGGCCTGCGCGGCCGGACGCCGCTGACCGTCGAATGGACCGGCGGCCGACGGCCGCCCGGGGACGAGGTGGCTCCCATCGACCTGCGCATCGACCACGTCTACCTGGTCAGCTGCAAGTACGAGTCCGACATCCTGGCCAACGCCTCGCCGGGCCGGGTCTTCGACGGGCTGCTCTCGACCACCGGGACCTGGGAGCGGGGCGACTGGTACACATCGGTGGCACCCGAGGAGCTGGTGACGCTGTACCGGGCCTGCGTGGCGGCGGGGCGGCTCGAGGGGTTCCCTCCGACCCCGGCCGAGTGCACCCGGGACCAGCTCACCCGGCTCCGCCGGTCCCTCGGGGGGCGCACCTATCCCGACGCCACCACGCAGGAGGCCTACCGCCGCCTGTGCCAGGCGGTCAGCGAGGCATCGGCGCAGCGGTGGTCGGCCCGCCTCGACTCGGCCGACGTCTCACCCGAGGCCATGGTGTGGAGGCTGCTGCGCATCGGCAGCGCGCCCTACTTCGTGCTCGGCGTGGACCGTCGGACCGGGGCCCCGGCCCGCTACCGGATCGCCAGCCCCTGTGACTGGCGCGACGAGTACGAGCTCCTGGGGTTCACCGTCACCGCCAGCCCGGCCGGGCAGCCCCGAGTCGACTGGGCGTGCACCTACCGCTCCCGCCGCGACGACCGGACGGGCTCGGTCACCGGCCACGTCGAGGTCCGGTGGAGTCACGGGCGGTTCGCCCAGCCCCCCGAGGCCAAGGTGTACCTGGACACGCCGATGGCCACCCTCCCCGGCTACCACCGCCTGGACCCGGGGCCGGAGCCCCAACTCACCCTGTTCGCCCGGGACGACGGCGATGGGTGACCCGGGCGCCGGCGGCGACCCACCGACATCCTGGGACGGCGAGCGTTACCAGCGGCGCTTCGACGCCCTGGCCCGGTCGGGCACCGACGTGCACGGCGAGGCGGAGTTCGTGGCCCGCCTGGGACCGGGGTCGGTCCTCGACGCCGGATGCGGCACGGGCCGGGTGGCCCGGGAGCTGGCCCGCCGCGGCATCGCGACGGTGGGCATCGATTGGGACGGCTCCATGATCACCACGGCCCGGCGTCTCGGCCCCGAGCTGGAGTGGGTGGAGGACGACGTGGCCCGGGTGGACCTGGGGCGGCGGTTCGACGTGGTGGTGATGGCCGGCAACGTCCCTTTGTTCACACCGGACGCCGAACGGGCCGCACTGGTGGCGGGGTGCGCCCGCCACCTGGCCCCGGGCGGCAGCCTGGTGGCCGGCTTCCAACTGGGCCGCGGCTACCCCCTCGACCGGTACCACGAACACTGCCTCCGGGCCGGCCTCGAAGTCACCGATCGCTACGCCACCTGGTCAGGCCGACCCTTCGCCCCGGGCGGCGACTACGCGGTGTCGGTCCACGCCTGGGCCGACCGGTCGTGAGCGGTCCCCGGGGCGGGATCTGCGATCATGGGTGCCACCGCGAAAGGACATCATGCGAAACCCCATGTTCGTCTACGACGAGCACCTCACCAGCCTGATCCTGGACTACTGCCGGTGGCGGCTGGCCCTCGACCCGGTCCCCCTGGACTTCGGCGGCGCCCAGGCGGCATCGCTCGAGGCCAGCCTCAAGGGTGTGATCAACCCGGCGGGCACCGACGCCCACCGGGTCATGGAGCTCTTCGACAACGAGCTGGCCACCGCGGTGGTGTCCTGCGACAGCCCGAGGTTCCTCTCCTTCATCCCCGCCGCCCCCACCAAGGCCGCGCTGCTCTTCGACATGGTGGTGGCGTGCTCGTCGCTCCAGGGCACCTCGTGGATGGAGGCGGCCGGGGCCGTCGCCGCCGAGAATCAGGCGCTCCGGGTCCTGGCCGACCTGGCCGGCCTGCCCGACGGGGCCGGGGGGGCGTTCGTGTCCGGCGGTTCGGCCGGCAACCTCTCCGCCCTGATGGTGGCCCGCGACACCGCACCCCACCGGATGGGGGACCGGGCCCCGGACCGGCCACTGGTCGCCATCAGTGAGGAGGCCCACTCCTCGGTGGGCAAGGCCCTCCACGTGCTGGGGGTCGAACCGCTGCTGGTCGCCTGCGAGGACCACCGCCTGACCGGTCCGGCCCTCCGTGCGGCTCTGGCCGACAGCCCCCGACGGGACGACGTGATCGCCGTGGTCGCCACCGGTGGCACCACCAATGCCGGGATCATCGACGACCTGGCCGGCCTGGGGGCGATCGCCCGCGAGCGGTCGCTCTGGTTCCACGTCGACGGGGCCTACGGCTGCGCCGCCCTGTTCGCCCCCTCCATCCGGGCCCGCTTCGACGGCATCGAGCTGGTCGACTCCTTCGTGGTCGACCCCCACAAGTGGCTCTTCGCCCCGTTCGACTGTGCCGCCCTCATCTACCGGGAGCCCCATCTGGCCAAGGCCGTCCACACCCAGGACGCCTCGTACCTCGACGTGCTCCACCGTGACGCGCCCGAGGAGTGGAACCCCAGCGACTACGCCTACCACCTGACCCGGCGGGCCCGCGGGCTCCCGCTGTGGTTCTCCCTGGCCGTCAACGGGACCGACGCCTACCGCGACGCCATCGAGACCGTGCTGTCGGTGACCCAGCGGGCCGCGGACCTGGTCGAGCGACTGCCCCACCTCGAGCTGGTCCGGCGACCGGAGCTGTCGGTGGTGCTGTTCCGGCGGACCGGGTGGGACCGCCACCACTACGAGCAGTGGTCCGACCAACTGCTGAAGGACCAGATCGGCTTCGTGGTCCCGACCACCTGGGAGGGCGAGCCGGTGGGACGACTGGCCCTGCTCCACCCCGACACCACCGTCGAGATGATCGAGGAGATCCTGGCCACGATGGCCTGAGCCCGGCCGGCCGGAGCGCCCGCGGTCCGGAGCGGTGCGCCGGGGGCGTGCCACACTGTCGCGGCACGGTCAGTCGAGACGACGGGGAGTGGAGCATGCCATCTGAAGTCCGGGGTGTTGTGGCCATGGCCGAGGGGGAGCCGGTCTCGGCGGTGACCATCGTGGTGCCCGACCCGGGGCCGGGCGAGGCGGTGGTGCGGGTGCAGGCCTGCGGGGTCTGCCACACCGACCTGCACTACCGCGAAGGTGGGATCAACGACGAGTTCCCCTTCCTGCTCGGCCACGAGGCGGCCGGTCGGGTGGAGGCGGTCGGGGAGGACGTCACCTCGGTCGCTCCGGGGGACTTCGTCGTCCTCAATTGGCGCGCCGTCTGCGGCGAGTGCCGGTCGTGCCGACGGGGCCGCCCGTGGTACTGCTTCAGCACCCACAACGCCACCCAGAAGATGACCCTCCCCGACGGGACCCCGCTGTCACCGGCCCTCGGCATCGGGGCCTTCGCCGAGAAGACCCTGGTGGCCGCCGGCCAGTGCACCAAGGTGGACGATCGGGCCCGACCCGAGGCCGTCGGGCTCCTGGGGTGCGGCGTGATGGCCGGCCTCGGCTCGGCCATGCTCACCGGCGAGGTGGGACCGGGGGACTCGGTGGCCGTCTTCGGGTGTGGTGGCGTCGGGTGCGCGGCGGTGGCCGGCGCCCGTCTGGCCGGCGCGGCCCGGATCATCGCCATCGACCTGGATCCGGGCAAGCTCGAGCAGGCCCGAGCCTTCGGGGCCACCGATACCGTCGACGCCTCGACGGCCGACGTGGTGGAGGCGGTCCGGGAGCTGACCGACGGCAACGGTGCCGACGTGTGTATCGAGGCGGTCGGCAACCCCACCGTGCTCGAGCAGGCCTTCTACGCCCGCGACCTGGCCGGCACCCTGGTCCAGGTGGGCGTGCCGACGCCGGACATGCGCATCGACCTGCCCATGATCGACTTCTTCGGGCGCGGCGGACGTCTCCGGCCCAGCTGGTACGGGGACTGCCTGCCGTCCCGGGACTTCCCTGTGCTGGTCGACCTGTATCTGCAGGGTCGGCTCGACCTCGACCGCTTCGTCAGCGAGACCATCGGGCTCGACGACGTGGAGGAGGCCTTCCACCGGATGGAACGGGGCGAGGTGCTCCGGTCGGTGGTGGTGCTGTGACCATGGGGGGTCGATGATCGAGCGGGTGGTCACCTCGGGGGTCTTCTCCCTCGACGGCCAGGACTTCGACGTGGAGAACAACATCTGGATCGTGGGGGACGACCGCTCGGTGGTGGTGATCGACGCGGCCCACGACCACCGACCCATCACCGCGGCGGTCGGGGACCGGGACACCGTGGCCATCATCGCCACCCACGGCCACAACGACCACATCAACGCGGCCGTCGCCCTGGCCGACGCCCTGGACGCCCCGGTCTGGCTCCACCCCGACGACCTGATGCTCTGGCACGCCGTCTACCCCGACCGCCCGCCCGACGGGGCCCTGGCCGACGGGATGCGTGTGGCGGCGGGGCCGACCACACTCGAGGTCATCCACACGCCCGGCCATTCGCCGGGAGGCTGCTGCCTGCACGACAGCCACGGCGGCGTGCTCTTCTCGGGCGACACGCTGTTCCACGGGGGCCCCGGGGCGACCGGCCGCAGCTATTCGGACTTCGACACCATCATCGCCTCCATCCGGGACCGGCTCCTCCCCCTGCCCGACGCCACCCGGGTCCTGACCGGACACGGCGACGAGACCACCATCGGGGACGAGGCGCCCCACCTCGGCGAATGGGTGCGCGCCCACGGCTGATGGGGGGAGCCGACCGGTCCTTGAGCGGGCCGGCACGGTCCGCTAACTTCAGCCTGCTGCCAAAGGGCAGCATCCCGAGCGGCGGTCGCCGAGGCGCGGCCGATGAGACGAGGTCGCGCAGTGGCCGACACCCAGCTGACCACCGGATCCGACACATCCATCGCCGGCGACGGGCTGACCCGGGACATCGGGTTCTTCGGCCTCCTGTTGACGTCGGAGGGGTCGATCATCGGGTCGGGCTGGCTGTTCGGGGCGCTGGCCTGCTCCCTGATCGGCGGACCGGCGGCCATCATCGCCTGGCTGATCGGCTCGGTGGCGGTGATCCTCCTGGCCCTGGTCCACGCCGAGCTGGGCGGTATGTTCCCGGTCAGCGGCGGCACCACCCGCTTCCCGTACTACGCCTTCGGCGGCCTGGCCGGAGCCTCCTTCGGATGGTTCTCCTGGCTGCAGGCCGTGGGCACCGCGCCCATCGAGGTGGAGGCGGCCATCACCTACACCGGCAACTACTGGCACGGCCTGACCACCGTGTCGGGAGGGGTGCCCGTCCTCACCGGCCTGGGCTACCTGGTGGCCACGGTCATGATGGCCCTGTTCGTCGTGGCCAACCTCTTCGGGGTGCGCTACCTGGTGCGGGCCAACAGCGCCATCACCACATGGAAGGTCATCGTCCCGGTGCTGACCATCCTGGTCCTGTTCTTCACCCGGTTCGACACCTCCAACTTCACCAGCCACGGCTTCGCACCCTTCGGGCTCCACGGCATCCTCAATGCCGTCAGCGACGGCGGGGCCGTCTTCGCCCTGGTCGGCTTCGAGCAGGCGGTGCAGCTGGGCGGTGAGAGCCGGAACCCCCAACGGGACATGCCGCGGGCGGTGATCTTCTCCATGCTGATCGGCGCCACCATCTACATCCTCTTGCAGGTGGTGTTCATCGGTGCCCTCCCCCAGCACGCCCTGGCCCACGGCTGGGCCAACCTCACCTTCACCGGCATCTTCGGACCGTTCGCCGGACTGGCCAAGGGCCTGGGGCTGGCCTGGCTGGCCTACATCCTCTACGCCGACGCCATCATCGCCCCGACGGGATCGGGCCTCATCTACACCACCACCACCAGTCGGATCACCTTCGGGATGAGCAAGAACGGCCATGTGCCGTCGATCTTCGAGAAGACCACCACGAAGGCCAACGTCCCGGTGTTCGGGCTGATCTTCACCTTCTTGATGGGGCTGCTCCTCTTCCTCCCCTTCCCGGGCTGGCAGAAGCTGGTCGGCTTCATCACATCGGCCACCGTCCTCATGTATGCCGGTGCCCCGCTGGCCCTGGGCGCCCTGCGGTTGCAGAAGCCCGATGCCGAGCGCCCCTACCGCCTCCCCTGGGCGGCGGTCCTGTGCCCGGCCTCGTTCATCTCGGCCAGCCTGATCATCTACTGGAGCGGCTGGGAGGTGGTGTGGAAGCTGATGGTGGCCGTCGTCCTGGGCTACGTGCTGATGGGCATCTCGCGGATCACCCACGCCAATCCGGTCCACTCCCCCCTCGACTGGTCGGCGGCCATCTGGCTGTGGCCCTACCTGGGTGGGCTGACCCTCATCTCCTACCTCGGGCAGTTCCAGGGGGGGCGGATGCACATCCCCTTCTACTGGGACATGGTGGTGGTGGCGGCCTGGAGCCTGGTCGTCTACTACACGGCCATCCGCCTCCGGTTGCCCGAGTCCAAGGTCGACGAGTACGCCCAGGGCGTCTACGGGTTCGAGAGCTGATCCCCGGCCCCGGGCCCGCAGCCGGGGCCGGAGGGGTGGAGCCCTTCGGGCGCACCGGGTCAGGTGTAGCCCTGCATGATGTGCTCGACCCACCACGCCGGTGCGGCGTTCATCAGGGTCTGGAGGTCCCAGTAGTCCCACCACCGGACGATGGACCCCTGACGGAGCTCCTGGACCGACACGAACGGCAGGGTGACCACCTCACCGGTGTGCCAGTGCCAGGTCTCGGCATGCTCGGTGACCACCGTGTCCCCCTCGGCCACCACCAGGCGCAGCTCGTGCTCGTACCCGGAGATGCGCTCCAGGCCGAGGCGCAGCCGTGCCACGATCTGGGCCGGTCCCCGGGCCACGTCGTCGTCGGGGGACGGCACGTCGGTGTACTCGCTGTCCTCGGCGAAGAACGCCCCGATGGCGTCCCAGTCACGCGCGTACAAGGTGTCCCAGAACGCTGCGACCCGCCGTTTGTTGTCGTCACTGCCCACGGTGGCACTCCTCTCGAAGGTCGGGGCCTGTGCTCCGGCCACCGGCGAACGTATCCGACGGCGGCACGGGGCGCTCGCTCCGCCGGCCCGTGCCCCCCGCCGGGCTTCGGGACCCCGGCGGGCCGGCGGGCGGTAGCGTGAGGTCCCGGTTCGTCCGACAAGGACAAGGGGGTGGGCATGGCCCAGGCAGCCAGGGAACCGTCGGGCGCGGCACCGGAGGGGTCGGGTCACCGGCCATGATCGACGACGTGCTGGTGGCCACGGTCGGTGCCGACCACGTCGACCTGGGCGAGCGGGTGCACGACGACGACGCCCACGACGAGGCGCTCGGCGAGCTGCCCGTCCGGCCCCGGGCCGTGGTGCGGCCGGGGACCACCGACGAGGTGGCGGCCATCGTCAGGGCGGCCGGGGCCGAGGGGATTCCGCTCACCGCGCGCGGATCGGGCACCGGGCTGTCCGGGGGCTGCCGGCCGGTCGAGGGCGGCGTGGTGGTGTCCTTCGAGCGGATGCACCGCATCCTCGAGATCGACACGGCCAACCACGTGGCCGTGGTCCAGCCCGGGGTCACCCTGGCCGGACTGGACGCGGCCCTCGTCCCCCACGGGCTGATCTACCCGGTGTTCCCCGGCGAGCAGTCGGCCAGCCTCGGTGGCAACGTCGCCACCAACGCCGGCGGGATGCGGGCCGTCAAGTACGGCGTGACCCGCCACCACGTCCTGGGCCTCGAGGTGGTGCTCGGCACCGGCGAGGTCATCCGCACCGGCGGCCGGTTCGTGAAGTCGTCGAGCGGCTACGACCTGACCCAGCTCATCGTGGGGTCCGAGGGCACCCTGGCCCTGGTGACCGAGGTCACCCTCCGCCTCCACCCCCGGCCCGAGCACCACACCACCCTTCTGGCCCCGTTCGCCACCATCGACCGTATCGCCCAGGCCGTGCCGCCCATCGTCGCCAGCGGGGTGGGGCCGCTCCTCGTCGAGTACATCGACCTCATCACCATGTCGGCCATCACCACCAACGCCGGCATCGACCTCGGGGTGCCCGAGCCCATCCGCGACCAGGCCCTGGCCTACCTGGTCATCGTGCTGGAGGACCACCACGCCGAACGGCTGGACGAGGATGTGCAGTCACTGGCCGAACGGGTGGCCGGCCTCGGCGCGCTCGACGTCTACGTGCTGCCGGACCAGGCCGGCACCCAGCTGATCCAGGCCCGCGAGCGTGCCTTCTGGGCGTCGAAGGCCAACGGGGCCGACGACCTGGTGGACGTGGTGGTGCCGCGTGCCTCCATCCCCTCCTACCTCGACTCGGTGAGCCGGCTGGCCGGGGCGACGGGCTCGCTGGTGGTCGGGTGCGGTCACGCCGGCGACGGCAACGTCCACCTGTCGGTGTGGCAGTCCGACCCCGGCGTCCGCCATCAGCTGCTCCTCGACATCATCACCACCGGGCTGTCGCTGGGTGGCGCCATCTCGGGCGAGCACGGGATCGGCACCATGAAGCAGCCGTTCCTGGCCGAGTTGGAGGACCCGGTCAAGGTCGAGCTGATGCGCCGGATCAAGGCGGCCTTCGATCCGCTGGGGATCCTCAACCCGGGCACCATCTTCGATCCGTCCCCCCTCGGGGCGGTGACCCGGTGAACGGAGCCGAGGGGCTGATCCGCACCCTGGTGGGCCACGGGGTGGACACCTGCTTCATGAACCCGGGCACCTCGGAGATGCACTTCGTGGCGGCCCTCGACGAGGTCCCGGCCATGCACAGCGTCCTGGCCCTCTTCGAAGGGGTGGCCACGGGGGCTGCCGACGGGTACGCCCGGATGGCCGGCCGGCCGGCCGCCGCCCTCCTGCACCTCGGTCCGGGCCTGGGCAACGGGCTGGCCAACCTCCACAACGCCCGGCGGGCGCGCAGCCCGGTGCTCACCATCGTGGGGGACCACGCCCTCAGCCACCGGCCCTACGACGCGCAGCTCCAGTCGGACATCGAGACCGTGGCCCGCAACGTGTCCTCGGTGTTCGTCCGCACCTCGGAGTCGACCGCCGATCTGGCCGTCGACGCAGTGGCGGCCCTGCGCGCGGCCCTCGGCCCCCCGGGCACCGTGGCCACCCTCATCGTCCCGGCCGACGTGTCCTGGACCGGGGGCGGTTCGGTCGCCACCGACGGCCCACCCCGGGGTCGGCCCGCGCCCACCGGTGCACCACCTGACGGCCCGGTGCTGGCCCGGGCGGCCGAAGCCCTGCGCTCGGGCCGGCCGGCCGCGGTCATGATCGGCGGCCGGGCCTGCCTGGGGCCCACCCTGGTGACAGCAGCCGACATCGCCGCGTCCACCGGGGCGTCGTTCCTGTGCGAGACGTTCCCGGCCCGCCTGGAGCGCGGCGCCGGCCGACCCCCGGTGGACCGGTTGGCCTATCTGGCCGAGTTCGCCGCCATGCAGCTGGAGGGCCTCTCGCACCTGGTGCTGATCGACGCGGCCTCGCCCGTCTCGTTCTTCGCGTACCCGGGCCGGCCGAGCGACCTGGTCCCCGAGGGGTGCACCGTCCACCAGCTGGCCGGGCCGGGCGACGACGTCGCTTCCGCAGTGGCCGAGTTGGCCTCGCTCGTCGGGGCGTCACCGGGGTCGGCGACACCGGCCGGTGCGGCACCGCCCGGGCTGCCCACCGGGCCACTCACCGCCCAGGCGGTCTGCCAGGCCCTCGGGGCGCTCCTGCCCGAGGGGGCCGTGGTGTCGGACGAAGGGAACACCTCGGGGCTCTTCGCTCCGGGCGCCACCGCCGGAAGCCCTCCGCACGACTGGCTCTGCCTCACCGGGGGCGCCATCGGCCAGGGCCTGCCCGTGGCTGTCGGTGCCGCCGTGGCCGCGCCGAAACGACGAGTGGTGGCGCTGGAGGCCGACGGCAGCGCGCTCTACACCCTGCAGTCCTGGTGGACAATGGCCCGGGAGGGTCTCAACGTCACCACGATCCTGCTCAACAACCACTCCTATGCCGTGCTCAACATGGAGCTGGACCGTGTCGGGGTGGAACAGCCCGGTCCCCTGGCCCGACGGATGCTCGACCTGGGCGACCCGTCGATCGATTTCGTGCACCTGGCCCGGGGCCTCGGCCTGCACGCCACGCGGGCCGAGTCGGCCGAGGAGTTCTCCGACCAGTTGGCCCGGGCCCTCGCCACGCCGGGCCCGAGCGTGGTGGAGGCGATCATCCCGTCGCTGCTGTAGCGCCGGCCACTGCCTGCCACCGCCGGTGCGCCGGGCGATGCGCCGGGAGGCGATCGGCCGGACGGGCCGCGCCGGGCCGGCCGCCCTTTGGCCCGGCGGAGGTGTCAACCGCTACCATCGCCGGAGCATGAGCAAGACGGCGTCCCAGACGGAGCAGCGCCAGAGCGGGTCGGGGCCGGGCGGGACCGTCCCTGCCCACGGCGCGGGCGACGGGACCGTCCCCACGGTCGTCTCGAAGTCCGCCTACGAAAAGGAGCTGGCCCGGCTCCAGACCGAGCTGGTCCGCATGCAGGAGTGGATCGTCCACGAGGGCCTGCGGGTGCTGGTCATCTTCGAGGGCCGGGACACCGCCGGCAAGGGGGGGACGATCAAGCGGATCACCGAGCGGCTCAACGCCCGGCACTGCCGGGTCGTGGCGCTCGGCACGCCGACGGAGCGTGAGCGGTCCCAGTGGTACTTCCAGCGCTACATCGCCCACCTGCCCGCCGCCGGCGAGATCGTCCTGTTCGACCGCAGCTGGTACAACCGGGCCGGGGTCGAGCGGGTGATGTCGTTCTGCACCGAGGAGGAGCACAACGAGTTCTTCCGGACCTGCCCCCAGATCGAGCGGGCCCTGGTGCGATCGGGGATCATCGTCATCAAGTACTGGCTCTCGCTGAGCGACGAGGAGCAGGAGCGCCGGTTCACCGAGCGGATCAACAACCCCGGCAAGCGGTGGAAGCTCAGTCCCATGGATCTGGAGGCGCGGGCGCGCTGGGTCGACTACGCCGAGGCCAAGGACGAGATGTTCGCCTACACCGACATCAAGGAGGCGCCGTGGTACGTGGTCGATGCCGACGACAAGAAGGCGGCGCGCCTCAACATCATCAGCCACCTGCTCCACATCGTCCCCTACGACGCCGTGCCCCACGAGGAGGTGGCCCTGCCGCCCCGCCAGCAGCGGGCCTACGAGCGGCCGCCCATCGACAGCCAGACGTGGGTGCCGCAGCGCTACGTGGTCCACTGACCGTGGAGCCGACCGCCACCGGCTCCCGGGACTAGGCGGCACCGTGCGCAAGTACATCATCATGGGGGTCCAGGGGAGCGGCAAGGGGACCCAGGCCAAGCTGCTGGCCGAGGATCTCGAGCTCGAGCACGTGAGTGTGGGCGACATCTTCCGTTGGAACGTCCAGCACCACACCAAGCTGGGCGCCCAGGTCAAGCGCATCATGTCCAGCGGCAACCTCGTCGACGACGACCTGGTGGAGGCGGTCGTGGAGGCGCGGCTGGCCGAGCACAACTGGAACTTCGGCTTCATCATCGACGGCTTCCCCCGCAACGCCCGCCAGGCCGAGTTCTTCCTCGAGAGCTACGACATCGACGGCGTGATCAACCTCCACCTGCCCGACGAGGAGGTGCGCCGCCGGGTGCTGGCCCGCCGGCTGTGCTCGCGCTGCGGACTGGACTACAACCTGATCGCCGACCGGCCTGTGCAGGAGGGCCTGTGCGATGTGTGCGGGGGAACCCTCGTCACCCGCGAGGACGACAACCCCGAGGCCCTGTCGGTCCGGCTGGCCCAGTACCACGAGGAGACCAAGCCCCTCATCGAGATCTTCGAGCGCAAGGAGTTCGTGGCCACCTTCGACGCCACCGGGACCATCGAGGAGGTGCAGGCTGCCATCCGCCAACGGTTCTTCCTCCCGCCCCTGTCCGGGGGGACGTAGGCCGCCTACTGCTGGGCCGACCCCCGCTCGATGATGCCGCTGCGGCGGGCGGCCAGCGCCTCGGCGTCGAAATGACCGCGCATCCACCGACGCGACCACCGGGCCTCGTCCGCCCCGGCCTCGTCGTCGTACCGGAAGGCCAGTGCGGCGTACATGGACCGGATCTCCGAGACGGCGGCCGGGTCGATCTCCGCGACCGCCCGGGCCAGGGCCAACGCCCGTCCGAGCAACGACGCGTGGGGCACCACCTCGTTGACCAGTCCCCAGGCGCCGGCCCGCCCGGCGTCCACGAAGTCGCCGGTCAGCGACATCTGCCTGGCCCGGTTGATCCCGATCAGCTGGGGCAGCCGTATGGTCAGGCCGCCGGCGGGCATGACGCCCACCCGTGCATGGGTGTCGGCGAAGGTGGCCCGCTCCGAGGCGATGAGGAAGTCACACCCGAGGGCCAGCTCCAGTCCCCCGGTGACCGCCGGCCCGTTGACCGCCCCGATGAGGGGCTTGTCCGGTCGCGGGAAGCCGACGGGCCGGTGCTCACCCCGGGACGCGTCCGGGTCGGCGACCTGGTCGTAGGTCCGGGCCAGGTCGGTGAGGTCCAGACCGGCGCAGAAGGCGGGGTCCCGGCCTGTGAGCACCACCACCCGCACCGCGTCATCGGCGTCGAAGCCGGCGTAGGCCTCGGACATCGAGCGCACCATGGCCCCGGTCAGGGCGTTGCGGGCCTCCGGCCGGTCCAGGATCACGACGGCCACCGGTCCGTCCGTCTCGGTGGTGATCACGACCACCTCTCTAGCACGGGCCGCCGCCGTGCGGCGGCGCTCCGGTGACCGCCGGTCGGGACTGGCGTCCGGTGGTCGAGTCGGCCCTCGGACCCCTCGCCGGCATCCGGGACCTGGGGGGTGACGTGTGGACCGCGTCGAGCGGGTCCGGAGCCGTGGTGGTCAAGACCGGACCCGGGGTGTCGGACGAGGCGGACGGGCTGGCCCGGCTGGCCGCAGCGGTGGGGGCGCCGCCGGTCCCCGAGGTGCGGGTGGCCCGGCCCGGCCTCCTGGTCCTGAGCTACGTGGACCAGGCGGCCCGGACGCCGGACCACGAGACCGCCCTCGGTCGGATGCTGGGCCTCCTGCACCGGCCGCGGTGGCCGGAGTGGGGCGGGGGCTCGTCGTGGATCGGTCGCTGCCCGGTGGATGCCGCCGTCCATCCCGACGCCGCCTCCTTCTACGGCGCCCGCATCGCCGACCTGGCCGCCCGGTGCCGTCTGGAGCGGGAGGTGGAGCCGGTGGTGGCGCGGCTCGGCACGCTCCTGCCGCCCGACGGACCGTCGCTGGTGCACGGGGACCTCTGGTGGGGCAACGTGCTGTGGGGCGCCGACGGGCGGCCCTGGCTGATCGACCCGTCGGCCCACGGGGGCCACCCCGAGGAGGACCTGGCCATGCTGGCCCTGTTCGGACCGGTCCCCGAGGCCACCCACCGCGCCTACGCCGAGGCCCGTCCCCCGGCCGAGGGGTGGCGGGACCGGGTGGGGCTCTTCCAGCTGGTCCCGCTCCTCGTGCACACCGTCCTGTTCGGCTCGGCCTACCGGAGCCAGGTCCAGGCGGTGATCGCCCGGCTGGTCTGACCCGGGCACCGGCCTGTTCCCCCCTACGCTGCACCTGTGATCGTGCTGTTGACCTCGGTGGCCCGCGACCGCTTCGGTGACCAGCTCCAACGGCCCGGGGTCTCGTGGATCACCCTGGAGCCGGACGGGACCCTCCGCGATGGGGACGGAGGCCCGCTGGAGGACGGGGAGGCCCGACCCGATGTGGCCTGGGGCACCTCCGACCTGTTCCACGAGGGGGCACCGCTCGCACGGTTCTTCGGCCTGCTGACCGCCGTCCCCGGACTCCGCTGGTTCCAGTCCCCCGCTGCGGGCTACGAGGCACCGGTGTTCGCCGAGCTGGCGGCCCGGGGCGTGCGGGTGACCAACGCCCACGTGAACAGCCTGCCCATCGCCGAGTTCGTGATGCGGGCGGTGCTCGACGAGTTCCAGCGGGCCGCCGAGTGGCGACGACAGGCCGGCGAGCACACCTGGCGGATCCACGACTGGCAGGAGCTGTCCGGCACCACCTGGCTGGTAATCGGCCTGGGCGGCATCGGCTCGGCGGTGGCCGTGCGGGCCCGGGCCTTCGGGGCCCAGGTGATCGGGTCCCGCCGGACGCCGTCCCCGGACGACCCGACGGATCTGACCGTGACGCCCGACCGCCTGGACGAGGTGCTCGGCCGGGGCGACGTGATCGTGCTGGCCGCGCCGGCCACACCGGCGACCACCGACCTGGTGGACAGGGCGTTCCTCGACCGGGTGAAGCCGGGCTGCCTGCTGGTGAACGTGGCCCGGGGGAGCCTGGTCGACGACGACGCGTTGCTGGCCGCCCTCGATGCCGGACGTGTCGGCACCGCCGTGCTGGACGTGTTCCGGACCGAGCCACTGCCGGCCGGGCACCGGTACTGGTCCCACCCGTCGGTGCGGGTCACTCCCCACAACGCGGCCGGGGGGAGCGGACGCCTCCAGCGTCAGGCCGATCTCTTCGCCGCCAACCTCGACCGCTACCGGGACGGCCGGCCGCTGCTCCACGACATCACCGGGGAGCTGACCACGGGCGGGTGACCGTGGGAGGGCCGGCCCGACGGTCGGGACGGCCCGGCTACTCGGTCGGGGACGGGTCGCGCTCGCGGGCGGCGGCTGCGGCCCGCAGCTTCTCCCCGATGGACGGGGACGACTCGAGCAGCCCGTGGAACTCCGAGGCGTTGAGGACCAGGAGCGAGGTGTCACCCTCGGCGATCATGGTGGCGTTGCGCAGCCGCCTGCCGAGCAGCGCCAACTCGCCGAAGAAGTCACCCGGTCCGAGGGTGTTGACCTGGGTGCCGTCGACGAGGCAGCGGGCATGGCCCTTGGTCAGGAGGAAGAACTCCCGCCCGGGCTGACCCTGGGTGGTCAACACCGTGCCGTCGTCCACGTCGAGCGGGGTACCCAGCCCGGCGATGGTCCGCAGTTCCGACCTGGTGCAGGTGGAGAAGAGCGGCACCGCCGACAGCATGTCGAAGACGGACTTGGGTACGCCGTGTCCCACCATGGAAGACTCCTCTTGTTGCCTGCAGGTCGATGCCCGCAGGTGCAATCTAGTCCGACCGGTCGGGCGTCGAGCGGTGGCTCGACGGGACCCTCGACCCCCTGGCGGCCGTTGGTCGCCGGCGCCGACGATCACCGTCAGGCCGACCGACCCGCCCCGCCGTGCCGGTCACCCCGACGGGCTGGCGGTGGTGGCGTACCCGGCGGAGTGGGAGCCGGCCAGCTGGCCCCAGACCAGGCCCATGCCGATGGACGTCCCACCGCCGTAGTAGGCCGGGCCGGCCGGACTGGCCACCACGTTGCCGGCTCCGTACAGCCCGGGGATGGGGCGGTCCCGCACGTGCTGGACCCGGCCGTGGACGTCGACCCGGGGGCCCCCTTTGGTTCCCACCGAGCCGATGTGGACGGGGAACGCGTAGTAGGGGCCCCGGTCGATGGTGCCCAGGTTGGGGTGGGGGGCCGACGGGTCGCCGTGGAACCGGTCGTAGGCGCTCGACCCGCGCCCGAAATCGCGGTCGGTGCCGTCCCGCACGAACCGGTTCCACCGCTCGACGGTCTCGGTCAGCCCCGGCGCGTCGATCCCCACCCGGTGGGCCAGGCCCTCGAGGGTGTCGTGCACGGCCAGCCACTCGGGGTCGGGGTCGGCCGGACGGGCCGTGACGACGCCGTAGCGCTCGCGGTACTGGCGGTCGAAGACCACCCAGCACGGCAGGTGCCGCGGCGAGTACTCGTTGGCGTCGAACGAGAAGAAGGCCTTCTGCATGTCGTTGTAGTTGGCCGCCTCGTTCACGAACCGCTGGCCGAACCGGTCGACGATGATCGAGTGGGGCGCGGTCCGCTCGACCCCCACGAACCGGGCCAGGGGTCGTCCGTCGTACTGCTCACCGGGGACGTGGGCGGCCGGGTACCACCAGGCCTGGTTCATGTTGGCCAGGTCGGCGCCGACGGCCATGGCCATGACCAGGCCGTCGCCCTCGTTGCCCGGAGGGGTGTGGGGATGGGTGAGCGGGCCGGGCAGGAACCTCGAGCGCAACGGCGCGTTCCACTCGAACCCCCCGGACGCCAGCACCACGGCGGCGGCCGGCAGCTCGACCCGGAGGCCCTCCTGCTCGACCACCAGGCCGGCCACCCGGTCGTTGCGCATGGTCACCTCGCACGCCGGGGTCCCGAGCATCGGCTCGATGCCCCGGGCCAGGCAGGCCTCGAGCAGCGCGGCGATCATCGCGCGCCCACAGGTCACCTGGTGGTCGGCGACCCGCTGTCGGATCGTGGCGGCGTCGAAGCGCTCGGGGAAGTAGGCGGGACGCCAGTCCACCGTCGACTCCTGCAGGGTCAGCGGTGCCGACAGCACCGGGGCCCGGCGCAGGCGGTCGGCCCAGGGGCCGAGCCGGTCGGTGCAGAACACCTCCGGCTCCAGCATGCGTCCCGAGGCCTTGGCCCCGTCCATCTCGGGGTGGTAGTCGGGCCACGTCATGGGCCGGAGTCGGAGCGGGGTGCGCGCCTCGAGGTCGGCGAGGATGCCGGGGCCCCTGTCGACGTAGTGCTCGAGGAGCTCGACGGGGCTGGCGCCTGCGGTGAGCCGGACCATGTAGGCCAGCGCCTCCTCCCGTGAGTCGGCCAGGCCGTGGTCGGCCATGTGCCGGTTCTGGGGCATCCACACGCCCCCGCCGGAGACGGCCGTGGTCCCCCCGACCGACGGGGCCCGCTCCACCACCGCCACCCGTGCCCCACCGTCGTGGGCGGCGATCGCCGCGCTGAGGGCGGCGGCGCCGGTGCCCACCACCACGACATCGGTGGCCGCGGTCATCGGTGGCCGCCACCGGTCACGATAGGGGCGGTCACCGCCGGGGTCGTCATGACGGGAGCACCGGTGCGTCGGTCACGATGTCGGTCAGCCACCTCCGGCATCCCCCTCGTCCCCCACCATGGTGATGACCCGCTCGGCGAACCGCCACCGCCCGTCGCTGCGCACCAGCCGGTCGTGGTAGCGACCGGCGGCGACGATGGCCAGACCGCCCCCCTCGGGCTGGACGAACAGGTAGTCGGTGGTGGCGCTGGCCGAGTCGCCGTCCACGTCGACCAGCGTGTTGGCCGTCATGTGCTTCCCCCCGGGCCCGGCGGCGTGCACGGTCTCCATCAGGGAGCGGATGGCCTCACGACCCCGGGCCCTCCGGCCGGGGAATTCGAACGCGGCGTCGTCGGTGAACAGGTCGGCCCACTCGTCGAACCGGCCGTCGTCGTAGTGCTGGCAGTAGGCACCCAGCGTCCGGTGGATCTGGTGCTCGTCCTCCCCCACGGCTCCCCCATCGTGCTGTGCCGCCCGCCGGCCGGCTCCGCCCGACATGGTAGACACGTCGTCCCGTCCGTGCTCGGGACGACGGGGCCACCGGCGGCCACCGGTGGGGCAGAGTGGTGGCGTGAACGACCACCGCGCACTCACCGACCGCCTGGGCGAGGTGGTGGGGACGCACGTGGTCACCGACCCCGAGGTGGTGGCGTCGTACACCACCGATTGGACAGGTCGGTTCGTCGGGTCGACGCCGGTCGTGGTCCGGCCGGGATCCACCGGGGAGGTGGCCGGGGTGGTCGCCGTGTGCCGCGAGCTCGGCGCCAGCCTCGTGCCCCAGGGAGGGAACACCGGGTTGGTCGGAGGGAGCGTGCCGCGTGGCGGCGAGGTGGTGCTCAGCCTCCGCCGCCTGACCGGACACTCCGAGGTGGACGGCCTGGCCGGGCAGGTCACCGCGGGGGCCGGCGTCACCCTGGCCACCCTCCAGCAGGCCGCGGCCGACGGCGGCTGGGCCTACGGCGTGGATCTGGCCAGCCGGGGATCGGCCACCGTGGGGGGCACGGTGGCCACCAACGCCGGGGGGATCCACGTCCTCCGGTACGGGGACACACGGGCCCAGGTCCTCGGGGTGGAGGCGGTGCTCGGCACCGGAGCGGTCGTCTCCCACCTGGGGGGGCTGGTCAAGGACAACACCGGCTACGACCTGGCCGGCCTGATCTGCGGGAGCGAGGGGACCCTGGCCGTGGTGACGGCAGCCCGGCTCCGGTTGGTGCCGCCGGTGACCCACCGGACGGTGGCCGTCCTGGCCTTCCCCGCCGTGTCGAGCGCCGTCGGGGCGGCGGCACTGCTCCGGCGGGCGGTCCCGACCCTCGACGCCTGTGAGCTGTTCCTCCGGCCCGGCCTGGAGCTGGTGTGCTCGGTCACCGGGGCCAGGATGCCCTTCCCCACGGCCCACTCCGCCTACCTGCTGGTCGAGGCGGCCGGCACCGAGGACCCCACCACCGTGCTGGCCGAGGCCACCGCCTCGCTCCCCGACCTCAGCGACGCCGTGGTCGCCACCGAGCCGTCGCCCCGGGCGGAGCTCTGGCGGTACCGCGAGGACCACACCGAGGCCATCAACACCCTGGGGCCACCCCACAAGCTCGACGTCACCCTGCCCCCAGCCGCGCTGGCGGAGTTCATCGACGGGGTGCCGGCCGTGGTCGCGGCGGTCGCCCCCGAGGCCCGGACCTGGCTGTTCGGCCACCTCGGTGACGGCAACGTCCACGTCAACGTGAGCGGGCTGGATCCCGACGACGAGCGGGTGGACGAGGAGGTGTTCGCCCTGGTCGGCCGGTACGGAGGCAGCATCAGTGCCGAGCACGGCATCGGGACGGCCAAGAAGCGGTGGCTCCACCTGTCGCGGACCGCCGAGGAGATCACGGCGTTCCGGGCCATCAAGGGGGCCCTCGACCCCGACGGCGTCCTCAATCCCAACGTGCTGGTGGCCGGGCCGGGGGCATGACCCGGGTCCCGGGGGACGACCGGGACTGCGCCCGGCGCGGGGCCGGCCACGGGACGTGGCCCCAATGGCGGGCGACCTCCGGCATCGGTACTGTCCGGTCGTGGCCATCGGGACGTCGTCAGGAGCGCAGCTCCACGTGACCTTCGAGACCGAGACCGTGCACTTCGACCTCCGGTACTACTCGTCCGAGGAGTACGTGGTGCCGGCCTGGTGGATCGGTATCGCCTCCCCCGACGGTGAGCTGCTGCGGACGGCCGTCCTGTCCGGTGGGGACCGGGGCCCGCTCGACGTCTTCCACTGGCTCGACGGGATCGTGGGGCCCGAGGCGGCCGCCTGCCTGGTCCAGTCGGCCCGCGATGCGGCCCGCCAGGCCCAGCCACAACGCCAGCCGGTCATCGTCAGCTGACCCGGCGGCCCGGCCACCGACGGCCGGTGTGGCTGCGCCATGTCCTGCCCCATCTCGCTGCGCCGGGTCGCTGGGCCGGGGTCGCCGTGCCCGCTTCCACACCGCTCTCGAGCCCCTTCGGTGCCGACGCGACTTCCCCCGTACGGACCGTCCCGAACCTTGGATTCACCTGGGTGCACACATGTACGCCCCCCGTCGAAGATAATGCCCCATGTCCACTCCTGAGAGCGATGCCGTGCAGAGTGTCGAAGACCTCATCGCGGCATTGGCAGAAGCCAGGGCGGCGATGATGGCGGCGGAAAAATCCATGCGGCGCGGGCTGGCCAAGGCCAAAAAAGGCACCGACGTCGCCGCCGCGCTCGCCGAGGCCAGGCCGTCGGGCACGCGGGACGCCATCAACGAAGCCATGACCAAGATCGAGCAGTGCCGGCACGAGGCGAGGCTGAAGGTCTTCGCCCTCGCGCTCGACCAGGGGATGTCCATCGGCGCCCTGGCCAGGGCGTGGGGATTCTCCCGGCAGCTGGCCGCCCGGTACGCCAAGGAGGCGCGGGAAGGGACCTGAGGGGTCGAGCCACCGGTGCCCCGACCGGGGCCGCCGCCCCGGTGGGCGGTCAGAAGCCGGCGGTGCCGTCCACGGCGGCCTCGGCCGCATCAGTCGACGCGTGCGGATCGGGGGGACCGGCGCGCTCGGCGTCGTCGGCCCGCTGGAGGTCGGCCCCGGCCGTGCCGCCGGGTGACTCCGCCTGGATGCGCACCGGGACGGACGCCGGTGGCCCGTCCGGAGGTGGGTCTGTCGACTCGACCGCGCCGTCGCGCACCAGGCCGGTCGGCACCCCGGCGGACATCCAGCGGGCCTCGTGGTGCCCGTAGGGATCGGTGAACCACCCCTCCTCGGCAATTCCGTCCATGCCATGGCCTCCTCGGGGCTCGGGACCGGGCCCGGCCGGGCCCGCGGTCGGGCGTCGGCGCCTCAGCTTCGCAGGTCTGGCCGAGGCCCGGACGGCGGGGCGGGACCCGGGGGCACCAGGGGGCCGAACACCCAGTTCACAGGGTGGACCGGGCACCGGGCCCGAAATCCGGACTCAAGTTGGCCGGCCACCGTGACGTTCTCTCCGGTAGCGGGGGCACAGAGGGACCTGGAAGGTGGACCCATGCCGGAACAGACGACGGCGGAGCGGGCGACGCCCGGACGAGACGTACTGAAGGCCACGGCCGAGCGCGCCGCCAGCCCGCGCCCCATGATGCCGATGGACGGGTCCATCGTGCACTCGGGCACGCACGCCAGCATCTACTGCGCACCGTGTGCCCGGTGGGTCGACTGCCATGCGGGCATACCCCCCGAGGCCGCACTGGAGCGCCATGCCTCCCTTCTGCACTGAGCATCGGAGGACGTCGCACCCTGTCGCGGGTGAGGGCCGGGAGCATGGCCATGACGCCACCGACGACCGGCCCCGGGCCGGTCAGGTCTGGCTGGGCTTCTCGCTGTGCCCGATCGACCGGGGATACGCCCCGAGCTGACCGGCCGGGCCGGTCCGATCGTGCTGATCCGTGACCCGATCGGCAATTTCGCACCCGATCCGACGTAAGAAGTCCGTAAAGGCGCGTAATACGCGGCATTACCGACCGGTAACCTGCATGTCGGCGGCCCCGTTGAGCAAGGTTTCCGCCGACCTTGCTCCGGGGCCGTCTTCTTCGTCCGGGACCGCCCGGCCTGCCGCCAGGTGGCCTCCTGCAGACGGTGACACTTGTTCATCGGCATGGTCCGGGCCGGACTTGAGGGGAAATTCCCGAATTTCTCGACTCTTTCGGGATTCGCAGCATCGACCCAGGTCAGCCGGGTGGACCGGGTCCGGCTGGAGGCGTCGGGCGATGGAGTGGGGCGCACGGTAGGGTGCGGCGATGCAGGTCGGCGTGCACCTCCCCCAGTACGGGCGGGTCGCCGGAGCCGAGGCCATCGGGAGAGCGGCCCGGCATGCCGAGGAGCTCGGGTTCGCCGACGTGTGGGTCAGCGACCACATCGTGCACCCCGCCGCCCAGACCTACCCGTCGCCCTACCTGTTCGACCCCCTGGTCACGCTGACCTGGGCCGCCGCCGTGACCAGCCGGATCGGGCTCGGGACCAGCGTCTTGGTGGTGCCCACCCACAATCCACTCGAGCTGGCCAACACGCTCGCCAGCCTCGACGCCCTCTCCGGGGGCCGGCTGACGGTGGCGGTGGGTGTCGGCTGGTCCGAGCCGGAGTACGAGGCCCTGGGGTACGACTTCCACACCCGGGGGGCGCGCCTCGACGAGGCCATCGACCTCTTCCGGGTGGTGTGGTCGCAGGACCCCTGCACCTTCCACGGGAGGTTCACCTCCTTCACCGACCTGCGTGTCCTGCCCCAGCCCACCCGGCCCGTCCCCCTCTGGATCGGCGGGAGCAGCGAGCCCGCCTACCGGCGCACCGCGGCCAAGGGCGACGGGTACCAGGCCGTGGGGCTGTCCGTCGAGCAGGCGGGCCCGATGGTCGAGCGCATCCGACAGGACCACCCCGACCCCGCCTTCCCGATCTCCCTGCGGACCGGGTGGGACCCCCAGGGCATGGACCCGGGGCTGATCCGCGAGGAGCTGGCCGCCTTCACCGCCGCCGGCATCCAGCACGTCGTGTCGGCGCCGTGGCGCACGGAGCTCGACGACTGGCTGCGGTCGATGGACCTGCTGGCCGGACTGGTGGTGTGACCGCCGGGCGTCGCCCCGGTCAGCCGGCGCCGAAGAACGGGGCGTCGAAGCTGAAGATGCCACCGTCGGAGGCCACCAACCAGTAGCCGCCGGTGGCCGGGTCGGCGGCCATCCCCACCACCGGTTCGTTCAGCCGGATGCCACCGGTGGAGCCGTGGAAGCGCGCCCCGCCCGCCGTGAAGATGCCACCGTCGGAGGCCACGAACCAGTACCCCAGGCCGTCGGCCAGGGCGGCCATGCCGTTGACCGGCCGGCTCAGCCGGATGCCACCGGCGCTCCCGAGGAACGGCGCCCCGAAGGAGAAGATCCCACCGTCGGAGGCCACCAGCCAGTAGCCACCGGTGGCGTCGTCGGCACTGATGCCCACGACGGGGGCCTTCAGACGGATGCCGCCGGCCGAGCCGTGGAAGCGGGCGTCGCCGAAGGAGAACACACCGCCGTCCGAGGCCACCAGCCAGTACCCCTTGCCGTCGGGGGTGGGGGCGATGTCCACCACCGGGGCGTTGAGGTGGCGTCCCCCCATCGAGCCGTAGAAGGGGGCGTCACCGAAGGAGAAGATGCCACCGTCGGAGGCCACCAACCAGTACCCGCCCCCGTCCGGCGTGGACACGATGTGGGCGATGGGGGCGTTCAGGTGGTGGCCGACCATCGAGCCGTAGCCCACGGCGCCGCCGTGGGCCGAGACCCCACCCGAGGCGTCGGCCAGCCAGTAGCCGTTCCCGCTCGGGGTCGACGCCATGCCGACCACCGGTGGGACCAGGCCACCCGCCGTCGTCGGGTTCGTCCAGTAGCGCACGGCACCGTCGAAGTCGCCGTTGTAGGCGTTGGCCAGGTAGCTCAAGGAGTGGAGCTGCACGGGTTGGTCCACCCCGATGGCGTCCCAGACCTCGCCGTTGCCGGCATAGATCCCCGAGTGGGAGTAGTGGCCGATGGTGCCGCCCCAGAAGGTGGCATCGCCGGGCAGCAGGTCGGCGGTGTCCTGGGCGATGGTGGCCGCCGGGGCGATGTAGGTGCCGACCCCCTCGGGCAGGGTGCCGTCGCCGGGCAGGACGATCCCGGTGACCTGGTACACGGCGAACTGGACCAGGCTCATGCAGTCGAAGCCCTTGGTGCCCGGGCCACATCCCGACTCGTCCATCCCGCCGTAGGAGGGCCCGTTGATGCCACCGCCGCCGTCGCAGTAGGGGACGCCGGCCTGCGAGGCCGCCACGGCCGCGATCTGGTCGCCCTCGGTGGCGGCCGCGACACGGGGCACCGCCACGGCCAGCGACACGCCGACCAGCCCGACCAGGAGGAGCA
>Ga0302319_10003911_pt1 | contig 30828 bp, 31 predicted proteins | sample Bog_T0_2_FD_203319 | JGI IMG/M metagenome (GOLD analysis project Ga0302319, IMG submission 203319) | Peat permafrost microbial communities from Stordalen Mire near Abisko, Sweden - Bog_T0_2 | ecosystem: Environmental > Terrestrial > Soil > Wetlands > Peat | place: Sweden: Abisko, Stordalen Mire... | reverse complement strand
GAAACGCTGGCTCCCGCCCATCGGTTCCCCCCGCTACCACGTGATGCTGGCCCTCGTGGCCATACTGGTCCTCGGGCCGCTTGGGGGGATTTCCGCGGCCTTCATGAACTTCTCGATCGGGTTCTTCGTGGGCGGACAGGTTCTGGCCGGCATCCTTGGAAGCGTCATCACCCTGCCCTACGGGCCGGAGGGCAAGCACGGCGCCAACTACATGCAGACGATGGCGTCGTCGGTCGCCGGCATGTGCGGCATGGCGGTCCTGATCCAGGCAATGGTTTGGCTCGGTCTTCCGCAGCCTCCGGCCTGGGAACTCGTCCTCTATTTCACCTGCATCGGCATGTTCGGGGTCGGGGTCGGCATGCTCTATACCCCGATCGTCGTGGACCGGATGAAGCTGACCTTTCCGTCGGGTTTTGCGGTGGCCAACATCCTCCGGGCCCTCACCGACCGGAGCCTCCTCAAGAAATCCATCGCCAAGCTGGGCGGGGGGACGGCGGTTGGCTACGCAATCGGCCTTGGCTCGCTCAAGGTCGCCGTAGTCGAGGCCACAGGGGTTTCGGTTTCGACCTTTGGTGCCGGCATGATCGTAGGGGCCAGGATCGCCCTTGCGGCCCTCCAGGTGGCGCTGATCGGGCTTTGGCAGAAGCCCAGGCTGGTCGCCATGGGATGGCTGACCCCCGGCGCGCCGTACCGGAAGATCGGCTTCGTCATCGCCCTGGGAACCATTCTCGGCGCTGCGCTGCTCGACATCGTCCTGATCCTTATCCAAGCCGTGCGCCGTCTGCGCACCACCACCGGCGAAGGAGCCGAGGAGGCTCCCGACTGGAAGCGCGTCAATTGGCTCCGCCTTGGCCTGTGGATCGTTTTCTGGGGTACCGGGACCGCGATCGTGGGCAGCCAGGTGCTGCACCAGCCCCTCTTCTACCTGATCATCGCGCTGGTGCTGTGCCTGGCCTTTGTGCTGATCAACGGGATTTCCATAGGCATCTCCGACTCGAACCCGATCTCGAGCGCCTTTGTGGTGACCGTCTTCATCCTCGCGGCCCTGGGCCTGAAGGATGCCGGCGTGGGCCTCATGTGCGCCTCGATTCTCCTGATTGCGTGTTCGGAGGGCGGCGACATGCAGCAGGATCGCTCCACCGGGTGGCGGCTCGGGACAAACCGGGTGACCCAGTTCCGTTATCAGGTGATCGGGATCGCCACGGGCGCGGTGCTTGCCGTTGCCCTGGCCAAGGTGTTCATGCGGGCGTACCCGATCCTAAGCGTGGACCAGTTCAGCCACCCCAACCTGCCGGCGGCGCAGCACTGGCAGTCCGCGATGACCTACAAGTTTGTCGGCGCCCTGAAGGGCATCACGACCGGGCAGCCCCATATGATGAAGGCCCTCCAGTTCGGATTTTTCCTGGGCCTCGGGATTGAGATCGTCCGAAAGCTCCTCCGGCGGAGCCAGCCCTGGAACCGCTTCAAGAAGGCGAGCCGGGCCGGGGCGGTCACGGAATTCATCGTGGATTCCCTGGTCATTCCGAGCCCTTACGCCTCCTCCTTCGGAGGTTTTCTTGAATTGCCGACGGTGCTCTGGTGGACGGCAGGGGGCGTCCTCGGATCCCTCTACACGGAATGGGAGGAGCGCAGGAACGCAGGGCGCGTCCAGGCCAGCGAGGCCGCGCTCCCGGAGGACATGAGCACGACGTCCCTTGTCGGCGGCGGGCTGATCGCGGGTGACTCCCTTGCCGCCCTCAGCATCGGGATCTACGGGCTGCTCTCGTCGGTGCTGGGCTGACCCGCGGCCGACTGCACAAAGCCGGTGTAATGCCCCCCATCAGCCGGGGCACTAGCCGCCCCGCCCCGCTCAACCTTTGGGCGAACCTGCCGTAGGCCCAAGTGTCAGGTTACACGGATGCCCCACCGACAGGTCGATGGACAAGTACGACCACATAGTTTTTCACGAGCTTTCGCTGATTGAAAAGATCATCCGCGACGAGACGTGGCTGGAGGGCGAACGCCGCGGCTGCTTTGTGCCGTCCTCGGATATCATTGTCCGCGCAAATGTCTGCATCGCCGTCCTCCGGATGGGCGACGAGTTCCGAAAGTCGGCACTGAAGCAGATCGAACGGGCCAGGAGGAAGTGGAAGGCGACGGAGCCCAAGGTCATCCGCCATAACGCGGCGTGACTTAGGGGAAGTCCCCCAAAGATTCCCGGGACTTCGGCTGGCCGGGGGTGTCCATTTGATGGATCACCCATGAACGAACTCGAACGCATTCAGACGGAACAGGGAGGGCTGCACCGGGGGGGCACCGAGCCAAGGCGCCCGAATTGGAAGAGCATCCACCACAGCCCCTTCTTCTGGCTCTCGCTCGTCTTCCTTCTCCTGGCGATGGGCATTTTTGTCCTGTCGGATTACTTCATGGTCCGACCCCGGTCCGCCGCGGAGGCTTCGGTGCCGGCTTCCGCAAACGCCAGTCAACCTTGACCGCCTCAATCGAAAGCCGGCTGGCGTTTTTGATGGCGATCGTCGGAACCGCCTGCTGGGGCATTTGCTTCCTCTGGATGCACAGGATCTCCGCAAAGCAGAACCACTTGCTGGACAAGCTCGGCGAGCAGGGCAAGCGGATCGAGAAGCTATCCAAGATCGAGCACGATCTGATCAAGGAGGTTCATCCGCAGGTGGGCGAGATCAAGGAGGAGATGACCGCGATGATCGCCGCCGTTAAGGAGAATACGGACATCCAGGCCAAGGACGTACGCCACTGACAGCGCCTCGGAACCGCCTACAATTGGCCGTGCCGAAGCATTGAAACAAGAAGCGTGGCCCCCATCAGCCCCGCGAACACATAGCCGACCAGCCCCAGGATGGAGACTCCGTGGTATACAGGGCCAAGCCCGGAGCGGATCACCAAGGCCGAGGCGACCAGGATCGCCGCCATCACCACCGAAAATGAGAGCCGGTTGGCCACGCGTTCCAGAGTCTCCTTAAAGGGGTCCAGACCCTCCAGCTTTAGGTTCACCCTCGCCTTGCCGTCGCGCACCTGCGCCACCATCCGGCGGATTTCGAGCGGCAGCGCCCGGAGGGTCGTAACGGCATCGCCTCCGAATTGAAGCATCTCGCGCAGCATGCGTCGCGGGCCGACGCGCTTGGAATGGACGTCCCGCATGAAGGGCCTTGCCTGCTCCAAAAAGTTCAGATCCGGGGCAAGTACGCACACGAGATGCTCCACCTGCCCCAGCGCCTTGACCACCGTGAACACCTCGGGCGTAAGGGCCAGGTCGTAGCGGGCTGTGATCTGGAAGAGGTCCTGCAGAAGCCTCAGGAAGACGAAATCGCGGCCCGTGCCGGAAAAGTCCCTGCAGATGAATTCCGCAATCTCGGCCTCCAGCCCCTTGCGGGGAGGATCCAGTTCGGCCCCGGACAGGAGAAGCAGTGCGTGGGTTGCCGCGCGCTCATCGCGTTTGACAACCCCCATAAGAAACGATGCCAGGTTGTCGCGGGTCTCCTGGACAAGGAATCCCATCATTCCAAAATCGAGGAAACACACGACGTTGCCGGGCAGGATGTGCACGTTGCCCGCGTGCGGGTCTGCGTGGAAAAAGCCGTGGACAAACATCTGGCGCAGCGTCAGGTCACCCAGGCGGCGCGCGACCTCCCCCCGGTCGATCCCGGCGGCGTCCAGGGCCTCGACCTGGGTCGCGGGAATCCCGTCCACCCGCTCCATGGTCACCACCCGGCGGCTCGAAAGATCGCCAAAGACCCTGGGAACACGGATCGTTGGATCGCCCTCGAACTGGTGGGCAAACCTCTCCATGGCCGCAAACTCGGCCGAAAAGTCCAGCTCCTCCTCCATCCGCTTTCTGAACTCCGCGACGACGGCTGTTGGGTGGTGGGCCTTCCAATCCGGCACATGGGCCTCCAGCAACTCGGCGATCCTTGCCATGATGTCGAGGTCCGCCCGCACGATGCGCTCGATGCCGGGCCGCTGCACCTTGACGACGGCCTCGGTGCCGTCGTTCAGCCTTGCGGCGTGAACCTGTGCGACCGACGCGGCAGCCAGCGGCTTCCGGTGGATGCTGCGAAAGCACTCGGCAATCGGCTTCCGCAGCTCGGCTTCGATGACCGCCTGCACCTCGCCGAAGGGGATGGGGGGCACCTGGTCATTGAGCTTGGCCAGCTCGTCGACGTACTCAGGCGGGAGCAGGCGGGTGCGGCTCGAGAGGAGCTGCCCAAGCTTCACAAACGCCGGCCCAAGCTCCTCGAAGGCCTTCCTCAGCCTTTCGGGGCGCGAAAGCATCGAGGCCTTGGCGCATTCCCGCCGGAAGCTCGGCGTCCGCAGCCAGCGCCAGAACCGGGGAAGCGGCAGCTTGCGGGCGAGGTCCTCGTACCCGTACTTGAGAAAAACGTGAACGATCGTCCGAAATCGCTGGGCATTCCCGACGGCTCGGCCGATCTGGCGGAAGCGGGATGCCAGCATCAATGGGGGTGGGTCTTCGGCGGCGACGTCTTAGGAGGTGGCGTCTTGGGCGGGGGCGTTTCGAAATGCCTCTTTGCGCGCTTTGCCGCGGTGCTCAATTCGGTCCAGGCGGATTCGACGCCCTCCCTCATTTCCTGCCATGCGCCGTCCCCGGCATCGCGAAGCTTGCTGATGCGGACCTTCACCAGGTCCAGCTTCGCATCGGCGTCCGACAGTTCCTCGTGGGCGGCGATCTTCGTGTCGGCCGCGAATCCCTTGGCCTGCGCCTTCATGACTGCGAGGCGTGCGTTCAATTCCTCAATCTGGGCTTCTACTTTCTGTCGGTAGGCATCTCGGAGTTTCATGGGAACGGAGTGTACACCCTCCCTGCGGCTGCGCGGTAGGGGGTGTTACCCGTAGCCCGACAACGAGTCCGTCGGGCTGGTTCCCCGGAGCGGAGAAAACAGGATTGAGCCTGCACCAGGAGCGCGGTCATTGTTGCTCCCAACATGAGCGCAAAATTTGACCCCTCCACGATGACGGCCGAGCAGAAGCTCCTGAAAATTGAGGGAGCCTTGAAGAGGCTCCGCTTCGCCCGGACGGGAAGCCTGGCCTTGATCGTCGTTTCCATCGGCCTCGCAGCCCTGAACATCCACCTGTTTCGCCAGGGCAAGTCCACCTTTTCGCATGCGCTGGTCCCGCCGTTGGTCCTTTTGGTCATTGCCTGCGCCACTTATTCGCTCTGCGGCCGGATCATCGCCAACGTCGCATCGCTGCGCGCCGGCAACCGGAGCTGACCCGGATCGGACTCCTCGCAGGCCTCCGAGCAGGCGAACACCCCATGGTGCGGGCCTTGGGATAGGGTATCCTTGCATCACTATGCCCGATGCTCCTAATCCCACCCCTGCCAACCCAGCGCCTGCGGCTTCCAGCCCATCCAGTTCCGCGACTCCTGACACAAAGGCCCAAGTTCCGGCAAATCCAAAACGGCCTGTTTTGGCGATAGCCCTCGGAGCCCTCTCGCTCGTCCTTCTGGTGTCCACAATCGGAGTCTGGAGCGCCGTCGGGGCCCGGGATGATACCATCCAGCAGAACAAGAACCGAATGGTTCAGATCCAGGCCGAAATCGTCGACCTTCAGAACCAACTCGCCAACGCACAAAGTGCCTCAGCCAGGGCCCAGAAGAGAATGGCTTCGGCCAACGCAGAGTCCGTCCAGCGTCAAACCGACTTGGACAACGTCAAGGCAGGCGATGTCGCCCTTCAGACCGACCTGGACAAGGCCCGGGTGACAGCCACCGGGTACCAAACCCAGATGGAAAGCGCCAAGGTGGCCTCGATCAAGCATCAGGGAGAGGTCGAAATCGCCGAGACCAAGACGACCGTCCTTCAGACCCAATTCGATGCGGCCAAGACCGCCAGCGCCCAACTTGAGGTGCAATTGGCCCAATCCAAGGACTCGGCTGCGGACCTCCAGACGAAGCTCGATGCGGCCGAGAAGCTGATCGCCAGGCTGCAGGCGAAGACCTAGCAGAGCGTTGGCAAGCACGGTCAATCTTAGGGGGTCAGGTTGCAACAGTTGACCCCCTTGAGGGGTCGCGTGGTTCGGTGGCCTGAAGCCTCCCCGAGGTACGCGGCCCGGTTGGTCATACTCACGCGATGCCTGCTAGCTCCAGCATTTTGATCCCATCCGAGCACGCGCCATGTCAATTGCTCCAACCTGACCCGCTCGGATTGACTCACTCTTCGGCCGGCGGCGGCAGGCCCGGTATCTCGCTTATTTGCCTCCCTTTACTTTGGCAGGAAGACCGGGGAGTTAATATGGAGGCCGTTGTACTCCCAACTGTCGCCGACCCGCGTCAGCTGAACCGAAATAGTGGCGGGCCCGTTCTCAAACTCTGCCTTTGCGGTGAAGTTCCCGGTGGTGACCGTTCCCTTTCCCAAATAGGTCCCGGTATATACGCTGCCCGTTGGCTCATCTATGTGCTTCAGCTTGCCAAGCTGCTTGAAAAAACGAAAGACCCGTTCCAAATCGGCCGGGGCCTTCACCACACCAAGCAGTTCCGGGGTAGCGCGGCTGGCGAGGGCGTGTGAATCCCAAGTCCCAACAATTCCCGGCAGAGTATGGTCGAGGTAGGCCGCACCGTCATGCTCGAGATGCAGCGCGCGGGGGATAAAAATTGCTGCAAGGACGACAAAAACGGCGAGTATCCCGGCGCAGACATAGCCGAAGATTGCAAAGCCCCTCCTCGTTCGCGAGGGCCTCTGCCCCTGCAACGGATCCGTGGCCTTAGAGTCGGTCGACGATGATGTCGCTGCACCGGGAGGGTCCAAAGGGAGGGACGGGCCCGGAGGCGTCGCCCCCAATCTGTGACAGGACGGGCACATGATCGGGTCGGAAAGCCTGTCGACAAGCCCGTACTTGGCGCCGCACACCGCACACGCAGTTTTCACGGCCCGAGAGTGAAGATCCATCGCGCCTAGGCAACTCCAGATCAAATCAGGGTTGCAGGCGCCATTCGCAGCTCTGAACGCCCGAGTGTTATCCCCGGACGGGCGAGCCGCCCGTCCCTACCTCGGAGAGACGTTCGGAAGTCGCAGGTTTATGCGAAGCAACAGGGCGACTTGGCGGTGCGCAAGCGATGCGGCAGAGGCGACGGGCGGAGTGGTCTTGGCGCAGGCGCTGCGGCAGCGGCCATGGGCCCGGCGGCCGGGGCGAAGTACGGATATGCGCCCGGCTTCGTCACAGGGCCGCAATGCGGCCCTGGACTACGCCGGGGCAAATTTCGTCCCTCCGGGACGAAATTTGGTGGACCAGACCGGGCTCAAACCGGCGACCTCCTCGTTGCGAACGAGGCGCTCTATCAAGCTGAGCTACTGGCCCATTGGGAGGTGAGGTTTTGCAAACCCTGAGGCAGCAAGTCGACACCATTTTTCAGCGCCGGAGCCAGTAGACCACGAACGGGGCGAGGATAAACAGGCCCATGATGACGTAGAGGAGGATCTGGGCCTTGTGGGCCTTGGCTTCGTTGTCGTCCACGGGATCCATGGGAGTCTCACGGATTCTCCAGGGTTCCGCCGTGGGGTAAAGGGATAACTGACAACGGCTCTTGCCTTTTGCGCGATCTCTCCTGTCTTCTGACGTTCTCCACCAACGGCGGAAGCCCGCTCCCCGCGATGCCATCCCAAGTCTCCCAAATCACCGTCCTTTCGCCGGGCCTGCTCGGGTCTTCCGTGGCGCGCGCGGTGCGGGCCCGCGGGATGGCCAAGCGCATCGTCGTCTGGGCCCATCGGCCGGAGAGGCGCAAGGAAATCAGCAGGCAGCCCTGGTGCGATTCCGTCGCTGAAACCCCCGAGGAGGCTGTCAAGGATGCGACCCTAGTCGTCCTTGCAGCTCCCGTGGATTTCATTGTGCCGCTGGCGGCCCAGATCGCGCCCCATTTGCGGGAGGGGGCCATCGTGACCGATGTCGGCAGCGTCAAGGGCCCGATCTGCCGAAAGGCCCACGCGGCGACCGGGTCGAACGGCTACTTTGTCGGCTCCCACCCCATGGCGGGTTCGGAAAAGACCAGCTGGGAACACGGCACCCCGGATTTCTTCGAAGGGAAAACCTGCTTTGTGACGCCGCTCGAGGAAACCGCCCCTGCCGCCGTTTCGGCGGTTGCAGGCTTCTGGAAGCATCTCGGCATGGCGGTGACGGTGGTGAACCCCGACAAGCATGACGAGATCGTGGGAATGATCAGCCATTTGCCCATGGTCCTGGCTTCGACCCTGAGCCTCCTGATGTCCCGGAAGGATCTCGCCTGGCGGGGCTATGCCGGAGGGGGCCTTCGGGACACCACGCGGATCGCGGCGAGCGACCCGAGAATCTGGAAGCCGATCCTGGAACTGAATCGGAGCGTCGTCCTCGACTCGATCAAGGAATTTCAGAACGAACTCAAGTCGCTGGAGGTATCCATCGCCCGGGGCGACTGGGACAAGGTGGTTGCCTCGCTCGAGAGGGCCAAGGCCTACCGGGACGGCTTCAAAGCCTGAATTGAACTTGGCGGGCGGGCATCTTTGCCCGACGCTAAGTCTTTGATGCCCCTGACGGATCCCCTTCCCATCCAGCCTTTCACCCGCCCGGCCCGGGGCGAGGTGGTTGTGCCGGGATCCAAGAGCATTACAAACCGGGTCCTGTTGCTGGCGGCGCTGTGCGACAACCCCGTCGTGATCGAGGGGGCTCTCTTCAGCGACGACACAGGCCTCATGGTGGAGGCCCTGGGCAGGCTTGGAATCCGGATCGAGCCGGACGAGACCCGATCCACGATCACCGTGCACGGGTGGGGCGGTGTTCTGCCGGCCGGCGAGGCGGTCCTGGACGTGGGCCTGGCCGGGACCGCAGCAAGGTTCCTCACGGCGCTGTGCGCAGGCGCGCGGCGCGGAAGGTTCCGGATCGCCGGCACGCCCCAGATGCACCTGCGGCCGATGAAGGGCCTGATCGACGCCCTTCGCTCCCTGGGAGCGGATATCCGGTGCCTGGATGGGGACGGATTTTTGCCTATCGAAGTCGAGGGCCGCGGGCTGCGGGGCGGCGCGGTTGCAATCGACGCAAGCGAAAGCAGCCAGATGCTCTCCGCACTTCTCATGGTGGCGCCGCTGGCCGGGGAGGAGACCCTGGTCACCCTGGCGAAACACGTGCGGGAGCCATTCGTGGAAATGACCATTCAGTTGATGCGCCAGTTCGGAGTCGGCTGTTCCTCCCAGGCGGACTCCCTGGGCGCACGGATTGCCGTCCCGCGGGGTTCCTACCGATTCAGCCGGCCTTCGTTTACCGTCGAGCCGGATGCCTCCTCGGCAGGCTATTTTGCGGCGCTGCCGCTCGTGTGCGGGGGCTCGGTCAGTCTGCCCGGCGTTCGCAAGGAGTCCCTCCAGGGGGACACCCGGTTTATCGAACTGCTGGCGGAGGCAGGACTGTCACTTACCCACGAATCCGGGACTTTTGTCGCGAAGTTCGAAGGGAAAAAGGGTCGCGGGATCGATAGGAGCTTCGAGGAGTTTTCGGACACGTTCCTGACCTTCGCCGCCATTGCGCCCCTGCTTGAAGGCCCCACCCGGATCACCGGGATTGGTCATTCCCGGTTGCAGGAAAGCGACCGGGTGGCGGGCATGGCCCGTGAGTTGAGGAAGCTCGGGCAGGACGTGGCCGAGGAGGACGATTCCCTGACCATCGTGCCCAGGCCGCTTCTCACCCACCAGACGATTGAGACCTATGGCGACCACAGGTTCGCCATGAGCTTTGCCGTCCTCGGGTCCCGCGACCTGCTTGGGAATGGGCAGCCGTGGCTGAAGATCCGGGATCCCGGATGCTGCGCCAAGACCTTCCCCGGGTTCTTCGATGCGCTCGATCGCCTGCGGGCTTCCTCCGCGGCCTGAGATGAACACGGTCTACGCCATCTCCCACGCGATGCTGGATGTGGCCTACCAGTCCTGCTTCCGCGGAGAAATCGCCGGGCTTGAGAATGTCCCAAGGACCGGGGCGTACATCGTGGCCGCCAACCATGCGAGCCTGCTCGATCCCCCCATCGTGGGGCTCTACCTCCCGAGGCCCGTGCGGTTCTTCGCCCGGCAAACGCTCTGGAAGCCCGGCCTGGCCTCGTGGTGGCTCGACTCCGTGGGCTGCATCGCTGTGGACCGCGACGGCGGGAACGACTTTGGCGCCTTGAAGAAGGTGCTCGCCGTCTTGAAGGAGGGAAACGTGGTCATCCTGTTTCCCGAGGGGACACGGTCGCCGGACGGGAGGTTGCAACCGCCGAAGCCCGGGGTCGGCTTCATCGCCTGCCACGCGAAGGTCCCCGTCGTCCCCGCCCGCATCTTCGGCTCGGCGGATGCCTTCGGGAAGGCGGGACGTTTTCGGCCGGGCACGCCTGTCGCGGTGACCTACGGCCGTCCCCTGCTCCCCGCGGACTATGACGACCCGGCCGCAGGCCGGGACAGGTCCCAGCGCGCAGCAGAGCGGATCATGGACGCGATCGCCGGGCTCCAGCGCCAGGAACCCCTGGTCCTTTAGCAGGCTTACTCGAGCCCGCTCGCCTTGCGGGCTCGCTTGAGGACGGCCGATGCCACTGCGCCGGCCCGCTCCGCGCCCTCGCGAAGGGTGCGCTCCACATAGCCGGGATCGGCGGCCAGCTCGGCCCTGCGCGCCCTCGCCGCCGCAAAGTAGTTCCAGTAGTTTTCGAAGAGGGCCTTCTTCAGGTCGCCATAGCCGAGCCCGCCTTCCCTGAGCCGGCGCTCCAGGTCCGTGGCCACGTCCGCCGGGGCGACGAGCTTGAGGAGCTGGATGGCGATGTTACGGTCGGCATCCGGCTTCGGCTCCTGGGGGCTGCGGCTGTCCATGACAATCGACATGACCTTCTTTCGGATGGTCTTTTCGTCCCCGAAGATGTCCACCGTGTTGCCGTAGCTCTTGCTCATCTTCTGCCCGTCGAGGCCGGGCACCACGGCCACGCCCTCGCGGATTTCCGCCTCCGGCACGACGAAGGTTTCGCCGTAGGTTTGGTTGAACTTGATCGCAATGTCGCGGGCCATCTCGACGTGCTGCTTCTGGTCGCGGCCGACGGGGACAAGGTTGGTGTCGAAGAGCAGGATGTCCGCCGCCATCAGGACGGGATAGGCGAAGAGCCCGAAGTTCGGGGAGAGACCCTTTGCGATCTTGTCCTTGTAGCTGTGCGCACGCTCCAGGAGGCCCATGGGGGTCAGGCTCCCGATCATCCAGGTCAGCTCGCAAACCGCCGGGACGTCACTCTGTCGCCAAAGGACGCAGGTGGCCGGGTCGAGACCGCAGGCAAGCCAGTCGAGGGCGATTCCCAGGCTGTTCCGGCGGCGCTCGTCCGGGTCGGTGACCGAGGTCATCGAGTGATAGTCGGCGATGAAGTAGAAGCAGTCCCCGCGGGCCTGCGCCTGGATCGCGGGCCGCATGGCCCCAAAATAGTTGCCGATGTGCAGGGTGCCCGACGGGGTGATCCCGGTGAGTGTTCTCATGGAAGCGATCCGTCGGCCCTGGGAACCAGGACCGGGGGCCGGTCCGGCTTGGCGACCGTGGCGGGCGGGAGGTAGCCTCCAAACGCGATCGCAGGGGCGACTAACGATCGCGGACCAAGGGCGGCACCGGGATTGAGGACGGCGTTGCAGCCAACCTCCGCCTTGTCGCCCACCAGGGCCCCAAGCTTGCGCATCCCCGTCTCGTGGACCCCGTCGGGGCCGTGGACGCGGACGGGCTTCCGGTCCAACCGCAGGTTGGAGCAGATGACTCCGGCCGCGAGATGCGAACCGTTCCCCAGGATGGAGTCGCCCACGTAGTTGAAATGAGGGGTCTCCACCCGGTCCATGAGCAACGAGTTCTTGAACTCGCAGGAGTTCCCAAGGACGCAGTTGGCTCCAACGATGACGTTGCCGCGGATGAAGGCTCCCGCGCGGATCTCCGTACCCGGGCCGATCCAGGCCGGACCGGTGATGACGGCATAGGGCGGAAGCTTGACGGTCGAGTCGAGATGGACCTTGCCGGAGATGTGCACGCCTGCCGGGACGGGGGGCAGGGACTGGGAGAAGTCCGCGGCGGCAAGGGCCGCCTCGATCCGCTTGACCCACTCCCAAGGCGGGAGATCCGCCGGAAAGTGGGCGGCAAACTGCGCCAGGGACGGCGGAAGGGTGAAGAAGTCGGAGGCTTTCAAGGCGGGGCTAGGTGACCGAGCTTGGCGACTTCCGGGAAAATGAAAAGCCTGCTTCGCGGGTGGGTACTGCGCGGAAAACAAAACGGCCGGTCGTTAGACCAGCCGTTTTCCTAAAGTGGTGCGGGCGAAGAGACTCGAACTCTCGACGTCCACCTTGGCAAGGTGGTGCTCTACCAACTGAGCTACACCCGCGAGAGAGGGGTCAGGAGTAAACGCAGCCGGATGCGGGTCAAGAGAAAAGGTTGGCTCGGGTTTGGGGCGCTGGCTCGGCAGTCTGCACGGACGGGCGGGCCGCCCGTCTCGGTTCTTCGAATGGTTCCGCAGTCTGCACGGACGGGCGGGCCGCCCGTCCCTACCTCTCCACCGGTCAAACTGCGTCACAACCCGGCTACTTGTACGCGAGACCGGGCTACTTGTCCGTGACGTCGAGCTCGGGCCACTGGGAGAGTTTCCGGTGAAGGGTCCTGCGGCTGATGCCCATCAACTCTGCGGCCCGGGTTCGGTTGCCCCTGGCCTTGATCAGGGCCTCGCGGAGCAGGTGCTTTTCGTTCTCCTCCACGGAAAAGGACTCCGGGCGCGGGGTTCCCCGCGGCTCCCCTTCCCCGACAACGAACGGACCCCGGAACTTTGGATCGAGATCGAATTCGCTGAGGCTGCCGCCCCGGCGCAATACCACGGCGTTTTCGCAGAAATTGCGCAGCTCGCGGATGTTTCCGGGCCACGGATAGGCCTCCAGGGTGCGCAGCGCCCCCGGCTCGAGGGTCAGGAGTGGCATCCCATTCTCCTCCGAGAATTGCTTCAGGTAATGGGCAAGGAGCAGCGGGATGTCCCCGGTCCGCTCGCGCAGGGGCGGAAGCACCACACGGACAACGTTGAGGCGGAAGAACAGGTCCTCCCGGAACTTCCCGGCGCGGACCTGCTTCTCGAGATTCAGGTTCGTCGCGGCGACGAGGCGCACGTCGAGCTCGATCGACTTGGATCCACCCACCCTTTCGATCGCCTTGGTCTCGAGAAACCGGAGCAACTTCACCTGGGTCGCCGGGGAAATCTCGCTGATCTCGTCGAGGAAGAGCGTCCCGCCGTCCGCGGACTCAAAGCGGCCGATCCGGCGCTCGGTGGCGCCCGTGAACGACCCGCGCTCGTGCCCGAAGAGCTCGCTCTCGAGCAGCGTCTCGGAAAGGGCCGCGCAGTGGACCACGATGAACGGGCCGCGGCTGCGGGGGCTCGCCTGGTGGATGGCCTGCACGATCAGCTCCTTTCCAGTCCCCGACTCCCCCTCGATCAGGACGGTGGCCTTGGACGGGGCGAACAGCTTCACCTGGTTCACCACCTGCTGCAATTGGGGGGAATTCCCGACGATCGCCTCGAAACCGAACTTCTGGTCCAGGCGCTCATGGAGACGGGCAACCTCGACCTCCAGGGTCTTGGACTTGAGGGCCCGCTGGATGAGGACCTCGAGCCTCTCCAGGTTGACGGGCTTCGTCAGGAAATCCACGGCACCCCGCTTCATGGCCTCCACCGCAATGTCGATGCTCCCGTAGGCGGTCATCATGAGGACCGCCGGCTTGTTTCCCAGGGAAAGGGCCTTGTCGATCAGCTTGAGGCCGGACTTGCCGGGCATGCGCAGGTCCGTGAGGATCACGTCGAAGGGCTGCACCTCCATGAGATTGAAGGCCTCGTCCGCGCCCGCGGCGATCGTAACCTCATAGCTTTCGGAAAGCGCCTGCTGGAGCCCCTCGCGGGTATGCTTCTCGTCGTCGACAATCAATACGCTCGGCAGCATGTCCGGTATTCACGCGTGGGGCGCGGCCACGGTCAAGCCTAGCAACTGCAGATGGGGTCAAGGCCCCGGTCCCGGCTGCGCAAGGCGCTGGGCCTGGGCCGCAAGCCGGCTTAGGACGACGCTGGGCGGACTCACGCTGTCGACGAGCGTGAGGAAGCTCTCGCGGCGCACGACCAGGAGGTGGAGCACGGCCGCGCGCTGCGCGCTGTCCAGCTTCAGCTGCTGGGTCAGGTCATCCAGGTCCCTCGAGATGACCGTCATCCTGAAGAGCCGCATGGAGGGCTGCTGGAGTCGCACGATCTCGTCGTCGCCCAGGGGCTTGCCGGCATTGCGCTCGGAAGCCTGCTGCATCGACTCGGCATGGCGCCTCTGCGATTCGTCCCGGACCGCCTGCTGGTCGTGGGTGAGGATCGCGCGAAGGTCGTGCTCGAAGTCGGCGTCGATCTCCTGGATGTGGGCCCTGTAGAACTTGATCTGCGGCGCCAGGCGCGCGATCTCGGCGGCGAGTTGGATACGATCCACTGGTTCCCGCGCCGACCCTCCCGCATACGGACCCCTGCCACCCGCGAACTCGCCCATGAATGGCATGGGTGGCGGGGGCACGACCCCCTGGCGGGCCGCCCAGAAGCCCACGCCGAGGCCGGCGCCAAAGACCAGCACCGTCAGCAAAGCTACAACAACGCGGTCCTTCATTGACCCTGGAGGAGATCGTCGTTGGCCGTGGCAATCTCCTGCCACCCGGCAAGATTCCGGCTGCTTTCAATCCTCGTGAAATGGCTGAAAACGAGAATGACCGCCGCGACGCAGAGCGTGGCGGTCGTGGCGCTTAGGACAAACTGACCCCGGGGGCTGCAGGCCGCCTTGCGGCGGGCCGAGCACAGCGTCCGCTCGGCGAAGCCGGCGGAGATTTGCGCCCCCGCGTGGTTGCAGAGGCAGTTCCAGGCGTGGTTTTCAGGGTTCATTGGATGGTTGGTAGTGTTGGCGAAGATGTTCACGGGCACGGTGCAGTCGAGCTTTCACTGCCGCCACGGTGATGCCCAAGGCATCCGAAATTTCACCATGGCTGCGACCCTCCTGGACGAGGGCAAGGAGCGCCCGGTCCTGGGGCCGAAGCTGCGCCAGCGCGTGCCGGAGTGCATCGAATTCCTCGGCATCCACGGCGCCTTCCGGCTCGGGCACATTTTCATGCTCCGGGGCGAAGGGCAGGAAGATCCGGCGCAGTTTCTGGCGGCGGAGGTGGTCGATGCAGGTGTTGCGCGCCAGGCGGAAGAGCCAGGACTCGAACTGCTCGGGGGCCTGAAGCCTGTCCAGGGCGCGGATCATTTTAATAAATATTTGTTGGGCAATATCTTCCACTGAATCGCTTCTGCCCGTTATTGCATACACAAACCCTGCAATTCGACGCTGGTATGCCTTGATAAGCTCGCACTGGGCCGCCTCGTCGCCGCTTTGGGAACGGCGGACAAGATCGACCAGGGCGGTCGTTTGGATTGGATCCATTCAGGTAGGAGGTGCATCTGATCACCCGGAAAGACGCAAATCCGGCCGGAAGGATGCGCCCTGTCCATTGATCGGAGCGGGCGCGCCGGCAAGATTTTCTTTGTTGCCCCCGGGCAATACCCTTCCATCCCTAGTTTGATGGAATTTGTACCCCGCTTCCTTCGCCTGATCGCTCCCGCCGGACTCCTCCTCGGGTTTGTGGTCACCGGCACGGGGTGCAACAGCGGTCCGCCGAGCAATGGGTTCGACGAAGCGGTGGCTGCGGGCGAAAAGCCCGTTTCGATGGCCGGCCAGGGCAACTTCTTTGGCGGCAAGGTCGATGTGCTGATCACGCTCAGCCGCGGCGTCGGGCGGGGTTCCAAGGAGCGCAAATACAGGCCGCCTGAAGCGAACGACATCATGAACAGCGAGGATGACGCGTCGTCGGCCATGTTTTATGCGGTGGCGCGCGGAAACCTCGGGAGTCCCATGGCCCCGGTGACGATCCACCTGAAGCTCAAGAACCTTTCCCAGGGCGACATCAAGGTGGAGATCGTGGAGCTCAATTCCGACCTCGGCAACTTTGCCGTGGAGCCCGACACGGTGATCCTGAACAGCGGCGAGACTTCCGAGCCGAACCCGATGATCTCCCAGCTCGGGGTGACCTCGAACGTGCTCCCCTTCAAGGTGACCCTGCGGCTGGGCAACTCGGCCGAGTCGCAGACGATCCCGGTCAGGGACATTCCCCCCATCCAGCCGGCCAAGTAGGCCCCTCAGTTGGGCAGCATTCGGACCCGTCGGTCCTTTCGGGGGAACTGGAGCGTGACCACGGTGCCCACGCCCTCCTTGCTCTCGATGCCGACCTGTCCGCCGTGCTCGCGCATGATCCGCTGCGCGATGGTCAGCCCGAGCCCGTGACCGCCCGGCTTGGTCGTGTGATAGGGCTCGAAGAGGCGCACAAGGTCCGCGGGCTTGATCCCCACCCCGCCGTCCGCAAAGAGCAGGTACACCGAGTCGTCGTCCGCCCGCGACTTGATCTTCAGCTTTCCGCCCGGGGGCATCGCCTCCATGGCATTCTTGGTGATGTTGAAGAAGACCTGCTTGATCTGGTCGCGGTCGGCCAGGACGGTCGGGAGCGTGTCCGGGGTCTCGGCCTCGATCGTGATCCCTCGGTCCTTGAATTCGCGCTGCTGGAACCGCAGGACGTCTCCCAGGACGTCGGCGAGACGGGTTTCGGCAAGGTCGGGGGTGCGCGGTCGCAACGCCTCAAGAAAATGGCTGACGATCCCGTCGAGGCGCTGGACCTCGTCCCGGCAGATCGCAATCGACTCCGCAAGCCCCTTCACCTCCCCGGGGCCCTTGAGCTTTTTGAGCTTCCGGTCGATCAGCTGGAGGTGGATCGTGAGCGAATTGAGCGGGTTTCCGAGCTCGTGGGCGACCCCGGCCGCGAGCAGGAGGACCGAGGAGGTCCGCTCGTCCTCGATCCGCCGCTCGGTCGTCCTCTTGTCGTGGGTTACATCGGTGAGAATGACGGCGAAGCGGCGTCCCCCCGCCCCCCCGTCGCCCCGGAATGCGACCATGTAGAGGCGCACGGTGCGGGGCTCCGGGTACGTGAGCTCGAATTCGCGGGCGACAACCGGAAGCGCAGCCTCCCCGTCGCCGGCATCCAGGCTCGCGCCGAGCGAAGGCCGCAGGCCCGGCACGAGACGCCAAAGGGTCTGTCCCTGAAGCTCGTCCTCGCTCAGGCCGATCAGCCGATGGGCCGCCGTGTTCGCGTAGTCGATGACCCCTTCGGTGGTGATGACGAGCACCCCTTCCTGGAGCACGTTGAAGACTTCCTCGAAGAGGCCGCGTGCCCTCGCCAGGCGCTGGACGAGGTTGGCCAGATTCACCGGGTCCAGGGAATCGAGGCGCCCCAGCACCCGGTCCAGCGACGTGTTTTTCTTTACCGACATCAGCGGGGAATCATGGCGGGCGCACTCCGGATGAAAAACTAATTCAGCCGAAGAAATCCATCTGGGCCGGGTCCACGCGTTCGGCAAGGAGGCGACGGAGGAAAAGATCCCTGTGGTGCCGGGTTCTCCCGAGACGAAGGACCGCTGCGCGGTGCTCGTCGGTGCCGTAGCCCTTGTGCTGGGCAAAACCATAGCCGGGCACCTCGGAATCGAGCTCCCTCAGAAGGCGGTCCCGGACCACCTTGGCGAGGATGGATGCCATGGCGATGCACAACGACCGCGCGTCGCCCTTCACAACATTGGCATGCGGATAGGGGAAGTTGCGGAGGCGGAGGCCGTCCACGAGAATCCGGCAGGACGCCCTGGGGCGGAAGGCCGCCTGGGCCTCGGCGGACGAAAAGAGGTCCGGCTCGGCCTGGGTCTCGAAGGCGCCGGGGGGATAGATCCCCTCCAGCGCCCGGCGCATGGCAAGCTTGGTGGCCCCTAGGATGTTCAGGCGCTCGATCTCCTCCACGCTCGCCGTCCCGTACTGCGCGTGGATCTGACCCTGGGCCGCAAGCTCCTCGAACTCGCCCCAGAGCCCGTCCCTCTCCGCGGCCGTCAGGAGCTTCGAGTCGTTGACCCGCCCGGCCCGGGTCACCGCCCACCGGCCCTCGAGAAATTCCCTCGTCACGAGGACCGCTCCGGCGACCACCGGCCCGGCAAGCGCGCCCCGCCCCGCCTCGTCCACCCCGATGAGGCTGGCGACCCCCTCGATCCTCTTCAGGTCAAAGGCCCGGAGTTGGCGGCGTATCGGCACGGGAAAGGGGGGCCGGGAATGCGGCCATCATCTCCACTCCGTCTTTTCCGCCGGCACGGGAAGCGGCAGTTCGCCCAGCATCCCGGCGGCGGACACGACCTCATAGGCCGTGCGAAAGTGCAGCTTTGCATACTGGCCGAGCGCAAGGGCGCCAAACTTGCGGAGGATCTGGTCCGCCTGCTCCTTGACGGCCGGGCCGGCCCCCTTCTGGAGCTTGGCACCAAAGCGCACGGAGAGGCCGTGCATCTGCCGGACGTACTCCGCCCGGGCCACGACGGAGGCCGCCGCGACCACAGGGTCCTCCTCGGCCTTGGTGCGCATCCGAAGCTCGAAGCCCTCCGGAACCTTCTTTCTCGCCAGCTCCTTCTGCGTAAGCGGCTCCCGGCTGAACTGGTCGAGGAGGCCCCACGCGACCGGCTTCACCGCGAGCGCCTGTTCCAGCGCGGTCGCATGCTGCCAGGCCAGGAGGCGGTTCAGGTTGGCGTGCGGCCTTCCCATCAGTTCGTTGTACTTTGGCATCCCGCAAAAGCAGGTCCTTGCAACGGCGCCAGGCGTGCCTCGAATGAGCTTGTCGAGCTTCACGATCTGTGCCTCGGCGATCTTTTTCGAATCCTTGACCCCCGCCTCGATCCATCCGCGGATCGCCGCGGGATCCGCAATGACCGTCGCAGCGATGACCGGCCCAAAAAAGTCGCCCTTCCCGCTCTCGTCGAGGCCGGCATGGGCCTCGAACCAGTCGGGATGAAGCACCTCCTCGTAGCCCAGCTTTGGCGCACCGGTCACCTCGGCCTCCAGGGTCATCGTGACAAACTCCTCGGTCCCCTTCCCCGCCACGACGACCTTGCCGCTCTCGTACGCCGTGACGTTCACGTTCGGTCCCTTGAAGGAGAACCGGGCGTATGCCACCTCAAAGGCCTCCCAACCGCGGCGGTCGAGGATCGCGCGGAGGTTCGCCAGCTGCCCGTCCTCGAGCTTCAGGGTGTACGTCGAGATCTTCTTCTGCTCCGCTGCGTCCGCGGCCGGCTTTTTGGGCATGGCTCCAAATTATCTTCGCGATCCGCCGTTACAAGGACAAGAACCGCCCCGTGGCCAAATCGGAATTGGATAAGCTTCTTTCGGGGAGAAGGGCGTTTGGAGGCGCCCTCCTCGACTGGTACCGCCTCGCGGCGAGGCCCCTCCCCTGGCGGGTGCACCCATCGCCGTACAGGACGGTGGTCAGCGAGTTCATGCTCCAACAGACGCGGGTGTCGACCGTGATCCCGTATTTCGAGAGGTGGATGGAGGCACTTCCGGACTGGAAGGCCCTCGCCGCCGCTCCGGAGGGGGCCGTGCTCAAGCTTTGGGAGGGGCTCGGCTATTATTCGAGGGCGCGGCGCCTGCACGAGCTTGCCCGGGTGCTGGCCGGCCGCCCCGGGCTTCCCCGTTCCCGGGAAGAGTGGCAGGAACTCCCCGGGGTGGGTCCCTATACGGCGGCGGCAATTGCGAGCATCGCCTTCGGGGAGCCGGCCGCCTGCGTCGATGGGAATGTCGTTCGCATCCTCGCCAGGCTTGCCGCGTGCGGAACCCTCTTCAAGGACGGGAGTGCTGCGGCAAAGGCCTTTTCGCCAGCGGCTGACAAGCTCCTGAGCCCGAGGGCGCCGGGCGACCACAACCAGGCCATGATGGAACTGGGGGCCACGGTCTGCCTGCCGGCGAATCCCAAGTGCCCCGCCTGTCCCGTGCGCAGGTTTTGCGCCGGGGCAAGGAAGGGCCGCCCCGGCGACTATCCCAGGATCGCACCCAGGCGGATGGAGGACAGGAGCGTCCTTCGCGTATGGTGCGAGCGCCGCGGGGCCCTCCTGATGCACCTCGCGGGGCAGTCCGCGGCGCGGCTTGCGGGCCAGCACGAGCTTCCAACGCCCGAGCAGGCCGGTGTTTCGCAGGAGGAGGCTGCCGGCGGCCCCCTGCTTGCAACGCGAAGGAGGGGGATCACCCGGTTTCGCATTGTCGAATCTATTCACCGTGCGCCGCCGCCGAAAGGCCGCCTGGGCGGGGGTCTCGTCTGGGTGCCCCTAAACCGCCTGGATTCGGTGGTCGTCTCCGGGCCTCACCGCCGCTGGATCCGCGAGGTCCTCGGATCAGCGGGCGGCAAGCGCCTCCAGGCGGCGCTTTGACTCGAGCACTTCCTCCACGCTCGCCCTGGGATTGATTTCAAGCACAAGCCGGTGTTCCGGGCGCCAGAACTCACGGACCATCCGAAAATCGATGCATCCGGACCCGATCGGCTGGTGGTCGTGTCCGTCCTCGCTCACGTCGTGGAGGTGGAAGCCAAGGATCCGGGAGGCGTTTACGGCCAGCTGCTGCCGGTGGTCGATCAGCCCCATCTGCTGCTTGATCTGGGCATGGCCGACGTCGTGCCAGTAGCCGACCGGAGCGTCCGCGGGGAATCCAGCAAGGAAAGAAGGGAAGTCCGCGTCCAAGGGCAGTTCCTCGAACTTCTCACGGTTCTCGAAGCCGAGCTTGATCCCCTTTTGGGAGGCATACGCAAGGACCTCGTTCACGGACGCCTTGGTGTGCTCCCAATACGGAACCATCCGCTTGCGAAGCTTGGCCAGCGCGGCCCCAAGCACGGCCTGGTACCCCTTGTCCTCGCCCGGGGGGCCGGCCGGGGGCGTCTTCAGGAGGTACGACTCAAGCTTCCGCGCCGGGTTGAGCCAGAAGAACGCCACGCTGCCAAGGTGACACACGAGCACATTTGCCTGCATTTGGGCTGCAAATTCAATGGAGCGCTTGGTGTGCCTCACCCATTGCTCCCGCTCGCGCCAATCCTGGGTGGAAGGCTGAAAGATGTTGGGAGCCGCCTGGGTGACACCGGCTGGCAGGGGGCAGATATTGTGCGTGGTTCCGACCTTGATCACACCCTCCTCAAACGCCTTTAAGATGCCGGGGACCAGGCTGATGCGGATTCCGTGACTCGGCTCGACGTACTCAAATCCAAGGTCCGCGATCTCCCTGAGCATGTCGTATCCATCTGCATGGCGGTGCGAGCACCACGCTGTGGACAGAGCCAGGGTAGCTTTCACATCCCGAGAGTGGGTCCAGCCAGGGTCAGCTGTCGTAACGACGGCGAAGCATCGCGGTAAAGGCCATCACCTTGTTCTTGCGGCGGCGGCGCTCGCAGGGCTTCTCGTAGTAGCGCTTGGCTCGCGTGCCCTTGATGATGTTCTCGCGATCGAGCTTCTTTTTCATGCGGCGCAGGGCACGATCAATGGGCTCGTTTTTGCGAATTCGGATTTCGATGGACATGGGACGGCGGACGTAGTGTGAGCGGAAAAACGGAAATGCAACCGGGCGCCGGGAGCCTCGTCAATGATAAATGGGGAGTGGGTGCCGCGGATCGGGGTTTTGATCGGGACCACCTTGCATTCCATGGTCCAGGTCCCAATTTGTAGTTCCCAGTACCCAATCCCCGGTACCTAATCCCCTTTCTCTCCAGTTCCCAGCTTGCCCTCCCACGACCAGGACTTCGTCCACCTGCATGTCCACAGCGACTACAGCCTCCTCGATGGAGCCTGCAGGATCGACCGGCTGCTGGACCGGACGGCCGAGCTTGGGATGCCGGCCCTGGCGCTGACAGACCACGGGAATCTCTTCGGTGCGATCGAGTTCTATTCGGCGGCGACCGCCAAGGGAGTCAAGCCGTTGATCGGCTGCGAGATGTATCTCGCGGAGGGATCCCGTCTTGAACGGCACGGACGGACGGACGAGGGGAAGAACATCTTCCATCTGGGCCTGATCGCGAAGGACCTGACCGGCTACCAAAATCTGCTCAAATTGGTCTCGGATGCCCACCTGAGGGGATTTTACTACCGACCGCGCACCGATCTTGAAACGTTGGCCAAGTATTCCAAGGGATTGATCGGCTTCACGGGCTGCCTTGCCTCGCTGGTGCCCCACCTCCTCCTGCATGACAGGGTCGAGGAAGCCCGCCGGGCCATGGCCCGCTTCGTGGACATCTTCGGACGCGAGAACTACTTCGTGGAGATCCAGGACCATGGGCTGCCGGAGCAGCGGAAGATCGCGATGACCCTGCTCAAGTTCGCCGGTGAGTTTGGGCTGAAGGTGGTCTGCACGAATGATGTCCATTACATCCGTGCCGGGGACGCCGGCCCGCACGACGCGATGCTTTGCATCCAGACGGGCTCGAAGATCGCGGACGAAAAGCGCATGCGGTTCGACCGCCCGGAGTTTTTCCTGAAGTCGAGGGAGGAAATGGAGAAGATCTTCGCCGAGGTGCCCGAGTCGCTGCTCAACACGCGGGCGGTGGCAGAAATGTGCGACCTTGCGATCCCGTTTCCCAAGCACAACGAGCGCTACCCCAAGTACCCCCTTCCCCCCGAGCTGAAGACCGACCGCGCGGCCTACCTGCAGCGGCTTTGCCGGAAGGGGCTGAAGGAGCGGTACGGGATCGACTACGACGAGGCCAGGGCCGCGGGACTGCCGCCCGACGACAGGACGAGCATCCTGGTCACCCGGACCGACTACGAGCTCCGCATCATCAACGAGACCGGCTTTGCGGACTACTTCCTGGTCGTCTGGGACTTCATCGCCTGGGCGAAGTCCCAGGGAATCCCGGTCGGGCCGGGCCGCGGATCCGGGGCGGGGTGCCTCGTGGCGTACCTCCTCGGCATCACGAACCTCGACCCCCTCCGGTTCAAGCTGCTCTTCGAGCGCTTCCTGAACCCGGAGCGCGTGTCGCCGCCCGACTTCGACATCGACTTTTGCATGCGCCGGCGCGGCGAGGTGATCGACTATGTGCGCCACAAGTACGGCGACGCCTGCGTCGCGAACATCATCACCTACGGCACGCTCGGCGCGAAGATGGTGATCCGGGACGTTGCGCGGGTGCACGGTGTCCCGTACGCGGAGGCCGACCGGCTCGCGAAGATGATCCCCGACGAGCTCAACATCACGCTGGACCAATCCATCGCAAAGTCCGCGGAGCTGCGCGCGGAGCTGGCGGCCAACCCCGAGGCCAGGAAGATCGTGGACCAGGCGCTCGTCCTGGAGGGCCTCGTGCGCAACACCGGCAAGCACGCGGCGGGAATCATCATCACGGACCAGCCCCTCGAGGAATTCGTGCCGCTCACCCTCCAGGAAGGGGATGTGACCGTGCAATTCGACATGAGCGCGGTCGGCAAGCTCGGCCTGCTGAAGATGGACTTCCTCGGGCTGAAGACGCTCACCGTGATCGCGGACGCCGTGGACAACATCCGGCGGACCGCGGACCCTGCCTTCGATATCGAGAAAATCCCCGACGACGACGCGAAGACCTTCGCCCTGCTCAACTCCGGCCGGACGACCGGCGTGTTCCAGCTCGAATCGGGCGGAATCCAGAATCTCTGCCGCCAGCTCCAGATCGCCTCGCTGTACGAGATCGTCGCCCTGATCGCACTGTACCGGCCGGGCCCGATGGAGTGGATCCCCGACTACATCCGCGGGAAGAAGGACCCGTCCACGGTGAAGTTCCCGCACCCGCTTCTCGAGGAGGTGTGCCGCGAGACGTACGGGGTGATGGTGTACCAGGAACAGGTGATGGAGGCGGCCCGGGTCATCGCCGGCTACACGCTCGGCGGCGCAGACATGCTCCGGCGGGCGATGGGAAAGAAGGACGTGAAGGCGATGGCGAAGGAGCGCTCCAAGTTCGTCGCCGGCGCGCTCAAGCTCCACGACATCCCCGAGGCGACGTCCAACGCGATCTTCGACATCCTGAACAAGTTTGCCGGATACGGCTTCAACAAGTCCCATTCCGCCGCCTACGCGATCCTCAGCTACCAGACCGGATACCTGAAGGCCAACTACCCCGTCCAGTTCATGGCGGCCATGCTCAGCTCCGAGCTCGGAAACGCCGAGAAGGCCGCCCACTTCATCAGCGAATGCGAGGCGATGGCCCTGCGGGTGCTCGGCCCCGACGTCAACGAGTCCCGCGAGATGTTCACCCCGGTCGTGAGGGCCTCCCAGGGGGATGGGGCCGGGGCCATCCGCTTCGGGCTTGCGGGCATCAAGGGCGTCGGCGAGCAGGCCGCGAGGAAGATCATCGCCGAGCGCGAGGCCGGGGGCCCGTACCGCGACTTCCAGGACTTCCTGCTTCGGTCGGACTCAAGGGCGATCAACAAGCGGGTTCTGGAAAACCTGGTGGCAACGGGCGCCTTCGACTTCACCGGCGCGGCCCGGGAGGCCCTCTTTGACCAGATCGACACGGCTCTCTTCGCCCTCGGCGAGCTCCAGCGCAAGTACCCCGCCCTTCGCAAGGACCTGCCCGGCGCACTCACCGCCGCCGTGCCGGCCGAGACGACGCTGTTCGACCTGGCCGGGACTGCCTCCCCCATGCCCGACCGGTGCGTCCTCGTGGAGGAGTTTGCGGGGCTGCTGCGCCACACGCGAAGGATCCCGTCCGCCTCTCCCGACACGAGCGGCGCCGACGCAACCCTCGGCCTCGCGGACGAACGCACGGGCCGCCCGGCCGCAAAGGCCAGGCAGTCGGCGGCCGCGCAGGCCCCCGAACGGCAGCTCACCTCCGAGAACCGACTCCTGTTCGAAAAGGAATTGCTTGGATTCTACGTCTCGGGACATCCCCTCGAGGCCTACGCAGGCCTGACCGAGGCGCTGGACAGCTTCCCCGTCGAGGCGCTGACCCGGCAGCCCGACCGCACCGAGTTCCGGCTTTGCGGCATCGTCGGCGGGATCGCGAAGAAGCTTTCCAAGAAGGACAACCGTCCCTGGGCCGCGTTCAACCTTGCCACCCGCAGGGCCAGCCTGCCTTTGAACATGTTCGCCGAGTCCTACTCGACCTACGGGGCGGTCCTCGCGGAGAACGCCACGGTGGTCGTCCTCGGCAACATCCTCGCCGGCAACGAAGGGCCGCGGATCAACGTGAAGGAATGCTACGCCCTGGACCCGGCGGTCGTGTCCCTCGTGCAAAGGGTCACCTGGCTCCTGCATCCCGGCCACCCGGAGGCCCCCGGGTTCCTGGGCCGCCTGCGCGAGGAGATCAACCGGCAGCCCGGGCATACACGGGTCGAGTTTGCGCTGGTGCTCGAGGACAGGATTGCGCCGGTCGCGGAGGCAAGCGCAACCCTCACCTGGCGGGTAACGGCGGCGACGTTCCAGGAACTGCGGTCGCACCCGGCGGTGGCCGGGGTCCAGATCCAGACAAAGCCCCTCGCGCTCAAGCCCGGGCGCTGGGGAAGGAAGCCTTTCTAGCTCCCTTCCCTTTGCGGGGGGCTTGAAGCGGCAGCGGAATTAATCCACCTTGGGCGTCCCATGCTTTCTGTCCTGACTGACCGCCAGTGGCTCTGGCTCGCCGGGTGGTTCTACCTCGCAGGCTTCCTGATGGGCACGCGCTGGCTGAAGTCCGGCGGATGTCCCTTGCGAACCATGGGGTACGGCCTGTTGACGGTTGGCTACCTCCTTCAGCTGGCCGGCCTTTACCTGCGCGGCGAGGCGGTCGGGGCATGCCCCCTAGGCAACAAGTTTGAGATTCTCCAGTTCACGGCATGGTCGGCGATCTCCCTGTACCTGATCGTTGGGGTGACCTTCCGCTCCAGCCTCTTTGGCAACCTTACCTCCCTCCTCGGCGCCTTCCTGACCCTGTTTTCCCTCTCCGTGCCCCGCTGGGACGCGACGCGGCAGGCCCACCTGTTCGGCGGAAACCCCTGGATTGAGTTTCACGCCGCCCTCGCGCTCTTCAGCTACGGGGTGTTTGCCCTGCTGGCCCTGACGTCCGCGATGTTCCTCTTCCGGCATCACTCGCTCAAGTCCAAGCAGCCGGGCGGATGGTTCGCCTTTCTTCCGTCGATTCTCGAGCTGGACCAGATCGGCTTGCGGCTGCTTGCGGTGGGCACGGCCCTCCTCGCGTTGTCCCTCGCCATTGGCGCCGTCTACTGGCTGCGCGACACCTCGACCGCGAACTCCGCAAAGCTGTTGGTGACGGTCGCGGTGTGGGTGGCCTACGGCGCGGCCCTGGTGCTTCGTTTGGGCGGACGCCTCCTTGGGAAGCGCTTCGCCTGGGTGTGCCTGGTCCTCTTTGGCTTTGCGCTGCTCTCCCTCGGGCCCGTCGATGCAAGCCGCCATGTGTCCGGCCTCCACGCGGCTCCAGCGGCAGGGGCCCAGCCATGACCCATCCCGAGGTCTTCGTCATCGGGGCCACCCATCACTCGACGCCCCTCGAGGTGCGTGAGCGGCTCGCGCTCGCCGCCGAGTCGGAGGCCGCGCTGCACGCGGAGCTGATCGCCCGGTCCGACCTGAGGGAACTGACCATCCTCAACACCTGCAACCGCGTGGAGTTCTATGGGGTCGCCGATGCCGCGGAGGCAGTCGCCGCCCTGGAGGCCTCCTTCTGCGCGCGGCAGGGCTTCGACCACGCGGAATTCCAGAAGTTCAGGGTCGGCCGCTCCGGACGGGATGCCGTGATTCACCTGTTTGAAGTGGCTGCGGGCCTCGATTCCCAGATTGTCGGGGAGACGGAGATCCTGGGCCAGGTGAAGGAAGCCTATGCCACCGGGCAGCAGCGCGGCTCCACCGGCCCGGTCCTGAACCGCCTTTTTCAAAAGGCCTTCCAGGCGGCCAAGCACGTTCGCACGCACACCGGGATCGGGATCGGACAGGTGAGCGTGGCCACCGTGGCCGTCGAGCTGGCGCTGAACATCTTCGGGCACCTGGAGGACCGGAGGATCCTGCTCCTCGGGACCGGGGAGATCGGCGACAAGACGGCGCGGGCTTTTCACAGCCGCGGGGCGTCCGACCTCACCGTGGCAAGCCGCCGGGCCGGGCGGGCCGACGCGCTTGCCGGGGACCTGGGAGCCGCATCGCTGGCCTTTGAGGAGCGCGAGGCGCGCCTCGGCGAATTCGATGTCGTGGTCTCCTCGGTGTCCGCCCCCGGGCCGGTGTGGTCCCCGGTTGCGACCGTCGCTGCCATGCGAACGCGCCGGAGCCGGCCCCTGTTCTTCATCGACCTGGGAGTGCCCCGCAACGTCGATGCGGGGGTCACCGAGATCGAAAACGTATTTCTCTACAATCTCGACGACCTGGCAAAGGTGGCGGAGGCGAACCGGGTGGCGCGCGAGGCGGAGGTGACGAACTGCCGGGCAATCCTGGCGGAGCGCGCGGACTCGCTGTGGCGGCACCTGAACGCGAGCATGGCGCCCAATGGCGTCAGCCAAGCCGCCCGAGGAGCCAGTCCACCGCCGTGCCGTCCGCCGGCTGGCTGAGGAGCGAGCGGAGTTTCAGGGCCTGCGCCTCCGTCCGGAGGCGCCGGGCGGAATCCTGGAGACAAGACTTCACCTCCAGGGCGAGGGCCTCGGGGGTCGCGGCCCCCTGGATGTATTCCGGGTACATGGGCTCCCCCAGGATGATGTTGGCAATCCCGAGGTATGGGATCTTCACCAGCCAGCGGCCGAGCAGGTAGGTGACCGGGTCGGCGCGGTACGCAATCGCTCCGGGAATTCCGGCAAGGGCGCAGTGCATGGACATGGTGCCGCTGCTGGCGAGCACCGCAGAGGCGGCGACCGGGCCGGAGCCGGCCGGTGCGTCGGCGGGCGCCAGGTTGACGACGCCTCCGGGAGCGGCGGCGATGCAGGCGCGCAGGATCGCCGCGATCTCCTCGCTGGGATAGAGCGCGACCGCCGGCCTGAACGTCCCGGTCTGGAACCCGCCCAGCAGCCGGGGGAAGAGGCGCGCCACGGCCTGCCTCCGGCTTCCCGGGAGAAGGAGCACCGGGCCGGACGCGTCGTACCGGACGGGCGCACGGTACTCGGGGGCCACGAAAGGATGGCCGACAAATCTCACCTCGAGGCCCGTGTCGGCATACGCCTTGGCCTCGAAGGGGAAGATCACCGCCAGTGACTCGATGCTGCGCGCAAGCTTGAAGCGCCGCCCCGCCCTCGACGCCCAGATCTGCGGGCTGATGTAATAGAGGGTCTGGATCCTCCCTCCCCCCTTCCGGCTGAGTCCCCCCGTCCTCAGGGCGTCGGCCAGGGCCAGGTTGAAGCCGCCGTAGTCCACAAAGCAGATCGCCCGGGGCTGGTGCTCGCGCAGCCAGCGCACGGTCTCGAGGAAGAGCGGCCTGAAGAAAGACCGGTAGTTCCTGATTGCCTCGAAGTAGCCGATGGACGACGTCGTCGTCATGTCGTGGAGGAGCTGCGCCCCCGCGGCGGCCAGCTTCGGTCCGCCCAGCGCGCAGACACGGAGCCCCGGCTCCCGGGCAAGCAGCCCCTGGACCACCCTGGCCGCGTGCTCGTCGCCCGAGTGCTCCCCGGCCAGCACGAACAGATCCACCCGCCCGTCCACGGGCGGGGCAAGGCGGAACGGAAGGGCTGGCGCGGACATCGTCGTGCGGGGCTACTTCTTCCTGGCGCGGATCTGGTCCGTGATCGCGATCGCCACGGCGAGCGCCGACTTTCCAAGGGCGGCCCCGACCTTCGGTTGCCGGGCGGACGCAACGCTTTCCACAAAGTGCGCCAGTTCGAGCGCGAGCGGCTCCCCCTTTTCAATCGGGATCTCCTGGACCGGGATGGAGCTTGCATCGCCCGGCTTCGCCAGCCCGATCTTCATCTTCAGCCCATAGGCGATCAGGTCGGACTTCCGGACGAGGTGCCCGGCCTGGTTCATGAAGTCGAGCGAGAGATAGGCATTGTCCTGGAAGATCCGGATCTCGCGGGCCTTCTTCAGGCTCATCCGGCTTGCGCTCAGGTTCGCGACGCAGCCGCTCTCGAACTCGATGCGGGCATTGGCAATGTCCTCGGTCTTCGAGAGGACGCTGATGCCGACGCTGTCAATCCGCGCGATCGGCGACTTGACCAGGGCGAGGACGATCCCGATGTCGTGGATCATCAGGTCCAGGACGACCCCGACCTCCGTTCCCCGGATCTGGTACGGCGCGAGGCGCTCGGCCGTGATGTACCGGGGGCGGTCGGCCTCCTTCTCAAGGAAAGCCATGACCGGGTTGAAGTGTTCGACGTGCCCGACCTGGACGATGCTCCCGTGCCTCTCGGCGGCGGCGAGAACCCTCTCCGCCTCCTCGAGGGAGGCGCAGATCGGCTTTTCAATCAGCAGGTGGCACCCCTGGTCCAAAAGCGGAAGAGCCACCTGTTCGTGCCGGTCGGTGGGCACGACGACCGAGACCGCGTCGCAGGCGGCCCCGAGTTCCTGGAGGGTGGCGAAGCGGCGGCATCCGTGCCTCGCGCTGATCTCGAGGGCCCGATTCTCATCGGCGTCATAGACACCGGCCAGCTCGACCCGGGGCATCGACGCATAGATGCGCGCATGGTGCTGCCCGAGCGAACCCACGCCCGCGACGCCGCAGGCAACCTTTTCCTTGGATTGGAATAGTCGTTTCACGGTTTAAATTGGTTTCAGCAGCCCGTTTTGGAGGAGGAAACTCCTCCCCGTCCGCGCCGCGTGGGCCGCGTTGTGCGTGACCAGAACCAGCGCAGTATTCGTCTCCACGCAGAGCTCCAAGAGCAGATCGATCACCGCCGCACCCGTGCGCTCGTCCAGGTTGCCCGTAGGCTCATCGGCCAGGAGCAAACGAGGCCGGTTCATCAGCGCCCGGGCCACCGCGACCCTCTGGCGTTCCCCACCGGAAAGCTGCGATGGCAGGTGACCGGTGCGCTCCCCGAGGCCGACCCGGGCAAGGAGTGCGTCGGCGCGGGCCCGGGCGGCGGCACCGGGAGTGCCCAGCATGCGTGCCGCCATGAGTACGTTGGCTCGGGCATCGAGTTCCGGAATGAGGTAAAACGCCTGGAAGACCATTCCGAGAAAAGCCGCCCTCCCGCCCGCTCGCAGCCCCTTCGAACCGGCCCACGAAATCTCGCCGGCGTCCTTCACGTCGAGTCCGGCGAGGAGGTTCAAAAGGGTGGACTTCCCGGATCCGGACTCCCCGCGCACGCTGATGCTTTCCCCGGCGGGGATCTCGAGGTCCACGCCGCTGAGGACCTCGATCCTCCGGTCGCCGCTCTGGTAGCTCTTGCGCAGTCCGCGCACGCACAGGACCTGGTCACTCACTGCGAAGGGCCTCCACGGGTTTCAGGCGGGCCGCACGCCAGGCGGGCAGCAGGCCCGCAAGGGTTGAGATGACGATCGTGAGCCCGATGATCAGGGCCACGTCGCCCGCCGAGGTGTGGGCGGGCAGCTCGCTGAACTGGTAAAACCGTTCCAGGACCTCCTGCCGCTGGGTGATCCTCGCCAATCCAAGGACGACGTCGTTTCGGACGGCGAGCGCAGCAAAGCCGAGCCCCAGCCCGAAGGCGGTTCCCAGCACCCCAATGAAGACTCCCTGCGCGCAGAAGCAGGCGGCCACATGGAGCGGGCGCCCCCCGAGGGCACCGAGGAGGCCGATCTCGCGGGTCTTCCTGACCACGGAGATGAGCAGCGAGCTTGTCACCGAAAATGCGGCCACGATCACGATGAACAGGAGGAGGAAGAAGATCATGTTCTTCTCAAGCGCGAGCACCCAGAGGAAATCGGAAAAACTGTCCATCCAGGAAAAGGCGCGCAGGCCCGCCGGGAGGACCGCGTTGATCCTTGCCGCCCCGTCGTCCTCATTGACGCCGGGCTTCATGCGGACGTCGATTCCATGGACATCGCCGCCCAGCCCGTACAGGTCCTGCGCCAGGCGGAGGGT
>Ga0302319_10003909_pt1 | contig 30840 bp, 28 predicted proteins | sample Bog_T0_2_FD_203319 | JGI IMG/M metagenome (GOLD analysis project Ga0302319, IMG submission 203319) | Peat permafrost microbial communities from Stordalen Mire near Abisko, Sweden - Bog_T0_2 | ecosystem: Environmental > Terrestrial > Soil > Wetlands > Peat | place: Sweden: Abisko, Stordalen Mire... | reverse complement strand
GCCGAACTCAAATCGAGGATCCTTGCGCACCTCACCGACCTCAACAAGGAACCCGTCATTCACACATGGACCTACAAGATTGATGAGGCTGCCTGATATGAGTCGTTCCTCGGAAACGATGTACTAGTGTGGAGTCCCGGGCGAAGCCGGTATGGCGGGTCCAGGACGGGTTTGTGTCTTCGAAGACCACGCGCCCATCCGGTTGCACCGTGAACAGCATCAGATCGACCGGCGCGTGTGCAAAAATGGCCTGGTAGCGCGCCTGGGACCGCCGCAGCGCCGCCATCGACTGTTCCAGCGCGGCAGTGCGGTCCGCCACGCGCTGTTCCAGCAGGGCGGCAAAGCGGCGCTGGGCCTGCTCGCTGTCGCGTAGCTCCTGCTCGGCGCGCTTGCGTTCGGTGATGTCAAGATTGATCCCAAGCATCCGCCGCGGCCGCCCGGCCTCGTCGGGCAGCACGCGGCCTCGGCTGAGGATCCACTGCACCGCGTCGTTCCGCAGCAACCGGAACTCGAAGGCGAAGGTGCCGACGCGACGGCTGGCACGGCGGGCAGCGGCCTTGGCTGCCTCTCGGTCCTCCGGATGCAGCGCCGCCTCCCACAGCGCGAGCGGGGCTTGTTGCGGCAGGAAGCCTTGCGCCGGCTCGGCGCCGATCAGGTGGAACATGTGCGCCGACCAGCGGATGCGTTTTTCGTGCAGGTCCCATTCCCAGGTGCCCAGGTCGGCCGCTTCCTGCGCCAGCCGCAGATGCTCTTCGCTGTCACGCAGCCCCTGTTCCACCAGCACGCGCTCGGTGACGTCGTGCCAATAGACCGCGATACCTTCGCCGGCGGGGACGGCCTGGAAGGCGATCCAGCGATGGGCGGCCGGCGCGAACGCCTCCGCGGTGATGGTCCGCTGCTCGGCATGCGCGCGGCGGAGCAGCGCCTCCATTCTACTGCCGGCGAGTTCCGGGAACCGCTCCCAGATCACACGGCCGAGAACTGCCTCCGCGGGCAAATTCCAGAACCCGAGGGCGCGCTGGTTGGCATAGCGGATGCGCCATGCGCCGTCGGTGGCGTAGAACGCATCGCCCATGCTCTCCAGGATCGCCTTCGCATCGGCCGACATGCCGGTCTCGGCGTCTTTAGGCGGAGGACCCTTGGTTCCGATCGCTCTGCTCCTTTCGCCAAGCCTCGGCGAAGTTGGCCCCAGATCAGCGGAATTGCATCGTCGCGGGCGCTGGCCGGTCCGTTCTGGCGCGGATCGATCCGCGCATTCAGCGGACGAACCTGGCGAAGCAAGGCGCGCCTGGCGTCCTTCGTCATCCGGGACCGATGATACCGTAACCACGCAAGCTTGAAAGCGTCGGATTGGTCCGGGTGTATTGTGGCTCGATTCCCTTTGCGAGTGCATCCAGGCCATGACGCTCGACCCCGTGCTGCTCTCCCGGCTGCAATTCGTCTGGGTCGTGGCGTGGCATATCCTGCTGCCGGCGTTCACCGTCGGGCTTGCCTCCTACATCGCGGTGATGGAGGGAATGCACTTCGCCACCGGGAAGGCGATCTACCTGCGGATTTCGTCGTTCTGGATCAAGGTGTTCTCGGTTTCGTTCGGCATGGGCGTGGTCTCGGGCATCGTGATGCCGTTCCAGTTCGGCACCAACTGGAGCCGCTGGTCCTTCGCCACCGCCAACGTCGTGTCGCCGATGCTGGCCTATGAGGGGCTGACCGCGTTCTTCCTGGAGGCCGCTTTTCTGGGGGTTCTACTATTCGGGCGCAAGCTGGTGCCGCCCTGGGCGCATTTTTTCGCCGCCCTGATGGTCGCCGCCGGGACCCTGTTCTCCACGTTCTGGATTCTCAGCGTGAACTCCTGGATGCAGACGCCGGCGGGCGCCGACCTTGTGGACGGTCAGTTCATGCCGCGGGACTGGATGGCCATTGTGTTCAGCCCGTCCTTCCCGACGCGGTTCGGCCATACCGTTTGCGGCTTCTACGTCACCACCGGCTTCGTCGTGCTTGGCGTGGCCGCGTGGTACCTGCGGCGCCAGACGGCGGTGGCCGAGGCGCGGCTGATGCTGTCAGCCACGCTATGGCTGCTGCTGGTCCTGGTGCCGTTGCAGATCTTTCTCGGCGACGCATCGGGTCTCGTGACGCGGGAATTCCAGCCAGCCAAGCTGGCTGCGATCGAGGCACGCTGGGACACCGCGTCCCGCGTGCCGCTCACCCTGTTCGCCATCCCGGACCAGGCCGACGCAACCAACCACGCCGCGATCGACATTCCCGACCTCGGCAGCCTGATCCTCACCCATGATCCGGATGGCACGGTCCAGGGGCTCAAGGACTTCCCACGCGAGGACTGGCCACCGGTGGTGATCCCGTTCTTCGCCTTCCGCGTGATGGTGGGAATCGGTGTGGTGATGCTGCTCGCCGTGGTGGCGGGGAACCTGATGCGGTTCGGCGGGGGGCTGTATACGCGCCGCTGGCTGCTGCGCTGTTTTGAGTTGACCGCGCCGCTCGGCTTCGTTGCCGTGATCGCCGGCTGGGTCACCACCGAAGTCGGCCGCCAACCCTGGACGGTGTACGGGCTGATGCGAACCGTCGACTCCGTCTCGCCGTCGCTGACCGGCTGGAACGTGCTGCTCTCGCTGGCCGGCTATGTCCTGACCTATGCGGTCATCTATCCCGGTGGCCTGCTGGTGATGTCGCGCGTCGTTCGCCGCGGGCCTGGCACGCCGGAAGCGGAGGCCGACGAGCCGATCGAGAGCGGGCGCCCCAAATCGCCGGTGCGCCGCGTGCCGGACGCGCGCCCCAAAGGCGGTGCGGCATGACATCCAACCTGGTGCTCGATTTCGTGCCGGTCTGGACGGTGATCCTCGGGCTGGGCGTCTTCTTCTATGTGCTGCTCGACGGCTTCGATCTGGGCGTCGGCATCCTGTACGGCTTCGCGCGCGATACGAACGAACGCAACCTGCTGATGAATTCGGTCTCCCCAGTCTGGGACGGCAACGAGACCTGGCTGATCCTGGGCGGCCTCGGGCTGCTGGCCGCCTTCCCGCTGGCGTTCGCGATCATCATCCCGGCGGTCTATTTCCCCATCGCCCTGATGCTGCTGGCGCTGATCTTCCGCGGCGTCGCGTTCGAGTTCCGCTACCGGGACACGCCGCATCGCGGCTTCTGGGACCATGGGTTTTGCTACGGCTCGGCGGTCGCAACAGTGGCTCAGGGCATTGTGCTCGGGTCCTTCATCCAGGGATTCGAGACCACCGGCCGGGTGTTCAGCGGCAGCAGCCTGGATTGCTTCACGCCGTTCTCGCTGACGATCGGGATCAGCCTGTTGTTCGGCTACGCACTGCTCGGCGCGGGATGGCTGGTGCTGAAGACCGAGGGGGACCTGCAAGCTTGGGCGCGACGGTCCGGCCGCATCGCCTTTGCGGGAGTCTGCATCGCAGTCCTGGTGGTCAGCGCCTGGACGCCGCTGGCGAGCCCGGACATCAAGGCGCGCTGGTTCGCCTGGCCGCACTTTCTCTATCTCGCGCCCGTTCCGATCATCACCGCGCTGATCGCATGGGCGACGTTCCGCGCGCTGTCCAACCCGACATCCGAGTGGGGTCCGTTCGCCGGCGCCGTGGGGTTGTTCGTCATGTCCTATTTCGGGATCGGCGTCAGCCTGTTCCCGATGATCGTGCCGCACCGCTTCACGTTATGGGAGGCCGCGTCCGCGCCGAGCACGCAGGCGTTCCTGCTGGTCGGCACGCTGTTCCTGCTGCCGGTTATCCTGGTCTACACTGGATGGTCGTACTACGTGTTCCGCGGCAAGGTACGAGCGGACGTCGGCTATCATTGAGTCGTTTGGCATGCGCAACGCGTTGAGTGGACAAAGCTTCTTGCGCCGTCCACCACTTCTAGTGCGGTTGGCAGCGATGGCGGATGGCGCAAGCGCTTATCCGCCCTACGTTTTACCCCGAACGCCCGGCCGCGCGGTCCGAGAAGTAGCGCTAGACCCGCATTGGCATCAGCACGTACAGCGCGCTGGCATCCGCCGCGTCCCGCACCACCGTCGGTGCCGAACCGTCCGAGAACAGAAACTCCACGTCGCCTGCGATCTGATCCGTGATGTCGTTCAGATAGCGCGCCTGAAAGCCGATCTCGAGCGGACCCGCGTCATACTTCACGCGGTCGGCATCCAATTCCTCGGTGGCGGTGCCCTGCTCGGGACTAGCCGCCGATAACACCAGCAGATCGCGCGCCAGGGACAGCTTCACCGGCCTTGACCGCTCCGACGAGATCGCCGCAACGCGCGCCACCGCGTCGGCAAAGTCCTTCTTGCCGACGCGCAGCACCTTGTCGTTGCCGCGCGGGATCACCCGTTCATACTCTGGGAAAGTGCCGTCGATCAGCTTGCTGGTCAGCAACACCGTATCGACGTGGAACTGGATGCGCGTATCCGACAGCGCGACCTCGACGTTGCCGCTGACTTCGTCCAGCAGCTTGCGCAGCTCGTTCACCGTCTTGCGCGGCACGATCACGCCCGGCATCGACCCTGCGCCCTCGGGCAGCGGCTCCTCCACCCTCGCCAGCCGGTGCCCGTCGGTCGCCACCGCGCGCAGCACCTTCGTGCCGTCGCTTTCTGCGGCATGGATATAGATGCCGTTGAGGTAGTAGCGCGTTTCCTCGGTGCTGATGGCAAAGCGCGTGCGGTCGATCAGTCCCCGCAACTGCTGTGCCGACAGGCCGAACCGGTGCGGCAGCGAGCCCGCCGTCATCGACGGGAAATCCTCGGTCGCCAGCACCACCAGGTTGGTCGAGTATTTCCCGGAGCGCAGCGCGAGCTGCGCGTCGCCGCCCGGATGGTCGAGTTCGACCTCGGCGCCCTCGGGCAGCTTGCGGACGATCTCGTATAGCGTCGCTGCCGGCGCCGTGCAGGCGCCGTTCCGCGTGGTGCTGGCCGGCACGTCCTCCACCACGGCGATTTCCATGTCGGTCGCGGTGAGCGCCAGTTTCCCATCGCGGACGGCGATCATCACATTGGCCAGGATGGGGATGGTGTTGCGCTTCTCCACCACGCTCTGGACATGGGCCAGCGCCTTCAGCAACGTGGCGCGGTCCGCCTTCAGCTTCATCGGTGTCATCCTCATGAGGCGCGCCGGGCGCTCGGTCGGCGGTTACTTTAGCAACGGGTGTCAAGCCCCGCCAAGGTGGTCCGCGCAGGGGGCTGCCCCCTGCGCCCCCGCCAGGAGCCAGCTTCCCCTGGACCTGCGACCGTTTCAGCTTTCCAGCATTCGGCGCAGGAGTTCAACGTCTTCGGCGAAGCCGGCGTCGCGTTCCATCAGCTCGCCGATACGAGAGACCGCGTGCATCACCGTCGTGTGGTCTCGGTTGCCAAACTTGCGGCCGATTTCCGGCAGACTGCGGCTGGTCAGCTGCTTCGCCAGATACATTGCAACTTGGCGCGGGCGTGCCACGGCACGGGCGCGGCGTGCGGACGACATGTCGGTCAGCCGGATGTTGTAGTGCTCGGCAACCTTGCGCTGGATTTCCTCGATCGTCACCCGCCGGTCATGCGCCTTCAGGATATCGTGCAAAACCTCCTGCGTGGCCTCCAGCGTGACCGGCCGGCCGAACAGATTGGCGTGCGCGATCAACCGGTTCAGCGCGCCTTCCAGCTCGCGGACGTTGCTGGTGATCTTGTGCGCCAGGAATTCCATGACCTTGGCCGGCACTGGCACCCCGCTCCGCTGCGCCTTGGCTTCCAGAATGGAAATACGCAGCTCGAAGGTGGTGGCGTGAAGGTCCGCAACCATGCCACAGCCGAGGCGGGTGCGCAGCCGATCCTCCAGCCCCGACAAATCGGACGGCGATTTGTCGGCGGAGACCACGATCTGCTTGCCGGCGTCCACCAGCGCATTGAAGGTGTGAAAAAACTCTTCTTGCGTGTTGTCTTTACCGATCAGGAACTGCAAATCGTCGATCATCAAGACATCGACGCTGCGAAGTTGTTCCTTGAATTCCATCGTCGATTGGCTGCGGATCGCCGCGATGAAGCGATACATGAATTTTTCCGCAGACATATAAGCGACCGTCACGGGATGCGGCCGCGCGGCGCTACGGGTGACCAGGTCCCAGGCGATGCCATGCATCAAGTGGGTCTTGCCGAGGCCGACCCCGCCGTACAGGAACAGCGGATTGAATCCCTGGCTGGCCGGCTGTTCGGCGACGCGGCGGGCACAGGCATAGGCGAACTCGTTCGGCTTGCCGACAACGAACGCATCGAAGGTGAAGCGCGCGTCCAGCGCGGCGGTAAGCTCCGGGCGTGGCTCGGCACGCTCCTCGGGGCGGACGGCGGCAAGCGACACAAGCGGTGCGTCGGGCAACGGGATCGGGCTTTCGTCGTCACGGGAATCGGCCGCGGCGCTGTTGCCGACCCGAATGTCCACGCGGCGGATCGCCGAATTCTCCGCCTGCCACAATGCGTTCAGCCGGTCGCCGTAACGTCCGCGCACCCAATCGCGTAGGAAGCGGGTGGGCAGGAGTACCGTGACCTCGTCGCCGTCCAGGCCGGCGAGCGTCATCTGCCGGAGCCATGTGCGATACTCGACCTCGCCGACTTCATTCTGCAGCCGGCCGCGGACGCGGGTCCACTGTGCCGCGAGCTGTGGCGTTGACACGATGTCGCTCTCCGCGGCCAGCTCGTCTTCAGTGAGTTCTGATGATGACATAGCGCCCGAGTCCGCCGCAACTTGTTGTTCAGTCAGAACTTTTCGACCAGCAAACCGCGCGGCACCCCGCCAGCATTGGCGCGGGGTCCAGCATAGGGACGCCAGCAGAGTAATGAGTATGTCAGACTTGTGGCGAAAGGCAATTAGAATCTGCCGGTCGGCAATAATGTCAAATAAAGGAGGGAATCTTTCCGCCGCACAGACGAGCGGAATACACCTCTATCAGGCATTCACTACTTCAGGTGTCTGCGGACGATCAGACGACAAGCCCGGCACATTAATATGTGTTCTTGGTCTTGTTGCACGTCCGACGATGCCGGACGTGCAATGGAAGGCTAGGTCGCGGCGAGAGCCTTGATACGCGCCGAAAGGCGCGACAGCTTTCGCGCTATCGTATTCCGATGAATGACGCCCTTGCCCGCCGCGCGCTGCAGCTCGGGTTGCGCCGACCGGAACGCGGCACTGGCCACATCCTTGTCGCCGCCGGCAATCGCCGTTTCCACCTTCTTCACGAAAGTGCGCATGCGGGATTTACGCGCCTGGTTGCGCTCAGTGCGGCGCAGCGTCTGACGGATGCGCTTGCGCGCTGAAGCGGTGTTGGCCATCTATCCTACATCATTGTCTACAAAGGAAAATCCGGCCGCCGGGGTACGGCGGGAAGAAGCCTTTCTAACTGAGGGGGTCGGTGGGAGTCAAGGAACGGCACCGGCAGCCGAAACCTCATCCAACGGGCAACAGGCATCTCGGTCCGATCGTGCGCCGGCGGGTCGAGACGTTGTGATCGACGGCTCGCTAAACCGGATCGGCGCCGCAGCATCGGCACGGGAGATCAGGGCAGCAGCACCGTGCTGCCGGTCGTGGTTCGGGCCTCCAGCGCCGTGTGGGCAGCGGCCGCTTCCGACAGAGGGAAGGTCTGGTGCACCTGTATCCTCACCGCGCCGGTCTGGACCACATCAAACAGGTCATTGGCGGTGGCTTCCAGGTCCGAACGCTTCGTCGTGTAAGTGGCGAGGGTCGGGCGGGTAAGGTACAGGCTACCCTTGGCCGCCAGCAAGCCGATATCCAGCGGCGCCACCGGTCCGGACGCGTTGCCGTAGCTAATCATCAGACCGAGCGGGGCCAAACAGTCCAGGCTCGTCATGAACGTGTCCTTGCCGATGCTGTCGTACACCACAGGAACCATGGCTCCCCCAGTGATGCGCTTGACCTCGGCTGGGATATGGGCGTTGCCGACAATGGTGTGTTCAGCGCCGTTGGCGTGCGCGAGTTCCGCCTTGCGCTCGGTCGACACTACGCCGATCACGGTGGCGCCGATATGCTTTGCCCACTGGCAGAGGATCAGCCCGACACCGCCTGCTGCCGCATAGACCAGGATCGTCTCGCCGGCCTTCACCCGGTAGGTGCGTCGCACCAGGTACTGGGCGGTCATGCCTTGCAGCATCATCGCGGCGGCGGTCTTGAAGTCGATAGACACAGGCAGCTTGAGCAGGCGGTCGGCGGCAATCACCCGTGATGTTGCATAGCTGCCGATGACGCCGGCATAGGCCACGCGGTCGCCGGGCGCGACGGTCGTCACGCCGGGACCGACCGCAGCCACGGTCCCGGCACCTTCCATGCCGATTGTCAGCGGCATGCTCGGCGCCTTGTACAGGCCCGTGCGAAAGTAGACATCAATGAAGTTCAGCCCGACGGCCGCGTGGTTGACCAGCGCCTCTCCCGGCCCTGGCTCCGGCGTGGGCACGTCTTCCCACCGCAGCACGTCGGGACCGCCATAGGCGTGGATGCGGATGGCCTTGGTCATGCTTGCTGTTCTCCGTGGTGGGCCGGACCGGCCGCCGAGGCAGCACCCGCCGCGAGGCGGAGGCGTGCCCAGGATTCGAGTGCGAGCAGGGCTCGCTTGGTGTCCAGCCCGTCGCCGCCCGAGTAGCCGCCGAGATGGGTGGCGGCAACAACCCGGTGACAGGGGATGATAATCGGGATCGGATTGTCGGCATTGGCCTGCCCCACCGAGCGCGCGCTGCCACCCGTCAGGGCGGCGATCACGGCATAGGAGCGGGTCTCACCATAGGGGATCTCGCACAGCGCTTGCCACACCCGCTTCCGGTATGCGGTGCCGGCCGGTGCGAGCGGCAGATCGAATCGGCTTAGCTCACCGTCGAAATAGGCATGGAGTTCGTCGCAGGCGCGTCGAAGCAATGGTGTCGCGGTCTGGTCGCGGCCCCAACCCCAATCCAGGGCGACGATCGCTCCGTCTTCCTCCGAGACAGTGATGTCGCCGAGCGGCGCATGCAGTGAGAGTTGTGGCAAAGGCGGCGGCTCCTCGGGCGGGGATGGCAGACCCGGCCGGGGTCGGCTGTCAAGGGAGACGATACCGTTTTGATGCCGTGCGGCACGAGGTGCCGTTCATGTCCGCGACCGCAGGGCCGAGGCCAGGGCGGCGGAAGCGTCGATGGGCAGGCCGCAGACCGAGCGACGACACAGGTATGCAGCAGCGCCGACCTTGCCTGGAGTCTTTCCATGGGCCGGATGCCCGGCAGGGATGTGGTCCGGATCGCCGGCGCGCAGCACCGTCATCGCGGGGTCCGGTGCGGCCAGCGCCGCCGCAGCCAAGTCCTTTGCGAGCGCGCTATCAGGGTCCCCGGCGATGACGACGCTGGCTGCTTCCTCCAGTAAATCCGCTGCCGCGAGTAACGTCGGCATCGCGGCAAGCCGTTCCGGTGAGCCGCTGAATGCGCGCAGCATGCCCTCGGCGCGCGCTCGCCATGCTCCGTCACCGGTCAGGTGGTACAGGCGCGCATAGACCTCAGCCATCAATCCGTTGCCGGCGGGGTAGGCGTTGTCAGCGGCGGTGCGCGGGCGGGTGAGGGGAACGTCGCCCGCATCCGCGGCCGTGGTGAAAAACCCGCCGCTGCCATCGGCGAAATTCCGCTCCGCGGCTTCGACGATGCGGATGGCCTGGGCCAGGCGGTCCTGGCTCCCGGTGGCTTCGTACAGCGCGAGTGCCGCGCGAGCCATCGCCGCCTGGTCGTCGATCAGCCCGACGGCGGTGATCCGTCCGAGGCGCCAGGCATGCTGCACGCGCCCGTCTTGCGCTCCCATCTGGGCCAGCACGAAATCACAGGCCTCCTCGGCGCGCGCGAGCCAGTCCGGTCGGTCGAACACGGTGGCGGCGCGGGCCAGTGCAGCGATGGCGAGCCCGTTCCAGTCGGCCAGCACCTTGTCATCGCGGCCCGGTCGAACGCGATTGGCCCGCGCCGACAGCAGGATTTCGCGGGCCCGTGAGAGCTCGGCTTCCGCGTCCGGCGTGCCCGGCGGCGTGACCCGCCGCAGGATGGTGTGGCCGTCCCAGTTGCCTCCCGGCGTCACATCGTAGGCTCGCTTGAATGCCGGCGCGGCAACACCGAGCCGTGCGTCGATCTCGGTCTCGGACCATACGTAGAAGCGGCCTTCCTCACCCTCGCTGTCGGCATCTTCGGAGGCGGCAAAGGCGGCGTGCCCGTCCACCTTGGCCGCCGTCATGTCGCGAATCATCCAGCCGACAGTCTCCGCCGCGCGCTGCGCGTAGAGCGGATCGGGCCGGTCCGCGAAGGCGAGCGCCAGCAGTTCCAGAAGCTGCGCGTTGTCGTACAACATCTTTTCGAAATGCGGCACCAGCCAGATCGCGTCCGTAGCATAGCGGGCGTAGCCGCCGCCGAGATGGTCGTAGATCCCGCCTTGCGACATCCGGCGCAGCATCAGGTGGAGCGCGTCCTTGCCTTCTGGCCGGCCGGTGCGGAACGCGTTCTGCCAGAGAAAGCGGAAGATCGGCGCGTTCGGGAATTTCGGTGCGCCGCGGATGCCGCCATGGTCAGGGTCCGTCAGGAGCAGCAGCGACGCCCCGACGGCATCGAGACGATCAGGTGAGGGGAGGTCGCCGGCGTCGATGCTGGACAGGTCGGCAAGGGCACGCCTCAGTGCCCCGGTATTGCTGCCGACCATCGCGTGGCCGGTGCGCCAGGCCTCGGCGATGCCGTTCAGGATTTGGCTGAAGGAGGGGCGGCCCCAGCGCGGTTCCGGCGGAAAGTAGGTGCCGCCCCAGAACGGCGCGCCGTCGGGTGCGAGGAACATGGTGAGCGGCCAGCCACCCTGTTCGCCCATGGCGTGCAGCGCCGACATATAAATCTGGTCGATGTCCGGCCGTTCCTCGCGGTCCACCTTGATGTTGACGAACAGGGTGTTCATCAACGCCGCCGTCTGCGGATTTTCGAAGGATTCGTGCGCCATCACGTGGCACCAGTGGCAGGCGGCATAGCCAACCGATAGCAGAATCGGCTTATGGGCCGCCTTCGCTTCGGCCAGTGCCGCAGCGCCCCAGGGGCGCCAGTGAACCGGATTGTCGGCATGCTGCAGCAAATAGGGCGACGTTTCCTGCCGGAGCAGGTTGACAGGCTCGGCCATAGCTTGGGTCCCTTGCGCTGGCGCGGTTGCAGGATGAGATAGGGGTCGCCAGGCGGGCTGATAGGGGCGAAGGCCGGATGGTAACGCGAACCGCGGACGATTCGCCGCAGTATTATCAGGCGCACGTCTGGGCCGCCGTGAAGGCGCGGGTCAAGCATATGGGGCTAAGGGGCTTGCTCCTGAACCTGTCGAGCCGGTCTGATCGCTGCGAGCAAGGGGCGAGGGTGATTGTGTCTTGTCCCGGATGGCAGACACGTCTCCGGTCGATGCGACATTTTGAGTGGCGCCTGCACGATGGCAGCCGGGTGCCTGAGCTGACGCTGCCGACGGAGATCGCTCCATAGACCAGGACACCATCTTCGCCGTTGCCTCCGGTGCCGGTCGGGCGGCGATAGCGGTGATTCGGATCAGCGGCCCGGCGAGCCGTGCCACGGTGGCGGCCCTGTGCAGCCGCGTGCCGCCACCGCGCCAGGCTGGGCTGCGCCGTTTGCGTGGTGGCGACGGCGCGGTGCTGGATCGCGGTATGGTGCTGTGGATGCCCGGTCCCGGCAGCTACACCGGCGAGGATTCCGCGGAACTCTATCTTCATGGCGGCCGTGCCGTGTTGGACGGCGTGGCGGACGCTTTGGTTGTCTTGGGCGCGCGGCCGGCTGAGCCGGGGGAGTTTACGCGTCGTGCCTTTTTGAACGGGCGCATGGATCTGACCACGGCTGAGGCCGTGCACGACCTGGTCGCGGCGGAGACCGCGGAGCAACGCCGCCAGGCGCTGCGCCAACTCGACGGTGCGCTGGGCGCGGTCTATCGCGGTTGGGCGGAGCGGCTGCGGATGCTGCTGGCGCACCAGGAGGCATTGATCGACTTCTCGGACGAGGATTTGCCGGACCCCGTCGAGGCCGCGCTCTTGGCGGAGCTTGACGCATTGGCCGGCGACATGGCGGCAGCCCTGGCCGATGGCCGGCGGGGGGAGCGGCTGCGTGAGGGGCTGGTTTTCGCCGTGGTGGGGCAGCCTAATGTCGGCAAGTCGTCGCTGATCAACGCGCTGGCCGAGCGCGATGTTGCGATCGTCTCGCCGCTGCCCGGGACGACGCGTGACGCGCTTGAGGCGCGGGTGGTCCTGGGCGGTGTCCCGGTGACGCTGGTGGATACGGCGGGCTTGCGCGAGGCGGCTGACGCGATCGAGGCCGAAGGTGTGCGGCGGGCGCGTGCTCGAGCGGCCGAAGCGGATCTGGTGATTGCGGTGATCGAGGCCGGCGGTCATGCGGTTGATGGGGGAATCGACGGCCGTGTTCTGCGGGTTGCCAACAAGGTCGATCTGGGCGGCTCGGTGCCGTCCGGTGCCGTCGGCGTCAGCGCTCTGACAGGAGAAGGGTTGGATGCGCTGCGTTGCCGCCTGGCGGATGAGGCTCGGGCGCTGACGGAGAGCGGCGGGCCGCCTCCCCTGACGCGCGCCCGGCATCGCGCCGCTCTGCAAGAGGCAAGGGCGCTCCTTGCTGAGTCGCGCGAGGCGGATTGGCCTGAGCTGCGTGCCGAAAGCCTGCGGCTTGCGTTGCGGGCTCTGGGGCGAGTGACCGGTGAAGTAGCATCCGAAGAAATACTCGGTCTTATATTCGGCCAATTCTGTATCGGCAAGTAGTTCCGGGAACTACCCGGCGCGTAGGGGCTGTCGCGATGGGCGAATTGTTTGACGTCGTGGTGGTGGGGGGTGGCCACGCCGGATGCGAGGCGGCGGCGGCGGCGGCCCGGGTCGGGGCGCGCACGCTGCTGCTGACCCATCGGCTGGAAACGATTGGCGAGATGTCGTGCAATCCGTCGATCGGCGGCATTGGCAAGGGCCATCTGGTTCGGGAGATCGACGCACTGGATGGCCTGATGGGGCGCGCCGCCGACTTGGCGGGGATCCACTTTAAGCTGCTCAATCGCAGCAAGGGACCTGCGGTTAGGGGACCACGCGCGCAGGCTGACCGGGCGCTGTATCGCCGCGCGATGCAGGAGCTGCTTGCCGCAACGCCGGGACTGTTGGTTCGAGCGGGCGCGGTCGAGGACATCGACATCGGGGCCGACGGCACCCTCGCTGCCGTGGTGTGCAACGGCGGTGAGCGGATTGCCTGCGGGGCGGCGGTGCTGACCGCCGGCACGTTTCTGCGCGGGGTCATTCACATAGGGGATCAGCATAGCCCCGCCGGGCGCTTTGGCGACAAGCCCTCGTTGGGCTTGGCGCTGAGCCTGGAGCGGCTGGGCCTTCCGCTTGGCCGCCTCAAGACGGGGACGCCGCCGCGGCTCGATCGGACGAGTATCGACTGGGAGGGGCTAGCGGCCGATCCCGGTGATGAAGAACCAGAACCGTTCAGCACTTTGACCGAGCGGATCACCAACCCGCAGATCGCCTGCCGGCTCACGCGTACCACGCCCGAGACGCATGCGATCATTCGCGCCAACCTGCATCGCTCGGCGGTGTACGGCGGCCATATCGCCGGCGTCGGGCCGCGCTACTGTCCATCCATCGAGGACAAAGTGGTTCGCTTCGCCGACCGCGATAGCCACACGGTGTTCCTCGAGCCCGAGGGGCTGGAGGACAATACCGTCTATCCGAATGGGATTTCGACCAGTTTGCCCGAGGACGTCCAGAGAGCATTCCTGGCAACGATACCCGGATTGGAGCGCGCCCGCATCCTGCGCGCGGGCTATGCCGTCGAGTACGACCACATCGATCCCCGTGCATTGACCAACGGCCTGGAGTCAAAGGCGCTGCGAGGCCTATTCATTGCAGGTCAGCTCAATGGCACGACGGGCTATGAAGAGGCGGCCGCGCAAGGCTTGCTGGCGGGCGTGAATGCTGCGCGCCGGGCCGCCGGGCAAGCGTCGGTCTGCCCGGATCGGTCAGAGGCCTATCTTGGCGTGCTGGTTGAAGATTTGACGACGCGGGGCGTGAGCGAGCCGTATCGGATGTTTACGTCTCGGGCCGAATTCCGTTTGAGTCTCCGCGCCGACAACGCTGATCTCCGCTTGACCGACAAGGGCATCGCGTGGGGCTGCGTTGGATCTTCGCGGGCGCAGGCGTTTGCTGTGCATAGTGCTACGCTCGTTGGTGCCATGAAGCGGGCGCTGGCAGACGGCGGCACGCCCTCGGAGTTGGCTCGTGTAGGGATAGAGGCCAGGGCGGATGGCCGGTGGCGGTCTCTGTTTGATTTACTGGGGCGTGAGTCGTTTTCATTGAGCCAGCTAGCCGCGGCCTTCCCATGGCTGCGCGATGTCCCGCCTCGGGCCATGAGCCAGTTGCGGGCGGATTCATGCTATAGTGGTTACATGAGCCGTCAAAAGGCTGACATCCGCCGCTTCCAGCGGGAGGAAGCGATTTCGTTGAAAGGCTTCGCCTATCACGAGGTGGGCGGCCTATCGGCTGAGGTCCGCGATCGGCTTTCGCGTCTGCAACCTTCCTCGATCGGCGTCGCGTCTCGGGTGGAAGGTGTGACTCCAGCGGCAATCGCGGCTCTGCTTGCGCACATCCACAAGGAGCAGGGTTCTGGTCCGTGTTTCACGTGAAACGGGGTCCATTCCATGTTTCACGTGAAACACACGAGCGACTGAAGCAGTTCGCCAATTTGCTGGAGAACTGGTCGGGCACGGTGAACCTGATCAGCCAGAAAGATCGCGATGCGATCTGGGACCGGCACATCAACGACTCACTTCAGTTGGTGCCCTTGTTGCGGCCAGACGCTGCAACGGCCATCGATCTGGGCTCCGGCGGCGGCTTTCCAGGTCTGGTGTTGGCGATCGCAACGGGCATCCGGTTCGACCTGATCGAATCGGACCAACGCAAGGCGGCTTTCCTCCGCGAAGCCGTTCGTGCGACCGCGGCGACCGCTCGGGTTCACGCGGCACGGATTGAGGCCGCCGAGCTAGCCCCGACCAGGCTGATCACGGCACGGGCTCTGGCCCCGTTGCCCGAATTGCTGGCCCTGGCGGCGCCACATCTCGTCCCGGAGGGGGACTGCCTGTTCCTGAAGGGGGCGTCCGTTGATGCCGAATTGACCGAAGCGAGAAAGCAGTGGCACATGAATGTGGAGAGTTTCCCGAGCCAGACCGCTACCGGCTCAGCCATCCTTCGCATCAGTGAGCTATCCCGTGCTGCATCCGCCGCCTGACGGCGCCGCGCCACCCAAGCGTATCACCCGCGTCATCGCCATTGCGAACCAAAAGGGCGGTGTGGGTAAAACGACGACCGCGGTCAATCTTGGTGCCGCTTTGGCGATGAACGGCGAGCCCGTTCTGCTGATCGACCTGGACCCCCAAGGCAATGCATCGACCGGGTTGGGCATCTCCCGCTCCGAAAGGACCAGCGGGAGTTACAGCATGCTGATGGGAAATGCCTCGCTCGCTAACGTCACTCGTCCTACGCTGGTGGCAAACCTTGCGCTAATTCCGGCTGAAGCAGATCTTGCTGGTGCCGAAATCGAACTGGTCAACCAGCCTCGACGGCAATACCAATTGAAGGACGCCATCTCATCGCTGCGCGTCGGAAACGGACCGACCTATAGCTTCGTCTTGATTGATTGCCCTCCCAGCCTGGGGCTGCTCACGCTCAATGCGCTGGTTGCTGCCGATGCCGTGCTCGTGCCCCTACAATGCGAATTCTATGCCCTTGAGGGCCTTACCGGCTTGGCCGATACGATCGAGACGGTCCGTCGTGCCTTGAATCCGAGCCTCCGAATCCACGGAATTCTGCTGACAATGTATGATCGCAGGAACAACCTGTCCGAGGACGTCGCTGCGGACGCCCGGGGCTACTACGCCAGGCTCGTCTACGACACGGTCATTCCGCGTAACATTCGTATCTCCGAGGCGCCGAGCCACTCAAAGCCCGTTCTGCTGTACGATCCGCGTTCGCTGGGGGCGCATGCCTATATCAAGTTGGCCGCCGAGGTGCTGAGCCGCGAACGCGGCACCGTCACGTCAGCAGGAGTTTCGTGATGGCAGGGAGAGACGTTCCGCCCCGACTAGGTCGGGGACTTGCCGCGCTGCTGGGCGACGTTCCCACCAGGGGGGAGTTGTCGACGGCGCTCATTCAGCAGCTTTCAGTGGATCTGTTGGAACCCAACCCTTTTCAGCCGCGGACGTCCATGGATCCAATCGCACTCGAAGAGCTGACTGAGTCGATCCGCGAGCGTGGCATCCTCCAACCGCTGCTCGCCCGTCCCGATCCCGCCAACAACGGCCGCTATCAGATCGTCGCGGGCGAGCGCCGGTGGCGGGCCGCGGCCGCCGCGGGCCTGCATGAGGTTCCGGTGCTGGTCCGCGACATGCCGGACAGCGAAGCGGCTTCGGCTGCCCTGGTCGAAAACCTGCAACGCCAGGACCTGAATGCGATCGAGGAGGCGGAGGGCTTCCACCGGTTGCTCACCGAATTCGGGCTCACCCAGGAAGCACTGGCCCAGGCAGTGGGAAAGTCCCGCAGCCATGTCGCCAACATTCTTCGATTGTTGAACCTTCCACCGGTTGTCCAGGCGGAGCTACGAAACGGCACCATCACCGCTGGACACGCGCGGGCGCTGCTTGCCCTGCCTGATCCAGAAGCAGGGATGCGGTCGGTGGTGGCAAAGGGTTTGTCCGTGCGGCAGACCGAGGCTCTGGCGAGCCAACGACCGTCGCCCGACGCGGAGAACCGGCAATCACGTGATCCAGATATGGTGGCGGTTGAACGTGAACTGACGGCGCATCTCGGACTGAAGGTCGAATTGGCCCACGCTGGCCGCAGCGGAAGCGTCCGCATCCACTATGCGGATTTGGATCAACTAGAAGGCTTGCTGGCGGTGTTGCGAAGGTAACGCGGTCGCCGCCCTCGGCTACATCTAGCTTCACGAAGGTGACAACGACCCCCGCCGTCTAGAACAATGACATCTGCTTTTCTGCGAGGCTTGTTCTCGTCGCGTTTGGTACTGCGAAGCGGCCGCAATCAAGGCCTTCGCGCGCTTCGTCCAGGCCCCACTGCCGACAGGCGCGCGCGAAACGGCGTACCAGCAACTCCGCATAGACACCCTGCCCTGCCATGCGGTGGTGAAATCGAGCATCGCTCAGGGCGCCTGAGCGTGTTTCTCGGATCAAACTCAGCACGTGCTTCGCTCGTTCCGGGAAATGCGTGTTGAGCCAATCCTCGAACATCTGCTTCAGCTCATGCGGAAGCCGCAGCAACACGTAGCCGGCATGCCGAGCGCCGGCGCGGGACGCCGCCTCCAGAATCTTTTCCAGCTCGGCGTCGTTCAACCCTGGGATGATCGGCGCGGTCATCACGCCGCAAGGCACGCCGGCCCGGGTCAGCTCGGCGACAGCATGCAGCCGACGCGCCGGTGTAGCAGCCCGGGGCTCCATCACGCGCGCAAGCGCTGGATCAAGCGTGGTAATCGAGACGTACACCCGCGCCAGCCGCCGCGCCGCCATGGCCGACAGGATATCCAGATCGCGCAGGACGCCGGCCGACTTGGTCACGATGCTCACGGGATGATTGAAGCGGTCCAACACCTGCAACACGGACCGCGTCAGCTTCAGCGTCCGCTCCACCGGCTGGTAAGGATCGGTGTTGGAGCCGAGCGCCAGCGTGCGTGGCACGTAGCCTGGCTTGCTCAACTCCTTTTCCAGCAGCTCAGCGACGTCCGGCTTAAAGACCAGCTTGGTTTCGAAATCGAGCCCCGGCGAATAGCCGAGATAGGCGTGCGTCGGGCGCGCATAGCAATAGATGCAGCCATGTTCGCAGCCGCGATAGGGATTGACCGCCCGGTCGAAGCCGATGTCCGGCGAGCTGTTCCATGCGATGACCGAACGGCTTGCGTCCCGGGTCAGCGTGGTGGCAAGTTTGGGCAAGGCACCGAACTCGGAGGTCAGCGTCTCCCAGCCGTCATCGAACGCACCAGCCACATGCTGGTCGTAGCGTGAAGGCGGATTAAGCGTCGCGCCGCGCCCGGATCGAGTCAGCACTGGCATGCGCGTCTCGGGCTCCGGGTCAAACACACCCACCGCATCCAGCGCCGCGGCGTCCTGGACTTCTTCCTGGAAAGGGTCAGCATGATCGCTCATGGCTTTGTTCATTGTCTGTTCCCGGCGTAACGCTGGCAGACCCAAGCATGCCAGTCAAGAACAAAAAGGGCACGAATGGACCTGTCGGTCGTCATCCCCACGCTCAACGCGGCCCGGCTGCTACCGGCGGCGCTCACCGCGTTGGGGCATGCTCCGGATGAGGTGATCGTGGCCGACGGCGGCAGCGACGATGGCACGCCGGACATAGCCGCGGCGCTGGGCGCCCGCGTGATCACCGCATCGCGTGGCCGGGGCACGCAACTCGCGGCGGCCATCGCCGTCACCCAGCATGCCTGGGTGCTCCTGATTCACGCTGACACCAGGCTCGAGCCGCGATGGCAGGTCACCGCCAGCGCATTCATGGCTCAGGGGCCACAGAGGGCGGGCTATTTCCGCTTTGCCCTCGACAGCGCCGATCCGCGCGCCCGCCGGTTGGAGCGGTTGGTTGCGTGGCGCTGCCGAGTCCTCGCCCTGCCCTATGGCGACCAGGGGCTCTTGTTGCATCGAGATCTGTTAGGCTCGATTGGCGGCATACCGCCGATCCCGCTGATGGAGGACGTCGCCCTGGTCCGCCGGCTCGGACGCGATCGACTCGTCGCTCTCGACGCGGCGGCCGTCACCTCGGCGGCCAAATGGGAAAAAGGCGGCTGGCGGTTGGGATCGGCGCGCAATCTGGTCTGCTTGGCATTGTATTTCGCGGGCATACCACCGCAGGCGATCGCGCGGCTGTACTGATGCTAGACACCGTCATCGTGTTCGCCCGTGCCCCGCGGCTTGGCGCGGTCAAGCGCCGGCTGGCACGCGACATCGGTGATCGGGCGGCGTTGTGCTTCCACACCACGACGTTGACTCGACTGTTGCGCCGACTCGCGGCCGATCGTCGGTTCCGCACCATGCTCGCCGTCACGCCGGATCGCACGCGGTTGCGGATGCCGGCGGGGGTCGCGCGGATTGGCCAGGGCAGCGGCGATCTCGGCGCGCGAATGCATCGTGCAGTCCGTCGCTTTCCGCGAGGCCGCGTTGCCATCGTCGGCTGCGATATTCCGCAAGCAGATTCCGATGACGTCGCCGCTGCCTTCACCGCGCTGGGCCGAGCGCGGGCGGCATTCGGACCAGCCAGCGACGGCGGATATTGGCTCGTCGCGATGGGACCGCGCCGCCCGCAACGTCCGTTCGCCAACGTCCGCTGGTCGAGCGAACATGCGCTCACTGAGACGTTGGCAAACTTCGCCGGCAGCAGTGTCGCCTTTCTGCGAACGCTGCGCGACGTTGATACGGCGGCCGACCTTTGGGCGATTCCGTCGCCGCACGCTGCCGCCGGCCGCAAGGTCTCAAACCCCGTAACGGTCACCGTTCCGGGCTAGCACCCCGCGGTCAGATGCTCCATCAGCCGCGGCATCAACTCCACCAGATTGCAAGGGCGATGGCGGCTGTCGAGCTGAAACACGAGAATGCCATCCCAGGCATCCTTCACCGCCCCGGTACTGCCGGGCAACGCGAACAAATAGGTGCCGCCGGCAACGCCGCCGAGCGCACGCGACTGCATCGTCGAGGTGCCGATCGTCTGGTAGCTCAGCATGCGGAACAACTCGCCAAAGCCTTCGATGCGCTTTTCCAGCACCCGGTCGAAGGCTTCCGGCGTGACATCGCGCCCGGTGACGCCGGTGCCACCGCTCGTGATCACCACATCGATGCCCGGATCGGCGATCCACGTGCGCAAATGCCGCTCGATCGAGCCCGCATCATCCTTCTCGATCGCGCGTGCAACGACCCGATGTCCGGCGTTGCCGATGCGCTCGGCGAGCGCGTCGCCGGAGGTGTCATTCGCAGCGGTCCGTGTATCCGACACAGTCAGCACCGCGATGTTCACCGCAATGAATGGACGGCTCTCATCGATCCCTGCCATGCCCCAGCCCCTCCCCGTGCGACGCGGTCAGTGCAGCAGCGGCGCATCGACGGCGGCGAGACTGCTCCGTGGCGCTGGCGCTGTGAAGCCCGGGAACCGGCCCGCGGCAAGCTCGTCGAGGCTCGGCGCCGGCAAGGCAAACAGCACGGCATAACGCCACGTGTAGGCAAGCACGTGCTTCACGAAGTTTCGCGTCTCCTCAATCGGGATCGACTCGATGTACAGCAGCGGATCATCCTGATCGTTCATCTCCGCGTCCCAACGCCCAACATTGCCGGGACCTGCGTTGTAGCTGGCCAAAACCCGGATCAGGTTGTCGCCCGCCACGTCGTCGCGCGCGAGATGGGCAACATAACGCTGCCCGAGATCGAGATTGAGTGCCGGATCGCGCAGGCGCCGCCCGGCAAGGGCGGGTTTGCCGGCGACATACTGCGCGGTCTCCGGCATGATCTGCATCAGCCCACGGGCGCCCACCGGCGAAACGGCCTCGGGGTCGAAGTTCGATTCCAGCCGCGTCAGTCCATAGACGAGCGCGGGATCGAGACGAAATCCGCGCGCCATGCTCATACGCGGCAGCCTGACCCGCTGAACCTCGCCGGATAGCATACCGAGCTGAGCGGCAAGATCGGTGAACCCGAGAGCACCCGCCACCAACCGAATCGAGTGGCTCAGCGCCGCATCGCCCTGCACCTGAGCAGCCAGGCAGCGCAACTCCGCCTCGGCGCGTGCGACCTGTTCCACCTGTAACAGCGCGAAAGACCGCCGCCCCTCCCCGGTCGCCGCCACGGCATCAAGATCGACCTGGGACAGCAGATCGGCCCGTTCGTCCGCATTGAGCGCCCGCGCCGACAGCATTCCATAAAAGCTTGTCGGTTGCTGCGCCGCAGCCCGCAGCCAGCGGTCATAGCCTTCCGCGTCGCCGCGGCGCAGTGACGCGCGGGCGGCCCACCACGCGGCGGCGGCCCGGTCCTCGGACGATGCGCGCGGCACGCGGGCGGCGGCGGCGAAGAATTCGACCGCCTGCTCGACGTCGCCCAACCGCCAGGCGGCCAAACCGGCGACGAAGGCGGGCAACGAGGCGCGCTCATCCCGAGGCGCTCGAAGGAACGCATCGGCCGCAATACTCAACGCGTCGGCATCGCGGTTGCGCGTGAATAGCGCCTGCGCAACCCTGCCCCGCAGCTGTGCCGCCTCGCCGGCATCCAGGGCGCGGGTGCGGTCGATTAGCCGAAGCGCGGACCGCTCGTCCCCCGCTTGAACCCGCAGCAGGACGGCTCGCTCCAGCGCCGGGTTGCGCGCGATGACCGGGACGTCCGGCGCGGATCCATCGGACTCCGATCCGATCAAGCCGAGGCTGGGCAATGTCGGGAAAGATAGCTCGGCCGGTGATGGCGCGCCCTTGTGCAGGCGCTTGGCGAGCAGCGAATGAATCTCCGGAGCGTCCGGCTGGCTGCCGTATTGATTGAGCCAAGCCGTCAGCTCCACCACGCTGGCGTGGTAGCGCCGGCCAAGATAGCGGTCGGCGAGGATCGGCCCTAGCAGCAGGGTATCGTCCAGTTCCCCCACCGCACGCCGGGCGGCGGGAATATCGCCTCGGGCTTGAAGGTCGAAGATGCGACGGACGCGGGCGGCATCGCTCGGCGACAATGGCTCCGGCAGCGCGATGCCCGAGTCCCCGCCGTGAATCGTCACGCGCGCCACCGCCATGGCGGATTGATCGCTGCCATTCCCCGATCCATCGGCTCTTGCCGGCGACGCCGAGGCGGCTGCCCCGGCGAGGATCGCTACCCCGGCAATGAGTGCCCGGGCGGCGGGATGGCGGGAGAACGTTTGAACGATCCCTCGCATGGGGCTGGCGCTACACAGCCGGCTGGCGGAGCGCAACCCCCGCCCATGGGACTCGTCCCATGCCACGAGACGTGTCACCAGGAATCAGCAGCTTAGTGGCCCGACTTCAGGCGGTTTTTTTCTTCGCTCCTCGCTCACATTTGAGTGAGGTCAACATCCAGGGCCCGTCGCAGCAGCCGTAGCGCCACCCAGGCAGCCCGCCGTTCGGCCGGTCCCTGGGCAACCGCGGCAGGTGCCGGCATGGCGAGGACGGGGAAACGCCGCGCTGTTCCGGGCAGAACCATCTCGGTCCACGCAGGGGAGCGCCGCCGCGTCGCCCCCAGCAACGTTCGCGCAGCGAGAGTCCCCAACAGGACGACCCGGCGCGGCGCCGACAACTCGATCAGCCGATGCAGGAACGGCAGGCAGATGGCCAGCTCCGCCGCTGTGGGCGGGCGGTTCCCCGGCGGACGCCAGGGGATCAGCGGCGCCAGCAACAGTTTCGAACGATCCAGAGAGATGCTGGCCAGCATGCGGTCCAGCGTGCCGCCGGCTCGGCCGGCGAACGGCCGGCCGGCGCGGTCGTCCTCCGCGGCGGGCGGCTCACCGACCAGCAGCAAGCCGGCCGCCAAGTCGCCGGCCGGTAGCACCGCCTGCGTTGCTGTGTCGCGTAGCGCGCAGCCGTCGAAGCCGGCAATCGCGCTGTACAGCGCAGCGAGCGTGGAGGCGCCCGCGGCGGCCTCCGCGGCAAGGTCTGCCGACGAGACGTGCGGAGGGTCCCGCGTCGGGGTGGCCAATAGGGGGACCGCGGCCGGCGTCGCGGCCTCCCAGGTCCGCCCGGCCGCGGCAACCGGTGCGCCGCCAAGCGCCGGCCGAAGACGATCGACCGGGGCGTCTTCCAGCGCCTCGTCGGCGCCGAATTCGATCTGTAGCCTCAGCGCGGCGAGCGCATCCCACTCCATCTCACCCACTCCCGCACGCGCGGCCGTTTTGCGCAACGACCCCTGTCTGCCTACGGTGCGCCCAACGGCATAGTGGAGACACCAACATGGCGGATGAGCTGCCCCCGCGCGAGACCATGGCGTTCGATGTGCTGGTGGTGGGCGCCGGCCCCGCGGGCCTGGCCGCCGCGATCCGCGTGAAGCAGGTCGCGCCGGACACAACCGTATGCCTGGTCGAGAAAGGCAGCGAGGTCGGCGCGCACATCCTGTCCGGCGCGGTACTGGAGCCGCGCGCCCTGAACGAACTGATCCCCGACTGGCAAGCGAAAGGTGCCCCGCTCGATACGCCGGCCGGGGAAGACCGGTTCCTGTTCCTGACTGAGACCCGGGCCATCCGCCTGCCCACCCCGCCCCAGATGCACAACCACGGCAATTTCGTCGTCTCGCTCGGCGATGTCTGCCGGTGGCTGGCGCAGCAGGCGGAGGCGCTCGGTGTCGAGATCTACCCAGGCTTCGCAGCTGCCGAGCTGCTGGAGGACAACGGGCGCATCACCGGCATCGTCACCGGTGATATGGGCATCGGCAAAGACGGCAAGGCGACCGCCAGCTATCAGCGCGGCATGGAGCTGCGCGCCACTTATACTCTGTTGGCGGAGGGCTGCCGCGGCTCGCTGAGCAAGCGGCTGATCGCACGCTTCGCCCTCGGCGACGGCCGCCCGCCGCAGACCTACGGCATTGGCATCAAGGAGCTGTGGGAGGTCCCGTCCGACCACCACAAGCCGGGGCTGGTGGAACACACGATCGGCTGGCCGCTCGACCGCCACACCTACGGTGGCTCGTTCATGTACCATTTTGGCTCCAACCTGGTCGCCTACGGCTTCGTCGTGGGATTGGACTACGCCAACCCCTGGCTGTCGCCGTTCGACGAGATGCAGCGGTTCAAGACCCATCCGAAGATCCGTTGGCACTTCGAAGGCGGGCGGCGGATCAGCTACGGCGCCCGGGCGCTGAATGAGGGCAGCATCCAGGCAATTCCCCGCCTGACGTTCCCCGGCGGCGCACTGATCGGCGATGCCGCCGGCTTCCTGAACGTGCCGAAGATCAAGGGCACCCATACGGCCATGAAGTCCGGGATGGTGGCGGCGGAAGCGGTGGCCGAGGCGCTGGCGGCCGGGCGTCCGGCCGAGCCCGCCGCGTATGCCGATAAGCTGCGCGCAAGCTGGGTCTGGCCGGAGTTGACCGAGGTCCGCAATATTCGGCCGGCTTTCGCCAAGTACGGGTTGTATGGCGGCCTGGTGTATTCTGCGATCGATACATATGTACTCCGCGGCAAGGCACCGTGGACGCTGAACGAGGCCGAACCCGATAACGAAACCTTGAAGCCGGCCAGCGAGGCGCCGCGCATCGCCTATCCGAAGCCGGATGGCGTGCTGACGTTCGACCGCCTGTCCTCCGTCTTCATCAGCAACACGAATCACGAAGAGAACCAGCCGGCGCACCTGCATCTGCGCGACCCGGCGCTGGCGATCTCGGTGAACTGGGAACAATACCGCAGCCCGGAAACACGCTATTGCCCAGCCGCTGTTTACGAAATTGTGAATGCGGAACAGGGCGAGCCGCGGCTGCAAATCAACGCGCAAAACTGCGTTCATTGTAAGACCTGCGACATCAAAGACCCGTTGCAGAATATCGACTGGGTCACGCCCGAAGGTGGCGGCGGACCGAACTATCCCGGCGGCATGTAACCTGCCGCTGGCCGTTCAAGTAAAAAATCTGCGTCCGGACTTCAAATCTGCATGACAGCGGCGCGGCATGTGATCTAGCTTGCGTGCATGCAGCCCGCTCGAAGTTTCCGCCGCGCCGCCGTCCTCGGTTTATCGCTGTTCACGGCCTCCCTTGCTGCCGGTCCGTTGTCCGCTCAGACGGCGACGCGTGACGGCCGCGACACCCGAACCGGAGCATACGGCGCTTACCTGGCCGGGCGCTTCGCGACGGCGCAATCCGATCCCGCCCGGGCGGCCAGCGAGTTCTTACACGCGCTGGCCATCCGCCCCGGCGACGACGACCTGCAGCAGGAGGCGTTCCTCGCCGGACTGATGGCCGGCCGGCCCGAGTCGGCGGCACTTGCCCGCCAAATGCCGGACAGCCAGGCGGCGCAGCTTTATCTTGCCAATGAGGACATTCTCGCCGGACGCTGGAGCGCCGCCGAGCAGCGCTTCGCCGGTCTGCCGCGGGAAGGCCTGACCCAGCTCCTGCAACCGATCCTGGTTGCCTGGACGCAGCAAGGCGCCGGCCATACCGAACAGGCGCTGGCCACGCTGCGGCCATTTCTGGAAGGGCAACGCCTACACGCGGTGTATGCACTGAACGCCGCGCTGATCGCCGACCTCGGCAACCGCGCCGCGGAGGCGACCCGCCTGTATGATGCCGCGCAGAAGGAATTTCCAGGCCCCACGCTTCGACTGGCGCAAATCCTGGCAAGCTGGGACGCACGGCAGGGCCATCTTGCCGAAGCCGAGCGCACCATCGCCAGCCTGGCGGAGACCTCGCCGGAAACGGCGATCGCATTGCCGGGGCTCGCGGCCGCGCTTCGCACCCGTCCGGTCAGCCGGGCCAGCGAGGGGATCGCCGAGGCATATCTTGCCCTGGCGGCGGCGTTGCGCGAGCAGGAGGCGGGCGACTACGCAATGGTGCTGCTGCGCCTGTCGCTGACGCTGCGCCCCGACTTCACTGCGGCGCGGCTGCTGGCGGCGGAAATTCTGGAGAACGAGCGTCATCTGGAGGCCGCCCAGCAGATGCTGGCGGCAATCCCGCTGTCCGATCCGCTGGCGCCGGTGGTGGCCGTCCGGCAGGCGTTCCTGACCGACGAGTTGGGACATACCGAGAAGGCGCTGGAGGATTTTCGGGCGCTCGCCCGCGCCTATCCGAACAGCTCGCTGCCCGACCTGCATGAGGGCGATATTCTTCGCGTGAAGCAGCACTACCCGGAAGCGATCGCGGCCTATGACCGGGCGATCGCGCGCATCCCGTCGCCGGGGCAGAACGACTGGCCGGTGTTCTATGAGCGCGGCATCGCCTATGAGCGGTCGCACCAGTGGCAGCTCGCCGAGGCCGATTTCCGCCACGCGTTGGCGTTGTCCCCGGACCAGCCGCTGATCCTCAACTACCTGGGCTATTCCTGGGCTGACATGGGCCAGCATCTGGCGCAGGCCCAGCAGATGATCCTGAAGGCGGCCGAGCGTCGGCCGAACGATGGGGCAATCGTCGATAGCCTGGGATGGGTGTTGCTGCGCCAGGGCGATACCGCGCAGGCCGTGAAAGAGCTGGAACGGGCGGTGGAGATGCAACCTGAGGATTCGACGGTCAACGGCCATCTCGGTGACGCGTATTGGGCGGCCGGCCGCAAGCTGGAGGCCTCGTTCCAGTGGCGTCGTGCGCTGACCCTCAACCCCGAGCCGGATGACGCCGCCAAGCTGGAAGCCCGGCTACAGGGCGGCCATCCCATCGCCGTCGTCGCCGGTCCGTCTGCCCCGTCCACGTTGGGCGAGTGAGCCTGCCGCGTTGAGCGTGTCTTTGGGCGTCGAGAGCGCGGGCGTCGAAGCGGCGTCGGCCAAGATCAATCTGTTCCTGCACGTGGTGGGCCGGCGCGCGGACGGGTATCACGTGCTGGACAGCCTGGCGGTGTTCGCCGGGGTGGGTGATCGGCTGCGTGCGTCGCCGGCGGACGGGTTGTCACTGGCCATCGATGGGCCGTTCGGGTCGGCGCTTCACGCCGAGCCGGACAATCTGGTGTTGCGCGCGGCTCGGGCGTTGGCTGCTGAAGCGGGGGTTGAGGCTCGGGCGCATCTGTTGCTGGAAAAGAACCTGCCGGTTGCCTCGGGTATTGGCGGCGGATCGGCGGATGCCGCCGCGGCGTTGCGGCTGTTGTGCCGGTTGTGGGGCATTGCGCCCGAGCCGGCGGTGCTGGCGCGGCTGGCGGCGGGGCTGGGGGCGGATGTGCCGGTCTGCCTTGCCGGGCGGGCGACCCGGATGGGGGGTGTGGGCGAGGTGCTGGACCCCGCGCCCGCCTTGCCGGAATGCGGTTTGGTTCTGGTCAATCCTGGGGTGGGACTTTCCACCGCGGATGTGTTCCGTGCTCGGACTGAGGGCTTTTCCCCGGCGGCGGTGCTGCCTGCGGGGTGGGTTGATGCGGCGTCGATGGCGGCGGATCTTGCCGCCTTGCGCAACGATCTGGAGCCGCCCGCTGTTGCGCTAAGGCCGGTCATCGCGGAGGTTTTGGCGGCGCTTGCCGGGACGCCCGGTTGCCTGCTGGCGCGCATGAGCGGATCGGGCGCGACCTGCTTCGGCTTGTTCCCGACGGTTTCCGCTGCGGCGGTGGCTGCGAACGGTTTGGCGAGGCCCGGCTGGTGGGTCTGGGGCGGCCCGACCCTATGCGGCTGACGCGAGGCTTTACGGCCCAGCCCGGGCGACCTATCACCTGCCGGCGGCTGATGGGGCGTCGCCAAGCGGTAAGGCAACGGATTTTGATTCCGTCATACGGAGGTTCGAATCCTCCCGCCCCAGCCAAACCTTTCGCACTTTTTCATTCGCCCCGCGACGAACGCGGCGGCGAGCCCCGCAGCGCTGGGAAACTGTAACGAATCTGTCGCGCGATACCCCGATAATCGTCAATTCCGCGATATCGGTACATGATAATCACGCATTTGTGAGAATCACGAAGCTAGGCGCTCACGAAAAAAAGAGTAAACGTTGCGTTTGCCGAGCAGAAGCCTGCGCGGCCGATACCGGGAACATGGAACGCAACATGAATGCCTTTTTGGCGCGCTGCGTCGCGTGTGCAGGAGCGACATGTCTTTCGATCACACCGACAATGGCCAATGACCTCGTCTACCAGCCGGTCAACCCGAGCTTCGGCGGGAACGCGTTGAACGGCAGCTACCTGTTAAGCCAGGCATCCGCCAACAACTTCAAGTTCCTGACCAATCCGGCGTCGCAACAGACGGCAACGGCTACAAGCGCCGCGACGACTTCGGCAAACGCGATCAAGCAATTCCAGAGCGAAATCACCAGTTCGCTTCTGTCGCAGATCGCCTATCAGGTTGGCCAGGAGATCATCGGCGAGAACGCGCAGAACTCGGGCACGTTCAATCTCAACGGCGAGATCATCCAGTTCAACCGCGCCAACGGCCAGGTGAACATCAACATCACCGACGCGACCTCCGGCGCAACGACGAATATTCAGGTTCCGATCCCGAACTTCTAACCCTTCAGCCTTGAAGGATAAGCGAATGACGCCGCGAGCGTTGCTTGCGACGGTGGCTGCTGTCCGCCTGCGGAAGTTCCGCGGCCCGCGTGCTCGCGGAGAATCCGACGCTCGCGGTGCACACCGAGTCGTATGAGCAGCTTCGCGACCTGCCACCGCCGCAACAGAAATTGTTCGTCGGCGTCTACGCGTTCCAGGACCAGACCGGCCAGCACAAACCGAACGACGTTTATGCGGACTACTCCTTCGCGGTGACGCAGGGTGGCGCCTCGATTCTGATCAATGCCTTGAAGGACGCCGGGCGGCAGCAATGGTTCAGCGTGCTGGAGCGGAATCGGCTCGGCGATCTGCTGCAGGAGCGGCAGATCATCCGGGCCAACCGCACGGAGCATGCCGGCCCCGACGGCAAGCCGCTGGCGCCGATCGGCCCACTGCTGAATGCCGGCATCCTGCTCGAAGGCGGTATCGTTGGATACGATAGCAACACGCTGACGGGCGGGTTGGGCGCCACGTATCTGGGGATCGGCGCGAGCACCCAATACCGCAAGGACACCGCTTCGGTCTACCTGCGCGCGGTCAGCGTGCTGACCGGCGAAGTGCTTGCCTCGGTGGTTACCAACAAGACGATCTACTCATTCAGCCTTCAGGGGATCATCAACCGCTATGTCGGGTTCAACCAGCTTTTGCAGGCCGAGGGCGGCGTCACCACCAACGAGCCCGTGGAGCTTGCCGTCAAACAGGCGATCGAGAAGGCGGTCTACGCCCTGATCGTCGAAGGTGCCGCGCGCGGCTACTGGTCGTTTCTCGAAAAGGACAGGCAGCGCAGCCTGATCGGGAAAGACTCGGCGGAGCGCGACGGCGCCAACCCATCCCCGGCTTCCGCCGACGGCCCCCCGGGCGGAGAGCAGACGATCAGCGGGGAGGACAGGGGAGCGCAGAAAACATCATGAAGGTAAAACACCATGCGTAAGATGCTTTTGGCCTCGGCGGCCGTGCTGGCCGTGGCGTTCGCGGCACCCGCATTTGCGGACGACAGCATTGCCAACATTACTCAAACGGGGGGCAGCACCAACTCTGCCACGCAGGCGCAGGCGGGCTCATACAACAACGTCAGCGCCAGCTCGAACGGCGGCAGCAACACCATTCAACAGACGCAGATCAGCAACGGTCTCTTCGGGGCCGCTGGCTATGCAAATACTGCGACGGCCACGCAGGCCGGCAGCTCTAACCAAATCTACCAGACCCAGAACGGCGGTGGCGACGGCAGCGGCAATAGCAATGTCCTGTCGGCCAACCAGTCCGGAAACAACGACTTCGTCAGCCAGAACCAGCAGGGAAATGCTAACAGCGGCTTCGCTGAACAGCTGTATGGCAACGGGAACTCCGCGACGCAGGCGCAAAATGGTAGCTATAATACCGCTTCTGCGTCGAGTTGGGGGAATAACAATACGGCGAACATCTCCCAGACCGGCAACAACAACTCTGCGACCCAGACCCAACACTGATTTCTAATCGAGCGAGGGAGGAGGATTTCCTCCCTCGCGGCCTGGAGGGTAGGCTGCATGAACATTCTATTCCCGATGCTGGGAATTCTAGCGGTGCTGCCGTTGACGGCTCGTGCCGAGAGCGCGTTCATGACTGGTCCGGTGTCGAACCAGGTCGTGGTTACGACCGGCGACAGCAGCGCCGCGGTCACCCAGAGGGGCAGCGACAACACAGCCAATGCCACGCAGGCCGGGAGCGGCAACACGGCTACGATCGTCCAGAGCGGTTCTGGCAACCGTTCGGTCATCCGCCAATCCGGCTCCGCAGGCTCGGCGACCAACGAGCAGACCGGCAAGGGTCTCGACATGGCGATCACCCAGTCCGGCAGCCCAGCCGGCCAGATCACCATCCGGCAAAGCAGTCCGCGGAACTAGATGCTGCTGCTTGCACTCGTGGTCCTGCTCGCGCTCGCCACCCCCATGGCGGCGCGAGCAGACTCGGTCGTTGTGACGGACCAGGTCACGGCCACCGCCATCATCCAGTCCGCGACGGTGCCCACCGCCGCTCTTGGCGTGTTGGGCAACTACTCCAGCATCGTCCAGACCGGCTCGAACAGCCAAGCGACAACCAACCAGACACTGACCGGCAACGTGGCAACCATCAGCCAGAGTGGAGCCGGCAACACGATGACCATCCAGCAGCTTGGCACCAACGGCACGGCGATCGGCACGCAGCAAGGCAACGGCCTCGGCATCACGATCACGCAGACCGGCCATGCCGCGGCTGTTACCGTCACCCAGACCAGGCCCTGAGCCCCGATGCACCGCGCGGTTGTCCCCGCCGTGCTCGCCACTCTGCTCGCCGTGCCGCACGCCACGGCCCAGCCACCGGCCGCTCCGGGCGGCACGAACGCCTGCGGGCCAGGCGATACCCGGCCGGTCTGCCAGGCGGCCCGCGCCACCATTCAGCCTGCCCAGCCGGTCGCGCCGCAGCCCCTGCCACACCATCCGGAGGATCTGCTGCCGAAACGCTACGTCCCTCCCGCGATCATTGCCTTCCTCAGCGACCGCCGGATCGATCCGCTGACCCGCGCCTTCCTGCGTACCATGGCCGGCAAAGAGACCGCCGACTGGACGCTGTCGGAATACTGGACCGTGACGTCCCTGGTCCCGACGCTTGCCGAGACCAACGTGCCGACCCGCGATCTCAGCGCGTTCTACG
>Ga0302319_10003908_pt1 | contig 30844 bp, 19 predicted proteins | sample Bog_T0_2_FD_203319 | JGI IMG/M metagenome (GOLD analysis project Ga0302319, IMG submission 203319) | Peat permafrost microbial communities from Stordalen Mire near Abisko, Sweden - Bog_T0_2 | ecosystem: Environmental > Terrestrial > Soil > Wetlands > Peat | place: Sweden: Abisko, Stordalen Mire... | reverse complement strand
TCTCAATGCTCCTGTCATCCAGCCACGCATCGTCAATAGCATCGCAGTACAGTTTGTCGAGCTCTATCCCTTTGTCTCTTACATGAAGTTCCTGCTCTCCGGAACCATATCGCTGGCCATGTACATCTCTGTCATGATCGGCGGCGGCATGTTATATATCGACGACAAAGCAAGAGGTGTCCATGAAGGGTATCTTGTAACTCCAATTACCAAGCTCGAGTTAGTCATGGGCCTCAATCTCGCCGGAGCCGCCAAGGCAATACTTGCCGGAATCTGTCTCACCATCATTGGCTCCCTCATCGCCGGACTCAGCGCCATCTTCAACCCCATCGCCGACCTCGAACTCCTCTTAATGATCATCGGCACCTCTCTGGCCTTCAACGGCATGATGTTCCTCATGATGGTTCGCGTCGACGACCCGCTCGTGCCCCGCGCCATGTTTGGCGTCCTCAACACCCTCCTCTTCTTCCCATCAGGCGCCGTCTTTCCCATCATCGCCTTTCCAAAATGGCTGCAGGCCATCGCCATCGTCGACCCGTTCACCTACTGCGTCCACGGCTTCAAAGCCATCCTGCTCAAAGACGGCGGCTTTGTCGCCATTCAATACGACCTGCTCTTCCTGTTCACCTTCGGCATCGGCACCCTTCTGATTGCCACGCCACTATTCAAGCGCACTCTATAACCGGCTCCTTTTTGGGCCTCGCATCCGCAATCAAAATCGGCAGAATTTCCGGCAGGCAATGCAAAATCAGTCCGGGATGCAAACAGGCGGTCTATTCCTTGTGGGAGGATGGACCGCCTGCTTTGCGTTTGACCGTATGGGCTCCTCGCCCGTACCCTTGTCTCAATCGCCAAGTTCATATCCCCAACTCATTCCCTCGTCCTTTTGAGAATCGCATCGCCTTGAAGGAGTAGCCCCTATGGACCCCCAAGCGGCCTCAGTCTCCGCGCAATCCGACTTTCTCAAACCCTTCTGGCGCAGTCTTTTAACCCCTCCCTGGCTCATTTCACTCCTCATACTCGCCCTGATCGGGGCTATCCGTTTCTTCGTCTTCTTCAGCCCCTGGCCGCTCCAGGAACTGTTCTTCGCGCAGACCGTATTCCTCTGGACGGTGCCATTTCTGTTCCTTACCGCCAATGGGCGTCGTGAAATTGGCCTTTCAGAAAGGGGCGTTACCCTTTCCACCATGCTGCTCAGCATCCTTGCCGGCTCCGCATGTGGATTGATCTTCTTCGCGCTGGGGATGGCCATCTATGGCCACTCGCCCGACAACTGGTGCATCAGCGTTCGTGCCTACCTTCACCTCGATGACATGCGTGGATTCTTTCCTCCGTTAGGCCTGTTCGCTCTTTACGCGCTCCCTGCAATGTTCTTGAGCCCCATTGGCGAGGAAATCCTGTTTCGCGGCTTCATCCAGCAGGCCTTCACTCGCCGCTTCAATTCCGTTATCGCCGCATGCGTCAATTCACTGCTTTTTGGCTGCCTCTACCTCTACCTTCACGGTATCTGGCACGACGGACGCGGTTTCCATCTTCGCCTCGCTTCTTCCTCGCTGGCTATTCTTCTCATGGCGTGCATCGGAGGCGTTTTCACCCTCTGCCGCACCCTCTCCGGATCAGTCTGGCCGGCGATTGCCGCCCATGCGGCATTCAACCTCGCGCTGCTTGCCGCCGCGATCCACGAATTTGCTCGCTGATGAGTCAAGTTATGCACAACGCGTGGTGCATAACTTGCAATTCGAATCCTAACATCCTCTCTCAATCAACCACCAAAAGATTTCCACTAAATTGCAATAATTTCCACAGAATTTTATGCGTGATTGACATTGACACAGAGAATCACTCAGGAGCATAGTTATCTTCATTCCGGGTTGCTAAGTGAACTTGAACATCATCATTCGTGAAGATTAAGTAAGGTTCACCCTAAGGTCCCAACACGGAGCAATAAGTGTTAGTCGCCGATTAATCGGCAACTAACATCGAGCGATAAGTGTGGAGCGCGGAGAAATCCGCGAAGAGCACGGAAAGCTAAGTATCGAACTTGGAGTAATCCAGGTTCGGGGCAGAGCGATAAGTTTCGAACGCGGGGTACTACGGGTTCGGAGCAAAGCTCAAAGTGTTGAGCACGGAGCAATCCGTGGTCAACACGAGACGCGAAAGTGGAGAGAGCGGAGCAATCCGCGATCAATGCAAAGCGTCAAGCGTCGCGTACCGGGCAATCGGTACACGGTGCGGGGCTCAAGGTCCTGAGCGCGGAGATATCCGCAAACAGGGCGAAGGGAGCGAAGTGTCAGCGTACGGAGCAATCCGTAGACCGTCACGGAGCGCCCAGTGTCGAGCGCGGAGGGATCCGCGGGAGACACAGAGTGCAAGACGCCGCAAGCGGAGGCCTCCGCGACCGGTGAGGAGCACTAAGTGTCGCATACGGAGCGATCCGTAAGTGGTGCGGAGTTCTAAATGCTGATAGCGGAGCAATCCGCGACATGGAGTGATCCATGGCCAGCAAAAACGCAAAGTGGAGCGAGCGGAGCAATCCGCAAGCAACACAGAGCGTCAAGCAGCAAGCGCCGAGTCAAATCGGTGTCTGGTGCGGGGTAGACGCGGTGGAGCGCGGAGCAATCTGCGCGAAGCAGCGAAAGCCAAGTGTCGAGCGCGGAGTAATTCGCGACCGGTGCAACCTGCAAAGTGTCGGGGCCGGCAACTCGGGACGATATCAATCCTGAGTCATCAATTCGGGATTCTTCTAACCGCGCTTAGCAATAAGCGCGGTTAGTTGCGTCTGCGTTAGATTCCTCACCTCATAACTCCGCCATGGGCTAAAGACCAACTGGGCTTGCGCCCGCTGAATATCGCAACCGGCAAAATTCAATTAAGTGGAGCATTTACCTCACAACGATTTCCCCACCCGATCCCCAGCCTCTACAATAGGAGTAGAACTTCAAAGCTCGAGGGAAACCATGCCGCTGTCCGGAGAAGCAATCCGCCTCATGAATTACATCGATGATGTTGCCGTTACCCTGCGCCGGGTCCTGGCCACCGTTCCAACGCTGTCCGCCGAAGAGCGCGCCCGCGTCGCCGAGCACCTGATCCAGGCCAAGCCAAACGCTGAAGACGTGGCCATCGCCCTCGCAGCCAAGTAACTCCTACTTTGCCGGAGACCATCGCTATTATCGGAGCCGGCCCACTTGGCCGCTGGTTGGCGCTTCACGCCGCACGAGCCGGCTTCCGCGTACTCCTTGAAGACGTGATGCCCAACAACCTGCATCATGCCCAGGAGTTCCTCCGCCTGCAACTCGGCCCCCAGGCCCTCAACGGCAACGGTGCGGAGGTTATCTTCGTCTCCAGCATTGAAGATGCCGTCCGCAATGCAGACCTCGCCATTGATTGTGTGCCCGACGAGCTTGAGTCGAAGCTTGAAATATTCTGTCTGCTTGACCGCATGGCCCCGCCCCGCACCGTTTTTGCCACTCCCACCACCCGCCTCTCCATCGCCGACCTGGCCAGCTGCACCTATCGCCCTGACCGCTGCGTAGCCATCGTGATTGAGGCATCTAACCTTGCCGAAGGCGGCAGCAGCCAGATCCATCTGCACTCAACGAGCAAGACCACCCAAGAGACGCTCGCCCTGGTCACCCGTTTCTGGTCCCGGCTCGGTTTTACGGCCAACTTCTCCGCCGACCCCATCGAATTGCATCCCTCGCCTCGAGTCTGATCTACCTCTCCAAAAAGCTGCCATGGAACCACCTCCTGTACAGTGGTGAGAGAGCTTTGAGTCTCACCAGGCAGCGGAGGCGTGAAGCGACCCTCACTCATGGCGACTCTCTCCAAAGCGAATCCCCTGCAAGATCTGTTGCAGTCGGTGTTTGGGTTTACCCATTTCAGGGCAAACCAGGAAGAAGTCTGCCAGGCGGCTGTTGCCGGTCGCGATCTACTCCTGGTGATGCCGACCGGGGCAGGGAAGAGCCTGTGCTACCAGCTCCCAGCCATCGCACGTGGCGGCACCGCGCTGGTCATAAGCCCCTTGATAGCCCTCATGGACGACCAGGCGGCTAAGTTGAGTGCACTCGGCCTGCGCGTGGCACGGATTCACTCCGGCCTCGACCGCGCTGTAGCTCGCCAGGCCTGTGTGGACTACCTCCAGGGCACCCTGCAATTCCTCTTCATCGCACCCGAGCGCTTGCGCGTCCCCGGTTTCCCGGAGATGCTGGCCAAGCGCAGTCTGGCACTCATCGCCATCGACGAAGCGCACTGCATTTCGCAATGGGGTCATGACTTCAGGCCGGACTACCGCATGCTCGGCCAATACCTTCCCGCACTTCGCGGCGAAGGCGATCCAGTGCCCGTCCTGGCAATGACAGCCACCGCTACACCGAATGTCCAGCAGGACATTGTCGCCCAGTTGGCTATGGCCAAACCCGCCCTCTTCATTCATGGTTTCCGCCGAGAAAACCTTGCTATCGAGGTAGTCCAGCTCCCCGTCCCCAATCGTGCCACTGTCATTTCGCGCCTGCTTGCGCAGCCGGAGCGTCGTCCCGCAATCGTCTACGCAACATCGAGGAAGCAGGCGGAGAGCCTGGCGGAAACACTGTCGGCGACCGCATCGGGACCATCCTCCGATCCATGCGCCCTTAGCCACAGCAAGCCACACCGGATTGCCGCCGCAGCCTATCATGCCGGCCTCGACCCAGATATCCGCGAGCGCGTGCAGACCGCATTCCAGAGCGGGCAACTTGAGGTTGTGGTTGCCACCATCGCATTCGGCATGGGGATTGATAAAGCAGATATCCGCACCGTCATTCATGCCGGACTCCCCGCGACACTTGAAGGCTACTACCAGGAAATTGGCCGAGCCGGGCGCGACGGCGCGATGAGCCGAACCTTCCTCATGCACAGCTACGCAGACCAAAGAACTCACGACTTCTTCCTGAGTCGCGATTATCCTCCGGCGGATCATCTCATGCAGATTTATCGCGCTCTTGGTGAGGATCCAATTCCAGCGGATGACCTGCGCAGTGCTTCGCATCTTAGCGACGAGGAGTTCGACAAAGCCCTTGAGAAGCTCGAAATACACGGCGGAGCGCGAATCGATTTCGGTGGTAACGTTGTGGCCGGCGGACCGGGCTGGAAAAAGACCTATGCTGTGCAGTCTCAGTACCGCACAGACCAGTTTGCGAAAGTCCTCCGCTTTACAGAAAGAAATGAATGTCGCATGTCCGCATTGGTCCTGCATTTTGGCGACGTGGAAGATGCGCATAGCCCTTGCGGCGTTTGCGATGTTTGCGATCCGAGCGGCGCGATATTGCGGCAGTTCCGGCGGGCGACACTCGCAGAACTCGACCTTGCGCAGAAGATCGTCGATGAACTCCGCCCTGTCGATTACAAAGCGGCCGGAACACTCCAGAAGACGCTCGATCTGGTAGGAAGAATCAGCCGGGATGAGTATGACAGTCTTCTCGCAGCGATGTTGCAGGCAGGGCTGATTGAAATAGAGTCCGCCGATTTCGAAAAAGATGGGCAAGTCATCAAGTTTCGCAAGGTCAGCCTCTCGGAAGCGGGAAGGGAACTGCGCGCCCGGCCCTTCCCGGAACTGCTGATTGACGATGGAATCGTTGAAGAGTTCGCCGCCTCGCCTTCGGCACCCTCTCGATCCAGAAGCCCAAAGCCGTCCTCACCCACGCCACTGCAGAAACGCGCCAACGGACGTACGCCGACCACCGTGAATCCTCCGCAGTTGACAGCGGAAGGCGAAGCTCTGGCCGCGCGCATCAGGGAATGGCGTGCGGCTCAAGCCAGGCGCCTCAAAGTTCCTGCCTATGTGGTGTTCCATGACCGAACCGTTACAGCACTCGCCGCCGCGCGCCCGCGCAATCCAAATGACCTTCTAGCCATCGACGGAATCGGGCAGGCGAAAGTTGACAAGTTTGGTGAGGAACTCCTGCGGCTATGCGCGGATAATTGAACGAGAAATCACTACGCCAGAAACAGAAAGCCCCCAACCGAAGTCGGGGGCATTCTCACATCCACTGTGAAATCAGTTACGCCACTCGCTCAATGGTTACCGACTCAAGCACAACCGGCTTGTGCGGCTTGTCCTGGCCATTGCGCGGGACCTTCGAGATCTTCGTCACGATGTCCTGCCCCTCCACCACCTCGCCAAAAATGGTGTGCTTCCCCGTGAGCCACGTGGTCGGCGCAACCGTAATAAAGAATTGGCAGCCATTGGTGTTTGGTCCAGAATTCGCCATCGCCAGCTTGCCCGGCGTGTCGAACTTGTGCTTCGATCCCGCGGTCTCATCCTGAAAGCGATATCCAGGTCCGCCCATCCCTGTGCCTGCCGGGTCGCCGCCCTGGATCATGAAGTCCGGAATCACCCGATGAAAGATGGTGCCGTCAAACAGCTTGTCCTTTGACTTGGCGCGCGTCGTGGGGTGTGTCCACTCCTTTTCGCCCTGGGCCAGTTCGATGAAGTTCTTCACGGTAACGGGCGCGTCCGCTTCAAAGAGGCGAACGGTAATCTTGCCTTCGGTGGTGGAGAATACGGCGTACGTTCCTGCTGCAAGTGCCATGGTGACTCCTCAGTTTTATCGGCGCCTCGTAACCTGGTTTCCTGCCCCGAGGCGCGTTGCTTTGCTTTGCCCGCGAAAGGCGCAGCTATTGTTTAGGGGAAGCAGGCGACGCCGATGAGACAGCGGCTGCTGCCGGGGCTGGCGCTGCTGGAAGTGGCGGCAATGTTTGTCCTTCGTGGACGATCGTCACCTTCTTCAGGATCACAGGAGACAGCGGCTTGTCATTACTGTCGCGTGGAACACGGCTAATCGTCTTCACCACTTCGATGCCGGGATCGTCGCACTGCCCAAAGAGTGTGTAGTGCTGGTTGAGTGAGTCGTAAGCTTCCTCAGTAATGAAGAACTGCCCCCCATTCGTATTCGGTCCGGAATTCGCCATCGCCAGTTTCCCGGGCGCATCGAAGTTCAGGTTGGGATCAAACTCGTCGTCGAAGCTGAAGCCGGGATCGCCCATCCCCGTGCCGGTTGGATCTCCACCCTGAATCATGAATTCCGGGATCACCCGATGGAACGTTGTGCCGTCAAAGTAAGGCTTGTGGTGCTGCTTCTTCTTGGTCGTCGGGTCGGTCCAGTCGATCGTACCCTCGGCCAGCCCAATAAAGCTCGCCACAGCCTTCGGTGCCTGCTTCTCAAAAAACTGGCAGGTAATCCGGCCCATGGAAGTGTCGAAAACCACCTGTGGCCCGTTCGGGTGAATCGTCACGACTGCATTGCCTTGCGGCGCGTCCGGCAGCGCATCGGCTGGCTTGGTTGTTGCTGGCTCGGCGGGGGCAGGAGGCGTCGATTGCTGCGCCAGCGCCGGAACAGCACAGGCAGCGGTCAATGCGGAAATTAGCAGCGCGTTCGTCAGTTTCATGCCATGTTTGAGGGTAAATCATGTCCCGGGTGGACTGCCAGCCCAGCCTATCCAGGCTGTATCGTATCTGCATGACGCTTCCCTGCACCCGATTGGCTCTCCAGCGCATGGCCCTTGCCGTGTGCACGCTCTATTGCTTTGGCATCCTTGCCGCCCCGGCCTTTCCGCAGTCCGGAAAAGACCAGCCAGCCGACAAATCGGCCTCTGCCGGCGCCCCGTCATCCCCCGACAAATCACCCGCCGACAAAGCCGCTGCAGACAAGGGAACCCTGCCGCCCCTCCCGCCCGACGCCCACGTCCAGCAGTCGATTGAGCTCGCTGGCAAGAAGCTCCAGTACACCGTAACCGTGGGCGCCCTGCCCGTTCGCGATGCCGAAGGCAAGACCGCCGGCCAGGTCGTCGTCACCGCCTACACTGTCGACGGCGAAAACCGCCCTGTCACCTTCGCGCTCAACGGGGGGCCCGGTGCATCCAGTGTCTACCTCAATTTCGGCGCCATCGGCCCCAAGCGCCTCAACGTCGGCAACGAGGGCGACAGCCCCTCCGATCCCGCCGTGCTCACTGACAATCCCGGCACCTGGCTCGACTTCACCGACCTCGTATTCATTGACCCCATCGGCACCGGCTTCAGCCGCTCCAGCGTCCCAGAGGCGGAAGGCAAGAAGCTCTTCTACGCCGCCACGCCCGATATCGAGTATCTCTCCCGCATCATCTACGACTGGCTGGTCAAGAACAATCGCCTCGGCTCCAAGAAGTACTTCGTCGGCGAAAGCTACGGTGGCTACCGCGGCCCCCGCATCACCCACTACCTCCAGGCGCAGCTCGGCGTTGCCATGAACGGTGTAGTGCTCGTCTCGCCCTACCTCAACCCCTCCATCGACGACGGCGGCGACCTGTCCCCGGTGCCATGGATGATGACGCTGCCCTCCATCACCGCCGCCCACCTCGAGCGCGAGAACAAACTCACCCCGCAAGCCATGGCCGACGTCATCGCTTACACCCGCGGCGACTACGCGACCACGCTGCTCAAAGGCCGCTCCGACCCTGACGCACAACAGAAGATGATCCAGAAAGTCACCGAGCTTTCAGGCCTCGATCCCTCCTTTGTCAAATACTCCGGCGGTCGCCTTGAGACAGGCGCGTATCTCCGTGAAGTTTGGCGCGAGCAGGGCAAGCTCGGCTCCGTCTACGACTCCAACGTCACATCGTACGATCCGTTCCCCTTTTCCCCGGACCAGCGCGCAAACGATCCCATCCTCGCCAGCATCATCGCCCCCGTCACCACCGCGATGGTCGACTTCGTCACCCGCGTCGTTGGCTGGAAAGTCGATGCCCGTTACAACGCTCTCTCCTATGACGTGGGCCGCCAATGGGACCGCAGCGGCAGGGACCTGCGCGAGGGAGCTGTCCCTGATCTGCGCGAAGCCATCGCCGCCGACCCCAAGCTCCGCGTACTCATCGTCCACGGCTGGAACGATCTCTCCTGCCCCCTCATGGGCTCCGTCCTCACCGTCGACCAGATCCCCGTCATGGGCGATCCAACTCGCGTCGCCGTGCGCGAATACCCCGGCGGCCACATGTTCTATACCCGCCCATCCAGCGGCCAGGAACTCCGGAGAGACGTAATGGAAATGTACGCCAAGCACTAAGCTCGGTTACAGAAGTTCAAATCCTCACCAGAGCTGTCATCCTGAGCGAAAGGGGCTCCAGGCGTACTTCAGCCTGGGGGTGGTGAGTCGAAGGATCTGCTTCTGCACTTCGGGATTTGCGCTGCGAACTCTCGACTCAAATTCCCCATTGACTCTCTACCCATAGATAAACTATACATACGTCATGGCCAAGAAACCTGACCTCCTGCCCGGCACTCTGGACATGCTAATCCTCAAAACGCTTACCCGCTCCCCGCTCCACGGGTACGGCATAGCTCTGTCCATCAAGCGACTCTCGGACGACGTGCTCACCGTGGAAGAAGGCTCGCTGTATCCGGCCCTCCAACGGCTCCTTTTGCAGGGTTGGGTCAAGGCTGAGTGGAAGATGACAGAGACCAACCGCCGTGCGCGTTTCTACACACTCACCCCCGCCGGCCGCAAGCAGTTGGGAGTCGAGTTGACGCAGTTCGAACAGATGATTTCGGCTATCACCCGCGTGCTGCAAAACGTCCAGGAGGCCTAAATGAATCCTGTCAGCCGTTTTATGAAAAAGCTCTCCATGCTGCTCGGACGCAAGCAATTCTCGTCAGATCTCGACGAAGAGATGACCTTTCACCGCGACCAGGCCGAGAAGGAATTCCTCGCCGCCGGCATGTCGCAGGAAGCAGCGCGCTACGCTGCGTTGCGCCAGTTCGGCAACGCAACGCGTTTGAAGGAAAAGAGCCACGAAGTCGTCGGATTCAGCTTCGAGTCCCTCATGCAGGATGTGCGCTACGCACTGCGGCAGCTTGCCTCAAATCCGGGATTCACCGCGGTCATTACGATCACCCTCGCGCTGAGCATAGGGGCCAACAGTGCCATCTTCAGCGTGATCCAGGGCGTGCTGCTCAAGCCTCTCCCGTATCCGCATGCCGAAAAGGTGGTTAGGCTTTTTCTATCCAGCGCCGAGTTTCCAAAGTTTCCATTGAACCCATTCGATTTCCGCGATTTCCGCGCCCGCAACAAGTCCTTCGAATCCATGGCTGCCTTTACCCGCCACGACATGCAACTCTCCGGCAACGGCCAGCCAACAGAATTATCCGGATTCGCCATCACCTCAGGCTACTTTCGCGTGCTCGGTCTCACGCCCAGCCTGGGTCGCGAGTTCGATTGGAACGCCGAGATTCCCGGCAATGGCCGGCAGATCATCCTGAGCGACCACCTGTGGCGAACACGTTTCAACGCAGCGCCAGACATCGTGGGTCACAGCATCACGCTGGACATGCTTCCGTATACGGTGATCGGAGTGATGCCCGCCGGCACCGAGCACCCGGGCAATGACTATCATGCTGTTCCCTATGGCGAAAGTGTCGACGTGTGGGCGCCATTTGAATTCGAAGGCAATCCCAATCAGCGCGGCTCTCATTACATGGAGGGCATCGGGCGACTGAAGCCCGGCGTCAGCGCCGAACAGGCCAACTCCGAAATGAATACGCTGATGGCACAAATTGAACGCGAGCACGGCGGCTCGGGATGGAGTGTGCTGGTAATCCCGCTCTATCGTGAGATTGTCGGCGCCAATCAACGCATGCTCCTGGTGCTGCTTGGTGCAGTGGGCATGGTGCTGCTCATCGCCTGCGCCAATGCGGCGAATCTGCTACTGGCCCGCGCCGCTGCGCGCCAGCGGGAAGTGGCTGTGCGTCTGGCCCTCGGTGCGCCGTGCCGTCGCCTCATTCGCCAGATGCTTACCGAGAGCCTGCTTATCGCTCTCCTCGGCGGAGGTCTTGGCGCGGCACTGGCTGAGGGCGGCGTCAAGGCATTGGTGGCCCTGCTGCCTGCCGGGTTCCCGCGCGCTCATGACATTCACGTTGACGCCGCGGTCTTCGCATTCACCTTCCTCGTCTCCATTCTGACCGGCGTCCTCTTCGGCCTCGCGCCCGCATTGCAGGCTTCTCGAATGGATCCCAAGCGCGGCCTTTATGAGGGCAGCAGAGCCTCCACCGGAACCACCCGCCAGCAGCGGCTGCGCAGCGTCCTGGTCGTCTCAGAAGTGAGCCTGGCCTGCGTGCTGCTCATCGGAGCGGGGCTCATGCTTCGCAGCTTCCTCAATCAACTCAACATCGATCCTGGATTCCGTCAGGACCACGTGCTCACTGCCAGCCTCTCTTTGCCAAACGCCAATTACAAAGCAGATGTGGACATCGCGCGATTCTACACGCGATTGATGGAAGGACTGCGCTCCGTTCCCGGCGTCGAAAGCGCGGGCGCGGGCAGCGATCTGCCGTGGACGGGATACGACGAGAATGCCGGCGGTTTTCGATTTGAAGACAAGTCGCCGCCACCGCATGAGGACTTCCATGCGCGGTACCACATGGCCACGCCGGACTATTTCCGCGCACTGGGTACGCCCCTTTTGCATGGCCGATTCTTTACCGATGCCGACAGCAAAGACGCTCCAGCCGTCGTCATCATCAATCAGGCCATGGCCAATCGCTACTACCCTGGTCAAGACGTGGTTGGTAAGCGATTTACCTTTGAAGACCATCCCAAAGACAAGGATTGGATGCGAATCATCGGCGTCGTTGGCGATGTGAAAGACAAGCCGAATAGCCTTGGCGCCGAGCCCGCATTCTGGTTTTCGCTTCCGCAGGCCGCAAATCCAGACATGCTTGTTGTCCTCCGCACCACCGCCGACCCTCGCCAGCTGGCCGACTCTCTACGCGATCAGGTCAGGCGCCTCGATCCTTCACTTGCTGTCGCTGACGTCCGCCTCATGGACCAGGTAGCCAGCGAGTCCGTCGCCACGCCGCGCCTCGCTTTCTCTCTGGTCGGGCTCTTCGCTGGCCTTGCAATCGTGCTCGCCGCCATCGGAACCTACGGCGTAATTTCGTATTCCGTGAGCCAGCGCATTCCTGAGTTCGGCCTGCGCCTCGCGCTCGGAGCCCAGCCAACCAGCGTGTTGCGCATGGTGTTGCTCCAGGCCATGCGCCTGGCCTTTGGCGGCGCCGCGATTGGTCTCGCAATAGCTCTGTTGCTTGCGCGTGTCATGCGCAGCATGATGTACGGCGTCAGCCCAACGGATCCGGCCACTTTCGTTTCCGTTCTTGCCATGGTGATTGCCATTGCGCTGGTCGCTTGTTACCTGCCTGCGCGCCGTGCCGCGAAAGCTAACCCCATGGATGCTCTGCGGGCCGACTAACCCGAAGCGAATCGCGTATCTAGCAGGAGGCACAAGAGGAGGATTAAATGAATTCCATCGCTCGATTCGCAAAGAAGCTCTCCATCCTCCTGTTGCGAAAGAAATTCAGCGACGATCTCGATGAAGAGATGGCATTCCATCGCGAGCAGGCCGAGCGCGACTTCCACGCCAACGGCATGACTCCGGAAGCCGCTCATTACGCGGCCCTGCGCCAATTCGGCAACGTCACCAAACTCAAAGAGCAAAGCCACCAGGAGGTAGGCTTCACCATGGAAACAGTCCTTCAGGACCTGCGTTTTTCCCTCCGCCAGATGCGCAAGAATCCCGGCTTTGCACTCACCGCAATCCTCATCCTCGCCCTCGGCATTGGCGCCAGCGTCGCCATATTCGCCTTTGTTGACGCGGCCCTCATCAAGCCCCTGCCCTATCCCAACCCCACGCGCCTCGTCGCCGTCAACGAGAGTTCCGCAGGATTTCCGCGCAACAACCTGTCCTACGCGGACTACCTGGACTGGAAGCGGACGAACAAAGTCTTCACTTCAATGGAAGTCTTCAATCGAACCGGCTATGCACTCGGAACGCCATCCGGCACAGAATCCGTGCCGGGCATCCGCGTAAGCGCCGGATTCTTCGCGACGCTGGCAATTCAACCCACCCTCGGACGCGACTTCCGCACAGGAGAAGATATCGCTGGCGCGGCGCCGGTCGTCCTGCTCAGCTATCGCACGTGGCAAAAGCGTTACGGCGGAAGGAAAGACTTGATCGGGCAATCGGTGAACCTGAGCGGAATCGCCCACACGATTGTTGGAGTCCTGCCGGAGGATTTCGAATTCGCCTTGCGCGACAACGCGGAGTTTTGGGAGCCTCTCCAGCCAACACACGAATGCGAAAAGCGCCGCAGTTGCCATAACCTCGACGGGATTGGCCGCCTCAAGGATGGTGTCACCGTCACTGCCGCTCTTGCCGACATGACCGGCATCGCAGCGCAGCTCGAGAAGCAGTACCCGGATTCGAATCGCGGCAACAGCGCCAGCATAATCCCATTGTCCGAAGCGATTGTTGGAGAGATCCGCCCCATCTTCCTCATCCTCCTCGGCGGCGCTGGTTTACTCCTCCTCATTGCCTGCGTCAACGTGTCAAGCCTCCTTCTTGTCCGTGCTGAAAGCCGCCGCCGCGAGATTGCTGTGCGCGGAGCCCTGGGCGCCTCCCGGAAGCGCCTCTCCCGCCAATTCGTAACTGAAGGCGTTGCCCTTGTTGCTGCAGGTACCGCTGCCGGCCTCACTCTCGCCGTTGTCGGAATGAAAGTTCTGAGCGGCCTCATTTCTGCCAACATGATGATCGGCTTACCCTTCCTGCGCGGCCTCGGATTGAACACACACGTGCTCCTGTTTACCGCGTCTCTCGCCGTCTTCGCAGGCATGCTTTTCTCCCTCACGCCAATCCTCCATTTCCGTTTCACCAACATGCGCGATGGCCTCACGGAAGGCGGCCGCGGCTCCGCGGGAAGGCTCTGGCGGCGAATGGGCGCCAATCTCGTGGTCGTGGAACTCGCAACGGCGATGGTGCTACTGGCCGGTGCCGGCCTGCTCGGAAAGAGCCTGTACAAACTGCTCCATCTGCAGCTTGGTTTCCAGCCTGACCACTTGGTCACCGTCAACGTCGGTCTCCCCGATTCAGTCTTTAACAAAGATGAAAAGGTCGTTGGTTTCGCGCGTGCTCTCGTCCAGCGTCTCAACGGCCTGCCCGGTGTGGAGTCGACCGCAATCACCAGCGTTTTGCCGGTCAGTTGCAACTGCAATACCGACTGGGTGCGCGTCGTCGGCATGCCGTATGACGGCAACCACAACGACGTCAATGAGCGTGATGTAAGCGCGGGCTACTTCAATACGATTCACGCCAAACTTCTTGCAGGCCGATATTTCAACGATGCCGAAGATGGATCCAGGCCCACGGTTATTATCGTCAATCAGGCGTTTGTGAAGAAGTATCTCCCCGGCCAAGATCCCATCGGCAAGCGTGTCGGCGACGACGCACTCACCCTCAAGTCTATCCGCGAAATCGTCGGCGTCGTTGCCGACTTCAAAGACGCCGGCCTCGAACAAGACCAATGGCCCGCGGAATATTTTCACTTCAATCAAAGCACCGACACCTACTTCTCAGTAGTCGTCCGCACGCAAGGGGATGAGCGGTCCGTGCTCTCATCTCTCACGCCTGCAATCCATCAAGTCAGCGCCCAAGCAGCCGTCGAAGAAGCTACCACCATGACCCAGTACATCGACGACTCGTACACTGCCTACATCCACCGCTCCGCCGCATACCTTGTCGGAGGATTCGCCGCCCTCGCGCTGATCCTCGGAGTCGTCGGCCTTTACGGTGTGATCGCCTATTCCGTAAGCCAGCGCACCCGCGAAATCGGCGTTCGCATGGCCCTCGGAGCGCAACGCAGCTCGGTCTATCAGCTCGTTCTCAAAGAAGCCGGAAAGCTCATCGCCGTCGGCATCGTGCTCGGCCTTGCCGCGTCAATTGGTGCAGCCACGCTCATGGGCAAGCTCCTCTTCGGTGTACGCGCCTGGGATGCGGGAACCCTCGCAGTCGTAGCATTCGTCCTTGCCGCATCTGCGCTCGCAGCCAGTTATTTCCCCGCGCGCCGTGCAGCTTCGGTCAATCCGACAGAAGCCCTCCGCGCAGAGTAGCGCGCGAGATCTACACGATCCGTAAGAATCGTTCCGGCCGCAGTTGGGCTCCCGGGAAGATCATTTCCAGATTCCGTGCGCCAATCGTCTGCGCGACCGCTTCGCCAAGCACCTGGCGAAAATCAGTAGTAACCGCGAGGTCGCGGCCTTCGTTCAACTGCTCGTTTGCCAAGCCGGGCCAGCGACCATAGACTTTGCCGCCCCTTACCTGCCCGCCCAAAACAAACATGCAATTGGCATGCCCGTGATCCGTGCCTCCGGTTCCATTCTGCCGTGCCGTGCGCCCGAACTCTGACATCGTCACCAGGGTAATGTTCTCTGCCGCATCGCCCATATCCAGCCAGAAAGCAGAAATCGCAGAAGAAAACTCGCGCAGCCGATCGGATAGTTGTCCGGTTATGCCACCCTGGTTCTGATGCGTATCCCATCCCCCCACATCGGTGAATGCCGCTTCCACGCCCAGGTTCGACTTCAGCAGTTGCGCAATCTGCTTCATGTTGTTGCCGATCTCGTTGTTTGGATACTCAATGCCCGCAGCCGGCTTATACTGCGCCGGATTTGCGTCGCGCAGCATCTTCACCGCTTCAAATGTTTCTTCCCCTGTCGCGTGCAGAATGCTGTCGCCGCTTCCTCCATACATCGCCTGAAATGCGCTAGCCGCAGGGGATGGCTTCGCGCCTTGTCCACCCACTGCGAAGCTGTTCAGGCTGCTCATAGCTATCGAGGGAACCTTCCCCACCAATGTGCGCGGAACCTGCGAGCCAAATGCCAGAGCGCGGAACGCCGTGTGCTTCTGCATGTGCCGCAGGTCTTCTTCCTGCAGCGCGCGATTGAGCCATCCATCCTCCGTGCCCTTCACTCCCGGTGTGCCCGATTCCATAAAATCCTGCGCATCAAAGTGCGAGCGCGACATATCCGGCGATCCTGCCGCGTGCACAATCGCCAGGTGTCCCTGATCGTAAAGCGGCTTGAATGACGCCAGCGAAGGATGTAGCCCGAAGAATCCGTCCAGATCAATCACCTGGTTTTGCGGGATCCCGATGCCCGGTCGCATGTCGTAGTAATTCTTCTCACGATAGGGAACCACAACGTTCAGTCCGTCCGCGGCGCCGCGCTGGAAGATGACCACCAGTCGTTTCCCCGGTGCCGGTGCGGCCTCGGCAAGCACTGAGCGCACCAGGAAAGTTGGTATCGCCGCAGTGCCTGCAATGGCCAGTGCGCCATTGCGCAGAAAGAATCTCCGATTGGTCTGCATCCTCTACCTCAATTCAAATACTGTGCGCTCATTAACGGCGCTGAAACTCCGGCGATCCCAACAAGAGCCCAGCCAGCAGCTGGTCCTGCTTTTCCAGCGCTTTCGCAGCCTGATCAGGATTCATCGGCTTCGCCGCCACTGGCATCGCGCTTCCATTTCCATTACTCGTCACGTTCCCGGTCTGCGCCTGGAATTGTTCCAGCAAAGCGGTACGAGTAGTATCACTCACACCGCCCGCAACCAGCAGCGCCTCCAGTCTCTGCTCTTCCGATTCCGCCGTGGGAATTGGCCCTGTCATATCGACGGACGCCGGTGCTTGCACATCCGCTTGCGCAGTCCAGTTAATCGCCACACCCTGAAACTTGTTTGCCGCCAGCGCCAGCGCGAAGTTCATGCGGTTCACCAGCGCCCCTGTGCTTACCCACTCAGCTGCATCCCATTTGTAGCCCGTTGGTGGAACCGCGCCATACAGTGGCATGCTCATATCTCGCAACCTGATCACTAACGGCTGATAACTCTGGATATTCGCATTGCTCGCCCGCGCGGCGGACACCACAAACTCGATCGGCGTCTTCACCTTGGCGCGGTAATCGCTCGCCTCCCAGAACTCCGGGGAATGAAACAGCGTTGTCAGCACCGCTGTGATATCGCCCTTGCTGCTCAGGAAGGTCTTGGCCATGCGGTCCACCAGCTTCTCCGGAGGGTTGTCTCCCACAAACCGAATCGCCAGCTTCTGCGAGATAAAGTGCGCCGTCGCCGGCTGTGTCGCCAGCATGTGCAGCAGTTCGCGCCCCTCTTGCTCGCCGTGCTCCTTGATCTGCTTCCCAAGAACCTTTTTGGCACCCGGTTCGTGCCGGCTCTCATCGAACTTGAACTCGCCACCAAGCTGCGGCTTGTCCACAGTCCACCCGGTCAGCACTCTTGCAACCTGCGTTACGTCCGCCTGCGTATAACCGCCGTTCACGCCCAGCGTATGCAGCTCCATCAGTTCGCGTGCGTAATTCTCATTCAGCCCTTCAGGCGCCTGTTGCTTCTTTTCAGGATGCTTCGCCGCCGCATTCTTTGCCTTCTCGGCTTCAGGAGAGTCTGGCCCCATACTGCTCGAGTTGTCCAGATACAGCAGCATCGCCGGTGAGTGGGCCGTGGCTTCCAGCAGGTCCTCAAACTTTCCCAGAGCCAGCGGACGGATCACGTCGCGCTCGTAGCCCACCATGTAGTAAGGCGTCGCCTCGTCCTTGTGTAAATACACATTGAAGTGATTCATCCAGAAGTCGGTCATCACTTCCTGCAGTTGAGCATCGGAGTAGATGTCGCGTGCCAGCCGTTGCTCGGCTAGCTCTTCGTTCACCAGCCGCTGCGGATTCTCAAGCGCAGCCACAAGCTCCCGTTGTTCCGGATTCAAATCAGCGTGGAGCGCCGTCACCTGCGGCCCTTTCAGCGCCTTGCGAAATGTGTCGAAGTCAGGCTGAGACAGTGCCATTAGCTGCGCCACGCGCTCTTGCGGCGGCAACCCCAAAACCAGCTTCACCTGCGCGTCGTCTGTAGCCTGTTGCGCCGCCGCTGCGTCTGCACTCGGCGCCATGGCGCCTTGACCGCCCTCCGCGGCCATCTGCGTGCCCGCGGCTCCATCCTGCATGGTCTTTGGCGCTGTGCCCGCCATCATCTGCCCCGGAGCGCCCGCGGTTCCATTTCCGGGCCCTGCAGTTGCACTTCCATTCATACCCGCGCTTGCCGTCAGTGCCGCCGTTTGCTTTTCTTTCAGTTGTTTCCTCTCCTCCTGACGCAGCTGGAAGCGCGCAAGCTCGTTCGCCCACACTTTATGCTCTGTGCCAGTCGCGGGCACCGGAAACTTACCCTGGGCCGCCTGTCGAAGCACCGGCCCGCTGGGCAGGCGATTCAGCAAATCCGGAAGCGTTAGCTGCATGGCAGGGAACTGCGCCAGCCGCGTTTGAAGGTCGGTATTGGGAATTGTCTGCGGGTGCAGTTGTTGCGTGAACCAGCGCTCCAGTCCCATCGCCCGCACCGCCTCCACGTCCCCAGGCCTTGGCCCAAATGTGAACCGGTTCAGCGCCTGCAGAATCCGCTCATCCCCTTGCAGCTGGCTGGATACATACGACTGCCGCGATGCCGTATCCACGGGCTCCGTCGTCGCCGCTTCCAGCGGGCTTGAACCAGCCACCAGGCTCAGCGCAACGGCAGCGGCGAGTACTCCCCTGCAGCGATCCACAAAAACAGTTTGGCCCATCCGTAGCTCTCCCTGTTTGTTCCGGTTCGTTCGCACGTGGTAAAAAAACACCGTCCCTTTACAGATTCTTCTCTTTGTTCGAACCCTGCAATAGCGCAAAAGTTGCTCCAACGAAAAAGGAATCAACCCCACCTCCCCAGCACAGGACCGCAGCCTTTACAATCGAAGCGCACACCTCAACTTAGGCCACCCTCCGCTCAACCGGCAGCCATTCAAAGGAGTTATCCCCATGAGAATCGTCACCAGCGCTATTCTGCTCTCTGCGCTCGGCCTTGGCCTTCCCGCCGCTCTTGCCGCGCATTCTGGCCAGGCCGCTTCGACACCCGAAAAATCCAAGGCGCCACAGATCCCCTACCATGAGCTCAAGCTCGCCAACGGCCTCCAGGTTCTGCTCCACGAGGACCACAAGCTCCCCATCGTTTCGATCGACATCTGGTACCACGTTGGCCCTGTCAAAGAGCGCACCGGACGCACCGGCTTCGCCCATCTCTTTGAGCACATGATGTTTGAAGGCTCAAAGCACGTCGGCGAAAAGGCCCACATCAAGTATCTTGAGCAGTCCGGCGCAACCGACGTCAACGGCACCACCGACTTTGACCGCACCAACTACTTTGAAACCCTCCCCGCCAACCAGCTGGAAACCGGTCTCTGGCTCGAGAGCGACCGCATGGGTTTCCTCCTCGATACCCTCGACCGCGCCAAGCTCACCAACCAGCGCGATGTAGTGCGAAACGAGCGGCGTCAGGGCGAAGGCACGCCTTACGGTGTGGTCGATGAAGAGGTCTTCCATCAGCTCTTCCCCAAAAACCATCCCTACTATGCCGATGTAATCGGCTCCCACGCCGACGTCGAAGCCGCCCGCCTCAATGATGTCCGCGAGTTCTTCACCCAGTACTACGCCCCCAACAACGCCACCATGGCTATCGCCGGCGACTTCGATCCCGCCACCATCAAGGGCCTCATCGAGAAATACTTCGGCCCCATCCCCATGGGCCCCAACGTGGTGGTAACCCCCGTCGACACCCCAGCCATCACCGCCGAGCGCCGCACCGTGGTCACCGATACCGTGCAGCTCCCCAAGGTCATCCTCGCCTGGCTCGCCCCTCCCGCTTTCAAGCCCGGCGACGCGGATGCCGACATCGCCGCTCGCATCCTCGGCTCCGGCAAATCCAGCCGCATGTATCGCGAGCTCGTTTACAAACAGCAAATCGCCCAATCTGCCAGCTGCAACGACAACTCGCTGGCCCTTGCCTCGCCGCTTCAGTGCGAGTTCATCGCCAAGCCCGGGGTCACTCCAGAAAAGCTGGAAGCCGAAGCGGAAAAGATCATTGACCAGTTCGTGGCCAGCGGCCCCACTCCTGAAGAAGTCGAGTGGTCCCGCAACAAGGTTGAAACCGGCCTCATCTCCGGACTCCAGCGCCTTGGCGGCTTCGGCGGAGTCGCCGACCAGCTCAACTACTACAACCAGTACACCGGCAATCCCGGCTTCCTTCCCAAGGACATCGCCCGCTACGACGCCATAACCCCTGCCAGCGTCCAGCAGGTCGCGAAGGCCACCTTCGGCAAAGATCATCGCGTCGTGGTCTACGGCATCCCCGGCAAAAAGGTGCTCGATGACGTCCCGCGAAGCCCTGCCGACACCGATGCCACCGTAGTCGTCAAGCCCCAGCACACGCCTGAGTTCGACGCTGCGGAAGCCTGGCGCTCCACGCCTCCCAAGCCCGGCCCGCAGCGCGCCCTCGTTCTGCCCAGGCCCACCGTCTTCACCCTCGACAACGGCCTTACTGTCTACCTCATCGAGCGGCATGAGCTCCCCATCGTTTCTGTACAGCTGATGACGCTGGCTGGCGGCGCCGCAAACCCGCCTGACCATCCCGGCCTCGCAGGCATCACCGCCGCGCTGCTTACCGAAGGCACCGAAAAGCGGAACTCCGAGCAGATTGCCAATGAGGCCTCGCTGCTCGGCACAGACCTGTCTTCGTTCAGCAACACCAGCAGCGCCGGGCTTTCCATCTCGCTGCTCTCCCGCCACATCGGTCCCGGCCTGTCGTTGCTCGCTGACTCCGCCGAGCACCCGGCCTTTCCACCCGCAGACCTGGAGCGCGTCCGCACGCGCCGTCTCACCGGCCTGTTGCAGCAGCAGGACAGCCCCGTCCAGCTTGCCCTGCGCGCCGGTGAACTGAGCCTCTTTGGCCCCGGAAATCCCTACGGCTACGACGCTCTCGGAACCGCTCCCTCGCTCAAATCCATCACCCGCGACGACGTCCAGAGCTTCTACGCCCACAACTACGGCCCGCGTGGCAGCCTGCTTGAACTCACCGGCGACGTCACCCCAACCGAAGCCCGTCATCTTGCCGAAGAGTATTTCGGCAAGTGGAGCGCAACCGCTGCGCCAGTCACCCCTCCGCCTGCGCCCGCCGTTCCCGACCGCAAAATCCTCATCCTCGACAAACCCGGAGCGCCGCAGACCGCACTCCTCACCTTTGGCGTCGGCATGCCTCGCAACTCGCCCGACTATCCAGCCGCGACTGTCATGAACACCATGCTCGGCGGCCTGTTCTCTTCGCGCATCAACATGAACCTGCGCGAGCAGCACGGCTATACCTATGGCGCGTCGTCGTTCTTCTGGTACTACCGCGGAACCGGCCCCTTCATCGCCTACGCACAGGTCCGCACCGACGTCACCGCGCCTGCAACCGAGCAATTATTCAAGGAACTCGACGGCATCCACACCAACCCGCTCACCGACGCCGAGCTTCGCCAGGCAAAGGACTCCATCATCCGCAGCCTTCCCGGAGACTTCGAGAGCGACTACGGCGTCAACGGCAAGCTCGCCGACCTATGGCTTTACAACCTGCCGCTCGACTACTACACCAGCCTGCCAGCGAAGATTGAGGGAGTTACTTCTGCCGACGCCGTCGCCGCCGCCAGCAAGTACATCCACCCCGAAAACCTGCTGGTCATCGAAGTAGGCGACAAGTCCAAGATCGAGCAAGGCCTGAAGGATTTGAAGCTAGGCTCGGTGGAAGACTGGAGCGAAAAGGGCAATTCCGGAGGGAAATAGGGCAAAGAACGGGCAAAAACAGCTGTTTTTTCCCCGTCCTTTGCATGGTTCTTCCAATCACTCATCGCGTAGCTCGTTTGTTTGCAATAGATTTTGGGGAGATACAGGGGGAGGGGGCGGATATAAGCCCCCTTTACAGGCGTTTTAAAGGCACATTGCGGGCTGGAATGGCGCGTGCGCCGGGAGCGGTACCGTCATTTCCTCCAGTATGCGCTTTTTGGAGTTAATTGCCTGCAAACGGCTGTTCGCTATTTGCACGGAAGCCCATTCGTCTCCTCTTGCTTCCCCCAGCGGGCTGAGGTTGGCCTAAGTACTGCGCCCGCCCTCGGGCGACGGGCTAGAACTGAAACCGCATCCCCATCTGAATCCGCCGCGGCGGCCCGTCCGATGTCACTTCCTTGAAATCCCTCGAATTCTCCACCGTGTCGATCCCGGAAGCGTTCGGATGGTTCAATAGGTTGAACGCGCCCACCGACAAGCCCACATGCGGCCCATCCTCATCCTTATTCGGCGTGAATGCAAAATCATGCCCCCACCGCAAGTCAACGTCGACATACGACGGGTACGTCTCGCTGTTCCGCGCCACGCCATCCGGGCGCGTATTGAACAGGTCATCCCCATAGGCGTCAGTGCCTGTCACCACCGTCCACGGCCCTCCGGAGTTGGCAAAGACGCCTGCGGAAAGATTGAATACGCTCTCCGGGTTGAACATCGCGTACATGCCAAGGCGGTTCCGGTGGTCGCCGCCAGAGCGGGCCCATTCGTCATTGGGAGCGTACTGGTTCTGCGGAAACCAGCCGATGCCGCCAGTGTTTGAGTCATACTGCGACCAGGTGTATCGCCCAAAGCCGGTGAAGTATTTGTTCAGCCTTCCGCGGTAGCTCACGTCCATCCCGTTGCCTTCCCAGAAGCCCTGCGACTGCATCTGCCGAATGCGTCCAAACTCAAGATTGGGCCGCAACGTGTAGTCTGACTGCGGCGTCGGTGCATTGATGTCCACTGACCGGAAAGCGTCGATCCCGCGCGCCGAATACACACTCACCACGCCAGTCGCCTTCTCGCCCAGCTGCCGCTCAACCGACAGGCCGTATTGAATCTGGTAAGGAATCTTCGCGTTTGGCGCCAGTTGCACCAGGTTCGGCGGCTGTGCGGTGAGCGTAAGGCAGTCTGTGACGGGCACGCAGCCTCCCGCCGGTTCAGTAGCAGGGTTCAAGCTCAGCGCCAGCGCCCGTCGGGCTGCATTGCCATAGCGCGCCTCATCCGCCAGCGGTCCGGAACCGAAGCGGTCATAGTAGATTCCGCCACCGCCGCGAACAACCGTCTTTGACTGCTCGTCAAGCACCCACGCAAAGCTCACGCGCGGAGAGAATCCAAGCCGCCGCGTCGCCAGAAAATTCTGCCAGTCGTATCGAATGCCAGGCGTGATCTGGAAACGCGAGTTGACCTTGAACTGGTCCTGAATGAATGCGCCCATCTCCTGCTGGTGATACACAAAATGCACCACGCCGGTGTTCTGGCTATAGGCGGAAGGCAGGTTATTCGCGTAGTTCTGCAGTGCTGTCTGCAGCACCGTCACGCCGTCAGACGCCAGCGTTGGTCCAAACGTGTAAGACCCCAGCTCATTCGTCTGGTCATCCAAAGCGCGCCGGTCAATGTGCGGCGTACCCGCTCCAAGCTTGATCATGTTGCGTCCCCTGGTCCAGGTCAACATGTCATAGAAGCGCGCGTTGTATTCGCTGCCAAACGAGTCAGCCTGTGCCGAGCCGGACACAAAGTTCCCCACCACACTCACCAGCGGAGCCTCTGTCACATTGGCATTGCGATAATAATCGTGCTCGCCGACCACCGATACCTGGTTCAGCATTGTGGCGGAAAGCGTCTGGTCAACGTGGGCCACCAGGTCGTCTTCGCGGTATTGATTGTTGTACGCCGCCGCAGCCAATGTCTGCCCACCCACGCCCTGGTTCTGCGACGTCGAATCCTGGTAACTGTACTGCACATACCCTGACTCGCCCTCGCGGAACTGGTGTGCCACCCGCGTGCTGAACTCCGTATCGCGGGCAGGAGCGTAGACGTTTGCAAAGTAGCTCCCGCTCGGGTTGCCCGGCGTCGGCTCAATGGTTGCGCTCACCACTGAATCCTGGTCGTAAAGCACCCGATTGAACGAGCCAAGGAAGCTATATTTCGGCGCATGCGGGAGCGGGCCGGTGATGTGCCCCTCGTAGTTCTGCCGCTGCTCAAAGGGCTTGGTCGGCGCCAGCGCATTTTGTCCGTTCAGCGCCGAGTTGCGATAAAGAAAATTGAATTGCCCTTGATAGTGGTCGGCCGTTGACTTGGTAATGATCTCCATCTGCCCGCGCCCAGGCCAGTAGTACTGTGCAGAGTAGGGATCCTGGTTGATGCGGATCTCCTGAATCGCCGAAGCCGACACCGTCGCCCGGTTTGCCTCGACCCCATCCACCATGAGTCCGGTCCCACCCGTGTCGCTCACGTTCGAGTCCAGAAAAGCGCTCATCGCCGACGCGTAGTCGTTGTCGAATATGGGCAGTGCCTTCAAATCGCTGGACGTCATCACCGAGGAGTCGTGGTTGTCGTCCGTAGCGCTCGTATCATCGCTGTTCCCGTTCACACGTACCGTGGATGAGAGCATCGCGATCGGTAGAATGATATGCATCGGCGCAGCCAGGGTCACCGCCGTAGATGCGTTTGCTCCGCTCGGCGCCAAAGGCGCGATCGTCACCGGCGTCCGCACCGTGTCAAATCCCGGCTCTGAAACCACCAGCGTAAAGCTTCCGGCATGCGGCGCGGCCAGTTGGAAGTTGCCTTCCCCATCGGAATGAATGGTGCCCGCAACCGTGCCGTTGCTGTCCAGCAGGTCAATCTCTGCGCCAGGCACAATCGCGCCAGTAGGATCGGCAACCACTCCATGAACAGACGGAGCAGCCGGTGCTCCGGGTGATGTAGCGTTGGCAGCAAAGACGGTGCAGGGTAACATCAGGGCGATTCCCAATACAAAGTAGCGCATATAGGATGAACTCCAAGGCAGAAATGAATTAAAACCGCGCCGGGCAGGCCAAAAGGTCGTACTTCGAACAAATTCAAACTCTTTTGCTTGATAAGACGAATCCCGTGGCCATTGGGATGCTTGAAAACTGGATAAATTTGCCCTTTTGAACTCTAGCGGTTCATCCAAGCTCTCGCACCGTTGGTGCACGGTCTGGTCGTCGGCCGTCGCACCGTGAAGCAGAGCAAACAGGCGGATCTGCCTCTGGAAAGAGAACTTATGGGTGGAAGTGGCACACTGGTTGGGGCACACTTGAACGCTGTAGCGTCCCTTCTTCTCGCCGTACTCCCAAGTCTATCGGCAAGTCAGCGCTGCCGTCCAGTCTTTTGGTGAGTCAACCAGCACATCCGGGGGATGACTCTCCAGAGTCTCCGGCGCCAGTCCAAATGTGCAGCCAATCGCCCACACCCCCGCGTTTCTCGCAGTTTGCACATCCACCATGCTGTCCCCTACCAGCACCGTCTCCCCAGGACCTGCGCCAGCCTCTGCCATCAGCGCCAGCATCCCCTCCGGATTCGGTTTCTTGGTCGCAAAGCTATTCCCGCCATAGATATGCAGGAAATACGGCGCAAGTCCCAGCGCCGCGCAAATGTCCCGCGCCGGCCGTACAGGCTTGTTGGTCAGCACAGCCATTGTCGGCGGCTTGTTGCCCAGATGGCTCAGGTCTTTCAGAGCCTCCAGAGCCTCCAGAACGCCCTCATAGGCGTAAGTGAAGTCCAGCTTGTGGGCGCGATAATAGTCCAGAAAAAATGCGTAGGCCGTTTGCAGAAATTCTTCGCCCACCGGGCTGCCATGCTCGAAGGCCAACGCCCGCCGCATCAGCATCAGCGCTCCATCGCCAATGAAGCCAGCAATCTGTGTGTCTTCCAGGTGCTTCAGCCCAAAATGAGCCAGAGTCGCATTTACGCTGTTGCAAAGGTCCTGCGCGGAGTCAATCAGCGTGCCATCCAGATCAAACACAACCAGCTTCAACCGCTCAACGGGAATAGGATTCAGGACGCGAACCATGCCTCCAGTCTATCCGGCTGGCCGGCATTGTCAGTGTGTCAGTTCACGCCGCAACACCCTCGTCCGCCTTTAACTCCAGCAACCGCTCCTTCGTCTCAAGTGCCGGCTGCGGCGAAGAGCGCGTCAAGAACACCAGCACCACAATCATCAGCAGAAGGATCGGAATGCACAGCACACTCCCTTCCGGCCCATCCGTGCCTCCTGAGAGCATCGGATTGCCCATTGCGTGCGTCGCAAACAGCCGCCCCTCCACCAGTCCGCCGCTGTCCGGAACCCCGTAAAGAAATGACTGCGCCCAGTCCCAAGCCATGTGAAAACCAATCGCCCACCACAGCGACCCCGTCCGCCACAAAGCAACCAGGAACGCGACCCCGGCTACGAACACTAGCACCAGACCCACCGCGTTCTCCCCGGAATTGCCCGTATGCGCCAGAAAGAACAGGGCCGAAGTAATCACCGCGGCAATCCAGAAGCTGATCGTCCGTCCATGTTGCCTGGAAATCAGGTTACCCAGACCCACCATCCCGCGCGTCAGCGTGTACTGCAGGTAGCCGCGGAAGAGGTACTCCTCCACCAGCCCGACAATCAGAAAACCAAGCAATTGCTCGCTGCCCCAACCCAGGATTTCCCAGCCGTGGTCCAGCTGGCCGTCAAACGCCAGCAGGTGCAGAGCCCACAGCGTCCCAACCAGCAGCGAAAGCGCCGCCAGCCCCCATACCGCTCCCACCAGGAATCGGCCAACAGCATGAGCGCCGCCCAGGCCGAAGGCCCAGATGCTCCGCCCCTCAATCGCCGCCATCATCCAACTCAGCAGAACCAGGACGGCGAAAGCGATGCCCTCGAAGATGATGGTGGACTTTATCGTCATCCCCTTTTTGTCGTCAGCCTTGCTGTTCGCTTTTCCTGCCGTGCTCTGCCCTGCCGTGTCGTGCCCAGCTTGCGCCGCGTCGTGGTGAGCCGCAGTCGCCCGGCGCTGAGCCATATTCAGACCGCCGACGATCGTCGCAATGATGGATATGTAGATCAGCAAGCTCCATCCCGCGCGCAACCCAAACGGCCCAATAAAAATGCGCCGCGCAAGCGACGGCGGCGCCGCAACCGGCGGAGTTGCGGACTCAATCAGCTGTGCAGTTTCCTGCGCAGGGTCGCGTGGTTCGGGAACAAAAGGCTGCTCTGGCGTCGAATCCATCGTGTGTCTTCCTTTGTCGAGAGGTTGGCTGTCTTTAGTTGTTTAATCGTATACGCGCACAAGTGTACGCGGGTTCCGCCCAACTGGCCTCAACAAAAAAAAGGGCGAGACCCCCGTGGACTTGCAGGTCTCGCCTTCAGGAGGTAGAGCCAGCTCTCGAGGACACAGCAACAAATTTGAGAGCAAACTCTAATTTTCCGGGGAGTAGCCGGAAACTCAATCCAATTCACAAGTCGTGTCTCGAAACCTTATAACAAGACAGCGACTGTCATTCTGAGCGAACGGGGGTGGTGAGTCGAAGAATCTGCTTGTGTTCTTTCGCGCATCCTGCGAATTGCATGAGCGACGAGCCTCTAGTGAACCCGAACGTCTCCCGACCCCGTCTCAACCCGAACCGTCGGGCCGCCGCCGTTCAGCTTACCCGTCACATGGTGGCGATCGGTCGAACCCTGCGTCAGCATCTCGCGGTCCGTGTGGATACCGCCCGAGCCGCTCTCCGCATCCAGTGTCGCCGGCGAGTTGCCCAGCCAGAGTTCCACATTGCCCGATCCCGTTCCAAGCCGCCATGCCGCAGCCGGAGCGCCACTCGCCTTGATGTCCCCAGATCCGGTCTGCGCATGCAGCCCGCCGCGCAGGTTGCGCAGCTCAATGTTCCCGGAGCCGGTCTCTGCCTTCACATCGCCCTCGCCAGTCTGTTCCGCGTAGATGTTCCCCGATCCGGTGCCGACACTGAAGCTGCCATTCAACCCGGTCGCATGGACGTCCCCCGACCCTGTATTCAACTTGGCATTCTGCCCCACTCCATCGTCGGTCACGTTTCCCGATCCCGACCCCGCATCCAGGTACGCGTCCGCCGGAGCCTGAATCTCATAATCAATGCTGATGTTGTGCAGGTTCTCGTGCCGCGCCCCAATCCGCACAATGCTCCCCGTCTGCTCAATGGGAGGGTTCGCCGCAATCTCCCGCACCTTCTCTTCGCTGCCGCCCCAGTTAGTCTTTACCTTGCCGAAGATATGCACCTGGTTGCCCGATCCGTGCGTAATGTGAATGTTGCCGGAGCCGGTAGCCACTGACAACTCCACATGACCGCCAACCGTCAGCGTCCGCTCAAATGTTTGTTCCGTCGCCAGCGCAGGAACCGCCGCCAGCGTCAATGCCGCAATCGCCAATGTCAGATGTCTCATTTGCAATACCTCTTTCAGGGAACAGGGAACAGCCGTTGACTCAGATGCATCCACACTGCCAAACCTTCGACACATGCATCCTCTGTGTTTTCAATCATTCACTCAACCAAATCCGTCGAACCAAAGAAATCCAGTGTTCGCATCCGAACACCCCTGTGCGCCCCCGAACAGACAGACGCAACAAGCCAGACCAATCCAGCTCTCAACACCAATACGTCAATACCCTCAATCCCGTTCCCTGACAACTGAAAACTGAGAACTGACAACTGCATCCTGCTATTCTCGGAACAGGATGCACGGTCTCCCGCTGCTGCAATTTGTCGCCGTGGCCATGCTCATTCTGGCCAACGCCTTCTTTGTGGCAGCAGAGTTCGCCCTCGTCTCCATCCGCGACACCCGCATCGAGCAGATGCTCACCGCCGGCGTGCCCGGTGCCCGCGCCGTCCGGCTCCTCCAGCAGGATCTCGACGACTTTCTCCCCGCCGTCCAGCTCGGCGTCACCCTCTGCTCCCTCGCCCTCGGCTGGATCGGCGAACCGCTCGCCGCCTCCATCCTCTTTGACTGGCTCAGCCTGCTGCCGCTCGCCCAGCCCCACGCGCTGCTCTACGCCCACATCGTCGCCGTCACTATGGGCTTTGCCGTCATCACCTACTTCCACGTCGTCATCGGAGAACTCGTCCCCAAGTCGCTTGCCCTCCGCCGTGCTGAGGCCCTGGCCGTGGCAGTTGCCCCGGCCATGCTCATCTTCATCGCAATTGTCCGGCCCGCTGTCCGTCTCCTCAAGACCTCCGCCGGCATCATCCTCAAGGGCTTTGACATCGAACTCAGTGAGAGAGCCGCCGTCCACTCGCCGGAAGAACTCAAGCTCATCGCCACCGCCGCCCGTCGCATGGGACTCCTGCCCAAATTCCAGGAAACCCTCATCCATCGCACCCTCGAGCTGGAAGACCTGACCGTCCGTGAAATCATGACCCCGCGCCAGAAGATCTTCTCCCTGCCTTCCAAAATGCTGGTGGAAGAAGCCAGCGCCAAAGTCATCGAGCGCGCCCACTCCCGCGTCCCCGTATACGACGAAGAGCGCGGCCCCGAGCACATTGTCGGCGTCGTCTACTCCAAAGACCTCGCCCGCCTCATGTACTTCCGCTCCTCCGTCCGCGGCGGTGCAACGCCCTTCACCGAGTTGCGCCTCTCCCAGGTCATGCGCGACGTGCTCGTAGCGCCTGAGACCAAGTCTGTCCTCGACCTGCTCCGCGACTTCCAGCAGCGCCGCCGCCACATGGCCATCGTCGTCGACGAATACGGCTCAACCGTTGGCCTGGTCACCGCCGAAGACGCAATCGAGCAGCTCACCGGCGAGCTCGAAGATGAATTCGACCAACCCGCCGTCCCCGTCCTGACAACAGCCTCCGGCGCGCTCCTGCTCGACGGAGGCGTAAACCTACGCGACCTCGAAACCCAGATGCAATGGAGCCTTCCCCGCGACGGCGGCGTAGAAACCCTCGCTGGATTCCTCCTCATGCGCCTCGGCCACATCCCCAAAGAAGGCGAAAGCACAGAGTTCGGAGGCCGCCGCCTTACCGTAGCCAGCATGGACGCAAGAAGAATTGCAAGAATCAGAGTGGAGCCCATCGACTCCGAACCCCATACCCCAGACCCTATACCCTAGACCCTATGAGATCGACTCTAACCCGCCTCGCTCTCACCCTTCCCGTCGTCTGGCTGGTCGTGTCTCTCGTCTTCCTGCTCATCCATCTCGTCCCCGGCGACCCCATCCAGCAGATGCTGGGCGACGGCGCGACCCCGGCCGACATAGGCGCGCTGCGGCACCAGTACGAACTCGACCTGCCCCTCCACACCCAGTATCTCCACTACTGGAACGGGGTCCTCCACGGCGACCTCGGCAGCTCCATCCGCCTCCACTCCACTGTCACCACCCTCATTGTGGCGCGCTATCCGTTCACGCTGGCTCTCACATTAACCGCCCTCGCCCTCGGCCTTGCGCTAGCCCTCCCCGCCGGAATCCTCGCCGCCGTCCGTCGCGGCCGATGGCTTGACCAGGTGCTGTCTGTCGTCTCGCTCTTCGGCCTCAGCGTTCCCGGCCTCGTCTTGGGCCCCATCTTGATCGTCGTCTGCTCCATCAAGCTCGGCTGGCTGCCTGTTTCCGGCGCCAACCCCACCGGCGGCCGCACCATCGACTGGCACTACCTCGTGCTCCCATCCATCGCCATGGGAGCATCGCTGGCCGCCATCCTCACCCGCATGATCCGCACAGCGATGCTCGAAGAGCTGGGCCAGGACTACATCCGCACGGCGCGCGCCAAAGGCCTGTCCGAGACCGCCGTAGTCTGCCGCCACGCACTGCCCAACGCTCTGGTGCCCATCGTCACCGTAGTCGGCCTCCAGTTTGGCGCGCTGCTGGCGGGGGCCATCGTCACCGAAACCATCTTCAGCTGGCCCGGCCTCGGCCGCCTGACCGTGAGCGCCATCTCCAACCGCGACTACGCCCTCGTCCAAGGCTGTCTTCTATCAATCGGATTAACGTATGTGCTAGTAAACCTGCTGACCGACGTCATCTACCGCTGGGTAAACCCCCGCATGCGGGGCTAACTCTCCGCGGTGAAGGTGGGTTTTGAAAGGGCACGACTTCAGTCGTGCCGCAAGTGGCAGAAAATATGTCTGGGCTTCAGCCCCCGAAGGAAGGCTGAAGCCACCCCCGGCATGCGCACCTAGCCAGGATTTTCGAGTGCTTTGTAACAGGGCATGACTTTAGTCGTGCCGCAAGTGGCTGAAAATATGTCTGGGCTTTAGCCCCCGAGGGAATGCTGAACCCCCGGCATGCGCACCTAGCCAGGATTTTCGAGTGCTTTGTAACAGGGCATGACTTTAGTCGTGC